>Ga0315273_10010567_pt1 | contig 11778 bp, 11 predicted proteins | sample YL17G02_0_MG_FD_205753 | JGI IMG/M metagenome (GOLD analysis project Ga0315273, IMG submission 205753) | Sediment microbial communities from Yellowstone Lake, YNP, Wyoming, USA - YL17G02_0 | ecosystem: Environmental > Aquatic > Freshwater > Lake > Sediment | place: USA: Wyoming | collected... | reverse complement strand
CATCGCACGGGAGGCAGCCTCCACGGCGGCAGACGTTGTGGACTCGCAAATAGACACGCAAACTCGGACAGGCACAAGAACCCCCGTAATGTAAATCCGACACTTAAGTTAAACTTTGAATATTACCCAGTGCCACCAGCAAAATCCACCGCCAACAACAGCATTCCTGCCGGCGCTGGAAATTTAAGTCTCGGAAAAGTCTGTGCCGCGACCAGAAATGCCAACCGCTAAGACCGCGAAGAATCTGTCATCCAGACATGCTTCTTAACTCGAGCTCGGCCGGATACGCTCCTGCGCTCCGGGCAAGGGCGCTCGCGCGCGAAGCTCGGGGCCATGCGTAGAGCGCAGGAGCATATCCCGCCGAAATCATTCTTCTTGGGGGTCTTGGGGGTGTTTGTGGTTGGATTTTCGGGACGGGCTCATCATCGTGGCGCATCAGTTGCCCTTGAGCGGCAAGGCAGGTCCCTTCTCGGACATCAGCCTCTCGATCTGGTCGATCTCCCTGGGCACGTCGCGGGAAAGAATTTCGCAGCCCTCTTTGGTGACAAGCACGGTGTCCTCGATGCGCACCCCCAGGTTCTTTGCGGGGAAATAGAGCCCGGGTTCGACCGTGAGGACCACGCCCGGCTCCAGAGGACGGATCTCTCCGACATCGTGGGTGGACATGCCGACGTAGTGGCTCGCGCCGTGAACCCAGTGGTTCAGGTATCCGTAGTGCGCGGCCACGTCGCGCGCCGCGCCGCCGATATCGCCGAAGGAAGCGCCGGGCCGCACCTTCTCCAGAGCCGCCTTCTGAGCTTCCAATACGATCCGGTAAATCGCGGCCTGCTCCTCGCTGAATTTTCCGGAGGCCGGGAAGGTGCGCGTGATATCGGAGTGGTAGTATCGATAGTCGGGTCCGAAATCCATGACGACGATATCGCCGGGTTCGGTCTTTCGATCATTGCGATCGTGATGAAGGATGCAGGAGTTCGGGCCGGATCCGACGATCGGGAAATAGGCGTACCCCATCGCGCCGTTCCACCTGAAGACAAACTCAGCCGCGGCGGCGAGCTGGTACTCGTAAATCCCGGGCTGTTCCGATCGCATCGCCGCCTTCAAACCCAGCGCCCCGATGCGGGCCGATTCGCGCATCCGGTCGATTTCCTGCGCATCCTTTACCCTGCGCATTTCATCCAGGATTGGTGAAAGGTCCCTGGTGATGGTCCCATCCCCAAGCCGCTTCTTCAGGCTTTCCGAAAACGCGCGCTCGCGCGCTACCCGGCCATCCCACGGGCTGTGCTCGCGAGCCTTTTCGTACGCAGAAGCCCGATCCCGGCTCGTGGCGGCAATTTCCTCGGGCTGCATCGGAATGAATACAGACTTGACGCCCCGCTTGCGCTTGTCCAGCTCATCGGCCAGTCGGTCGATGTCCAGCACTTCGTCGAAGCCGGTCAGGGCGCGGGCTTCCTCTCCGGGAAAAAGCCGGGGCCCCTCCCAGGCTTCCCGCGCTTTGTTGCGGGGAGGCAGAAAGAGGATCGACCGATGACGGTTTGCGTCCAGGAGCACAAACGCATCCGGAGTTTCAACTCCCGTGAGGTAATAAAAATCGTTGCTTTGACGAAAGGCGTCGTACGCGCGTGTTTCGGCGGCGCCCTGCAATACCGCCACCGAGCCGCCGATCTTTTTCATCAGGGATGCGCGCCGGGCGGCGAAAAAGGAGTTGTCGTCCGGACGGCTGCCCGCCGCCTGCAAAGACAGCAGGATAGCCGCAAAGGCTTGGCACGCGTATCTGGCCATTCGATCGCTCCTTGATTTCATTTCGCCTTGTGTTGCGGGACCAGGGCCGCGCGCGTTATGGCGCGATCCCCGTAGCGGCTGGTGATGTCGTCGAGAGCCGCTGCCAACTTGCGGTCCTTGGGGGGGACGGCCGCAAACAGGGAGAGTTGCCCTTCCCCTTCTGTTCCGAGGTTGCTGGCGTAGACCCCGATCAGACGCACGAGCACCCCTTTGCGTATCAGCGGAAGAATCAGTTTCCAGGCGACTGGGAATATTCGTTCCGACGTATCGGCCGGCGCATTCAGGGTTGTGCGCCGTGTGCAGGTGGTGAAATCCGCCTCACGGAATTTTACGGTGATGGTCCTTGCCCGGGCCTGATGCATCCGCAAACGATGCGCCACCATTTCGCTCAACTCCAGCAGCGAGTTGTGCAGGAGCTCGATATCCGAGCTGTCCCGCTCAAAGGTCCGCTCGTGACCAATCGATTGATACCCTTCCTCAGGCGAAACGGGGCGATCATCCAATCCATTCGCCAGTTGCCAGAGATGCTCCCCTGTCTTCCCGAGCCTTCGGATCAAGTCGGGGCGCGATGCTTCCGAAAGCTGCCCGATCCGCTCCAAGCCCAGGTTCTTAAGGAAGGCCTCGGTCTTCCCTCCCACGCCCCACAATCGGCTGATCTGGAGCGGCGCGAGGAACTCTTTTTCCTTCCCCGGATCGACCACCACCAGCCCGTCCGGCTTTTTCAGGTCGGATGCCACCTTGGCGATGAACTTGTTGCGGGCGATTCCTACAGAACAGGTCAGGCACTGCTCCCGGAACACACGGTCCTTGATGCGTTTCGCAATTGCCGGAGCCTCACCGAAAAGCCTCCGGCTGCCGGTGACGTCCAGGAACGCTTCGTCGATGCTGACCTGTTCCACCATGTCGGTGAAATCCAGGAAGATCGCCATAATGCGTTCCGAGGCACGCACATACTTTTCCATGCCCGGATGCACATAAATGCCCTGCGGGCATAGCTTCCAGGCCTGCGAGATCGGCTGGGCCGAATGGATGCCGAATTTCCGGGCCTCGTAGGAGCACGTGGCCACGATGCCGCGCCCCCTACCGTTCCTGGGGTCCGCTCCGACGATCACCGGTTTGCCGCGGTATTCGGGGTGGTCGCGCTGTTCCACTGCCGCGAAGAAAGCATCCATGTCCACGTGAAGAATGCTGCGATCCATTGGCCTATTCTGATCCACCCGGCCCCGATAGCAAAGGAATGGCGTGGCTCACGCATTATTCAAAAGCGGGTCAGGGCTTCCAGTCCGCGATGAAGACGTTGGTTTCGCCCGGTTTTGCATCATGGCGGTTGGAGCAGAAAACCAGTTTGGTGCCGTCCTTGTTGAACATGGGGAATCCGTCGAAGGTCGGATTGAAGGTGATCTGCTCCAGCCCCGTGCCATCCGTATGGATCAGGTAAAGATCAAAATCGCGCCCCTTCGGATCACCCAGGTTCGAGGCGAAAATGATCTGCTTTCCATTGGGGTGGAAATAGGGCGCGAAGTTCGCTTTCCCGTTGTTTGTGATCTGCTTCTTGTTGGAGCCATCGGCCGCCATCACCATGATCTCAAGGGCCTTGGGCTCGATCAATCCCTCGGCCAGGAGTTTTTCATAGCGTGAAATGTCCGCCGGGTCTTTCGGGTGATGAGCCCGGTAGACGATCTGCTTGCTGTCGGCGGAATAGAACGCCCCTCCATCGTAGCCTTTCTCGTGGGTCAGGCGGCGGACATCTGACCCGTCGAGGTTCATGGAGTAGAGCTCCAGATCGCCGTCGCGCACTGACGTGAACACGATGCGCTTGCCGTTGGGAGCGATCGTGGCCTCGGCGTCATATCCCGGGGTGCGCGTCAGCGGCTTCACATCGCTGCCGTCGGCGCGCGCGGTGTAAATGTCGTAGCCTTGGTAAAGCGCCCAGACGTAGCCATGGCTCATGTCGGCTTTCGGCGGGCATTCCGGCGCGGCTTCATGCGTCGAGGCGTAAAGAATGCGTTGATCGCCGGGGAGGAAATAGGCGCACGTGGTCCGTCCCTTGCCCGTGCTGACCCGGCGGACGCCGCTGCCGTCGATATCCATAATGAAGATCTGGTCGCAATCAAAAGGAGGGCGCGTGGATTGGAAGATCAGCTTGGCGCCGTCAAATGAGAAGTAGGCCTCGGCGTTTTCCGCGCCCGGGACGGCAGTAAGCTTCCTGATATTGGCCAGGCGCTTCTCGTTCGGGAAGGGCGGATAGACCGCCGATTGATCGGCGTTTAGTCCCGCAACGAGAAGGCAGAGCGCAAATCCGGCCGCAAGAGTCCTCATGAAACCTCCGCAATTGAGTCACGCTATGGAGCAAAAACCGGGTATGCCCATAAGGCTAGCGACCCACCCGCCGGGACACAAGTGCAAATGTGACGGTAGCACCTGAAGGAATGTGGAGTTCGCGGTTCTCAGCGTCAGTTCGCAGTTATTCGAGAGCATGAAGCACCACTGCGAACTGACGCTGCAAATTGCGAACGATCCAACTTGAACGCCGGAATCGGACAGAATTCACTGACCGCCGGCCGCAGGCTGACTACTGAGCGGGCGGCTTTGCGAACCTGGCGTTGTCGATTTCGACGTTGTGTTTGATCTCGTCGATCTTGATGGTCATCGCGAACTGGGGCATGATCCTGCGCATCGTGTAGGGCTCTTTGACGCCGTCCACTTCCTTGTAATCGTCAAAGTAGACCTCGATCTGGGCGACGCCCTGAGGGCTTTCCCGCTCGAAATCGTGGCGGATCAACAGCCCCGATTTGGTGTCGAAATACATCTTTTCGGCTTTACCTTCCGCAGGCGTCGCTTCAACCAGGAAAGTCTCCTTCTCTCCAACCCGCTCTTTACCTTTGATCGTCAGGGTCTTGAAAAGCTCCTTGTAGTGCAGGCCCGGATGGAAATCCGAATCGCGCTTGGTCGTAATGAGTTCGGCGCCGGTTATTTCTCTTTGGCCTGCCATGGGATCGACCGCCCAGCCGACGGTTCCATCAAAACCCTGTTGGATCACGCCATATCCGGGGACGTCGATGATCGCGAGGGACTTGTTCGGCGCCTTGGCAAAGCCCTTGATGGAGCCGGATGCGCCCATGGCAGGAATCTCAAACGCCCCGGTCATCTGGCCGGTGGTGATTTTTTCGAGTGCCGCCCTTCCACCCATACCTTCGATGTATTTCTCGATGATCTGGTCGACGGAGGGCAAGGCCTCCTCTGCGGCGGCTTCCGGAGCCTTCGCTTCCGGTTTTGGCGGAGCCTCCTGGGCAAAACAGGGCAGGGCAATGATGGAAAGTGCGAACAGAATTGCCAATGCGCGTTTCATATTGATTTCCTTTCAATGGTGAAACGATCGCGCCGGCGGCTTTTGCCAGCCGTCAGCGGTCGTGTCGGTTACTATCCTCAGAATCGAATCATAATACAGCACGAAGCCATGAAAGTAGAGAGCTGCGTCCCGGCGCCCCTAACACCATCCAGGCTCAGGGCCGCGACCGCGTTCAAACCGCGGGTTGAACCGATGGTTATTTCCGGGCAAGAGCCTTGCGGCCGGAACGAATGAAATACCCCTCGGATCGTATATTATTCGTCCCCATTTCATGGGTTCTGGGTGCTGGGTTCTGGGTGCCGGGTTCTGGGTGCTGGGTTCTGGGTTTTGAATACCCAATACACAGCACCCAACACCCAGAAGGCGGCGTCATGCCGCCACTCTCCAATTCAATCCGCAATCCCAGGCTATCCCTTCGCCCTGTTTTCCGGTTGCAGGCGAAATGAAATTGGCCTATAAAATGACCCGCCGTGTGCCCAGCGAACCGTAACTTTCTGGTTTGGGTTTGAGAACAGGCCACCGGGAAACTCAACCCTACTTGCCCTGCCGGTCCAATTTTGGGATACTCCATGGTTTTTGCAGCAATTTGAGGTGCTCATGTATCCAATCGTCAAACGCGAGCAGTTCGGACCCGTGACCTTTCTGTGGGACGTTCTTGCGCCGGAAGCCGCAAGGTCCTGCCAGCCCGGACACTTCGTCATGGTGCGCATTGATGAGACCGGCGAGCGCATCCCGTTGACCGTGGCGGATTTCGACCGCGCTCGCGGGACGGTCTCCATCGTGGTCCAGGCCGTCGGCAAAACCACATATCAGATGATGGCGATGAAGGAAGGCGAGGCGGTTCTGGACTTCATCGGTCCCCTCGGGGTCGAGTCCCATCTCCAGAAACGCGGGAAGGTGGTCCTCGTCGGCGGCGGCCTGGGGGTCGCTCCGGTCTTTCCTCAACTCCGCCGGCACAAGGAACTGGGATCGACCACCATTTCGGTCATCGGTTTCCGCAACAAGGACCTGATGTTCTGGGCCGACCGCTTCTCGAAATACTCGGACGAGGTCCGCGTGGCCACCGACGATGGTTCATTCGGCACCAAGGGCTTCGTCACGGTGGTTCTGGGCGAGGCTTTAAAAGAACACCGCGATGTCGAGGAAGTGATCGCTATCGGGCCCCTGCCGATGATGAAGGCCTGTTCGGAGCTGACGCGGCCTTACGGCATCCGCACCATGGTCAGCCTGAACTCCATCATGGTGGACGGAACCGGCATGTGCGGTTCCTGCCGCGTCACCGTCGGCGGAAAGATGCGCTTCGCCTGTGTCGACGGCCCGGATTTCGACGGACACCTGGTGAATTTCGACGAGCTCATGCTGAGGCAGAAGCGTTTCGAACGCGAAGAGCACGAGTGCATGTCGCGCTACAAGATGGAGGCCGACAGGCTGGCGGCCCTGGGCCAGGGTGGGCCGAACCCGGCCATGGTCGTATCGCACGCGCGACCCCGCATCGAGGACTTGCCAGCGGCGCCTGCGCCCGAACCGCTTCCGGCTGCGGGCGCTCCGAAACCGGTGAAGAACATCCGCACCATCCCCCAGAAGAAAACCGCGATGCCGGAGCAGGAAGCTCAGGCCCGGGCGCGCAATTTCGAGGAAGTCGCGCGCGGCTACACGCTCGAGATGGCGCTGGTGGAAGCCGACCGCTGCCTCCAGTGCAAGAAGCCGCGTTGCGTTCCCGGCTGCCCGGTGGAGATCGACATTCCGGCGTTCATTGCGGCGCTGGCCCGCAAAGACCTCCGGCAGTCCTACCAGGTTCTCAAGGCCTCCAATGCCCTGCCCGCCGTCTGTGGCCGTGTCTGCCCGCAGGAAGTCCAGTGCGAGGCGACCTGCATCGTGGGTAACAAGCTCGAACCGGTGGCGATCGGCCGTCTCGAACGCTTCGTGGCGGATTTTGCCGTGGGCCGCGGCTGGGATGAGCCACTCCGAAACGAACCGACCGGCAAGAAGGTCGCCATCATCGGATCCGGGCCGGCAGGACTGGCGTGCGCGGGCGATTTGATCAAAGCCGGCGTCGACGTGACCGTCTACGAGGCCCTGCACGTCGCGGGCGGGGTTCTCAAGTACGGGATCCCCGAGTTCCGCCTTCCCAACGATACCATCGACATCGAAATCGACGCTATGGCGAAGCTGGGCGTCAAGTTCGAACTCGACCGCATCATCGGCAAGGTGTTCACCATCCCGCAACTCATGGGCGAAATGGGATTCAGCGCCGTTTTTATCGGCACGGGCGCGGGCAGTCCGAAGTTCATGGGCATCCCCGGCGAAGCCTACAACGGCGTGGTTTCAGCCAACGAGCTGCTGACGCGAGTCAACCTGATGCAGGGCTTTCGCCAGCCTCTCTACGACACGCCCGTGGGCCTCGGCAAGCGGGTAGCCGTCATCGGCGCCGGCAACACCGCGATGGACGCGACGCGCGTTTCGCTGCGCATGGGAGCCGAGAAGGTTTACCTCGTCTATCGGCGCAGCATCAAGGAGTCCCCGGCGCGGGCGGAGGAACTGCACCATGCCATCGAGGAGGGCGTTATCTGCAAGTGGCTCACCAACCCGGTGCGCATCATCGGCAACGACGCCGGATGGGTGACCAGCATGGAAGTCATCGAGATGGAACTCGGCGAACCCGATGAGTCGGGCCGCCGGCGCCCGGTGCCCAAAACCGGATCCGAATATATTCTCGACGTGGACACGGTCGTGTATGCGCTCGGGACCACGGCCAACCCGATCATTTCCCAGAGCACTCCGGGCCTGAAAGTGAACCGGTGGGGTTACCTGGAAGTTGATGATACCAGCGGCATGACTTCCGTGCCGGGGGTTTTTGCCGGGGGCGACATCGTGACCGGTGCGGCGACCGTAATCCTCGCGATGGGAGCGGGCCGGAGGGCGGGCCGCGGGATTCTGCAATACCTGGGCCTCATGCCCGGCCAGCCGAATGAAGAGCAACCGTAGTAGAATCGTTACAGGAGGAACTGCAATGGCCTCGACGTGCCCCAAATGTCACACGGTGATCGACGACGACAGCGTCTGCTGCGCGGATGTTAAATACACCTGGAAGTGCAAATCCTGCGGCAAACTGTCCACCGGTTTTGTCGTCCCCTATGGCCGCTGCTTCCTCTGCGGCGGAGAAAACGAAGTGGTCGAAGGTTACAGCGGCGCCCATCCCGAACAGGTGGACATTGTGCAGGAGGCCGTGCAGTACGAGCTCGACATGTACCAGTTTTACCGTCTCGGGATGCAGAGGACAGGCGACCGGCAGCTGCACGCCGTTATGGAAGAGCTTTATCACAAGGAAGAAGATCACCTGAACGAGCTGGAACAGAAGTACCATCTCCACCTGGATCCGAACCTGCGGCAACTGCCCGAAAATGCAAAGCGGCTGGTCTCCGAATGGATTTTTAAGGGAATCGATTTTGAGAATCAGGAGGGGCACATCCTGGAGGTTTACGATCAGGCCATCGCGATGGAGCGCCGCACCCGGGACCACTTCAAGGCCCGTTCGGAGGCCGCCGCCCCGGGGTCCGACAAGGAGATCTACCGCGAGCTGGCCGCCGAAGAAGAGGAGCATGTCAGCATCCTGGAAACCGAGCGCGCGCAATTCATCGGCCAGTGAGGCACTGTGCGCGATAATCCGGGACGCACTAAACGCGGCGTCATGCCCTGCTTCCTACACGCATTTCTGCAGCCCAAATTGCCGGAGATGCGTGTAAGGAGCAGGTCATGCCGCCGCGCTCCAACTGCGCAGCCGTTCCTGGAACGAAGCCTACTTCGCCCCGCTCGAACCCCTCACGCGCATGCGGACCGCGTAGAGGCCCTTGCTGGCCGTGATGAAAAGCGTCTGGCGGTCTTTGCCGCCGAAGCTGAGGTTTGCCGTCCAGGATTCTTCGACCGGGATGTCTTCAATTTTTGCTCCCGTCCGGTCAAACACGATGACACCCTTGCCGGTCAGGTAGAGGTTTCCTTCGCTGTCGATGGTCATCCCATCCGAACCCTGTTCGCAGAACAGCCTCTTGTCGGCCAGGGTTCCATCCGGCCGAACGGTGAATGCATAGGTCTTTCCGGCGCCGATGTCGGAGACGTACAGAGTCTTGCCGTCCGGGGTTCCGGTGATGCCGTTCGGTTGTTTCATGTCCTCGATTACCCGCACCAGTTTGCCGCCGCCAGGAGGGAGATAATAAACATGTTGGCCGTCCTGCTCCATGGGCCCCCTTTTCCAGTAGGGCCGCCGGTAGAGCGGGTCGGTAATATAGATTCCCCCGTCAGGCCGCATCCAAACGTCATTGGGGCCATTGAGCAGCTTCCCGGCGTAGTCTTTGACCAGAACGGTGACCTTGCCGGATGGATCTACGGACCAGAGTTGATTGTTTTCGTCGGCGCACGAAATCAGATTCCCGCTGCGGCCGAAATACATGCCGTTGGAGCGGCCGGACGGCTGCAGAAAGGTGGAGAGCTTCCCATCCACGCTCCATTTGAGGATCCGGTCGTTCGGCTGATCGGTAAAAAAAACATTGCCTGCAGCATCGGCGGTCGGTCCCTCCGTGAAGAGAAACCCATCTGCCAGCTTTTCAACTTTGGCTCCCGGCGCGACAACGCTTTGTTCCGCACCGCACAAAACAACCGCCGAAACCAGCCAACCGGCGAATAACAAAGAATAAGACGCGTTTTTCATTCTCTTTTCTCCTTGGGCTTCAGTGCCGACCCCGATCAGTTTAACCTCGGCGGGAGGGGCAGACAAAGGCTTTTTGGGACCGGCGGGGCCCGGTCGCGGGGCTCATCTTCCGTTGAATCATTCAACTAAAAGAGAGGAAACTACTAAAATGATTGTAACCAGCCCGAATAAAAGGTACCCTTACTGCTACTTGATCAGGTTTTTGTAAAGAGTTCGTTGACTAAATAAGCTGCAAACTCCTGAACTGGGAGAGCGGCTTTTTTTGTTTTTTGCCCACGGGCTAGACGGATGATTACCAAAACAGGAGAACAAGGTTCAACTAACTACTCCCCGTCACGGGGATTTCAATCAGGAAAAAAATGAGAGAACAAGGCACAGTAAAGTGGTTCAACAACGAAAAGGGTTATGGTTTCATCAGTCGCGCCTCGGGGGATGATGTATTTGTTCATCACTCCGCCATCCAGGCAACCGGCTTCAAGTCGCTCAACGAGGGTGACCGGATCGAGTTCGATGTGGCCAAGGGTCCCAAGGGACTGCAGGCTCAGAATGTAGTAAAGCTCTAAGCGAGCAGGTTTTCGAGAAGGGGGTTCCGGGATGCCGGAACCTCCAGTTCTTCAAACATCGGTTCAGATCAAACGAGGAATCTCATGCCAGGAAAGCTTTTCGTAGGTAACCTCTCATTCAACGTCTCCGACACGGACCTGAGCACCCTGTGCTCGAGTCTGAATGTCAAGACTGAGAGCGTGAAGATCATGCGCGACATGGAAACCGGGCGATCGCGCGGATTTGGCTTTGTCGAACTCTCGCCCGAGACCGATCTGGCCGCTGCCATCAACGAACTGAACGGCAAGGTCCTGGACGGACGCGCGCTGACAGTCAATGAGGCGCGACCCCAGAAGAAGCGCGAATTTCGCGGCGGCCCCGGCGGCGGAGGCGGGCACTCTTTCGACCGCAGACCCGGCGGCGGAGGGGGCGGCGGCAAATTCGGTTCCCGCGGCCGCGAATCCAATCGCCGCGGCCAGGAACGCCCCAAGCGCAAGATCCAGGAACTCTATTAACGAGTATCCAAGATCATCTCAACGAGAAGCGGCCACGTGCCATCACGCTTGCTGAGCTTGCGGTGCAGGTTTATGTATTCCCCCGACGGAAAGCCCAAGCCGGCAAGCGCCAGAAAGAATGTGTGGCCGCCTTCGAAGCGTTCGATCTGCTTTTTGTTCCACTTCTCCGGATTCATGACGAAAGGTGCGAGGTAGGCGACGCCCTGTTCCATCCCCGCGCCGTGCGGGGCGCGGAAGTGCCACAGATCGATCCCCTGCTGCTGCGCCAGGCGTCAGAGCATGGAAAATCCATTCAGGTTCATCGCGGAGTATCCCAGCGATTTTGTGCGGGCCTCCGCTTCGCGCCGCAGGCGCGCGGCGGCAGCCGCCACGCGCGCGTCGTTCCTGGCAATCGCGTCCTTGATCGCCCGTGCCTCAGCGCGGGAGAGCAGCAACAGAGAGTCTGCGGCAATCAGAGGGACAGCATGAAGACCGAAAGCAAAGACAAGAAACGCAGCTGCGGTACGTAAGCGCATGGACCAACCTCCCAGGGGATCAACAATAAGACATCGCACCACACCGATGCTGAAAAAAAACAGGACCGCCTCCGGCAAATTCATTCCAAGAACGAATTGTGGAGCGTGGCGTCATGCCGCTGCACTCCGTGAATCAGACCTGGGAGACCGGTCGCTGATCGTCCCTCCCGACACATTTCAGTCCGCCCTCCTCGAAGGGACGCTCTAGCATTTGCCCCAGGGAATGTGAAAATCCTTTCCGGATGGAAAAATATTTTGTTTATCTGCGTGCATCTGCGGTTCCAGGTTTTGGTTGCGGCTATGCCGCGCCCGGTTCATCCGTGGTTGAATGTTTTTCTTTCAGTTCCCGGCAATTTGCGGCTTGCCCCGGAGCAG
>Ga0315273_10010565_pt1 | contig 11779 bp, 12 predicted proteins | sample YL17G02_0_MG_FD_205753 | JGI IMG/M metagenome (GOLD analysis project Ga0315273, IMG submission 205753) | Sediment microbial communities from Yellowstone Lake, YNP, Wyoming, USA - YL17G02_0 | ecosystem: Environmental > Aquatic > Freshwater > Lake > Sediment | place: USA: Wyoming | collected... | reverse complement strand
TGCTTGCAAAAGGTCATTCTCAGGTTGAACGCCTTGGTGGGCGCCTTGTAGCTGAAGGTAAATGCCCTGGGCCGACCCCGTTTCGGCTTGGCGGTCGCCTCGCGGGCGCGCTGCCTGGTGGGCGCGGCGCCGTCGCGGGTAATCCGCTCGATGAGCGCCATCATTTTTCTTGGGTCTGATTCTCTAACTATCTGTAGTAACAATGATTTAGACGAAATGTCTGCCAGCCGACACAGCGTCTTGACCTCTTCGGGCATCTTATTGATGGCCAGGGTTTCTGTGATGGCTGTGCGGGACTTTCCGAGCCGCCTCGCGAGGTCCTCATGCGTCAGTCCCCGCTTGTCAGCGACCGCGTGAAGGGCCTCAGCCTCCTCGAACGGCGTCAGGTCCTTCCGTTGGAGATTCTCGACGAGAGCCAGCTCAATAACCTCATCCTCGTCGACGTCTCGGATGACCACGGGCAACTCGGTCAGACCAACCTGCACGGCCGCCTGATAGCGCCTCTCGCCGGCGATGATCTGATACCGCCCGCCTCTGGGCCGGACAATCAACGGCTCCAGAATCCCCTTCTCGGCAATCGAAGCCATCAACTCCGAAAGATCGCCCATGGTCTGGCGCGGCTGGTCGGGATTCGGATCAATCTGGTCGATGGTCACGAGGCGGCCGATCGGCGTTCCTGCAGGCGCCGACAACGTCTCGACGTAATGTTCGTCGTGGCGCATCCGAATGGCCTCGGGCAGACCCGATCTCTTAGACACGGTCGATGACCTCCTCACACAGCCGGTAGTATTCGGTCGCTCCCGACGAATCCGGTGCGAAGCTGAAGATAGGCTCCTTGTAGGCAGGGCTCTCCTCCAGTCGGACACTCTTGCTGATCACTGTCGCAAACACCTTCTCTCCGAACACCGTGTTGATCTGCTGCCGGATATCCCGGGCCAACGCCGTGCGCTTGTCGTGCATCGTGATCAGGACGCCGAGCAACCGCAAGTTCGGGTTTGCGCGGCTCCTGACCTTCTCGACGGTCTCAAGCAGATCGTCGGTGCCTTCGAGGGCGAAATAGGATGATTGAATCGGTACCAGTAGATGGGTCGAGGCGACCAGCGCGTTGACCGTCAGCAGCCCGAGCGCCGGCGGACAGTCGATGATAATGGCGTCGTAGTCGGCCCGGACCGGCTCGAGCCTGTCCTTCAGTCTGAAATGGGCGTCGAGTTCGCCTGCCAGTTTCGCTTCGAGTTTGGCCAGGGCAATCCGGGCGGGTGCTACCGATAGCTTGGGCACGGTTGACGCTTGAATGATGGAGGCCAGCGGAACCTGGCTATCGGCCATCACGTCGTACAGACTGTGCTCGTCGTGGCGCACGTCGAGGTACGACATGCTGCTGTTGGCCTGCGGGTCCATGTCCACCAACAGCGTTCGCTTACCGCGGAGCGCGAGCGCCGCAGCCAGATTGATGGCAGTCGTCGTTTTTCCGACTCCGCCTTTCTGGTTGGCGATCGATATGATCATGTGGGCTTGCACGTCGAAGCACGAAGGCGGCTTCATTCTAGGCGGGCCACCGAATGGGTGTCAAGCAACGTACGAATTGGGCCTGCTTTCGGCACGTACGCTACATCTTGTACTTGCCGAGTTCTTCTGGATCCAGGCTCTCGAGCCAGCGCTGAAGACGGGTCGAGTCGGTCTTGTCTGGCGAAAAGTCGATGGACTTGGCGTGATCGATGACGTACTCCTCAACGTAGATCGGCGCCTGCGTTCGGAGCGCAAGCGCAATGGCATCGCTCGGCCTGGCGTCGATGGCGACCACTTCTCCTCCGCACTGCACGTAGATCAATGCGTAGAACGTATTGTCCTTGAGATCGGAGACGACAATCCGCTGTACCGTGGCATTCAGATCCTCCAGCACATTTCGCAACAGGTCGTGGGTCATCGGCCGGGGCGTCGCGATGTTCTCGATCTGCAACGCGATCGCGTTGGCCTCGAACACGCCAACCCAGATGGGCAGAACCCGCTCTCCATCCCGGTCCCGCAGGATGATGATAGGCATGCTGGTGACGGGGTCGACCATCAGTCCTTTGATCGTCATTTCAACTTGCATGGAATCTCCTGCGGCCACGCCGCTGACAGAACGTGGGCTTCAGATGCTGCCCTGTCACGAGGTCTCCGACACCGGTCGGCCCCACAGGCTGTGCGGACCAGCCCGCTCAATCAGGACAGAAACCGTGCAACCCATCTGTTCCGGCACACCGGGGAGGTTGACCACCGTGTTTCCCGTGGTTCGCCCCGATACTTCGGTGTCGCGCCTTCGGCTGACATTGTCGATGAGCACTTCGAACGTCCGGCCAACCTGGCTGTCGTGAATCGACTGCTGTATCCCCTTCTGCAGGTGCTGCAATTCGCCAAGGCGCCGCGACTTGACCTCACCTGGCACATCGTCTCGCAGGCGTTTCGCTGCCAGCGTGCCCGGACGTTCAGAGTAGCTGAAGGAGAACATCGAACTGAATCGCACGTGTTCCACAAGCGACAGCGTATCGGCGTGATCCGACTCCGTCTCCCCGGGAAATCCGACGATCATATCGGTCGACAGCTGAACTTCCGGCGCCTTCGAGCGGAGTTGATCAACCAGGGCGAGATAATCGTCGCGAGTATGCCGCCTGCGCATCGCCGTGAGCATCCGCGTCGAACCCGACTGCACCGGCAGATGGATGTGCTTGCAGACTTTTGGCAGACTTGCGATCGCGTCGACGAGCCGAGGCGTCACGTGTCGAGGGTGCGGGCTGGCAAACCGGATCCGCTGCACGCCGGCCACGTCGCTGACGGCGGCCAGCAGACCCGCGAAATCACAGGCCGGATCGTCTGGCGCCTGGTAGTGGTTCACGATCTGACCCAAGAGCTGAATCTCTTTTCGCCCACTCGCAGCGGCTTGCTCAATCTCTGCGAGAATGTCCGATTTCGGCCTCATCCGCTCGTGTCCGCGGGTGTACGGCACGACGCAGAAGGCGCAGAAGTCGTTGCACCCTTCGATGGCCGTCACATAGGCCTTCACCGCGTCGGACCGTCGCGCGATCCCCAGCGGGAACGACACGTCGTCGTACGGGTTGATATCGATCTGCCGGCGCAAGGTCGAGAACGCCTGGTCCACCAGGCTCGGAAGGCGCTTCTCGGCCTGAGTGCCGACGACGACATCGACGTAGGGCGACCGTTTGAAGAACGTCGATCCCTCCTGCTGGGCCAGACACCCGGCGACCGCCACCAGTGGTTCCCGACCCAGATGTTCCGACTCGGCTCGAATCTCGCCGATGCGGCTGACGACTTTGTCTTCGGCCTTCTCGCGAACCGTACACGTATTCAAGACGACGACGTCCGCGTCGGCCACGTCAGACGCCGGCTCGTAGCCAGCCGACTCCAGGAGTCCTGCCATTCGTTCGGAATCGTGGAAGTTCATCTGGCAGCCGAATGTTTCTATCAGGTACCGTCGGGCCATCTATTTTCGCTTTCGCCTTTCGCCTTTCGCTCCACGTTCGCTTTCGCCCCAGCGGGCGGCAATCATCTCGCGGGCAGCCGAGCGGGCGCCGTCGGTGACGACCACGCCCGCCATCATCCGGGCCAGTTCGTCTACGCGAGCCTCCTCGCCAAGGTGCTCGATCGACGTGACGGTTCTCCCCTGTCGCACAAACTTGGCCACCCGGTAGTGACTGCCCCCGGCCGCCGCGATCTGCGGAAGGTGGGTGATGCAGAGCACTTGAAACCCGCGGCCCAGCGACTGGAGCCGCTGCCCCACCACGTCAGCCACTCTCCCTCCGATGCCGGCATCCACCTCGTCAAAAATCAACGTCTTGCCCGGCGAGTCGGTCGAGGCCAGGGTCTTCAACGCCAGCATCATCCTCGACAGCTCGCCTCCCGACGCGATCCGCGCAAGGGGCCGCAACTCCTCACCCGGATTCGGAGAGACGAAGAACTGGGCCTGGTCGATGCCTCGCGCGGTCCAGTCGTCGTCGGTCGAATCAGAAGGCTCGAATCGAACCTCGAACCTGGCGCGTTCCATCGCCAGTTCCGCCAATTCTCTTTCGAGGGCTGATGCGAAGCCCGCCGCTCGGGCCCGACGCGTGCGAGACAACGACGCTGCCAGCTCCCGGTACGCGTCGGCCGTCGAGCTGAGACGGCCTTCCAGCCGCCGCACCTGATCGGCTGCCGACTCGAGCATCGCCAACTCTTCGGCGCACTGTCTCTGCCGCGCGCCGACGTCATCGAGCGTTGGCCCGTACTTGCGCTTCAGACGCTCCAACGCCGCCAGACGGTCCTCGACCTCTCCGAGTCTCTCAGGAGAGGCATCAATGTCGGCGCCGTATCCGCGAACGAACCCCGCCAGTTCATCGAGCAGCGCATCGGTCGCATCGCGGTTTTCGAGGAACGGTTGGAATCGCCGGTCGAACTGCGCCAGCTCCCCTACTCGTTTCCACACAAAGGCGATCGAGGTCACGACCGACGAGTCGTCGTCGTACAACCGGCCGTAGGTCTCGTCGCACAAACGCTTCAGCTTCTCGGCATTCGCAAGAAGCCGCTTGGCGGTCTCGAGTTCCTCGTCTTCTCCGATGACCGGTTTGACGCGGTCAATCTCGCTCAGTTGGAAGCGAAGAAATTCGGCACGGGCCTCCTTGTCACGCTCGACCCGCCGCAACTGCTCGAGTTGATTGCGCGCCGCGGTCCACTCATCAAACGCCCGCTGCACAGCCTCGCGCTCACTGGCGAGACCGGCATAGCTGTCAAGCAGATCGAGATGGACGTCCGGATCAAGCAGCGTCTGGTGTTCGTGCTGGCCGTGAAGGTCGACCAGCGTCGCTCCCAGTTCCTTGAGCGCCGCAGCCGTCACCAAGGCACCATCGACGAAGCTCCGGCTGCGACCCTGTGCGTTGACCTCTCGCCGAACGATGATCTCGCGACCGGCGTGCTCGAATACGGCCTGGATGATCGCTATTTCTTCGCCTGTTCGAATGACGTCCGCAGAGGCGCGATCGCCGAGCAGGAGCCCAACCGCGCCAACCACAATCGACTTGCCCGCGCCGGTTTCGCCCGTCATCACGTTCAATCCCGGCTGCAGCGTGACCTCGAGCGACTCGATGACAGCCAGGTTCCGGATGTTCAGATATCGCAGCATATGGGCCGCCACCTGGAGGGAGCGCGTCGCGCAACTCCCATGATATCACGGGTTTGACAGGATTCGACCGCCATGGTAAGCTTCATCTGATCTGCTGTCGGCGCCAGCTCGCTGCCGGCCGTTCGGATATCTGCCACCCGTGACTGCAACCCGACATCCGGGAGGGGTACGAAAACGTGACTGCCAATTCCATAGTCGGCTACGGCGTCATCGACATGGTGCTTCAGTCGGGATCCGTCGCGAAGTTTGTCCTGCTCACGCTGGCCGCGTTCTCGGTCGCCTCCTGGGGGATTATCCTCCACAAGTTATGGCATTTCCATCGGATCCATACACAGACGGTCAGATTCCTGGATGTGTTCCGGCGGAGTTCGAAGTTTTCCGAGGTCCACGCCGTCTGCCAGAGTTTCGCGGCCAGTCCGTTGTCCGGGATTTTTCAGGCCGGCTACGCCGAGCTGAACACCCAGCTGCGACAGGCCACGCAGGTTCCGGCCAGTCCTGGAGGGCCTCCCGCTCGTCCAATGCTCAAGAGCCTGTCTGCGGTTGATCGCGCGCTGCTGAGAGCCGCTGCTGTCGAAGTGACCAGGATCGAACGCAATCTGTCGGTGCTGGCGACGACGGCCAGCATCTCTCCGTTTATCGGGCTGTTCGGCACGGTGTGGGGCATCATGACGTCGTTCCAGCGGATTGCAAGCGTCGGCTCCACCAACCTCGGCGTTGTCGCGCCGGGGATCGCGGAGGCCTTGATTGCGACGGCCGCGGGGCTGTTCGCCGCCATTCCTGCAGTGTACTTCTACAACCACTTCGTGGCGGACGTGAAGCGAATGACATCGAGCATGGATGATTTTTCGCTCGAGTTCCTGAATATCGCGGAACGCAACTTCACATAGATCGGGCGGCCCGGAGGCGCGGCGCGTCATGCCAAAGGTCAGTTCAACCGAGGATGTCTCGATCGGCCGCGGCGGGAGAGTTCGCCGTGTGTCCTCGTCGCTCGCCGAGATCAACGTCGTCCCGCTGGTCGACGTGATGCTCGTCCTGCTCATCATCTTCATGGTAACCGCGCCGATGCTGCAGCTTGGTGTCGACGTCAATCTGCCCGTGTCGCGGCGGTCGGCAGCCATCACCGATGAGCGCGTCTTCGTGACCGTGCCCCTCACCTACCGCCAGAATCACACGGTCAGGCTTGGCGACGAACCCGTCCGCGTTGAACTGCTCGCCGAAAGAATCCGGCAGGCAACCGATGGGCGCGCGGATCGCGATGTGTTTCTCCGCGGCGACGGCGGCATCCTGCTGCAGGAACTGATCGAAGTGATGGACCGGCTCAGGGAAGCTGGCGTGGAAAAAGTCGGCATCGTGTTGAAGCTGCCTGAGGAGCGCTAGTGATGGAGCCCGTCACCAGCGTGCTCGTCGATCGCGCGCGCGATGTGCAGGGGCTGCCGCGGATGGTCACCGTTTCCCTGGCGGCGCACGGTGCGCTCGTGATCGTGCTCCTCCTCTTCCCGGCGCTTGGTCGGTCCCGCTCGGCGCAGGATCTTCAGCCTGTCATGACGATCTCGCTTGGCGGCGTCCCGGGCCCGCGCGCGGGCGGGATGACGATGATGAGGCAGCCGTCGCCGGGCATTGCCACATTGCCCGAGCCGGTGAAGCCCGAGAAGATTATCAAACCACCGACAGCCAGGCCCCCGGCGATGGTGCTGCCTGAGCCGGCGACCAAGCCAGTGAAACCGACGCCGCGTCCGCCCGCGCGGCCGGCCCTTGAGGCGCCGCCCTCTGCCGCGATTACGCCTCCGCGAGTGCCGTTCGGGGCGGATACGGCGCGGACCAGCCCGGATCCGAACCGCGGTCTTGGATTTGGTGGACTCTCGACAGGCGGCGGAACCGGTGCAGGCGGGTACCTCGATGTCGCCAACTTCTGCTGCCCTGACTACCTGGTGACGATGCTGCAACTGGTGCAGGGCAATTGGATATCGCGCCAGGAAGTGGCGGGCGAGACGCTGGTGAAGTTCCGCATTCTGCGAGACGGACGTCTCACCGAGATTGAACTCGAGCGGTCCAGCGGGTACGCGGCGCTCGATCTGACAGCGCAGCGGGCGTTGTTCCTCACGCAGCGGCTGCCGCCGCTGCCAGCGGCGTTTCCCGAGGATCACCTGACGGTCCACCTCCGTTTTCCCTATCAGCGGTGATGATGCGCCATCGAACCTCTTCACTCGTGTGCTCGACGGTTGGCGTGGCCGTGTTCATCCTGGCCGCGACCAGGCCGTTCCCCGCTGCGTCGCGGCTGGCGTCGATCCAGACGCGGCCTCCGCAGGCGCAGCCGGCCCAGCAGCAGTCCGAGATCGTGCTGAGTCTGAGCGGCGAGCCCGGCGCGCGGCCGCGCTATGCCGTTCCTGATTTCATTGCGCGCTCCGCGGACACGGAGGCCGCCGACGCCTCCAGACTGCTTGGCGCCGTGCTCTGGGACGATCTCGCCTTCGAGCGCGAGTTCTACATGGTCCCGCGCGACACGTACCGATCCATCCCGGCGGCGACCTCGATGCAGACAGTGCCGTTCGATCGATGGCGCGAGCTGGGTGCCGACGCGCTGGTCGTGGGCAGCGTCGAGAAGACCGGCCCCACAAACTTTCGGGTCGAGGTCCGGCTGTTTGACGTGCGATCCGGCCGGTCGGCGATGGCTCGCGAGTACATCGGATCGACATCCAACCCGCGCCTGTACGCGCATACCGCGGCCGACGAGATTCACCAGGCGCAGCGGGCGCTGCGTGGCGCGGCCCGCACGAAGCTGACGTTCACGTCCGATCGAGACGGGGCTCGGATGGGTGGCACCGTGCTGGAACGTGGGGTCAAGGAAATCTACATTTCGGACTACGATGGCGCGAATCAGCGGCGCGTCACCACCACGAAAACCCTCAATCTCTACCCGGTCTGGTCGCCCGATGCCCGGACGATCGCGTACACGTCGTACCTCACGGGATTCCCGGACATCTATCTGTCGCTCATCTACCAGGGAATTCTCGAGAAGCCGACCGGCGGGAAACACCAGAACTGGCTGTCGGCGTGGTCGCCCGACGGCACACGGCTGTGCTTTACGTCGACGCGCGATGGCAACTCCGAGTTGTACGTGATGGACCGGGACGGGTCAAATCTCCGGCGCCTCACCAACAACCCGGCCATCGATACAACGCCCACGTGGTCTCCGAGCGGCACACAGATCGCATTCACCTCCGATCGCGGCGGGGCGCCGCAGATCTACGTCATCGACGTCGACGGTCTGAATGTCCGCAAGCTGACCACCGAATCCTATTGCGACCGCCCCACGTGGTCGCCCGCGCCGTTCAACGAAATCGCGTATGAATCGCGTACTGGCTCGGGGTACGATATCAAGGTCTACACGCTGGCGACCCAGGAGGTCAGGCAACTGACGTCCGGCGAGGGCAGCAACGAGAGCCCCAGTTACGCGCCCAATGGCCGGCACCTGGCGTTCTCGTCTACGCGCAGCGGGAAGCGACAGCTCTACACGATTGGCCGGGACGGCCAGGGACTCAAACAGGTGACCACGGTCGGCAACAACCAGACGCCCGATTGGTCCAGGTAGCGGAGACGAAACTGATGCAAAGCCGATGGGTGTCGTACAGCGGATGGGTAGTCGCGCTGACCGTGTCCGTAATGCTGAGCGGCGCGTGCCGGGCCAAACAACCCCCGGTTGCGCAGCCGGTTCAACCTCCGGTCACCACACCAGAGCCCCAGGTAGTCCCGCCGACGCCGCCAGCGCCGACGGTGATTCCGAACATTGAGTCGCTCATGGTGATGCCGAAGGTGCCCGACGATCCCATGACGTTGCGATCGATTGACGACCTCAATCGCGAGTCGCCTCTGCAGCCCGCGTTCTTCGGGTACGACAGCGCCGAGTTGAGTGCGGCCGCACGCACGGTGCTCGATGCCAATAGCACCCTGCTGCGCAAGTATCCGGCGTGGGCCATCACGGTCGAAGGCCACTGCGACGAGCGTGGGACGGCGGAATACAACAGCGCGCTCGCCGAGCGGCGCGCCGCCGCGGCACGGACGTACCTGGTGTCGCTCGGCATCCCGGCCGAACGCCTGCACATTGTCAGCTACGGCAAGGAATTCCCGTTCGATCCCGGCCATGCCGAAGAGGCGTGGGCGAAGAACCGGCGGGCGCATTTCGTGATTACGTCAAAGTAGGGGCGGCCCCCCGTGGCCGCCCGAGTCGCGGGGCAACCACAGGGGGTTGCCCCTACGGGATTGCGCGCACGCGGTTCTGTGGCAGGAGCGCGATTGATCGCGCCCGAGTTACGGTGTGAGAAGCGAGATGACATCATGATGCAACGAGTTCGTCTGCTGACTCTCGGAATCGCGCTGCTGGCCGGCGCGACCTCGGTGCCGCTCGAGGCTGCCAACAAAGAGCATCTGCAGATGATGGCCGAGCTTCGCATCCTCCAGCAGCAAACACAGGTGCTCCAGGCGCACCTCACCGCGCTGACCGAGGCGCTCAAGACGGTGTCGGCGCGCCTCGAAGAACAGGCCGGCGCGGACCGGAAGGCATTTGCGGACCAGAAGTTGATCGCGGGCGGGATGGCCACCGACCTGCGCGTGGTTCGCGAGAAGGTCGACGAGAACAACGTCCGGCTCGCGTCGCTCTCGCAGGAGGTCGATGCCGTCCGGGTGGCCCAGGCGACCACCCCGCCAGCCGCCGCGCCCACGCCGCCGGTCGACCCGGCGGCCGCGGCGCAGAACCCGCCGGCGACGCCACCGCCGACCACTCCCGCCAACCCGGCGGCTGCCTTGAGCAACCCCGGCGTATCGCCGCAGCGCCTGTTCGAAACGGCTCGGGCCGACTACTATGCGGGTCAGTGGCCCCTGGCGATTCAGGGCTTCGAGACCTACATCAAGACGTTTCCAAAAAGCGATCTCGCCGACGACGCGCAGTACTACATCGGCGAGACGTATTACAGCTCTGGCCGATTCCGCGAGGCGGTGGCGGCCTACGACCTCGTCAGGAAGAACTACCCGTCGAGCAACACGCTGCCCGACACCTACTACAGGCGGGGGCTCGCGCTCAATTCGCTCGGCCAGATTCCCGAAGCGCGCGAGTCATTCGATTTCGTGGTGAAGAACTACCCGGACAGTGATGCGGGCCGCCTGGCCAAGCAGGCCCTCGATCGACTGAGTCGATCAGGGAAATAGCAGCTGATCAGATCCGCCCCGCGATGGCGGGCGGGCCGGAAGGAACGGACATGGCGAACAGCTACAACAAAATCATTCTGGTGGGCAATCTGGGGAAGGACGCCGAATTGCGGGCGACCCCGCAGGGCAAACAGGTGGCGTCGGTCAGCCTGGCCGTCGAAGACTGGCAGAAGAAGGATGAGCGTGGAAAACCTGGAGCCGAGTGGTACCGGATCAAGATCTGGGGCCGTCAGGCTGAGACGTTGTCGCCGCACCTGTTGAAGGGCAAGACCATTCTGGTGGAGGGGCGGCTGTCGATTCAGACATGGACCGACCGCGAGGGAAAGAGCCGGTACACGCCAGAGGTCTCGGCCGACCGGATTGTCCTGCTCGGCAGCGCCGGCCAGGGCTCGTCGATGTCGGTCCGCGCGGAAGGTCCGGTCGATGACGAACTCGGCCAGTCGCCGGACGTCAACGCGGATGACATTCCGTTCTAGGGGGCCTCTCTGAACGGGCGGCCACGGGGGGCCGCCCCTACGGAGACTCTCCGGTGGTGTCCGGGCAACCCCCTGTGGTTGCCCCGGTGTCAGGGCGGCGACGGGGGGCCGCCCCTACGGAGACTCTCCGGTGGTGTCCGGGCAACCCCCTGTGGTTGCCCCGATGTCAGGGCGGGCACGGGGGCCCGCCCCTACGCGTTCCCGCCGAATCGCCGAACCCGAATCGCCGATCCCTGACCCCCTGGTGTCCGATCCCCAATCCCTAATCCCCAATCCCTAATCCCCAATCCCTAATCCCTAATCCCTAATCCCTAATCCCCAATCCCTAATCCCTAATCCCTAATCCCTACTTGTCCGCTCTCCCGTACCGGTCCTCGAGTCTCACGACGTCGTCGATCTCTGGCGTGGAGACCTCGAAGATGTCGACGTCGTCGATGGCGGTCATGCGATGCACCGTCCCGGCGGGTACGTGGATCTGGTCGCCCGGCTGCATCTGGCGGCCGACCAATTTGTCTCCCTCCTGGATTTCGAACAGCAGCCTGCCTGAGTGGAGATAGATCGTCTCGGTCTTCTTGTTGTGGTATTGCAGGCTCAAGGCCTGGCCCGCCGTCACGTGAATCACCTTGCCGACATACCGATCTGTCTTCGCCCATAGCAACTCGTAGCCCCAGGGCTTTTCGATTCGTCTGACGCCGGGCCGTGTCTCATCGCTCACGGTTGTCTCCTTCCACGCCGGATCGTGTCGTCCGGCCATTGCTCCGCTTGACGATTGCCGGGAACGCCGACGACAGATGCGCGGAGATCTGCTGGGCTGACGCGAGCCGGAGCGCTCGTGCGACGACCGGTCGCAGGTCGCGGAGCGACACCGCTCGCACGATCTGGCGCGACGCGGGAATCAGCGCGGGGCTCATGCTGAAGCTGGTCACGCCAAGCCCCAGCAGCACGAGAAGCGCTG
>Ga0315273_10010564_pt1 | contig 11780 bp, 9 predicted proteins | sample YL17G02_0_MG_FD_205753 | JGI IMG/M metagenome (GOLD analysis project Ga0315273, IMG submission 205753) | Sediment microbial communities from Yellowstone Lake, YNP, Wyoming, USA - YL17G02_0 | ecosystem: Environmental > Aquatic > Freshwater > Lake > Sediment | place: USA: Wyoming | collected... | reverse complement strand
AATCTTGCACTGTGTGCAACATTGCTGAGAATGCACAACAATCCCGGGGTCCGCGTCAGCCGGCGGGGGTGTCGGCATTGCCGCAGGTGCCCCACAGGCCCCGGCCTTCGGCGCGGGCCTGGGCCACGGCGAGGGCGAAGTCCCGTTCGTGGGCCACGTTCGGCGGGAAGGGGTAGTCGTCGGCCCAGCCGCCGGCCACCAGGTCGAGGTTGACGAAGAGGCCGTCCTCGGCTCGCTCGATGTAGACGAGGAAGCGGTCATAGCGGTCCCGGGCCTCGACGTCGCGGGTCAGGCGCACCGCAGTGCCCTCGGGCAGCAGCTCCTTGGTGTGGGCACTGGCCTCCGCGCCGAAGCATTCGGGCGGCTGATCGGGATCGACGGTCTCCGGGGTGTCGATGCCGATGAGGCGCAGGGTCTCCTGCCGCCCGGCGAGGTCGACCACGACGGTGTCCCCGTCGACCACGTGGACCACGGTCGCCGCCCCGGGTTCAGCGGGCGCCGCGCTGGTGCGCGTGCAGGCCAGGGGGAAGAGCAGGAACAGGACAAGGGCTCGCCGCACGGCGCGCCTCCCTCAGTTGACGTGTGCAGTTGGGGGAAGCGGCAGTCCTCGAGGCACGGCCTTGCGGAATCCGCAGGTCCGTGCCTCGAGGTCGGATCAGATGCGCTCGAGGAGGGTGCCGGTGGCGAGGCCGCCGCCGCAACACATGGTGACCAGGGCGGTGTTGAGGTCGGTCCGCTCCATCTCGTGGAGGGCCTTGGTGGTGAGGATGGCGCCGGTGCCCCCGAGGGGGTGACCCAAGGCGATGGCCCCACCGTTGGGGTTGACCGTGGCCATGTCCGCGCCGACCTCCTTCTGCCAGGCCAGAACCACCGAGGCGAAGGCCTCGTTGATCTCGACCAGGTCGATGTCGCTCATCTGCATCGAGTTGCGCTCGAGGAGGTGATGGGTGGCGTCGATGGGGCCGGTGAGCATCAGGACGGGGTCGCTGCCGACCAGGCAGGTGTCGACGATCCGGGCCCGGGGGGTGAGGCCCAGGGCCTCGGCCTTCTCACGAGTGGTGACGAGCACGGCGGCGGCGCCGTCGGAGATCTGTGACGAGGTACCGGCGGTGTGCACCCCGTCTTCGCCGGCCACGGCCTTGAGTTGGCTCAGCCCTTCGAGGGTGGTCTCCCGCAGGCCCTCGTCCTTGTCGACCCGGTGGGTGCTGCCGGTCGGCTTGCCGTCCTCGCCGAGGTCCGGGGCGTCCACGGCCACGATCTGGGTGCCGAAGCGCCCCTCGGCCCAGGCCTGGGCCGCCCGCTGCTGGGAGAGGAGGCCGAAGGCGTCGGTCTCGTCCCGGCTGATGCTCCACTTTTGGGCGATGCGCTCGGCGCCCTCGAACTGGCTCGTCCACTCGTACTTCTCGAAGTACGACTTGGGGATCGCCTTGCCGATGCCCTCGCCGAGGCTGGAGCCCATGGGCACCCGGCTCATGACCTCGACGCCGCCGGCCACGGCGACGTCGACCACGCCGGAGCCGACCAGGCTGGTGGCGAAGTTGGTGGCCTGCTGGGACGAGCCGCACTGGCTGTCCACGGTGGTGGCCGCCACCGACGTGGGCAGGCCGGCGGTCAGCCAAGCGGTGCGGCTGACGTTGAAGGACTGCTGGCCCACCTGGGACACGCAGCCCCCGATCAGCTGGCCGACCTCGGCGGGGTCGATGCCCGACCGGTCGATCAGCTCCTTGAGGGCGACGCCGAGCAGATCGGCGGAGTGCATGGTGGAGAGGCCGCCGCCGCGGCGCCCGACGGGCGTGCGGACGGCTTCACAGATAACGATGTCGCGTGGGGATCCCGAGCTCATGCCCCGAGCCTACGACCTGACCGAACTCGGTCGGTCAGGCCGCTTCGTGGGCGGCGACCGGGTGCTCGGTGCTCGGCGTCGCCGACCGGGCCGAGCCCAGCGCGGCGCGGGCCGCGGCGATGCCGGCGAGGCCGACCCGACGGGTCTCGTCGTCAAGCCGCCACTCGTCGCCGAGGGGGTCGAGGAGGCGCAACTGCCGTTCCATGCCTCCAGTGTCTCCCGGGGGTGTGACAAGTAAAGGGCCCAAGGTCCGGTCGTTCGTCACGTCGCCCACCGTGGCCCCAGAACCACGGAAAGTGTACGGAAGAGTGACTCAAACGGGCGTTCCCGGTGCGGTGAGTGGCCACGGCCGCTCCCGCTCGACCGAGAGAGCCAGATCCAGCAGGAGGCGGTCCTGGTAGTGGCGGCCCATGACCTGCATGCCGATGGGCAGGCCGTCCACCGGATCGACCGGGACGGACACCGACGGGTTGCCGTAGATGTTGGCGGGGATGGTCAGGGCCCCCATGTCGAGCAGGTCCGAGAACTTGGTCGACGCCCACAGCATGAGGTCCCTGCTCGTCCGGGGGCGGGCGGCGCCGGCGACACGTACGCCCCGGGCGATGCCCCGCCAGGCCAGCTTGGCGGCCCGCTTCGACTCGATCTGGCGCAGCATCTTGTTCCCGAGCCCGGTGGACTGCAGGCCGGCGTCGGCCGGGAAGGCGGGATCGGGGTTGGTGGCCGAGATCACGAAGTCGGCCCGGTCGAACAGGTCGGCCATGACCTCGTTGGCCTCCGTCCGCCGTCGTTCGGACTCGGCGGCCAACTCGAGGTCGAACACGTTCCAGGCCAGCGTGAAGCCGAACGCCAGCTCCTCGGTCAGGTCCGCGGCGCAGTTGGGCCACCGATCGCCGATGTCGACCAGGAGCGAGGCCAGGTTGCCCATGGCCCAGGGCACCCCGAGGCGGGGGATGTGCAGGTCGGGCCCGTCGAGGCGCGTCATCCCGTGGTCGGCGATGAGGGCCTCGGCCCCCTTGACGATCGACGCCTCCACGCCGGGGGCCAGGGGGACCGACCCCAGGCCGGGGGCCACGATGGCCGTCTTGCCCGTCAGGTCCTGGCGGCCGAGGTCCCGCTCCCAGCCCTGCTCCTTGGGAAGGCTCTCGGGGTCGTGGGGGTCATAGCCGGCGCAGCAGTCGTAGTAGCGAGCCACGTCCCGCACCGAGCGGGCCACGCAGCCGAGGACGACGGTGTTGGGGGCGATGTGGGCGTGGTGGCCCCGGGGGATGCGCCCGTAGGTGCCCTTCATGCCGACCAGGCCGTTGTACGCGGCCGGGATGCGGATCGAGCCGCCACCGTCCCCTGCCGTGGCCAGGGTGACCAGGCCGCCGGCCACCGCCGACGAGCTGCCGCCGGACGAGCCGCCGGCCGTCCGCCCCTGCTGCCACGGGTTGTGGGTCACGCCGTTGATCTTGGTGACGCTGACGTTCAGGCCGCCGAACTCGCTGGCCGCGGTCAGGCCCACGGGCACGGCCCCACTCGCCCGGACCCGTTCCATCATCGTGGTCTCCCACTCGGCGATCCTGTCCTTGAAGACGAGCGAGGCCTCGGTCCACGGCCAGCCCTTCACCGGCTCCAGCTCCTTGATGCCGATGGGCAGCCCGCCGAACGGGAGCGACACGTCGGCCTGCGCCGCCGTTTCCCGGGCCTGTTCGGGGTCCACGAAGGTGAACGCGTTGAGCGCGCTGGTCTCGATGGCGGCCAGCGTGGCGTCCAACTCCTCGAGCGGTGAGCGCTCGCCGGCTCGGAAGGCGTCGATCAGGGAGCAGGCATCACCTGGCCAGGGGGCGTCCGGCATGGCCGGGATGTTCCCACAGACCCCTGTCCCATAGGGTCCTGAGCCAATGGACGCCCGGACCTTCCTCGGCCTCGAATCAGACGGCACCCCGTCCGGCTTCCGGCTCCCCGTCGCCGCCGGCATCACCGCCGGCGGCGGTTTCCTCTTCGGCGGCTGCGGGCTCGGGGCGGCCATCGTCGCCCTGGAGGAGGTGACCGAGCGCCCCGTCGTCTGGGCCACCGCCCAGTACCTCTCCTACGCCCGCCCGGGGTCGGTCGTCGAGTACGACGTCACCATCGGGGCCCGGGGCCGCAGCCTCACCCAGGCCCGGGCCGTCGGCCGGACGAAGGACACCGAGATCCTGACGGTCAACGCCGCCCTCGGCGCCCGGCCCTTCGAACCGGAGGGGGAGTGGGCGACCATGCCCGAGGTCCCCCGCCCCGACGAGTGCGAGGTCCGCACCCACCGCTTCGAGCACGAGTCGGTGGCGTCCCGGATGGAGCAGCGCCTGGCCCGGGGACGTCCCTTGGAGGACCTGGACGGCACGCCCAGCGACGGCAGCTGTGCCCTCTGGGCCCGGATGCCCGAGGTCCTGGAGATGTCCGGCCCCGCCCTGGCCGTCCTGGGCGACTTCGTGCCCTTCGGCATCGGCCAGGCGCTGGGCTTGGCCGCCGGCGGCAACAGCCTGGACAACACCCTCCGGGTGGCCCGGCTCGAGCCCACCGACTGGGTCCTGCTCGACATCCGGGTGCTGGCCGTCCACGGTGGGTTCGGCCACGGCGCCGTCCTGCTCTGGTCCGAGTCGGGCCAGCTCCTGGCCATCGCCAGCCAGTCCACCATCGTCCGCTTCTGGAAGGATCACTCTTGAGACACGTACAGAAAGGTTCGGGCCTGACGTGCTGACCACCCATCTCGCCTCGCTGCGCTCGGCGGGTAGATCACCGAGCCTGCTGGTGGCCACGCCGGTCGGCTCGGCTTCGTAGATGGCCACGCAGCGGTACGGCATGACGGTCCCCTTCGCCGGGTTGGCCTTGGGCGAGCAGCGGGACTGGTTCCGCGAGCTCGTGGACCTCGGCTACACCGACGTCTGGTCCAGCGAGGCCGACGGGGCCGACGCCTTCACCCCCTTGACCCTGGCCTCGGTCTGGGCACCCGAGCTCCGGCTGGGGACGGCGATCGTCCCCGCCTACACCCGCGGTCCCGGCTGCCTGGCCCAGACCGTCGGGTCGGTGGCGCAGGCCGCGCCCGGTCGCTTCGTGCTCGGTGTGGGCAGCTCGTCCAACGTCATCGTCGAGCGCTGGAACGACATCGCCTTCGAGGAGCCCTACAAGCGCACCCGTGACGTCGTCCGATTCCTGCGCGACGCCCTCACCGGCGAGAAGGTGCGCAAGGAGTACGAGACCTTCTCGGTCAACGGCTTCAAGCTGGGTGTGCCCCCGAGCGAGCCCGTGCCCATCCTCGTGGCCGCACTGCGGGAGGGCATGCTGCGCCTGGCCGGTCGGGAAGGCGACGGCGCCATCGTCAACTGGTTGTCGGCCGACGACGTGGCGACCGTGGTCCCGATCGTGAAGGCCTTCGGCGAGGACAAGGAGGTCGTGGCCCGCGTGTTCGTGGCCGTGTCCGAGGACGCGGAGGCCATGCGGGCCGCCGGGCGCTTCGCCATCGCCGCCTACCTGAACGTGCCCGTCTACGCCGCCTTCCACGAGTGGCTGGGCCGGGGTGAGGTGTTGACCCCGATGTGGGACGCCTGGAAGGCGGGTGACCGGAGTGCCGCACTGGAGGCCATCGCCGACGAGGTCGTCGACCAGCTCATCGTGCACGGGTCGCCCGAGGCCTGCCGGGAGCACCTCGAGCGCTACCGGGCCAACGGCGTGGACACCACGGCGGTGGCCCTGCTGCCGTTCCCCGGCGCCCTCCCGCAGCAGGAGGCCTACCGGGCGCTGGCGCCGCGCTGATGGCCGCCAGCCCGGCGTTCCAGATCCCCGGGGTCGAGGGGCTCGAGGAGATCGGCCGCGGCGGCATGGCCGTGGTCTACAAGGGCCACCAGCCCGCGTTCTCCCGGGACGTGGCCGTGAAGGTCGTCGTCGTGGCCGGGGTCGACGAGCGCACCCGCAGCCGCTTCGAGCAGGAGCTGCAGGCCGTCGGCGCCCTGTCCGAGCATCCCAACATCATCACCGTCCACGGCGAGGGCGTGACCGACCAGGGGCTGCCCTACCTGGTCATGGGCTTCCAGCCCGGGGGCTCGCTGTCCGACCGCCTGCGGTCCCAGGGCCCCGTGCCATGGGCCGAGGTGGCCGACATCGGCGTGAAGATGGCCGGCGCGCTGGAGTCGGCCCACCGGGCGGGCGTCCTGCACCGGGACGTCAAGCCCGAGAACATCCTGGTCTCGTCCTTCGGTGAGCCCGTCCTGGCCGACTTCGGCATCGCCCGGCTCGAGGGCGGCGCCCATCTGACCGCCAGCGGCATGGTCACCGGCACGCCGGCCCACACCGCCCCGGAGGTGATGCAGGGCCAGGCCCCCACGGCCGCCAGCGACGTCTACGGCCTGGCCTCCACGCTCCACCAACTGCTCACGGGCAACCCGGCCTTCGTGAAGGTCACCGACGAGAGCACGCTCGCGGTGATGAACCGGGTGCTTTCCGAGGCCCCGCCGAACCTGCGGGTGGCCGGCGTGCCCGCCGCCCTGGCCGACGTGATCGACCGGGGCATGGCCAAGGAGCCGGCGTCCCGCTTCGCCACCGCGGCCCAGTTCGGCCAGGCCCTGCGGGGGGCCCAGCAGGCCCTCGGGGTCGCCGTCACACCGCTCCCGGTGGCGCTGGAGGAGGGCGCCCGCCCGGACACGGGAGAGACCGTCGTGGTCGCCGGTGCCGTCGCCCCGTTGGCGCCCACGCCGGTCGACGCCCCCGCCCCGCCGCCTCCACCGGTCACGCCGGCGCCACAGCCCTACGTCGCGCCCGAGGAGCCGACCAAGCGGTCCGCCTGGCCCTGGGTCCTCGCCGCCGTGGCCGTCGTGGCCGCCGTGGTCGCGGCGGTGGTGCTCATCGGGGGCGGGGACGACGGCGGACAGGCCGAGCGGTTCAGCTCCGCACCCGACGAGACCACCACCACGACCGAGCCCACGACGGAAACGACCACCACGACGTCCCCATCGACGCCGCCGACCTCGCTCGCGCCGACACCGTCACCGGGCTCGGCGTTCGGTGCCCCGGTCGACCCGCAGACGTTCATCCCCGAGTACGGCACCGACGCGACGTTCGACTCGCTGGCCGACCGTTGCTTCGGCGGCGACCTCAACGACTGCGACCAGCTCTACGAGACCACGCCCGTTTCCGCCTCGACGAACTCGTACGAGGGCTACGGCGCCACCTGCGGGGGACGCCTGGCTTCGGAGCAGCCGGGCCAGTGCGTCCAACTCGGTCAGAGCCAGCTGGGCGAACCGGTGGACCCGCAGACGTTCATCCCCGAGTACGGCACCGACGCGACGTTCGACTCACTGGCCGACCGTTGCTTCGGCGGCGACCTCAACGACTGCGACGCCCTCTACGAGCAGACCCCGGTGAGCCAGGCGACCGATTCCTACGAGGGCTACGGCGCCACCTGTGGGGGGCGCCTGGAGGTCGAACAGCCCGGGGTGTGCGCCAGCCTGAGGTGAACGTCCGGCGGCCGGTCGGCTACTCGGCCAGTCCGACGGGCTGGTCGTCGATGATCTGGTCGAGGTACTCCGACAGGCCGTAGCCCACCCGGCCGTCCTCCAGGGTCCACTCGGTGAGGCCCTCGGAGATGCGGGTGACCATGCCATCGCGCCGGTTGCGCAGCGGGATCAGGTTGAGCACCTTCCCCTTCACCTTCAGCGAGCCCTCGGCGTGGTGCAGGGTCGCCTCGATGGCCCGGTGGTAGGTCCCGGTCTCGGTCCAGTCGGTGCTGATCTCGAAGCCGTGGCAGCCGAGGATGCGCTCGCCGTCCCAGATGAAACCGCCCCGCATGCCTTCGCGGTCCGGGCGGGCGATGCGAGAGCCCATGAAACCGAAGTCGTCGCCGAAGTTGGCGGTCAGCCAACGGTAGTACCAGGGGGCCTGCCAGGTCCGCGGGCCCCACGAGTGGTCCCGCAGGCCGTAGCCGGACACGGCCCACGCCGCCTCGCCCACGGTGATGGTGCCGGTGGCGGCGTTGAGCTGCTCGTAGTGGCCCTTGGCGAACTCCTCGCCCTCCCGCTCGTGGTTCTCGGTGGGCTCGCCCCCGATGGGGTCGCTGACCCGGGTGTAGGTCAGCTCGACCTTGGCCTGCTCGTAGGGGTTCTCGGTGAAGGCCTTCCGGGGGTCGGCCATCTCGAGGGGGTCCTCCAGCATGACGACCTTGCCCTCGTAGCGGACCTTCAGCTCCTCGAAGGGCTCGACCACCTCGAAGGTCATGCCCCCGGCGGTGAAGGCGTCGTTGTCGCTGATCTCGGGCCGGTGGTACATGAAGCCCACCCGGCCGTCCGGGAGGTAGAGGCAGGTCGTCATCTCGGCGTAGCCCTCGTTCGCCCGGTTGCCGAGACGCACGAAGCCCCCGACGTTCTCGGCCGGGTCGTACACGTTGAAGTACATCGACTCGTTGAACGTGGTCTCCGGACCCAGTTCGTGCAGGTACTCGTCAGCAGGTTCCAGGCGCAACGGCATGGTGCAGAACCTACGCCTGATCAGCGAGGGCGGCGGCCCGGCGGAGGTGCTCGGTGAGGTCGTCGAGACGGCTGGAGGCGTTCAGGCCACTGGTGCTGGGCATGACGTAGACGGGGCGGCCGCCGAGGGGCTCGGGCTGGAGGCCGGCCACGGCCTTGCGGCCCACGGCGGCGCGCCAGCCGGCCAGGCCGACCATGACCACGGCTCGGGGCCGCAACCACTCGACCAGGCGGCCCACCCGGCCGACGCCGGCCCGGTACTCGTCGGCGCTCAGCGCGTCGGCCCGGGGTGTGGCCCGCTTGACCAGGTCCGTCATGCCGATGCCGTGGGCGACGAGAGCATGACGGGTGTCCCGGTCCCGGCTCACCAGGCCGGCGGCGAGGGCGGCGGGCCAGTAGCGATTGCCGGGTCGGGCGAAGCCCATGCCGACGTCGGCCGAGTAGACGCTCGGGTTCAGGCCGCAGACGAGCAGGCGCATCCCCGGGCCGACCGTGTCGGGAAGGGTGCGCTCCCGGCGCAGGGCGCACAGGAGGTAGGGGGTGTGGTCCGGGCGGGGCTCGACCTGCAGGTCCTCGACGGCGAACCCGGCGCCGACGAGCACCCCCCGCAGCATCGCCTCGGGCCAGAACGAGAACCGGCGCCCGGCGAAGGGGTCGTCGTCGTGGATGTGCTCTTCGGCGTCGCCCCCGAAGAGCGTCAGGTCCACCGGTGCGTCGACGGCCAGGGCCCGGTGCAGGTCGGCCAGGGCCAGAGGTACCTCCGGACGGGGCAGGTGGACGTAGGACTTGGAGGCCCACGCCCCGCCGAGGGCGCCGCGCCGGAAGGGGAGCGCGTCGAGCCGGGCCTGGACCCGGGGGACCGGGGCGTGGCCGGGGACGAGGTCGAGCATCGCTCGGGCCCCGTCGAGGGCGATGGCGTCGGGCCCGAGGTGGGGGAGGTGCCACCCCGGCCCGCAGCCCAGGTCGACCACCGGCCCGTCACCGGTCCCTCCGGCCAGCACCGCCGCCCGCTCGGCGTGCACCGCGCCCCGGTCCCGGGCCCAGTCCGCCGCCCGCGCCTCGTAGACGGCCAGCGTGGGATCCGTGCGGGCCCCTGATGCTCCGGTCACGGGCGCAGGATCAGATGCCGGAACGAGCGGTCATCGGGCACCGAAGCCGCCACCGCCGCCACCGCCGCCACCACCGCCGGAGAAACCGCCGCTGAAGCCACCGCCGGACGAGCTGGAGGAGGACGGGGGCCGGAAGGACGACGCCGTGGCGCTGGAGAAGTCGGAGCTGAAGTCACCCAACGAGCTGAAGCCGCCGATGTTGGTTCCGGCCCGGCTGCCCACGTACCAGGTGGCGAAGGTCGGGTCGTTGGCGACTTCGGGGATGCGCACCTTCAGGGCGTCGATCAGCTCGTCGGCCACGCCCAGGGCCACGGCGGCCACGAGGTAGCGCTCGTAGAGGGCCAGGTGGCCCGACGGGGCGTCCTGGAGCTGGGAGAAGTCCTTGAGGAACTTCCGCAGGCCGTTCCACTCGGCGTAACGCTGGGCGCCCGCCGCCGTCCTGCGGCGGAGCAGGATCATGGCCCCGAGCAGGAGCACCGCCGCCCCGATGGCCGCCCCGCCCGCGGCGAAGGCCTCGTTGGCGATGGCAATGGCGGCGAAGCCCCCGAGGACGGCGACGAGCAGCAGGTACAGGACCCAGCCCGCGGCCTGCCCCTTCACCTGGTAGCCCTTGGCCTCATAGCACTTGACCACGGCCTTCGTGAACGACGACAGCCACGAGGCGGCGCTCGTGCGGTTGGCCTTGGCCCAGGCCGTGAGCTGGCTCTGGCTGGTCTCGTTGCCGTTCTCGAAGAGCTTGGTCATGGCCATGCGCTCGAACGCCAACAGGCCGTCACGGGACTTGTCGGTGGCCGCGAAGGTGTGGTCCTTCTCGGTCTCGGTGATGGTCAGGTACCCCCGTTGGGCCAGGTCGACGATCGTGGCCGAGAGGGCGTCGGTGTCGACCGAGCCCCAGTCCTCCAGGGCGATGGCGACGGCCGGCGGGTCGTCGGGGACCTCTCGCCAGTAGTCGATCTCGCTGGTCAGGTCGGGCTCCTTGCCCCACTTGCGCCAGACCACCCAAGCCAGCAGCAGGACGCCGCCGATCAGGAAGGGCGCGGCGGCGGCCAGCGCCCGGCGTCGGTCCTCCTTCTCCTGCTGCTCCTTCTCGTAGTCGGCCCGGGCCCGGTTGGCCTCCTCGGCCAGCGCCGTCTCCTCGGCGACGATGCGGTCCTGCTGGGGCTCGGTCTCGATGGTGAGGTCCTCGCCCTGGCACTGCGGTGAGTCGGCCAGGATCTGGTCGATCTGTGCCTGCGTGAGGCTCGGGTTCTCGGTGGCCTGGTTCTGCAGGGCGCCGCGCAGCAGATCGCACTCCGAGGCGTAGCCGCGAGGCTCGGTCTGGCCCACCTGGCCGCGGGGCAGCCCGTTGCCGAAGCGGCGGCGAGGGGCGATGACGCGGGTCTCGAGGAAGGTGAAGGCGGGCAGGTCGTCGACGTGGGTGTGCACCGTGCGCCCACGGACGTCGATGGTGCCGCTGAGGGGGCCATGGGCCCAGGCCCGGATGCCCTCACCGTCCCCAGGCAGGCGCAGGGCCACCTCGTGGCGCCCCACCCCCTCGGGAACGTCGCGACCCACCCACTGCCAGTTCAGCTCGACGACGTCGGGCCAGGCGATGACGGCGTTGCGAACCTCGTAGCGCAACTCGTAGGTGTGGGTTCCCGAGGCGGGGGAGATGTCCCACTCGAAGAGGGTGGGGGTGTCGGTGATGGTGGCCCGGGGGCGATCGCCCTCGAACGCCCGGATGTTGGTGATCTCCCAGGGCCCGCTGTCGAAGTCCCGGGTGCCGACGTTGAAGGTGCCGTCGAAGTCATAGGTCACCTCCTCGCGCACGAGGAGGACGCCGTCGCGCCGGAGAGCGGCGGTCACGTCGATCGAGTCGAGTTCGAAGGACTTGTCGCTGCCGGTCCCGTCGTCGACCTGGCCCGAGACGGCGCCCAAGACGGCGAAGAAGCCGATGAAGAGAATGGGGAACAGGACCCCGAAGAACTTCTTGACGCCCTTCACGAGAGGCCTCTCTCGATGGTCGCCTGGAGGCGGCGCATGCCCGCCAGCCAGCGGTCGTGGTCGGTCGCCTTGCGGAGCACGAAGTCGGCCACCTCGGGCTGGGGGAGGATCAGGAAGCGCTCGGCGTCCAGCCCGGCGACGACGGCATCGGCGCACTGGTCGGGCTCGATGACGCCCTGGGAGATGACCACGGCCCCGGCCGAGATGTCCTTGCCACCGGTGAGCATGTTCGTGCGGACCCCCATGGGGCAGAGGCACGAGAAGCGGACCCCGGCGTCACCGTGGGTGATGGACAGCCATTCGGCCAGTCCGACGACGGCGTGCTTGGTCACCGAGTAGGGGGCGGCGCCGATGTTGGTCAGCAGGCCGGCG
>Ga0315273_10010562_pt1 | contig 11780 bp, 11 predicted proteins | sample YL17G02_0_MG_FD_205753 | JGI IMG/M metagenome (GOLD analysis project Ga0315273, IMG submission 205753) | Sediment microbial communities from Yellowstone Lake, YNP, Wyoming, USA - YL17G02_0 | ecosystem: Environmental > Aquatic > Freshwater > Lake > Sediment | place: USA: Wyoming | collected... | reverse complement strand
GCAGAATTCTACGATGCGTTGATTCATGCGCTCCGCCATGACCCAGATGTAATTGTAATCGGGGAGATGCGGGATTTGCCTACAATTAGAACCGCCATAACAGCGGCAGAGACAGGCCATCTTGTGCTTGGTACGCTGCACACCATCGATGCTGCCCAGGCTGTTGACCGCATTATTGACACTTTCCCTGCGGGCCAACAACAGCAGATTAGATTACAGTTCTCACAGGTAATAGAGGCGGTGCTATCACAGGTTCTCCTCACCCGTATTGGAGGAGGCAGAGTAGCCGCTTTTGAAATAATGATTGCAACGCCTGGGATAAGAAAACTCATCCGTTCAGGTAAAACCTTCGAAATACCTTCCAACCTTGAGCATGGTGCAGCAGAGGGGAAGCAGTCTATGGACCAGGCGCTGGCTGACCTGGTAAGAAGAAATATCGTTACCAGAGAAGAAGCCATGTGGAAAAGCATCGATCCAATGAAGCTGAGCGAGTTTCTTAAATAATCATTGAAACCTATAGCCTGCTAATCTTATCCATGAATAAATAAATACTCCCGGGAACAGATCTTCCGAAACAACAAAAAGGCCTCTCTTTGAAAAAGAGAGGCCTTTGATTATTTCTGGTGGAGACGGGGGAGAGTCGAACTCCCCGTCCAGAAGAACCCGCCCAGAGTATCTACAGGCTTAGACGGCTGTATGTTCTCGCTTCGCTGTCATCCGCCGACTGATTTCAGTGAAGCCAGTCGATTACGTCTTAGGCGACCCTTATCGACGTCGGGGTCGCAGCACCTCGACATTTCGGCGCCCGCTCCCCAACCCATCGAGGAGAGGTCAAGGCGGGCGTAGCTGCCTGTTTAGGCAGCTAGGGCGTATTCTTTTTCGCCAGTTACTTTTTTGCCACCGTTTTACGAGTGAGATGGCGTCTCGATCTGCAACTCTGAACTACAGTTCCCCTGTCGAACCACACGTCCCCAAATGAGCAAATTCGAAATCCTAAACTCTAAATCCTAAAGGGGAGATGTCATGGCTAGACGCTAGCGTTTTTTGGCTTGCTTTAACGCCTGTTCAATCTGGCGCTGGTCGTCTCGCTGGGCTATGGCTTCGCGTTTGTCGTACTGCTTTTTGCCCCTGGCGAGACCCAGCTCTACTTTCGCCATTCCTTTTTTAAGGTACAGTTTGAGGGGTACCAGTGTGTATCCCTTCCTCAGCACTTCACCGCTGAGGTCTGCTATCTCCCTCTGATGCAGCAGGAGCTTGCGCGGTCTGGTGGGCTCGTGATTGTATCTGTTGCCGCCCGGGTACTGTGCGATATGGGCGTTCACCAGCCACATTTCACCGTTTTCCGCTCTGGCATAGGCATCTTTGAAGTTGACTCTGCCTCCCCGGATGGATTTTATCTCGGTGCCGGTGAGTACCAAGCCAGCCTCAATGGTATCCTCGATATGGTAATCGTGATACGCCTTGCGGTTGACGGTGATTATCTTTTCGCTCATGGAATACTATACCACAATTATAGAGTTATGTCAAGTGTCTTAAGTCACTAAAGGAGGCGTCCTGTACCTCTATTGTATCGAAATCAGCCCCCAAAATACCCCAGTCTTGGGGGACTTTAAGAACTGGGGGGATACCCCCAGACCCCCAGCAAAGGGGCTACGCCCCTCTGTACTCCCCTACTTGTGCCAGTTTGGAGCCGATGCCCTGTGGCTACCACTTCTCACCTGTTATTGTAATCCTGCTGCGCCTTTTAGGAAAGGGGGAATATTTAGGGGCGACCCATCGGGTCGCCCCTACGGTTTGTATTCTGTGGGGCTGTAATCCCCAGATGGGCGAGAGAACCTCGCCCCTACGTTTATCGGGCACAAATTTTTGTGCCCCTACGAAATGGTTATCTAGTCTCGGGCGCCCACGATGACCATGCCGGAGATGCCCCCGCCGGGAAGTCCGCCGTAGTTCTGGGAGACGCCTATCCTCGCGTTCTTTATCTGGCGAGCTCCTGCTTGGCCTCTAAGCTGAAGCCAGGACTCGAAGACCATTCTCAGACCGGTTGCTCCTACGGGGTGGCCGAAGCACTTCAGTCCACCGTCTGAGTTCACCGCCAGCTCGCCTTCTATGTTGAAGGTGCCTGCTTCGATGTCCTGCTTGTATTTGCCTCGTTCGGTGAAGCCGAGGTCTTCGCAGATTACAGCCTCAGTGATGGTGAAGCAGTCATGTACCTCGGCGACGTCGATTTCCTTGCGGGGGTTCTTTATGCCAGCCTCTTCATATGCCATCTTGCCGGAGCGCACGATGGCTTCTATATGGACATAGTCGTAATCGCTGGGGATGACTCCGAATGTACCACCGTCAGCGCAAACGCCGAATCCTTTTACCAGGAGATAGTCGTCCCTGATGCGTTTGGCAATCTCGGGCGTTGTGATGATAGCCGCTGCCGAGCCGTCGCTTACTCCGCAGCAGTCGAAAAGCCCGAGGGGCCAGGCAATCATGGGTGCGTTGACAGCCTGCTCGATCGTTATGTCGCGCTGGAAGTGCGCCCTGGGGTTGAGGCTGCCGTTGTGGTGGTTCTTCACTGCAATCATAGCCAGCATACGCTTGCCTTCCTGCGGGGTGAGACCATACGTGTGGAAATATCTGGTGGCAGTCAGGGCGAACCTTGCAGGCGCTATGACGGGCGCCCAGACCCAGCTTCCGAACTGTCCTTCGCCTCCCATCTGGGTTACGCCTGCGGCACCGGTGTCCTTCAGCTTCTCTGCTCCGCAGGCAAGCGCTATGTCGTATATGCCGGCTGCCACAGCGTAGGCGGCGTTTCTGAAGGCTTCTATGCCTGTAGCGCAGTAGTTTTCCACCCTGGTGACGGGTATATAGTCGGTCTTCAAGGCTCGCGCCAGCTTGCAGCCGCTAAAGCCTGTCTCGGCGCCCTGGATACCCAGCCAGGCTGCCTTAATCTCTTTGAGGTCTAGCTTTGCATCTTCCGAAGCTGCGTAGCAGGACTCCACCATCAGGTCCTGGTCGCTCTTGTCGAAGAGCTCGCCGAATCGAGTGCAGCCCATTCCCACTACAGCGACCCTATCTCTAATGCCAGGCATTCTATTTTTCCTCCTTATTATTTCCGGTAAGTATTGGTTAACCCCTCAAAGGGATAGATTTCCAGAAGTAGTTGTGGAATCCGTCCTGGGTAGCCAGCTTCCGGAAGCTCATCTCGACGGGCATTCCTATCTTTATCTCTTCGAGCACCCTGTCTGTCATCATGGTCGCCATGCGTCCGCCGCCCTCGAAGTCTATGATGGCGGTCACTCTGGGTGCCTCGCGTCTCTGGCAGAGGTAGTCTGCCGCGAAGGTGAACAGCGTGCCTTTCCTGTCGGAGAGACGCCACTCTTCGGACTGGTCCTTGGCGGTGCACTTGGGGCAAACCCTCTGCGGTGGGAAGTGGATATCGCTACAGACCTTGCACTTTTGTCCGTGCAGCGGGTAAATCTGGCTGCGGTCCCGGTACAGAGCAGCGGCGGAGATGTGGCCTCCCGGAGGGGTCGGTGTGGCTTCGAAGGTCAGCAAGCCACGCCACTGGAGGTATGTTCTGTAATCATCGACTATTTTTTTAGAGGCGAGGTGGGTCTTCATGCCCCGCCTGCCTTCTACCTTCTTGCTTATCTTGTCGGTGACGGTTATCACTAAGGAATCGCTGCCGTTGCCGTAGTTATTTAGCAGCAAGCGGTCCCCTGCTTTGGCCTCCTCCAGAGCTGCCACCAGCAGCATAAAGGCGTAAGCTGCGCCTGTGATTCCCATGGTATCCAGCAGCGGGTTCTGAAGCTGTGCCTTGGGGTCGATGCCGAGCTTTTTCGGTATGTCGGCAAGCGCTCTGGGGCTGGGAACAGGGATAATAGCTTTGGCGAAATCCTTGGGGGTGAGATTGACTTTCTTGAGCAGCGCAGCCACATTCTGCGCCACTATGTCATAATAAACGGCATTGAAGATGAACCTGTCCTCCCAGGAGCGGACGAACGTGTCGCCGTCCAGACGCCAGTAATCGTGGGCCTCGTTGGATATGGAATGCCAGGCGTCTATGCTGGCAATGCAGTCTTTTTCTCCTAGGAGCAAGGCTGCGGCGCCGTCGCCGTAGATCTGCTCGAACTCAGTACCCGGGGCGCCCATGCGGCAATCGGCTGCTACCACGAGCACCTCTTTAGCCGAGCCGGCTTTTATAGCGTCAAGAGCTGCTTTTATGGCAGATGTAGCCGACCTCAAAGAGTTGGTGAAGTCAGCGGTAGTGATATCGCGCCTCAGGTCACAGGCAGCAGCTATGGTTGTTGCTATCTGCTTCTCTTTGTAAGGGGCGGTGGTTGAAGCAAAGAACACGGCGTCTATTGCCTCTCTCTTCTGTCCTTTGAGACAATCAATAGCAGCGGCTACAGCCATGGTGGTGCTGTCCTCGTCGAAGTTGCGGATAGCCTTCTCGCCACGCAATCCCTTCATGATGGCTTCACGGCTCAGCCGCCACAGGGGCACATAGGCTCCATACGAAGTGATGCCGACCATTAATTATCCTCCTTGTTATCAGCTTCGGGCAAACCTTATTTAGGATACCAGTCTACGATGGGAATGTCAATTAAAGGACATGCCCCCCTCGGGCTCCCCCAGTCTTGGGGGAGAAGGGAAATTTGGGGGTGTTGCAAAAGTTTTTCAATTCCCTGCATTCCCTAGTATTGGGGGACTTTAGAAGCTGACTGCTGATAGTTGATAGCTATATGGTGAATTGCTGGCTTGGGGAAAAGCTGATAATATCAGAATGTTGGGCGTTGAAAGGAGATGTTCATGCAGACAAGGAACAAGGTTTCATTACCGTGGGTGATATTCATAGTTCTCATTATCGCTATACTCGCTATTTCTGTGCTGACTAAGCCTTCTACTGAGCCGGGATTGGGTCAGATTGAGGAGGCGTGGCAGGTGATTTTCAATGATTATGTGGATAGGGACAAGCTCGACCCCCAGGCATTGAGCAGCGCTGCGATAAGGGGCATGCTTGAGGCTTCGGGTGATGTCCATGCTGCCTATTACGATGCTGAGGAATATAAAGCTCTACAAGCTAGACTGGATGGAACCTACGGAGGCATTGGTGCGGTGATTACTATTGATGATGGACAGTTGACCGTGATTGCTCCAATCGTGGGCACACCTGCGGAAAGAGGAGGCATCAAGCCCAGGGACAAGATTCTGGAGATAGATGGTGAGTCAACGGTGGGCTTGACTCTGGAGGAGGCTGCAATCAAAATCCAGGGAGAAATCGGCACACAGGTAACGCTGCTGGTGCTGCATGAGGGTGAGGAGAATCCAGTGCCCCTAGTGTTCACCCGGGAGGAGGTAAATGTTCCCAGCGTTTATGAAGAGGTGCTTCCTGGAAACATCGCTTACGTCAGAATAACCAGTTTCTCGACTCGCACTGACTCTGAACTGGTTTCTGCTCTTGAGAATGTGCTCGGGGAGGATGTTAAGGGCATCATTCTCGACCTGCGCAATAACCCTGGAGGCACACTGGACGCGGCGGTATCTGTAGCCAGTCAGTTCCTTGAAGATGGGCAGGTTCTCTATTCTTTAGACAGCAAGGGGGATAGAGAGACCTGGGAGGTAAGGGATGGGGGTCTGGCTACGGACTTGCCTCTGGCGGTTCTGGTGAATGGCAGCAGCGCCAGTGCCAGCGAGGTGGTTTCGGGCGCTATACAGGACCAGGAGCGCGGGGTGCTGATAGGTACGCAGACTTTCGGCAAGGGCAGCATAAACCATTACCGGCAGTTGAGCGATGGGTCTGCTATCTATATCACGATAGAGCGCTGGTATACACCGAATGGGCGTCAGATTGAGGGCAATGGCTTGACTCCTGATATCGTGGTCGAGATGACGGAGCAGGATATTGAAGAGGGCAAGGACCCCCAGCTCGACAAGGCTATAGAATACATAGAGGGTCAGGTATGGGCACAGGTGGCAAGCGCGTCGTTGTCGCTATGAGCGGCGGCGTTGATTCCTCGGTGGCAGCAGCCATCCTGAAGAAGGAAGGCTATGAGGTCATCGGGGTAACGATGAGGCTATGGAGTGAGGGAGATGGCGATTCGCCCGCTCCCCATCGGCGTTGCTGCTCTGTGGAGGAGGTTGAGGATGCGCGGCGGGTCTGTCAAGTCCTCGATATACCGTTCTACGTCGTTAATTTGGAGACTCAGTTTCGAACTCATGTGGTGGACTATTTCTGCCGAGAGTATCTCCGGGGCAGGACGCCCAATCCCTGCCTTGCCTGCAATAGGTGGATAAAGTTCGATTCACTGCTCAACAAGGCTATGGCGCTGGGGGCTGAGTATCTGGCTACGGGTCACTATGCTCGAATCGAGAGGTATGACGAAGGCTACAGGTTACTAAAGGCTTTAGATGCTTCTAAGGATCAGTCCTATGTCCTTTACGCCCTGAGACAGAAGGAGATGGAGCATCTTTTGTTCCCGATGGGGTTGTATAGAAAGAGCGAGGCACGCAAGATGGCGCAGGGGTTGGGGCTGCCAGTCTGGGATAAGGAGGAGAGTCAGGAGACCTGTTTCATCTTCAATGGTGATTACCGTCACTTCCTCGCTGAGCGCAGCTCGCACCAGCCCGGAGATATTGTGGATGCTGATGGTAAGGTGAGGGGCAGGCATTCTGGCATAGCCTTTTACACTGTGGGGCAGCGTCGCGGGTTGGGTGTGGTATCCAGGGAGCCGCTTTATGTCTTGTCGATAGACCGTGTCTCCAACCGCGTAGTGGTGGGGAGCGATGAACAGCTTTTCCGCAGCGAGCTTGTTGCCAGCGAGGTTAGCTTTGTCTCAGGGGGGACACTGCTGGAGCCTGTGAAGGTAACTGCCAAGATAAGGTACAAGTCACCCGAGGCGAGGGCAGTGCTATATCCTGATGGTGGGCGTGTGCGGCTTTTGTTCGAGGAGCCACAGCGAGCGATAACACCGGGGCAGGCTGTGGTTTTCTACGACGGAGATGTTGTGCTCGGCGGGGGTATAATCGAGTAGAGTGTTTTTCTATGCCGAGGCTTCGGCTTTGGGATATGACCCGAGTATTTTGATGAAGCTGGTTGTTTTCTTGAGGTCTTCCAGAGCCTGTTTGCAGATGTCATCCTCTAAGTGCCCCTCGAAATCAACGTAGAAGATATATTCCCAGGGCTTGTCTTTGCTCGGTCTGGATTCCAGTTTGGTCAGGTTTATGCCCCTGGTGGAGAATGCGCCAAGACAGTGATAGAGGGCGCCGGGGATGTTCTTGGTAGCGAATATGATTGAGGTCTTGGTCTTTTTGGCGTGTTTTGCTTTCTTCTTGGAGATGGCGAAGAACTTGGTGTAGTTGCCTTTGATGGTCTGGATATTCTCGGCGAGTACCTGCATATGGTAAATCTGGGCGACCCGCTTGCTGGCAACGGCGGCGCAGTCCGTCAATTTTTTCTCGCTGATTAGTTTAGCGCTGCCGGCGGTATCGTAGGAAGGCACGATTTCGGCGCCCAGCTTGCTCAGGAATTGCTCGCATTGAGCCAGAGCCTGGGGGTGTGAGTAAACCGTTTTTATGCTGTCCAGTGTCTCGCCGGGAAGCGCCATGAGGCAATGGTTGACGCGGAGGTCCAGCTCGCCGCAGATGTTGAGGTCGTATTTCAGCAGGAGGTCGTAGGTCTCGTTTATGCTGCCCGCCTGGGAGTTCTCGATGGGGACGACTCCGAACTCCGCATTGTCCTTGGTAACTGCTTCGAAGACGTGTTTCAGGGAGCGGCAGGGTGAAGGCTCAGCGTCGCTGAAGAATTTCAATACGGCGTCTTCGCTGAAGGCGCCTCTCTCGCCCTGGAAAGCGACCGTGGTCATTTTTAACCTCTATTTGCTGAGTATGGAACGTATTGCTTCTTCGTTCTCAGCCTGCGTTATCGCTACCACCTCGTCTTCGGCTGCGATAACGATGTCTTCACTGGGTATCTGGGGTCCTTTGGTCTTGTTGACGACCAGCAGAACGGCGCTGCCCTTAGGCAGTTGGAAAGAACGAAGTTTTTTCCCTATTACCTTCGAGCCAGGTGGGATTTTTACTTCAATGACCTCGAGGTTCCCGCTCTTCAGTTTGAGGAGGGTGATGAGAGGATGCGAAGGTAATTCCTGTTCTATGTGAGCCAGGATTAGTTCTGTGCTGCAGACTGTTACGTCAACGCCCAGGATTTTGAAGATATTTTTGTTTCGAGGGTTTGTGAGACGTGCGATAGTTCGGGGAACATTGAACCTGTGTTTGGCTACCTGGCAGGCTACCAGATTGCGCGCGTCGTCGTCGGTGACGGCGACCAGCATGTCGGCTCTGGCGGTTCCCACGGTCTGCAGGGTTGCTGCTTCACAGCCATCGCCGCGCAGAACTACGCTGCCCAGTTCATCGGCGAGCTTCTCGCTTCTGGCAGCATCCTGCTCCAGGATGAGCACTTCTTGCCCATCGGTGAGCAGTATTTTGGCTAGGTGATAGCCGACCTCGCCGCCTCCAACAATAACGATATACATGTTTCTAGTCCTGGATTTGTTCTCTCAGCAGTTTTGCCACCACTTTAGTGGGGCTGACAGTCTTTAATCCCAGATTGCGGTACATATCCTCACGTATTGGGTCGTAGATTCGGCAGACAACCTGAGGCACGCGGTAGATGTGTTTAGCTATTTGACATGCCATCACGTTGCGGTTGTCGCCTTGGGTTACAGCTAAAAATACATGTGTCTGCTCTATTCCTGCCTTCTTCAGCAAATCCTCGTCTAATGCGCTGCCTACTATAGCTGAGCCTTTGAATGTAGGCGGGAGTTTCTTGAAGCTGAAGGCGTCGATATCAATTATGGTGACTTTGTGTCCTTCGGCATCCAGCATTGTCGCCAACTGAGCGCCCACGCGGCTGCAGCCCATTATAATCACATTCATGCTCGCTTGGTGCCCTCCTCGGGAATCGGCTCTCTGCAGATCAATACCCAGCACGGTGCATGTTTGAGCACGTATGGCATGGTGCTTCCCAGACTGAATTCTCCGAACTTTTGCTTGTAGCTTACGCCGATTATTATCATATCAACGCCGCGCTCTATTGCTTCATCGACTACTGCTGGTCCTATTTCACGTGCCTGGAGCATGTCGGTTTCGATTTTGTAGTCCTGGTCTTTTGCGATGCACTCTGCCTGGTCGAGGACAAATTCTCCTTTTTCGATCTCCGGTCTGACCTCGGCGTCAAGCGGTAGTGTGCGCTCTACCTGGATTATATATGTAACGAAAATATTGCCTTTTGTATTTTTAACCAAGCGGCAAGCCAGTTTTATCGCTGCTTCATCGGCTTTGGTTCCATTAACGGGCACCAAGATTTTTTTAACCTGCATTTCGTATCCGCCGAGGTAGGGCTGAGTTTGTCTCCTTAAGGCTCTTTCCCCGTATTATATCCATTTATCAAATCTTGTAAAGCCCGAACAGGCAACCTCGTTTGAGAGGGCTGGTTATGCTCTCATAACGGGTTGACGGGTGTAGGGCAATGCTCTATTATACTACGCTTGTGAAGCAGGTGAGTGCCAGATGAGCGCTGTTCTTGAAGTACAGAACCTCCGCAAAACCTATGGGGATATTAAGGCTGTTAGTGATGTCAGCTTTGTTGTAGAGCAGGGCGAGATATTCGGGATGCTGGGTCCGAACGGTGCGGGCAAGACTACCACCATGGAGATAGTGGAAGGTCTGCGCATCGCCGATTCTGGAAACGTTCGGGTGCTGGGGATGGATATAAAACAGCGCCCGCGCCGGATTAAAGCCAGCATTGGCGTGCAATTGCAGACCACCTCTCTGTATCCACGGCTCACTGTTCGTGAAGTTCTCGACCTTTTTGGCAGTTTTTTCCCCAGGGCTGTGCCGTCCGGTGAGCTTATCAAGCTGGTGGGGTTGGAGGACAGCAGTAATAAGTTCTGCAAGAACCTCTCGGGCGGGCAGCAGCAGCGGCTCTCTGTAGCTCTGGCGCTGGTAAATGACCCCCAGATCCTCTTCTTCGATGAGCCTACCGCAGGACTCGACCCTCAAGCCCGTCATAACATCTGGGATGTAATAAGGTTGGCGAAAGAGAAAGGAAAGACCGTATTCTTGACCACGCACTATATGGAGGAGGCGGAGCGCCTGTGCGACCGGGTGGCGATTATCGACCATGGCGAGATTATTGCTACCGATAGCCCAGAGAAGCTGATTGAACAGTATTTCAAGGAAGAGGCTATAGAGTTCCAATTAGACCGTCCGCTTGCAGGTGAAGTGCTGCGGCAGTTGGCAGGAGCAACCAATGTGGTGACGGAAAATGGCAAGGTGACTGTTTATTCCAATGCTGTGCCGGCTACTATCTCAGCGCTGATGGAGATGGCAAGGCAAATGGGGATGAAATTAACTGACCTCTATGTGAGACGTGCTACTCTGGAGGATGTCTTTTTGAAGCTGACGGGCAGGAGAATCAGGGATTGAAGGTATTATCGAATCTGCTGATAGCTAATATCAAGCAGTTTGTGAGGGAGCGGGCAGCGCTATTCTGGAGCTTCGCTTTTCCTCTTATATTCATCCTCATGTTCGGCGCTGTATTCAGCGGGACCGATGACATCAGCTTCTCTGTTGGTTTGGTGATGGAGGATGACTCTCCCTCCGCACAAACGCTTTCCACGGTGCTGGGGCAGGTGACTGCCTTCGAGTTGAGTACGGGCGAGAAAGACTCTGAATTGCAGGCTTTGAATGATGGCGACCGTGGAGCAGTTATCGTGGTGCCTGCGGATTTCGGCGAGACAATATCGCAGGGTGGTAAAGGGAATATAGATGTCTACTATGACCCTGCTAAGTCTTCGTCGCAGCAGGCGTTGTTGCCTATCATACGTCAGGTATTGAATGAGTTCGACCGAATTGTAGGACAGGCACCATCATTGGTACAGCTCAACGAGAAGACGCTGCAAACGCGCGATATGCGTGCGATAGATTATCTGGTGCCGGGGATTCTGGCTATGGCTATGATGCAGTTGGGTCTCTTCGCTGCCGAACTGCTGGTGATGGACCGAGAGAACAGGGTGCTCAAGAGGCTGGGGGCTACGCCTCTAAGGCGCTCAACATTGATAGGAAGTGCGGTTATTTTCAGGCTTATCATCGCTTTAGGGCAGGCGGCGCTGATTATAATTGTTGCCAGGTTGGTATTCGATGTACCTATGATGGGGAACTGGCTCTTCCTCGCGGGGATGGTTATACTGGGGACTTTGACTTTTTTGAGTTTGGGGTACATGATATCAGCCTTTGTAAGGACTCAGGAAGCCGTTATGCCGTTAATTATGGCTATACAGTTCCCCATGATGTTCCTCTCAGGCATTTTTTTCCCTATTGAGTTCATGCCAGGGTTCATGCGCCCTATAGTGGAAGCTATGCCGTTGACCTATCTAGGGGATTCGTTGAGGCAGATAATGGTGGATGCCGCGCCTCTTCATGACCACTGGGTCAATGTAGGTGTGCTGGGCGGGTGGTTTGTGGTGTCGCTGGTGGTGGCTGTGCGCTTTTTCAAGTGGGAGTAGTTCTGCAGCTAGCTTTCAGCAGTCAGCTATCAGCGGTCAGGGGTATGGGGCGTGGTATTGCAAAGTGCAGATATTATATTGGGAATTGGGGGCGAGGTTAACCTCAATTTGCTTGCAAAGATTGCCGCGGGGGTGCTAGAATCAAGGAAGTAAGTGAGATGGGTGTCCCTGTAGCTCAGCAGGACAGAGCAACTGCCTTCTAAGCAGTGGGTCGCGCGT
>Ga0315273_10010561_pt1 | contig 11781 bp, 1 predicted proteins | sample YL17G02_0_MG_FD_205753 | JGI IMG/M metagenome (GOLD analysis project Ga0315273, IMG submission 205753) | Sediment microbial communities from Yellowstone Lake, YNP, Wyoming, USA - YL17G02_0 | ecosystem: Environmental > Aquatic > Freshwater > Lake > Sediment | place: USA: Wyoming | collected... | reverse complement strand
GAGGCAACGATGAACAGGTTAACAAAGCTAAAAAAGTTCTGGTTAATGGTTTAATCGGTTTGATTGTCATTCTTTTATCCTATGCCATTGTCCAGTTTGCCATTAGTAAAATTGACGAGATTTCTCAGCCACCGGGGCAAGCCTGTACGCCCAATCAATGTGTCTCCAGTTGCTGGCGTTGTAACGGTCAAGGTGAAGGCACTATTTATGATGATTCTTGCCCACCTTGTGGTGGCGGACAAAATTTTGTTGTTCGTTGGTCCTGGCCACGTGACAGACAAGAAAATATTTCGCTTTGTTCTTTAATTCAGGTTGGTTTTAATGATCAGCTTAAAGAAGAAACGGTGAACGATCAAACAGTCCAAATTACTATAAGAGATGGCCTGTCGGAAGGAGATAGTTGCGCGGAGAACATAGAATGTAAATCAGACAAATGTCAGGCAGGTTTTTGTCTAGGAAAAACAATTGAAGGCCAGCTCACAGTAGTTGATGATGTTTTTAAATTTTCTCATTTGTCGCCACCCTTTTCAGATTTTGAAAAAAATATTTGGTATAAAGTTTTGATAACGACTGGGGTGCGAAGTTCTGATAATAAAGCTCTAAAGGCTCAGAGAACTATAGAATTTAAAACCGGCGATCAAAATGATAAAATGCCGCCAACCGTGGAAAATGTTTATCCGGAGAATAACCAACAAAATGTTTGTTTATTAGAACCGATCCAAAGTATTTTTTCTGAAGCCATGGATGCAACCACTTTAGTTAAGATAGAAGCTTTAAAGAGTTCTTCTCCCCCTGACGACCCGCATGAATTTAAGCTTCATGCTTTGAATGAAAAAACACTTGAAGCCACCCCCAAGAAGTCTTATCTATCTTTACGAACCTATGACAATACTTTAAATGCTGGTATTTTAACTGATGTTTGTGGTAATAAGCTTGACGGTGATAGAGATGGAATAGCCGAGGGGTCGCCACTTGATGATTATCTTTGGTCCTTTACCACGGGCAATACCTTAAAATGTCAGCCAATTATTAATAGCATTACACCAACCTCTGGTTTTTATAATGATCAGCTAATTATTGGCGGTAATTATTTTCGCTTAACTGGCGATGTTGTTTTCAACAGAGATGTTTATCCCAATGATTTTTGTTTTAATATCAATAATTTTCCAGATCAAACCTGTTTAATTAGTTGGACTAGTCAGGAAATAAAAATAAAAGTGCCGGCTGCGGGCGGAGCTTCCCAGGGAACTGTTTCTGGCCCAGTTTATGTTAAGATAGGAGGGATTTCCAGCAATTCAAAATATTTTAATTTACAATCGCCTTATATTCAATCATTTAGCCCCAATCACGGCGGTCGTGGTCAGGCTATTACTTTGCGGGGTATTCATTTTGGGGACATCCAAAATAAAGTTTGGTTTATTTCAGCCAATGATCCGGGTCGTAGATTTGAAGGAGATTTAATTTGTGGCAAAACTGGTTGGCATGATTATGAAATTATTGTGGCTGTGCCCCAATGGATTGATTTGGGTAATTATTATTTACAAGTTCAAACTAAAGATGGCAAATACAGTAATGTTCGTAGAGATGAAACATTTGAAATTGTTGACGAAAAAGCCGGGCCAACACTTTGTGATATTGAAGAATATTGTCCAGGCAGTAGCGTGCGTGGAGGAAAGCCAAGCGATAAAAAAGATTTAACTGGTTATCGTTTTGGCATCGCTCAAGGCCAAGTTATTTTTAATTCAACTTCGGCTACCATTACTTCTTGGCAGGATGGGAAAATTGACATTGTCGTGCCAGAAATAGCTGCCGCTACCTATCAAGTTAAAGTCGTTACCCCAACCTTTGAAGAATCCAATCCTTTAACATTTATTTCACCTTGTTTTGAGCAAGGCGGTTTCGGTGATAAATGTTTTTTAGACGAAAATACTTGTTTGTTGGAAAAATGCTCGACTCCCTATGAATGTAAAAGTAGTGCCAACCCTCAGCTTGAGTGCCGTTGTTGTTGTGATGCGACCAAACCTAATGCCTGTCCATTGCCACTCCAATGTGACGAAACTCAGCCCTGTTATAAATCACAGGGGATAGAAATCACCGGAGCTTGTTGTGGTTGCACCAGCAGTAATCAATGTCAGCAAAGTGAAATTTGTAAACAACAAGGACCGAATCAACCAAATTGTTGCTTTACCTGCGAAATTGGCGATGATAGTAAGGCTTGCAATGGCGGAGAATGTTGTACGATTGATAATAAACCGGGCTGTTGTCAAGGGCGTTGTGTTGATCATCAATGTATAAGTTTGTGTGGTAATGGTCAAATTGATGGTCAAGAGGAATGTGATCCGGGTCCACCATCAGAAAATTTAAATGGAAAAACTTGTGAAATTTTAGGTCACGGAATTGGTGGAACACTTAAGTGTAATGGCACTTGTCAATTTGATTTGACTGGTTGTCCTGATGCGACTGGTCCTGGTGATTGGGGTGAAAAATGTTTTAAAAAAGACGTTTCATTGTGTACCAGCGGCAAAGCTGATTGTAGCTTAGCTGTTGGCGCGCGATGTGCCCAAAACAATGACTTGGCAAGCTGTGCCTGTTGTTGTCAACCAAAAGATGAGCTCAAGGGCATAACTGATAGTTGTAAAATAATAAATCCTAAACTTGGTTGTGATTCTACTCAACTTTGTGGTGGTGATGGGCAAAAAGGTCTTTGTTGCGGTTGCGGCCAAGAAGATTCTGCCTGTGGCGATTTTATGGTTTGTTCTAAAAATTGTTGTTATCCATTGCCCGCTCCAACTAATCTAAATTTTTTAGCCAGCGACAAGGGAACAATTAATTTATCTTGGAAATTTTCTGATGCCAATAATTTTGGCACTCATTTTGAAATTTATAAAATATATCCCGAAGATCTACCCTTAGATTTTACTTTGCTAACTACCTGTGAGGTTGGTGATTTTAATAATAACGGAACTTCCTATGAATGTGATGTAACAACAACTGAACTTACGCGAACGTCGGGTCTTTATAATTTTAAAGATAAACGAGGTAATTTTGAAACAAAAAAAGATTATAGTTATAAAATCAGAGTAAAAAAAGGAACAACCTATTCGCGAGCGACCGCTTCGGTAACCGGTCAGATTAGCGGTACTTCAAGTTGTCAGGCAAATTCTGATTGTTCCAAGCCGGCGCTTTGCTGTCGGACAGATTCGAAAATTTGTGTTGATTGGCTCAATTGTCAGGGTAAATGCTCGATAGATTCTGAGGTATGTTCTAATTATTTAATTGAAAAAGATTGTATTAGCAAGTCTGCTTGCAAGTGGGATAAGAATAGTTGTATAAACAAGGACGGGAATAATTGTTTAGCGTCAAAAGTTAAATTTGCCGTTCATGATTTTTTAGTGATTGGGGACAAGCCGGGTCCATGTTTAACAGGGCTTGATCCAAATCATGGTTGTAGCATTGATACAAAAGTTTCTTTAGCTGGTCGAAGATTTACAAATGTTTTGCCGCCGGTTAATAATGTTAGCTTTGCTCAAGATATTGGCGGAAGAATCAATGCTCTTTATTCGGACCCTCTTTTTAGCTGGTCTGACACAAACATAAAAAATGCAATTGTGCCGACGGGCGCGACTGATGGAGAAGTAAGGGTGGTGGTTAATGGTTTAGAAAGCAACGGCCTAGAATTTGATCATGAAATTTGCCCAGTTAAACCAGGAGAACTATGTAATCTTCTGGCGAACGCATGTAACATGCATGGAGGTTCTTGCTTAATGCCATTTACTTGTTTGTTTGAGCAGCCGCCAGAACCAGGTAATTGCCGCTGTTGTTGTGATCCAAATTGGCAGAATCAAAATCCGCCACCATTGAAAGATCCTTGTAAAAAACTTCCTGGCGGAGATAAGTTAGAATGTTCTCCTGATCAAAGTCCTTGCACTGGCGATAATCGCGGTCTTTGTTGTGGTTGTTTAGCTGACAGTGATTGTGGCGATCCGGAAAATGTTGGTTGCGGCATTGCCGAGCCAACACCCAAGTGTTGTCATGGTCGTCCAATCTGGGAAAATATTTCTTTTTGCGAGAATACCGCCCCGGGAATGGTTAAACTTAATTCTACTGTTACCTTAGATTTTAGTGACAAGATGGATTTTAGAAGTTTGAATAAAGATAATATTAAAATTTCTCGAGATGGTAATTGTGCTTCTATTCAAGAAGGAGAAAGTAAAAGTGATGGAGGGCCAATAGACATTGTCCATTGTTATCTTGCTGGCGATATAATTAATTATAATAATGAAAACAATAAAACAGTTTCTGTTTTTTCTCCAAAGCTTTGTCAGTTTCAAACTAACACTACTTACTGGGTAGAAATGGTTGTTGATCAAGATGGTGGAGGAGTTAGATCGGAAAAGGGAACTTCGATTTATAACTCTGGCAGCGCTTGTTTTTGGGATAAAACTAAAAAATGTCAGGTTAAAACATTTAAAACCATTGGGGATGCAAGCGATTCATGTAAGATTGATAAAATTGTTGTTTATCCTCGGGCTCCCCAAGCTGTCAAGGACAAAGAACAAAAAGTTGAATATCAGGCCGTTGCCGTTGATACAAAAAATAAATCGGTTTGTGTTAAAGAATTTAGTTGGAGTTCAAGCGATGAAAATGTTGCCGTGGTTACAAGCCCTGGGCTGAAAACAATAGCCACTTCAACAGGAGTTGGTTCGGCAACAATTATTGCCAAGCTCTCTTTTAGTCTACCTCCTAAAACTTGCTTGACATCAAATACTTGTGGGGTTTTAAATGTTAACTTGCAAGGGCCTCAAGTTATTGAGCAAAAAAATTGCGAGACCTGTAACCTAGGCGGACAATCTCCTTCACCCTGGAAACTTTCTGAACCCGAAAATCTTTTTGACGATGCCTGTCTTGATGGTCAAATTGCCGCCCGCTTTGATAAAGAAATAAAAAAAACAACTCTTAATAATGATACAATCAAAATTATTCCATGTACCGGGAGTGGACTTAGCGATCCGCTTTTTGAATGCAAGGGAAATAAAATTGCTGGAACGATAACGGTTAGTCCTTCAGAAAAAGGATTTCTATTTGAACCAACTAATCGATTATTGCCCAGCACCATTTATCGCGTTACTTTATTGAGCGGTCCTAATGGCATTAAAGACACTTCCCTACCGAATGGTTTAGAACTTGATGGTAACAAAAATGAAATTCCCGAAGGAACACCCAAGGATGATTATGTTTGGTATTTCAAAACAAAGACTGGTGTTGAAACATGTCCTTTGTCAAAAATTTGCGTTGATCCGCCTTCAGCCAAAATTGTTCATCTCGACACACAAGCTTTTATTGGCAGGATCTATACTCAAAATTGTAATTATTTAGATGCCGACGATGTAACCAGTGGTTGGCAGTGGAGTTCTTTGGACGAAAAGGTGGCTAAATTAAGTCCATTTAGCCAAAAGCCTTCTCAAGCAACAGCGGTTTCTGTTGCTCTCGGCCAAACATTTATCAAAGCCATAGCCGAGGGTAAGGAAGATCAAGCTTCTTTAATTGTAGCCACCGTTCCCGTGGTTGAAAAAACTTATCCAAGTTGTGCTAGTTTAGGAAATCAAAACGATTGTGGAATGGCTCAAGGTTGTACTTGGAATGGTACAACCTGTATTGGTACCATAAAAAATCTTTGCCTTAATACAGCTATTTATGCTAAGTTTGATCAAGAGATGGATCCTGATAGTTTTATTAATAGTTTCAAAATTGAAAGTGACAGTAGCAATGGCATCGGCGCGCCACAAAGAAATGATGAAACCAACGATTTTGATTTAAAATTTGTTAAAGAAGAAAATAAAACAATTGTTTATTTTATTCCTCCTAGTTTCTTAAAAAGCAACACAAAATATTATCTCACCATTTACGGTTCCAATAATTTCGAAGGTAAAGTTGGCGTTCAAAGTATCGTCCCATACAGTACTAAAATGAAAAATTCAAAAAATTGGAACTTTGAAACCGGTAGTGTCTATTGTCGTTTAGAAAAAGTTGAAGTTACGCCAAATTACCATTTATTTACTCGTTCTAACGATACAATAGATTTGGTGGCCAAAGCTTTATATCAGAATAAAGAAATTCAGGGCATCCCAGGTTATTATGATTGGTCGTGGTCTTGGAATTCAACTGACAATCTGGTTGCCAGCGTAGTTCCGGGAACCGATGATCCCCAGCAGGGGACAGTTACCAGCCAATCAAAAAATGGTTTAGTTAGTATTATTGCCACAGCAAAAATTACCGAAGATAAAATTTTTATACCCTCGACAATTAATCAAGAAAAAAAAGGCGCGGCCAAAGTTGAAGTTTGGCTTTGTGAAAATCCATGGCCCACTATTAATTATCCAGCATCAGAAACCTACCAAGATAACTTAACCCACTTTTCTTTTAGATATTGTCGCGATGCCGGGGTAACAGGTATTAAAGAAGACTTGCCTATTCTCAAAGGTAGTCTTTTAAGCAATCCTCCCAAAGAGCCAGGTCTAGAAAAATTAAGTGAACATTTTTTTACAGTTTATGATGGCGCTTTATCATTTTTTTATGATGGCAGTATGTCCGGAGTAAGCAACCAGGCTCTCGCTGTTAATAGAAGTGGCTATAATAATCAAAATTATACTCTTTTTGGCGATAACAATGGCGTAGTAAATAAAAATGGCAGCGTGAGGCAAGTTGACAACGGTAAATTTGGCAATGGTCTTAGTTTTGACGGTAAATCATGGTTAAGTATTAATTATGACGGCTTTAAAATTGGCAGAAATGCCACCATTGAAACTGATAAGTTTACGTTGGAAGCCTGGGTTAATATTAAAGGAACCTCACCTCGTCAATATATTTTTAAGAAAAATAATAATTTGATGATAGAAGATAGTGGCTATGGGTTGGATCTTAGAAATGATGGCAAAATATATTTTTGGCTATTTGATAAGAATAAAAATAAAGTTGAAATTTCAGCTGATTTTGCAGGTGCCGGAGGAATTACACCAGGAGAGTGGAAACATGTTGCTGCCACCTACGACGGTGATGGTAAAAATTTAAATCTTTATATTGATGGCATTGCCAGTGGTCATTCAGTTTCAGCGGGCGGGATTTTCCAAAGCGATACCGATCTATGGATCGGTCAAAATTTCAACGGTATTTTAGATGATGTGGCTTTTTGGCAAAAAGCGCTAACGCAGACAGAAATTGAAAAACATTTGAAATCATCTCCAGAACCGACCCTGGGAGATGTGATCGGTTTCAAAGTTTTTTCAAATTTTGAACATTTGAAATCAAATGAATGGTATATAAAATATGCTCTGGGCGGTATACAATCAGGCTCATCTAAAACAGTTGATGGCTATGCGGGCTATCAGGTTGGCAGAACGGTTTATGTGGCGGCTACCAATGTTAATTTACTTAGTTTACCTGAAGCGATTTACACTAATCTTTATCTTATTTCTCAAAATGACAAAGCCCAACCAGGCACAAACCAAGCTTTCGAAAATATTGTTGGTAATTGGAAATTTAACATCAATGTTCTTGAAAATGAAAATAAATTAAAGTTAATCAGAGATTTGGAAAGAATTTATAATTTTAAAACGGTTTGGCAAACGTTAGAAAAATATAAAGATAATAATCCTAAAGAACAGGGTTATTATCCAAGGTTGGAAGAGGGCGGGGGAACTTGGGTGGTGGGCATGTCAACTTCTAAATGGCCATCCTGGACATCGCAGACTGGTCTTGGCCAAGACTTAGCTAAGGCTAATTTATCAGTTTTACCGTCAGATCCAGCCAATACTTTTAGTGTCAGAGACAATTGTAGAAGTAACAATAATCAGTATTCTTGTTGCGCTGATTGTCCTTTTGATCCCCGCAATCCAACAAAAGAACAAACTTGTAATGATACTTGCTATAATTCGCAAATCAATAAATACGAGGGCGTAGATCCTTGCTATATTTATCAATACATGGCTGAAGGCAATCCAGTTGGCAAGGCCTATGGTTTTTATACTACCTTTGAATATTCTAGGGCTGACAATTGGCAGCATCAATGTGATGGATTGAATCAAATTTCTTGCCAAGCTAACGCTTTTTGTTATTGGGAGAGTGGTATTAGCTATTTAAAAAATAAATTTATAATGGCTCAAAATCAACTTCAGGGAGTTTGCAAAATAAAAAAACTTAACTATGATGCTGGCAATCCTTGTACTGGCAATGGGCAGCTATGTAATTGTTTCAATACGAAATTCTTCTCAGTTATTACCGCTGCTCCGCCGCCAGCTCCGCAAATAACTTTTTCAGCTGACCCAACGCAAGTGCAATCTGGCGGCACCACAACCCTAAGTTGGAATGTAAAAAATGCCGACCAATGTTCAGCCTCATCAGATCCTACCTATACTGCATGGCAAGGGAAAATTCTTAATAGCGGGAGGAATGATATAAACGACATTAAAACTCTTTCTACTTTTTATATAGATTGTGTTGGTCTGGGCGGCCCAGCTCATGCTCAAGTTGAAGTGAGTGTTGTTGCCCCGCTAACCTACACTCTTTCTGTTACCAAAACTGGTTCTGGTTCAGGAAAAGTAAATTTTAATCCACCGGATTCAAATAATAGAGAAATCCTGCCTCATTCAAAGATTTATTCTTCGGGCACCTCAGTCATTTTAATAGCCTATCCTGATTCTGGTTCCACTTTTACTGGTTGGTCAGGCGCTTGTTCAGGAACCGGCAATTGTAATTTGACAATGAATTCTGATAAATCAATCACCGCAACTTTCAACCTTCAAGTTGTTCCACCTCAAGTTTCTACTTCAGCCGCCACCAATATTATTTGTTCGTCGGCTACTCTTAATGGCGATCTTATTAGTGGCTCATTGCCAATTAATGTTTGGTTTGAGTGGGGGAAAACATCTGATTATGGTGATAGCACTCCTCAGGTGCAAAAAACATCTCTGGGTTCGTTTGCTGCAAGCATTACTGGTTTACAATCAGGTACAACTTATCATTTTAGGGCTGTGGCAGAAAACGGTGGCACTAATGTTTATGGTAATGATTTAACTTTTTCTAGTCAAAACTGTGCTTTTATCGCTAGCTATAGTGATGGGAAAATTATTGAGTTTAATATTGATACTTCCGCTACTTCAGTTTTTTATACCTTTTCTGACCCGTCGTCAGTTTCTCTTAGTTCCATTGCCATTTCTCCAGATAAAAGCTATCTTTATGCAGCAAATAGTAACGGCAATCATGAGGCCATTTATAGACTTAATGTTTCTACTCACCAACTTGAAAAAAGTAGGTTAGTAGATGGCGAATGTGATTATGTTGATCATTTGGCCGCTATTCCCAATAATGGGGGTGTGCTGGCACTGTGTCACAGTACAACAGTTGGTTTAAAAAGATATAATTCAGACTTGACATCTTCTCAGACATTATCATCAGTTTCAATGGCCGACGTGATCGTTTCGCTAGATGGTCGCTATGCCTACGTTTTAGCTTCTTCCAACATTATGAAATTTGATTTAAATACTAATTCTCTCATTGCTACACTTAATAATCCGTCCATTCATAGCCCCAATGGCTTAGCCATTAATGATGCTGGAAACTATCTTTATGTAACTTCTGGCTATGGCAGCGGTAGTTGGTTATATGTTGTTAATACGGCTGGCTTAATGACTCTTTCACAAAGTGTAGCCTATGGTTCTGAAAATCCTGAATATGCGATTGATGTTGATTCTGTTAATAACTATTTATATGTTGGTTATACTGGAGGAGCGGTTGTTTGGTATCAAATTTATAGCAACGGGACATTATCTACTTTTCCTCTTGGCGCTTGCTCCGGAACCGGCAACGCCACCTATGGGCTTAAAGTAAGCGTTGACAAGATTTTTGTTATTTGGTCGGATAATAATGGCAACAATATTCGTCGCATGAAAAATGCTCCATCATGTGCTTCCATCTCAACTATCAACATTAATGATCCGCGGGAAATTTGCGTTAGATAATAATTAAATAATTAAATTTATGTTTGAAGAAAAAAATCAATCATCTCAACTTCCACAAAATTTACCGGTTGCAAACAATAGTTCCGACGAAGAAAAAAAATTATTCGGCGAGATGGAGAACAAAAATTATTCCCCGTCTTCTCAGCCAGCCGTCATGATCTCTAGAGAGTTTGTTGGCCGGAAGAAAAAATTCCCTTTTCTTTTAATTCTTATCATTGTTATTCTTCTTGGCCTTGGTTTTTTACTTGCTCAAAACTTGATTTTTGCTAATAAACAGACTAATGGCAACAATCAACCTGGAACACAGATGAATAATGAAATTGTTGTTCCTCAAGAAAATTCACCGCTAGTGACTGGCCCACAAATTATTGATACCGATGGTGATGGTTTAACCGATGAAGAAGAATTAACACTGGGGACAAGTATTAATAACACGGATTCTGATCAGGATGGACTTTTTGATTATGAAGAAGTTAGGATTTATCAAACCGATCCTTTAAATTCAGATACTGACGGTGATGGTTATAGTGATGGAATTGAGATTAACTCAGGCTATAATCCAAAAGATAGCGCTCCGGGAGCTAAGTTGCTTAATATTCTGAATCAATTGGAGCCGAGTAAATAAGAAACAAAATAAAATAAAAAATGAACGATGTAGATAAAAATTTTAATTTAGAAAAAACAGAGATAAATAAAATTCAAGAAAACTCAGAAGAGGAAATTCATGTCATGTCTGATTATCTAAATAATAAAAAATCAGACAAAGTTTATCCGGCTTTCGTTATTAATCGAGGTGGGGGAAAGAAAAAAAAGTCTTTTCCACTTTGGCTAATCTGGATTTTTTTTGGTTTTATCATCATTGCCTTTACTGGCATTTTTTATTTAAATCCTAACTTTGTTGTTTCTTTGCTTGGCGGGCAAGCAGTTATCAACCAAAATAATATTAATCAAGAAAATAATCAGTCTCTTGAAAACATTGATAAGGTTGAGACAAATCAACCAGCTCTGATAATTTCACCAGAACAAATCTTAAAAAGTGAATTTAAAGAGGGGGAAGAAATAATTTTATCGGCTGAATTTTCTTTAACCGAAGGAGCTATCTCTAACGATGGAAAAATAATCATTGAGAGTCAGCCATCAATTATTGATGGTGGCCGTTATAAAATTATTGGTGGTTTATTTAAAATCTCGCCACTGGCCACGCTCAATAAACAGGCCATTTTAAAGATTTATTATAATGAAAAAAATATTGATAAATCTTGGGAAGATGATTTAAAAATAGGTTATTTCCAAGATAATCTTTGGATTGTTTTACCAACTGAAGTTGATATTGAAAAAAATATTTTAATCACTCAACTCTCTTCTTTATATGGCGGAATTTTTGCTCCCATTGTTACTGAAGATAAAGCTCAGCCTTTATTGGGTGATCTTCAGGAGATCGCTCCAGGCATATTTTTGGGCTCAGATCAAGACAATGATGGGTTAACTGATCAAGAAGAGGTAATCTTTGGTACTAATTTGAATAATCCAGATACCGACAACGATGGTTCAGCCGATGGCATGGAAGTGGTTAATCTCTATTCTCCAATTGCTGACAATGGAGTAAAATTAGCTGATTCAGATGTGGTAAAAATTTATTCTAATCAAACATTCAAATATTCTTTGTTTTATCCCAGTTCTTTTTTACCCAAGGCCATGATTGATACCGATGACAGCGAGGTTATTATTTCTACTAATTTGGGAGAATTTTTTAGTATCTTAGTCCAAG
>Ga0315273_10010560_pt1 | contig 11781 bp, 9 predicted proteins | sample YL17G02_0_MG_FD_205753 | JGI IMG/M metagenome (GOLD analysis project Ga0315273, IMG submission 205753) | Sediment microbial communities from Yellowstone Lake, YNP, Wyoming, USA - YL17G02_0 | ecosystem: Environmental > Aquatic > Freshwater > Lake > Sediment | place: USA: Wyoming | collected... | reverse complement strand
ACGCCGCCCTTGCCGGTGAGCAGCACGACGCGCATCAGCGCGCTCCGTCCGCGGCGGGCGCGAGCCGCACGATCAGCACCCCGGCCTCGAGCTTTGCGGAGGCCAGCGAAAGCTGCGCGAGCTTGCGCGGCAACGGGATCGCGCGACGGCGATTGCCGGTGCGCACCACCAGCGTGTCGTCGAGCTTCGCGACGTCGAGCGCGTCGCTGCGCGCGTGCGGCAGCGGCAGCTCGACGCGATAACCGCGTTTGTCGCGCGGGAAGCGCAGTCGAGGCGCGTTGCAGAGCATTGCGGCCGGATCGGCGCCCGCAAAGATCAGCGCGCCGTGCGCGGCGAGCGCCGACGCCCCCACCACCTCATCCGGCGCGAGTTCTGCTTGCAGCACCGGCAGCGGCGCAAAGAGTTCATTCACTTCGGTGAGTCGCTCTTCCTGCCAGCGGCCCCAGCCCTCGAAGAACGCTTCGGCCGCCGCCGCGGGCGGGAACAAGCGGTTCATCACGACCGCATCGCAGCGCAGCTCGAAGAGCGCGAGATCGGTGTGCGCACGCAGTGCCTCGTCGATCACCATGCGCTCGGGCGTCACCACGATGCGCACACTCGTGTCCGCGGAGAGCAGCATCTCGCGCAGCGTGGCGAGTCGCTTGTAGAGCAGTTGGTCGATGTCGCGAAACACGTCGGAACCAGGCAGTGGCACCGGGACGACGACGCGTGCGACCGGCGACACCACAGCCGCAACCGCGCGCTGCACCCGCAGCAGCAGCCGCAGCGTGCGACTCGCGATCTCGGGTAGCGTCACCAACCGCAGCGTCGAACCCGTAGGTGCGCAGTCGACGATGCAGAGGTCGTAGTCGCCCGAGCGCGCGGCTTCCTCGACCGCGAGCAGCGCGGCGACTTCCTCGGCGCCCGGCAGCAGCGCCAGCTCATCGGCGATCACGTCCTCGATGCCCTGATGGCGAAACAGCGCAACCAGGTAGTCGCGAATCGCACCCCAGTGCGGGTCGAGCGTCGCACGCGCATCGACTTCGAGCGCCCAAAGGCGTGGCGCGACGGCGACGGGCGCCGTCGTCTTCGTGTCGAGCGCGACGCTGAATACGTCGCCGAGGCTGTGCGCCGGGTCTGCCGACAGCACCAGCGTCCGGTGACCGAGCGCTGCCGCATGCGCGGCGGTGGCCGCGGCCGTCGTCGTCTTGCCGACGCCGCCCTTGCCCGTATAGAAAACCAGTCTCACGAGCGCAGGCTATCACCTGACGCGCGCGACGCGTTGGTCGTGTCGCTACGCCGCCGCCGCTTGCTGATCGGGAACCGCCGCAACCGCGCGAACGATCGGGCCGCGCGGGCTACCCAGCGGACCTTCGGTCCACTGGTGCTCGCAACGCCGGCACTCCGAGAGCAGCCACAGGCCGCGTTCGTAGACCTCGTCGATCGCGACGTCGGAGCCGCCGCATACGCCGCAGGGTTCGGGGTTGATCGCGCGTGCCGTGAGGCGTCGTGCGGCCATGTGAGATCGAGCCATCGCTGCGAACCTCCGTTTTTTCATCCATCTCTCTGTTTGCTTCGTTGCCGCGAGCGGCAAGGGGTGGTGAGCCAGGCGCCGTCGAGCGGGGGTCGGATTCGAGGGGGCTGTCGCGAAAATCGGCGCCTGGCTCGATTACGAGGAAACCACGGCCGCGTGACAGCTTCGGTCACGTCCTGCGACATTTTCGACCGGAGCAGCAATCGAGGGGCCCCGAAGCCCCGCGGTAGCTCGCTACTCCCCAGAGGACGCAAGGCGGGCACGGAGCTGGCCCGCTTTCGGGACTCAATCCCTCGGAATCAGCTCGCGCAGTCCGTAGCGTTCGATGCGGTGTCGCAGCGTCGTGCGGGCGAGACCGAGCCGGCGCGCCGCGCGCGCGACGTTGCCACCCGCCGCGACGAGCGCGGCGGCGATGCGGCTCCGGTCATCGCCCGACTCCGGCGCTTCCGCAACCGGGATCGGCGGCGGCGGGCCTGCGCTGAACTCGCCCATCGAAAGATCGAGCGCCGACTCCGCATCGCCGGCGTCGAGCACACCGTCATCGTCATGGACGACGACGCGTTCGAGCAGGTTCCACAGCTCGCGCACGTTGCCGGGCCAGCGATGGCGTGCGAGCGCGCCCACGAATGCGGCGGTGCAGCGCGGCGATGCGCGACCGGCACGCTCTGCGATCGCATCGAGACCGCGCGCGACGAGCGCCGGCAGATCGTCGAGGCGTTCGCGCAGCGGCGGCAGCGTCACTTCGAAGACTTGCAGCCGGAAATAGAGATCGGCGCGGAAGCTGCCTTCGGCGACCGCACGGCGCAGGTCGCGGTGGGTGGCGGCAACGACGCGCGCGTTCAACACGAGCGTGCGCGTGCCACCGACGCGCTCGAAGCTGCGGTCCTGCAGCGCGCGCAGCAATTTCGACTGCAGGCGCGGCTCGAGTTCAGCGATCTCGTCGAGAAAGAGCGTGCCACGTGCGGCGGCTTCGAGGCGACCCTGGCGACACGCATCGGCGCCGGTGAAGGCGCCGCGTTCGTGCCCGAACAGCTCGCTTTCGATCACGCTCGGCGCGAGCGCGGCGCAGTCGACGTGCGCGAACGGCGCCGCGGCACGCGACGAAGCGTCGTGCAGCAGCCGCGCGACGAGGCCCTTGCCGGTGCCCGTTTCGCCGCGCAGCAGCACGGTCGCGCCCGAGTGCGCGATACGGCGCAGCGAGTGGCGGAGCTGAGCGATCGCACGCGAGTCGCCAGCGAGCCGTGTGAACGGATCCACCGGCGCGCGTGAACCGAAGTGAAATGCCGGCTGGCTGCTCATCGCGACGCCCTCTCCTGATCGGGTGACCCTGTGCTGGCAAGTCGCGTGCCACCGCAACGGCAAGCGCGATCGCACGCAGCGCGACGCTTGCGGGCGCCCCATGTCGACGCGCGGTCGCGCCAGGTCGCAGCGCAGCCACCAGCCGCAACCAGCCACCACGATCCGAGAATGCAGAGCGAGTTCCGACACTTCCGCATTCCTTGGAGTTTCCTAACCCCGCTTCGACACCCGCCCGCGTAGGATCACGCTGCCCCCTGAAACCTGGCCGGTTCTACGTTGCAGCAGCCCCTCGCACAGCTCGCCGCCGGTCTCAGCGCCGCGAGCGTGCGGCGTCCCCGCACTACCGTGGCAATCGGCGCGATCGTGACGGCGCTGCTGGCCGGCGCCGCGTCGCGTCTGCCGAGCGAGGTGGGCTATGCGGCCTACTTCGGGCCACGCAGTCCCGAAGTGATGCGGCTCGCGGCGTTCCTCGAGGAGTTCGAGAGCGGCGTGCACCTGCTCGTCGTCTTCGGGTGCCGGGAGACGCCGCGTTGCGACGCGATTGCCGAGCCGTGGGCACTCGACTTCCTTGGCCGGCTGCAAGCGAAGCTCGACGCGGTGCCGAACGTGCGGCGCACCTTCAGCGCGCTCAACACGCCGATCGTGGTGGGCCCGCTCGAGACGCGCACGCTCGCGGAGCGCCGCGGCGACGATCTCGCGCTCGCGAGCGATTGGCGGGCTTTGCTCGCGAAGGCGCGCGCGCAGCGCTTTTTCGGCGGCACCGTGCTCGCAGCAGACGGACGCTCAGCGGGAATCGTCGTCGAGCTGCAGTCGATCGAGAGCCAGCCCATGCGCGAAGCGGTGCGCGCGGTGCTCGCGCTGTTGCCGGCGTTCGAGCGCGAGCTGGGAGCGGAACTGTACGTCGCAGGCGACCCGGTGTGGACCGTGGTCTCGTCGGACACGCTCGAATGCGACGCGCTGGTGCTGACGGCTCTGATGTTCGCGGTAATGGGCGGGCTGCTGTTGCTGCTGTTTCGCGACGTCTGGTTCGCGCTGCTGCCGGTGCTGGCGGTCGGCTCCGTCACCGCGGCCGTGCAGGGCATCGCCGCGCTGGCGGGATTGCCAATGACGTCACTGCTCTCGGCGCTGCCGCCGCTGTTGGTGGTGATCGCGATCGCGACGTCGATTCATCTGCTCACGGCCGTCGCCCGGACCGAGCAGCGCGATCCGGCGGCGCGGCTCGTCGCTGCGGCGCGCGAGGTCGGACCCGGTTGCTTCTGGACCACGGCCACGACGGCGGTCGGTTTCGACTCGTTCCTGTGGAGCGATCTCACGAGTTTCCGCCACTTCGGCGGTCTCGCCGCACTCGGCGTGCTGCTCTCGTTCGTGGTGACGTTCACCCTTCTGCCCGCGTTGCTGTACCTCCATTTGCGGCGCAAAACAGCTCGTTCGCGAGTGCGGAACTCCACGCTCCCCGACGAGATCCTCGCGGCGGTCCGCGACACCGTCAGGAGATACCCGCAATTCGTAATGGTCGCGTGTCTCGGCGGCTTTGCGCTACTCGCTACCGGCGCGCCGCGCTTGCACTACGCCAGCGATTTTGGTTTCGGCGAGCAGTCCTTCGTGGTGCGTTCGTTGCGCGCGATCGAAGCCAACTTCCGCAAGCCGATGACGACCGAGGTCGTCGTGACGCTTCCGGCTGGAGCGCACGTCTACGACGCGGCGTCGCTTGCGCTGCTCACGCGGATCGAAGCCCTGTTCGCGGCGGAGCCAACGACCGGCGATATCTGGAGCTTCCTCGATCTGCTCGAAGACGCGCATCGTGTCGATCGTGGGCAGGCGCCGGCGAGCTTCGACGAACTCGTGGCGAGCGCGCCGCGCACGGTGGCGCTGGTGGCGTCCAGCGAAACCGCGCGCTGGTTCTGGAAGGAGGCGGCTTTTGAAGGCGATCGCGAGCGTGCGCGCGTCTCGGTCGATCGTGCCTGGCTAGACGATGCGGCGCAGACGCCCTACGTCGCGCGCGTTCGCAACGCGCTGGCGGCGCTCGAGCACGACGCCGCACCCGGTACGCAGATCACATTCGAGGGTGGCCTGGTGCTCGCCGACCGCTTCGTCACGCAGCTGCGCGACACGCAGTGGAAGAGCTTCGCGTCCGCCTTTTTGATGGTCGCCGTAACGCTGATCGTGCTGTTCCGCCGCTGCGGCACGCTGGCTCCGTGGGCGATCGTCGCGAGCACGCTGCCGGTCGCCGCGCTGCTCGGCCTGATGGGCTGGGCGGGAATTGGTCTCGATCCCGCCAACACGATGGTCGGCGCGATCCTGATTGGGATCGGCGTCGACGACACGATCCACCTCTCGCTTCGCTACGCCGACGCGCGACGCCTGGGGCTCGACACCTGGGATGCCATCGACGGCGCGCTACGCAGCGCCGGGGAACCGGTGCTTGTCTCGAGCGGAGTCCTCGCGCTCGGCTTCTCGGTACTGCTGTTCTCGCAGTGGGGCGGCCTGGTCGGCTTCGGTCTGCTCGCGAGTCTCGGCGTCGGACTGCTGCTGGCCGGCAATCTGCTTTTGCTGCCCGCGGCGCTGCTCGTCGGCGCGCGCAATCCGGTCCGCCGCTGATGCGCTCGCCGCGCGCATGGTTCGGCTGTGCGCTCGTTGCGGTCGTGTTTCTCGTGCTGTTACCCGATCCGCGCCCGCTCGCTTCCGCGTCCACGGTCGGTTTCGCGGAGCTGCTCGACCCATCGCTGCGGGTTCCGTTCGCAGCGGTGCTGCTCGGCGCGCAGGACGCCGTGCTGCGACCCGGCGAGCGCGTGCTCAGCTTGCAATTGCCGGGCGACACCGGCGTCGTCGCGCCCCGCGATCGCAGCGAGCTGCTCCGCACCGTCGCGAAACTGCGCGTGGGCGAGGTCGTGCTGGCCTGCGTACGCGGACCGCACGGTTCGCGAAGCGTGGAACTGCGCGTCGCAACCACTCGCGCGGCCCACGCCCTCGCCGAGCAGTGGCCGGCGCTACTGGCCGCGAGTGCGTTGCTGCTATTCGCGCTCGCTTGCGTACTCGGCGGGCAACACCCGGTCGCGACACCTCTCTTCGCCGTCGCGCTGTGCCTCGGTACCGCCCTCGGCGCGGCGGTCGGGTTGGCGATGCCCGGCGACGCGGGTCTCGTAGGCTTGTCCAATCTGCGCGCGCGCCTCGGCGTGCTCGCCTGGTGCGCGCTGCCGGCGGCGCTGCTGCACCTGGCGGCTCGCTTTCCGGTAGTCGTACCACGCTTCCGCCGGCGCGCGCTCGCGACGCTTCCCTACGCGCTGTGGGCGGTGCCCGCGTTGGTTGCGCAGCTGCGCTTTGGCGAGCCGGCGGCGGTCGATGGCGTCGAGCGCCTCGCGCTCGCCGCGAGTTTTCTGGCCGGCGCAATCCTGGTTGCCGCGTGCGCGTTTCCCGGGCGCCGGCTGTCGCCGGTAGAGCGCGCCCGCGCACGCGCCGCGATGGCAGCGTTCGTGCTGGCCGGCGCGGGTCCGCTCGTCGTGTTCGTGAGCGGCGTGCAGCCGCCCCCGAACGGCTCAGCGCTGCTCGCACTCGGCGGGCTCGCGCTGCCGCTCGCGCTCGGTTGGGCGGTCGTGCGCTATCGGCTGCTCGATCCACCGGCGTGGCTGCGACATGGGGTCGTGTCGGCCGCGGCGGCTTTCATCGCGCTGCTACTCGCCGCGATCACCACAGGCGCCGCCTGGCAGGCGGCCGGCGCCGCACGCGACTTCGCGCCTGTTCACGGTGCGGCGCTCGCCCTTGTCACCGCGCTGATCTACCAGGCCTTTCACTCGGTGGCGACGCGACTCACCCGCGGACGGCTCGTCGCGTCGGCGGCGCCCGAAGCGCTGCTCGCGCGCGCGGGTCGCGAGCTGGCGGGCGCACGACACCCGGACGAAGTGCTCGCCCGGCTCGCGCTGTTGATCGGCCAGGAACTGCGTGCCGGCGTCGTCGAAGCGTTCTTCGTTCGCGAAGGCGCCCCCCACTCGACACTCGCCGAACGCGGATTGGAACTCTGGCGGAGCGCGGAGCCCGAGCCGACCCATGGCATCGTGCGCCCTTCGCGCAGCGAGGATCCGGACATGCTGCGACCCGAACTCGTGGTCGCGCTCGCGCCGCGCGCGAGCCAGCCGGCGTTGATGGTGATCGCGCCGCGAAGCGACGGCCTGCCGTACGCACCCGAAGAGCTGCGCGCGATCGAAGACGTCGCGCTGCTCGCAACGCTGGCGCTTGGCGACGCGACCGCTTCCGCACAGCTCGAGTCGTGCGTCGCGGCGCGTACCGAGGCGCTCTCGCGCGCACTCGACGATCGCAGCGCGGTGCTCGAGGCGGCAGCGCGCGTACAGGCTGCGGCGCGTGGTGCGCAGGTACGCGCGGCGGCGACGGCGTTTCTCGCGCGCTGCACCGGGCGCCGACCGCTCGAACGGGCGACGGTTCTCTCCGATCTGCACACCGTGCGACTCGCGCTAGACGTCGAGCCCGCTCGCTCGATCTGGCTCGCAGTCGGCGATCTCGCGCCCGAGCGCGCGGCAGACCTGCAGCCGCAGGCCGACGCGGTCAGCGCGCTCGCGAACGTGGCGCTCGAGCGCATCCATCTGCTCAGCGGCTTGAAGCAAGAGGTGGCGCAGCAGGCGCGCGAGCTGGCGCGTATTGCATCGGGGCAGCGCTGCGCGGAATTCGTTCGCGGCGTCGCCCATGAGCTGCGCAAACCCACTGAAGAGATCCGCCATCTCGCGCGGTCGATCGAGAACACGGTGGACCCCGCGTCGCGCCCCGCTCTGCGGCGCATCGAGGCGATCACGCACGAACTGGGCCGTCGGCTCGATTGCCTGCTCTCGCGCGGCGGGCGCCGGCTCGACCTGCGTCGCGTCGACCTGGTGCGGCTCGTCGACGACGCAACGGCTCGCGTTGCGCGGCTGCGCTCCGAGCGGCAGTTCACGGTGGAACACGCGCTCCCGCGATTGCCCTTGGTGGGTGATCCGGTCCGGATCGCCTCGCTGGTCGAGAACCTGCTCGACAACGCGGTGAAGGCAACGGCGCAGGGCGGTGCCGTGCAGGTGCGGACGGCGCTCGCCTCGCATGACGCCGCGCCGGGCCCGCGGGTCGCGATCGAGGTCGAGGATGACGGAATCGGCATTCCGCCTGACCTTTTTGCCGACATCTTCGAGCCGGGCGTCGGCCGCTTCCGCAGTGGCTTCGGACTCGGACTCGCACTGTGTCGCGACGTGGTGTCGGCGCATGGAGGCTCGCTGACAGCGGAGTCGGCGCCGGGTCGCACGGTGTTTCGGATGCTGCTGCCGCAGCTCGGACCGAGCGAGGAGACGTCGTGACGCGTCCGCTCATCCTGCTCGCTGAAGACCAGGCCGCGACGCGCCAGCGGCTCGGCGCGGCGCTCGAGGCTTCGGGCTTCAGCGTGCTTTCGGCGGCGGATGGCATCGAGGCGCTGGCGCATTTCGAGGCGCAGCCGGTCGACGTCGTGCTTTCGGATCACGGCATGCCGCGGCTCGATGGCCTCGGCCTGCTGCGCGCGGTACGACGCATCCGCGAGGTTCCATTCATTCTCTACAGCGCAGGGGCGGCCGCCGAAGTGGTGTTCCGCGCGGGCCGATCGGGCGCGCTGCACTTCCTCGAGTACCCGTTCCGAGTCGAGGAGCAGCTGCTCCCGACGATTGCGCTGGCGCTCGATACGGATCTGCAGCGCATGCCCGACAGCAAGCGCGGGGCCGAGCGCTTCCTCGGCGTTTCGGATGCGGCGCGGCGGGTGCGGTCGCTGATCCGGCGTCTCGCGCCGCTGCACGCGAGCGTTCTCGTGCTCGGCGAGACGGGCGTCGGCAAGGAAGTCGTCGCGCGTGCGTTGCATGAGGAGAGCGCACGCGCGCGATTCGTCTCGTTCGCAGTGACCGAACTGGCGGAGGGATTGCTCGAGGCTGAACTCTTTGGCCACGAGCGCGGCGCCTTCACCGGCGCGGTGCAAGCGCGATCGGGGCTCTTCGAGCAGGCGCACGGCGGGACGCTGCTCCTCGACGAGATCGGCGACGCACCGCCAGCGCTACAGGCCAAGCTGCTGCGCGTGCTCGAGAGTGGCGACGTACGGCGCGTGGGCGGCGACGCGATGCGCGCGCTGGACGTCCGCGTCATCGCGGCGACCCATCGCGACCTCGCCGCCGAGGTCCGGGCCGGACGCTTCCGGGAGGATCTCTTCTACCGCCTCGCACAGGCGACGATCGCGGTGCCACCGCTGCGCGAGCGCAGCACCGACGTCGACGTACTCGCGCGCGATCTGCTGCGGCAACTCTCGGCGCGCAGTGGTTCGCCAATGCCCACTGCGACACCGGAGTTCTTCGCGGTGCTCCGCGCGGAGCGCTGGCCCGGCAACGCACGCGAACTGCGCGCCGCGCTGCAAGGCGCGCTGCTCTGGTGGGACGACATCGCGCCACTCGCGCCGGCGGATCTGCTCGAGGCACACGCGGCGCTCGCGCCAGCACTCGGTGCGGAGGATTCGCAGATCGGGCCGCGCATGATCGAAGCGTTCCGCCGGGCAGATGGCAATCAGGAAGCGGCGCGCCGCGCGCTCGGCATGACGCGAGCGGCGTGGCGACACCGCTGGCAGCACTTCGGCTTCGCTGCCCTTTCGGGAGGTCAACGGTGATGCGGACACAGCTGGCGATGTTGTTGATGACGATCGTGTTGCTCGGCGCGCGCTCGGGTGCCGAGAACGCGGACGCACCCGACCGCAGCGATCGCGATCTGCTGCGCGACGCGTTCGAGCGGACGCTGCACGCGCCGGGTGTGCGCAGCGTGGAACTGCGCGTGCACCGGGGCGGACAGCTGGTGTCGCGGCGCGCGTTCGACGTTGCGTATCGCCGGCAGGACGAACACGCGAGCTCGCTACTCCGTTTCACCGCGCCGAGCTACCTGCGCGGTCACGCGCTGCTCGTCCTGGAATCACCGGACGGCGTGAGCGACACGTGGCTCTACCAGGCCGAGGAGCGCCGGCCGCGGCGCGTCGGCACCGCGCACAAGGGCGACTCGTTCTATGGCAGCGATCTCAGTTTCGAGGAACTGGAGCACCAGCGCTTCGCGCATTTCGCGCTGCGCCGGTTGCCCGACGCAGAAGAGGCGGGTGCCGCGTGCGTCGTCATCGAGGCGATCCCGCAGCGCGAGTCCCAGTACAGCCGGTTGGTCGTGTGGATCGATCGCGCGCGCAACGGCGTCGCGCGGGTCGATTTCTACCGCGGCCGCGACGCAGAGCCGAGCAAGCGGCTGCGCATCGCGCTAGCCGGCGCGGTCGAGGAAGCGGGATTCCTGCGCATCGAGCACATGCGCATCGAGCAGATTGGGCGCGACGCGTGGACCGACATCGAGACCTCGCGGATGGAGATCGACCCGGCGATCTCGGCAGAGGTGTTCTCGGCGTCGCTGCTCGAGCGGGAGGGCGAGGATCTGTATGCGCTGGTTGGGCGGCATGCGGAACTCGGAGACGCGCGTTGATCGGCGCGCTGCGACGCCGGCCGCTCTACAGCGCGTGCAATGAAGATTCGCGTTCGGAACTAAAGGCGCTCGCGCCGGAACGCGGTGACACCGTCGTCTGCATCGCGGCCGGCGGCGGCCGTGCGCTGGCGCTCCTCGGCGCGGGACCTAGCCGCTTGCTGGCGATCGATCGGCGCGAGAGTCAGCTCCACACGCTGGAGCTGAAGGCCGCCGCGCTCGACGCATTCGCGATGGAGACGCTTCGCGCGTTCCTCGGCGTCGACGCGGACGCGCATCGACTCGACCAGTACGCGCTGCTGCGAGCGAGCCTCACGCCGCGCGCGCGACGCTACTGGGACGCGCGAAGATCGCTGCTGCGGCGCGGCGTGCTGTACGCGGGCCGGCTCGAGACGGCGCTCGCGCGCCATTCCGCATGGCTGCGCCGCGCAGGTGTGCTGGTGTGGCCGCGTGCCTGCTTCGCAGCGACCACACTCGATGAGCAGCGCGCTGTGCTTGCGCGCTCCGCAGCGGAGATCGTCCGCGGCGAGCGCTTGTGGCGCGCGTTCTTCCACCCGATCGCGTCGGCGCTCGCGCTACAGGACCCGAGCTTCCGGCGTTCGACGGAAGGTCGCGTCGGCACCTATCTCTACCGCCGCATGCTCGACTTCGCGCAGCGCCGGCTGGTGCGCGAGAGCGCGCTGCTGCATCTGATCTATCACGGCCACTACGATCCGAACGGCGCGCTGCCACTGTGGCTGACGGCCGAAGGAGCCGAGCGCGCGCGCAAGCACCTCGCGCGACTCGAATTTCGCTGCGCCTCGATCGAAGAGCTGCCGCCGCGCCTGCCGCGCGACGCACCGACGAAATGGTCGCTCTCGGACGTCAGCGCCTGGATGCCGCAGCATCGCTTCCATGCACTGGTCGCACGCATCACCGGCTCTAGCGTTCCCGGCTCGCGCGTCTGCTGGCGTCATCTGGCTGCGCAATGGGCGGCGCCACGGGTGCCGGGCCTCGTGCACGACGCGCCGCTCGCGCGCCGCCTCGAGCGCGAAGACAGCTCGGTCTTCTACACGTTTGGTGTCGCACAGATCGATGACGGCGATACGCTCCGCGGATGCTCACCCCCGCAACCGTGACGATCACCTACTGCACCCAATGCCGCTGGCTGCTCCGCGCCGCATGGCTCGCGCAGGAACTGCTGGCGACCTTCGAGCAGGAACTCGGCGGGGTGACACTGGTGCCGGGCAATGGCGGGGTGTTCGAGGTGCGCGTGGGCGACGAGGTCGTGTGGTCGCGCAAGGACGCGGGGCGATTTCCGGAGGCGGCGGAGTTGAAGCGGCTGGTGCGCGATCGCGTGGCGCCCGGGCGCGATCTCGGTCACAGCGGTGGTCGATCGACCGAGTAGCACGATTCAGCTGAGCGCGATCCCGAGCTTCGCGCCGTGGTCGCGCAGGTAAGTCTCGAGGTCCGCGATCGTTGCCGCGTCGTAGCGGTCTTCCATC
>Ga0315273_10010559_pt1 | contig 11781 bp, 11 predicted proteins | sample YL17G02_0_MG_FD_205753 | JGI IMG/M metagenome (GOLD analysis project Ga0315273, IMG submission 205753) | Sediment microbial communities from Yellowstone Lake, YNP, Wyoming, USA - YL17G02_0 | ecosystem: Environmental > Aquatic > Freshwater > Lake > Sediment | place: USA: Wyoming | collected... | reverse complement strand
GAAAATGAGCAGAAAGAAACCAGGGATCATTGGGATTCTGACAGGTGGTGGTGATGTTCCAGGGTTGAATCCAGCCATCCGGGCTGTAACCATTCGCGCCCTCCGGGAGGGATACAAGGTGATCGGCCTGAGAAGGGGTTGGGCTGGTGTATCAGAAATCATCCGGGACAAGGAAGCGGACAACAGCAATAATTACATGGTCTTAACCGAAGAAATCGTCTCTAAGGCTGGGCGTACCGGTGGGACATTCCTGCACACCTCGCGCACGAAACCAAGCCAGATGTCGAAAGAAGATGTTCCCAGTCATTTGAAGGAAAAATTCAATTCTGATCAGAATGACCTCACATCCGAGGTCTTGAAGAATATGGATTGGTTGGGGGTGGACTATCTGATCCCTATCGGGGGAGATGATACCTTGAGTTACGCAGTGCGCCTGTACAAGGAGGGTATGAAGGTCATCGCCATCCCTAAGACGATGGACAACGACGTGCCAGGGACCGATTATTGTATTGGCTTCAGCACATGCGTCACCCGTACGATCGCGCTGACAAACAGCCTGCGCACGATCGCAGGATCGCACGAGCGTTTCCTGGTGCTGGAAGTGTTTGGTCGCTATGCTGGATTTACAGCCATGCTGCCGACGATGGCAGGCGCTTCACACCGTTGCGTGATCCCTGAATACAAATTCAACATCGAAAAATTGACGGAGTTAATGATTTACGATCGCGCCCACAATCCCAGCCGCTACTCGGTGGTGCTTGTATCTGAAGGAGCGATGTTCGAAGGCGGTGAAATGGTCTTCGCTGACCGTTCGACAGATGCCTACGGTCATGCCAAATTGGGCGGGATCGGCGATCTGGTCGCCAGCCGTATCAAGGAACTCTCTGCCCAAAAAAACCACGGCAAGACGATCAACACGATCGATCAGAAATTAGGTTACATGGTGCGCGGTGGCGATCCGGATGCCATTGACTCGATAGTCCCGATGGCATTCGGCAACTTGGCTCTCGACCTGTTGCTGAGAAGCATCCATGGGCGGCTGGTAGTGCTCAAGAATGGTCGCTACGACAATATGCCTCTGGATGTGGTCACCGGTTCCAAGAAAATTGTCAATGTGAACCATTTCTACGATACTGAACGCTATCGCCCCAAGTATGAAAACTTTGAAATGAAACCGCTTTTCATCATGACCAGTGAGTCCTGATCGTCATATGTGAATCGGTTGATCCTTGGAGTATTCCCATAAACTTAACAGCACCCCGAAATGAATTAGGGGTGCTGTTCCATTATAATAAAGGTTGTTTCATGCTGTTCTCAAGATCAGGATGATAAGCACCACAGCGCAGGACAGGATGCATGTCATAAGTACGATGGTGGTAGCCACAATGATTGCCCTGCTTTGATCATTACTTTTAATGGGTGGTCTAATTTCGTTCATTTCAGCCTCCTGGAATAAGAACCTGTCAGGTCACTTAATATACGCCAATATTATCTCCTGGTTGCTGAATAGGGAATCCCATAAGTTGTGAAATGCAGCCGCGCCTTGAAGTATGCTTAAAGGTGAAACCCGTTCTGCGGCCATCCTCCAGGGTTCAGGCGCGGGCGGCTGCCAATTCCACTTGCGTGTATTTCAAACGTTCAAGCACAGCAGATGCAACATTGCGCATCAAAGCGTAACCGAGTAATTTATCCACCTGCATCAGGGCGCGCACTGCGGCTCCGTCTATCTCCACAACTTTGGCGGGAATGGTTGCCCGGGCTGACGAAATATATACATATGGTTCAATAATTGACGAGACACCCAGCATCTCACCCGGTGCGATTGAACCAACCAGGGCATTTGTGATTGCACCTTCCCCACCACCGCTGTAAACAAGGTCCACATCACCTTCAAGCAGGAGGATGAGTTTGGTGGCGGGCGTGTTTTCTTTTACCAGGAGGGCTTCCTTGGGATAAGTTTTTTCTTCCGCCACCATGGAGATCGCTTTAAGTTGGTCGTCTGTAAGCAGGGCAAAAAAGGGGTAACGCCTCAAGAGCTCAATGGATATCATGATTCTCTCCTCGTTTTTGAATCTATCAATTGGAGCACCTCTCTCACCGCCTGGTCAACAGCCGCCTCAACCGGTGGGGACAATGTATCCGAGAAATCGTAAACATTTTCAGCCTCAATGGCTACAAAAAGAACATCTTCATCGCGTGGTAATGGGATGTCCATGCTGCGACCCATCTTAAGCGCGTTGTGCAGTGAGGTGTCGTGGGCTGAAGCCGAGTGACCAGTTGTCAGATCCGGGATGTCGCTTAATCTGAATTGGCTGACGGTACCAACAGGATTCTTTCCTGTGAACATGGAATCCACCAGGATGACTCGCTCATAACCAGTTAATCGCTCCATCAAGCTCAGCCCTCCCAGCGAAACGCAATCCACCTCAATAGCAGGTTCATTGGGTGTCCTTCGGGCGATCTCCTCAGCAACGCGCCAGCCGACACCGTCGTCACCCAGGATGGGATTGCCAAGACCGATGACAAGTGTTTTCATGTCCGAGGGTTAAAAGGTGGAAGGTCGAAGATATGTGATCTTCAACCTCCCATTAATCGGATCAGTCGCAGAATTGTTTCAGATTGTTTATCGGATTGCCCTGAGCGTCATGAATGGTGATCTCGAGCGGCATCCTGCCTGGTAATGAGTGGGTGGCACATCCGAAGCATGGGTCGTAGGCGCGGAAGGCCATTTCGACCATGTTCAACAAGCCTTCGTTGACATTGCCCTTCTTGATCAGGTTTTCAGCTGCTTTTTTGATCGACATGGTGATCGGGGCATAATTGTTGGTAGTACCCACAATCAAGTTGACCTTCGTTACCACACCGCGCTCATCGGTCCAGTAATGATGGGTAAGAGTGCCGCGCGGGGCTTCAACGATGCCCACACCTTCCGAAGGAACTGCCGTCGGGATGGCATGGAAGTTGGGAGAAGTGATTTCCGGATCTGTGGCAAGTTCCACCCAGCGTTCAGCCGCGTAGAGTAATTCGATCAACCTCGCCCAATGGATCGCCAGCCGCTGGTGTACGGGCTTTCCTCCGAGAGTGCTGTAGAATTTCTCGTATTCAGCCTGGGCTAGTGGGGTGGCCATGCCATCGGAGGCATTCAGGCGTGAGAGCGGCGTCGCCATGTAGACACCAGATTCCGGTCCGTCCACGAAACCTTTCCAGCCGACATTCTTCAAGTAAGGGAATTTCAGATATGTCCAGGGTTCCACATGTTCTGCGATGTGCGCAGCGTAATCCTTGGGCTCATACTTGACATATTCCTTGCCGTCCGGTCCGACCACGCGGACCTTGCCATCGTAAAAGTTGACCTTGTTCTTCTCGTCCACCATCCCCATGTAGTAGGTCTTATGGGTGTAAATATCACCCAGGATCAGGTCCACATAGGTCTTGTTCCCCAGGACGATGTCATTGAAAGCCTGCAGGCTGAATTGGGCGAATTCGATCGCCCAGCGTCCCATCTGCTCGATCTCTTTGCGCTGCTCTTCAGTGATGCCCTTGGTCAAGCCGCCGGGAATGGATGTGCATGGGTGCACCTTCCTGCCGCCGATCATTTCGACCACGGTATGACCGAATTTCCGCATCTGGATAACCTTGCCGCCGATCTCCAGCCCAACCTTGTGGATGACACCCAGAATGTTGCGCTCAGCAACCGGAGCATCCGGCCCCATGATGAAGTCGGGACCGCCCAAGGCATAAAAATGGGTGGTATGGTCGGTGGCATAAAATGCGGAATAAAGCAATTCGCGCAACATTTTGCCAGTGCGCGGCACTTCCACTTTATAAACTGCATCGGCTGCCTTGGCTGCTGCCATGTGGTGCGCTTCCGGGCAGACTCCGCAAATGCGGTTGGTTAACAAAGGCATTTCTTCAACCGGGCGTCCAACGCAGAATCGCTCGAAGCCGCGCAGTTCAGGGATCTGGAAGTAAGTGTTGGTGACATTTCCCTGTTCGTTCAAGAAGATCTCGATCTTGCCGTGGCCTTCCAGCCGGGTGATCGGGTCAATTGTGATCCTTTGCATGTTCAATTATCCTTTCTGCGCGTACTTGCTGGAGCGCAACAGAGAGCCTGCCAGGTTGAAGCGATAGAACTGACCGGCGGGGTCCACCAGACCATCAAGAATTTTATCGATTTCATCCGGCTTGTTGCTGTCTATCACGGAAGCGAAGGCGGAGATCAGGCGAGCGCCGTAATCCACCACTCCTTCTGCGGGACCATAACAACCGATACATTGCGCACCTGCAGACGGGCAACGGGCATTGCAACCGTTGCGCGTGGCAGGCCCGTTGCATGGGATGCCCTGTTCCAACAGGCATAATTCAGGGTCTGCCTTCATTAACTGGATCCGGCCGAATTCCTTGATCGTCTTGAGGTTTCGCTTGCGCGGGCAGTCGTCGCAGACGGTTGTTGTGCCAGCGCCGATCGTAGCGCCCTTGGGAGGCAGTTCAGCCTTCCCGTTCAAGGCTGCGATGACCAGACCCACAACCGCTTCGATCTGGTGCGACTCTGGCGGACAACCGGGCATGAAGTAGTCCACATCCACCGTTTGGCCCAATGTCTTTAACACCGGGTTGAGGGTGGGGATGGTGATAATGCCTTCAGGCATTGTAAAACTGCTTTGTGGGCGGATATTCTCCGGGTTGTCGGTGGTGATGGTCGTAAAAGCGGTATCAATGATTTCTTTAATTGGGCTGAAATTTGCCAGCCCGGGGATGCAGCCTTCGCAGGCGCAGGATCCAAACGCAACCATGATCTTGGATTTCTTCCGCAGCAGATGAGCGATATGCTCATTCTCATCATTGCGCATCCCGCCATTAAAGAGGCAGAGAGTGATCTCACCATCTGCCATGGCCTCCACATCCTTGTACTTGGCATCCATGGCAACAGGCCAGAAAACGACCTCAAAGGCTGCATCCACATCAAGGATCTTTTCATGGATGTTCAGGACGGCGATCTCACACCCTCCACAGGATGCAGCCCAATACATGGCGAATTTTGGCTTGCTCATGCTGTCACCTCCTCCATGATGGGTGTGCTCACTTGCTCCCCCGGTTGTGCCCAGTTGAGGGGACCAAGGGCGCGCACTTCCTCGGTAAATTTGTTGATCTCAGCAGCGAAGATGGCCCCTTCGGCAGCGCTGGCCCAAAGCAATTTGAGCCGTCCGGGTTCAATGCCCATCTGTACGAGTACACGCTTCAGCAAATGAAAGCGGCGCATGGCTTTGTAATTCTGTTCGACGTAATGGCAGTCTCCGGGGTGGCATCCTGAAATCAGCACTGCATCTGCTCCGCCTGCAAAGGCTTTAAAAACGAAAGTGGGATCAAGTCGTCCAGAGCACATCAGCCGGATCAAGCGGATGTTTGGTGCGTACTTCATACGGGCGGTGCCTGCCATATCCGCTGCGCGGTAACTGCACCAGTTACAGGTGAAGCCGATAATGACAGGCTCGAAAGGTTTGGATTCTTCGGTCATGTCTCACTCTCCTCAATTAACTTTCAACGGGTACAGCCATGCGGCTGATGTTCAGCAGGAGCAACCCGTCGATCTGCGAAAGGACCTGCTCATTGCTGAAACCTGTACCGCTGATGGCACCAGCCGGGCAGCCTGCCACGCAGGTGCCGCAGCCCTGACACAGAGCCGGGTTCACTTCAGATACCATATTATCTTCATGGAAGAGTATGGCATTGAATGGACACATGTTATTGCAAATGCGGCAGCCGGAACATTGATCCTGGTTGATCGTAGCGCGAACCGGTTCGAGGGCGATTTCTTTTTGCTGGATCTTGCCAAGAACGCGGGCAGCTGCAGCAGCTCCCTGACTGACACTGGCCGGGATATCCTTTGGACCCTGAACACAGCCAGCAATATAGATGCCTTCGGTCATGGTCGCCACCGGGTCAAGCTTGGGATGCCTTTCGATGAACCAGTTATCTGCGCTGCAGGAAATGCCGAACAATTTTGCGACCTCTTTGGAGTCGTGGCGTGATTGTATCCCGGCAGAAAGGACGACCATGTCCACAGGTATACGGCGTTGTTTTCCAATTAACGTATCCTCAACTTGAATGATCAGTTTCCCTTCTTCCTCAGGAACCCTGGCCATACTGGTGATTTCCGCCACCTTGCCGCGTACAAAGCGTGTTCCCTCTTCAAGCAAGCGCTGGTAAAACTCTTCATAACCCTTGCTCGGGGTGCGAATATCAATATAGAAATTGTAGACCTCCGCTCCGGTTCTTTCCCGCACCAGGTGGGCGAACTTCAGGCTTTGCATGCAGCAAATGGCCGAGCAGTAGCCGTTGTAGTTCTTGTCGCGCGAGCCTACGCAGTGAACGATTCCCACCGTTTTGGGAGGGGTCTTTCCATCCCTCAGAACAATGTTCCCACCGGTCGGTCCAGCGGCATTGCACAGGCGTTCGAATTCGAGGCTCGTATAAACATTGGCTAATTTTCCGTAGCCATATTGAGGGATCCTCCGGGCATCGAACAGATCATAGCCGGTGGCCAGGATGATGTTGCCAACTTCCACCGTGATCTCCTCAGGTTTCTGGTTGAAATCTATGGCATTGGTGGGGCAGAATTTCTCGCATGCTTTGCAGGTACCTTTCAGGTAATAGGTGCAATTCACATCATCGATGACAGGATACTTGGGGACTGCCTGCGGGAATGGAACATATACTGCCTTGCGGTTGCCCATGCCGGCTTCAAAGACATTATCAACCACCTTCTTCGGGCATTTTTCCCAGCAGATTCCGCAGCCGGTGCAATCTTCCGTCTTGATGTAGCGAGGTTTCTTCTTGATGGTAACGGCAAAATTACCAACATAACCATCCACCTTCATGACTTCAGACCAGGTCAGCAAGGTGATATTAGCGTGATTGCCCACATCCACCATTTTTGGTGTCAGAATGCAAGCGGAGCAATCCAGGGTGGGGAATGTCTTGTCGAATTGGGCCATGTGCCCGCCAATGGATGGTTCACGCTCCACCAGATAGACCTGAAAACCAGCATCCGCAATTTCCAGGGCTGCCTGGATACCGGCAATGCCTCCTCCAACAACCAATGTGGCGGGATGTATCGGGACACGCAATGGTTCAAGTGCTTCGTGATGCATGACGCGTGCCACTCCTCCGGAGACAATGGCCTTGGCCTTCTGAGTGGCCGCCACTTTATCAGTGTGCACCCAGGAATCCTGCTCGCGGATGGAGACCAATTCACACAGGTATGGATTTAAGCCCGCTCCTTTGCTGGCGTTGCGAAAGGTTTTTTCATGCAAGTGCGGAGAGCAAGCAGCCACTACCACACGGGTCAGATTCTTCTCTTTTATATCTTTCTGGATCAGCTCCTGGCCCAGGCTGGAACACATGAACTTGTAATCGCGGGAGATGACAACCCCGTTGTCTTCAAGTTTTTCTCCAGCCCATTTGCTGACGTCTGCAACGTCAACAATCCCAGCTATGTTTGTTCCACAGTGACAGATATACACGCCAATTCGTTCACTCATAGGTTTGACTCCTGTTTCGCATTTTGAGCAAAGGCAAGCATTGATCCTGTACCGAGTTGTTGTCTCCCAACCCCTAAGTGACCGGGAACGATCCCCATTGCCAATCCCATCAGTTGCGTGAAGTACATCACAGGGATGGAATAATGGGTGCCAAATTCCCGGTTGACCTGATCCTGATACACTTCAAGATTGACATTGCACATGGGGCAGGTTGTTGCGATCACATCGGCGTTGTGATTGATTGCGTCCAGCAAGAGAATGCGCACCATATCCAGGGCAGCCTTGCGGTTTGAAATGATCAATGATCCGCCGCAGCATCTAGCCTTGGAGGCATAATCGATTGGTTCCGCTCCGATGGCGGTCAGTAGCGCTTCAAAATATACCGGGTTTTCCACATCCTCGTGGTCTTTTCGAGGTCGCAAGATCTGACATCCGTAATAGGGGGCAATGTGCAATCCACTGAGTGGATTCGTTACCTTGGACTTGACCTCCTCCAATCCCACATCATTGATGAACACATCGATCAGATGCCGTACTCTGGCAGTGCCAGAGACATGCAGGTTATCTGCCTCGAGGGCATAGTTGATATGTTCAGCAAGATCGGCATCTTTTTGCATGTAGGAATTGGTGAAAAAAGCATTCTTGTAGCACGCGCTGCACGGGGCTACGAAGTCGAGACCGGTTTTTTCAGCCTTGGCCAGGTTCCTGGCCGTGAGCGTGTATGCCAGCAATTCGTCCACCGGAAAGTATGCTGTGGCTCCGCAGCAGTTCCAATCTTCAATTTCCTTGAGATCCACATCCAGCGCTTTGGCGACCTCCATGGCGGAGTCGTTGTAACTCTTTCCCAAACTTTCAAGGGAGCAGCCGGGATAATATGCGTATTGCTTCATGACGGCTCTCCTATTGGGATGATTCTTCGTACCATCTGTTGGAATTTTTTCAACCCTTTTATTTTCTTGGGAAGCAGGGGCATCTTTCCTGATAGGACCAGGCCGGTTGCCATCAGACCTTCCTGGATGATGTCACGGGCGCTGAATTTCGGAAGGTAGGTAGCCGCAAGCAGTGGCTCAAAGGATCTACCTGAGTTCACGATCATTTTCACGAAGGCTTCCGAGAAATCAGGTCCGATCAAGCCATCCTTGAATTGACCTTTCCACATGGAATAGCGCTTGAGCGCATACATCATATCCGCGATGTCAATTTCTGCCGGACACCTGACCGTGCAATGAAAACACGAGGCACAGGTCCAGTAAGTGTTGCTGGAAAGGACTTCTTCCTTAAGATCAGCCCGGATCATGCCTATGATCTGGCGTGGGGTGTGATCCATGAATTCAACCGCTGGACAGGATCCCGAGCATGTGCCACACTGCAGGCAGTTGGTGATCGGTTCCCCATGGGACGCGTACATGTGGTTGGATATTTCGTTACTAAAAGAAAGTTCGTCTACCATTCAAAAACCTCCTTCCTGCTTGGAATTTACGACCTCTTCGCTTCCGCTAATTTCAATAATGAGCTCACTTTTTCCAGCAGCAGCTTGGGTTCAACCGGTTTCTCCAGCAATTCGTCGGTTTCAACAAAGTGTGGATGAACAGGTTGGCCCGGAAAAAGGAATGCGATCTGTTCGCGGAGACCGGTGATGATCAAGACCGGCAATTCTCGTAATTTGGCATCTTTTCTGATTTTTCGCGCCAGCGCTACCCCTTCAGCGCCCCGACCCATCATGATATCGAGCAGTAGCAGATCATAATGCTTGGATTGAAGCGCCTTGAACCCATCTTTCGGGTTGTAGGCAACATCCACACTGTAGTTTGCAGTCTCGAGGACAGATTTGATTCCAGCTACATAATCGGGATCGTCATCGATGATGATGAGTTTTCTTTTAGTATCCATTTTTTCTCCTTATGTTTTATATGGACCAGGCAATCGAGCGCAGGGTCGTATTCATGGTTTTATTATGGGTAATCGAATGAGAAAAGTGGATCCTTTTCCCAATTCACTTTCGACCGAGATCGAGCCGTTATGCGCCTCAACAATGCGGCGCGTGATTGCCAATCCCAGGCCACTGCTTTTTTCAATCTTCTGTCCATCCTTGCCAGTAAAGAAATCATTGAATATGAAAGGCAAATCCTCCTGCGATATACCGATTCCGGAATCAGAGATTGCAATGACGATTTTACTTTCTGTTTCATCTGCCTTTAAAATGATCTCATTCTTCGGGCGTGAATATTTGATCGCATTTGCCAGGATATTAACAACAGTCTCGACCAGTGTTCCTTCGTCCCCGTTGACAGGTGGCAAAGGTGCAGAGATTCTGGAAATGATTTCGAGATCTTTGCGCATCGCATGAGGCTGAACACTTTCAATCGCTTTGCTTATGACCGTGGAAATGTCGGTTGGCTTGAAGTTCTCTTTAATCTTATTAATGTCCACTGACAATACTCTCAACCAGGTGAGGATGAGTTTGATCAGATCGCCGATGTTGGTCTGCATCCGTTCGAAACGGGATTTTTGATCCTCGTTAAGTTGATTCGTTAATTCACTCACCAGCACATACAGGTTTTGTTGTACCGCTCCAAGGGGTGCTTTCAGTTCATGGGAGACGATGGCAGCGAATTGTTCCCTGAGCATTTCCTTTTCCCGTCTGAGTTGAATGGTTTCCAGGATCAGCCGTCGTTTATCCAGACCTCGCTGGGTGATCAATCGAAACTCGTCAGGCGTGAAAGGTTTGGGTAAAAAATCATAAGCGCCGTTTTTCATCGCTTCCACAGCCGAGCTGACGGTGGCATAACCAGTGATGACAATCACCACGATGGTTGCATCGGTATTGCGGATCTTTTCAATCACTTCGATCCCCGAAATGCCAGGCATTTTTAGGTCAACATAGACGAGATCAGGTTTGAATTCATTTACCAGATCCAAACCTTGTTGCCCGTTGCTCGCTGTGGAGATCTTGTATGCGCCGCTCTTAAGGATGCGCACACAGGAATCCAAGACAACCTCCTCATCGTCTATAATCAGGATCCTTGATTGGTCATTCATCCTTCACACTTTCGTCATCTTTCGTAACAGGCAATCTCACGAGAAATGTCGTTCCTTTTCCAACCTCACTCTCAACCGAGATGGTCCCGTTATGTTCCTTAATAATCCCAAAACTGATGGCCAGACCCAAGCCCACCCCGTGACCGGTATCCTTGGTGGTAAAGAAGGGGTCGAAAATCCTCTCCATGTTTTCTTTTGCGATCCCGTGCCCTGTGTCTTTGAACTCCACTTCGATGAAATGATCACTGGGATTGTATCGGGTGCTCAGATCTAATTTGCCGTTGCCTTCCATGGCATCCGCTGCATTGACGATCATATTGATAAACACCCGTTCAATCTGTGAAGGATCAATTATGGTTGATGGAACTTTCGCGTCCAGTTTCATGTTGATCTGGATATTGTGGAATAATGCCTGTTTCTCCAGCAAGGAAACACATTCCTTCAGAACAACATTGACATCGCATAATGTTTTATCCGGTTTCCGCTGCCGTGAAAAATCCAGCAGGCCTCGAATGATGTCCCTGCTGCGGTTGGCCTGCGCAACGATCTTCTCAAGAGAATCCCTGGCGGGATTGTCAGTGGCAAGTTCCTCCAGGAGCAAGTGGGAATATGTGACAATTCCCTGAAGAGGATTGTTCAGTTCGTGTGCCACATTGGCAGATAATTGTCCGATGAGCGCAAGTCTTTCTGATTCCATGATCTTGCTTCTTGTGAACTCTTTTAATTTCTCGTCCCGTTCTTTCAAAGCAGAAGCCATCGAGTTGAAGGTGTCTGCCAGTTCTCCCAATTCGTCATTGGAATTTTTCTCCACCCTGGTTTCCAGGTTACCACGAGCCACCTCCCCGGAGGCAGACACCAGTAAATTGATCGGTCGCGAGATACTTCTCGAAATGAAATAAGCCAACAACATGGAAACAAGTGCCCCAACCAGGGTGATGGTAAGGAAGGCAACTATGGTCTGCTGTCTAATATCGACATATTTCTGCTCGAGAATACCAACATAAAGGATTCCGATGATTCTATGATTAATGCTTTTGATCGGTTCATATGCAGTGATGTACCAGTTATTCACTACATAGGCTCGCCCGATAAAGGATTTACCGGCAACAACGACCTGGTTATATACCTCCTCGGAAACCCGTGTACCAATCGCCCTGGACCCATCTCCATTCTTGACATTCGTAGAAATTCGCAGGTCATC
>Ga0315273_10010558_pt1 | contig 11783 bp, 11 predicted proteins | sample YL17G02_0_MG_FD_205753 | JGI IMG/M metagenome (GOLD analysis project Ga0315273, IMG submission 205753) | Sediment microbial communities from Yellowstone Lake, YNP, Wyoming, USA - YL17G02_0 | ecosystem: Environmental > Aquatic > Freshwater > Lake > Sediment | place: USA: Wyoming | collected... | reverse complement strand
CGATCTGGGTGACTTGCACCGTTTCGTGGCCCATGAGGCTGGTCTTGAGGGTGTTGTTGACCTTGGCGGCCCATCGGATGGGGATGGCCCGGGAGCCGATCCGCATGCCGAGGATCGAGCCGACGGTTGCGCCATTGCAGTCGGTGTCGAAGCAGGGGACGACGGCACGGCAAATGGAGTCGCCGAAGTCGCCCCGGCCCCAGAGGAGCGCGGCGGCGACGATGGCGGCGTTGGAGTTCGTGTGGCACCAGTCGTGGGCCTTGTACTCGTCCCAGCGCTTGTGGATGAGGGCGACGGCCTCGTCGTGGGTCAGGCGGTCCCGATGCCAGCGGATCACTTCCTCGATGTCGGCGTGGAGGCGGCTGGTCTTGGGGATCTCGGAGAGGCCGACGCGGATCAGCTCGACCAGGTCGTCGCAGTAGGGCGCGGCGGCGATGAGGGCGGCCATGAGCATTTCGCCGTAGATGCCGTTCTTGATGTGGCTGATCGAGGCGTCGCGCCAGGCGAACTCGGCGGCACGCTGGGGGTTGCCGACGTTGACGTAGCCGAAGGCGTCGGCGCGAATCTGCGCGCCGATCCATTCGCGGTAGGGGTTGCGCCAGGTCGCGCTCGCGGGCGGCGGGATCTCGAGCGCCAGGTTGCGGTAGGCCACGCGCTCGGCGGTGCAGGTGTGGAGGAGCGGGATGTTGCTCATCCAGAATTGCGCGACGTCGACGGGCGTGAAGTCGGGGCCGTTGCGTTTCACGATGAGGTAGCCCGTGGTCGTGTAGTTCGTGTCGTCGTCGATGGGCATGTGGTCGAGCGGGTCGTACCAGTCCGCCTTGGAGGCGAGCCACGGGTACGTCGTCCTGGCCTTGCCCTTGACGCCGAAGCGGATGTAGGTCGAGAGGGGCCACTGGCCGGAGAGTCTGAGGAAGTCCCAGAGATCCTTCGTCTTGACGCCTTCGATGGGCTTGCCGAGCAGGCAGCCGATGCAGCGGCCGAGCCACGCGCCCCGGATGCGGTCGAGGATCACGCTGTCGGGCAGCTTCTTGAAGACGCGCGGCCCGCGGGCGCGCCGCTTGCGGATGCCCGCGAGGTCGGACGGTTCGTCGAAAGGGTATCCCTTCCGCATCTTCAGGTTCTGCGCCGTGTCGAGCAGAGCGCCCGCCTTCGCCTGGCTCCGAGGCTCGAAGAGCTTCTCGTCGCCGAGGGCGATGAGCCGCTTGAACTGGCTCTTCAGTGGAGAGGCGTCTTTGCCTTCCTCATCGAGCTGGCGCAGCTCGGTTTCGAGATCGGACTTCGAGATCCAGAGCCAGGCGTTCTTGAGTTCTGTCGCCATCTGCGACTCCCTGAGCTAGGGGTGAAAGTGGGCGGAGAAGATGAGGATCAGGTCCACAGATTCCCACAGATTTTCACAGATAGAAGAGCCGAGCGAAGAACGACCCAATGGGGTGAAGAAAGAGAAGGCGCGATCCTGGCCTTATGCCTTTTGGGTTTCACCCCGGATGCTTCCTTCCTTCTTATCTGTGTCAATCTGTGAAAATCTGTGGACCTCATGCTTCTCCTTCTGCGGTGCCGGCTCTACGCGTAGCTATAGAGCTTGATGCGGCAGGCGCGGAGGCCGCCGTAGAGGTGCAGGCCGCGGCCGTGGCCCGACTCGTCGCCGTTGAGGCGGCGGCCGGGGATCCACGCGCCTTTCTCGAACCGGCCCTCGTCCACCGAGAGGAAATCGACGTTCGGCAGCCCGTCGGGCTTCGGCAGGAAGTCCACCGAGAAGCCCGAGCCGGCCACGAGATACTCGTCTGGCTCTATGGCGATGATCAGCCCGCGGCCGGGAACCTTGCCCTTCTCCATCGGCTGGCCGAACTGGATGCGAAGCCGGTGGCCGCCGAGGTCCACGCGGCGAATCTCTTTCTCTCCCTGCTGCACGAGACCGATCATCTGGCCCGTGCCCTGGTGCTTCACGATGAGCGGCATGATCTCGGCGAGGAAGGCGTTGGCTTCTGCGTAGGGATTGGAGTCCGCCATGCCGTCGATGCCGAAGGGAGCGAAGCAGATGGCGTCGTGCTCGGCGAGGGCGTAGAAGACGTTGGCGGCGGCCCGCTCGTCGCGGTGTGCCTCGGGGATGAAGAGCGGATTGCCCGAGCGGGCGAAGGAGGCGCAATAGGCGCGGAAGTCCTCGGCGTAGATGTCGGGCGCGAGCAGATCGATGTGGGGCGCGGCGGCGCGCCAGACGTCCATCATCCGCGAGACGGGGCCTCCGCTCGGATACGTCCCGGGCTCCTGGGTGCCGTCGAGCCGGCAGAGCCAGGCGTTGGCGTACATCGGGAGCGGATACTCCGCCTTGCCTGCCGCCGTGACGCGGTCGACGAAGCGCGCGACGTGCCAGGCCATGAAGACCTCGTCCGCGCCGGCGCCCGGGCCGAAGACCTCCGGCCACGCGCCCGACGCCCGGCGGCCCGCCGATTCCCAGATCTCGATCAGCTCGGGGAGGAGCGACTCCTTGTGTGCCTGGAGGTAGTTCATCAGCTCCGAGGGCACGTCCTGGGCGAAGGCGTCCTCGGCCATCGGGCAGTGGTCGCGGGACGCGCCGAGAAGGCCGGTCTCATTCTCAATCTGGATCATCAGGACCGACTGCTGCTCCTCGTCGATTTCGCGGAGGTGGCGCATCACGGCCGCGAACGCTCTGGAGTCGGCCTCGCACGCGGCGTTGGACAGGCTCGTGATGGCTCCAGAGTTCTCGCCTTGCCGCGGCTGCGCGCGGGGGAAGCGTTCGAGGTCCTTCTTCACCCAGGCCGGGGTGTAGCCCGACAGGGCGTTCTTCCAGGTGGCGAACCAGAGCAGCACGAGGCGCAGCTTGTGCTCTCGCGCGCCCCGGATGACGCCGTCGAGGAGCGCAAAGTCAAGCTTCCCTTCCTCCGGCTCGACCAGCTCCCAGTAGATCGGCACGACGGCCGAATTGCAGTTCATCGCCACCAGCTTGTCCCAGACCGGTTCCATGTATTCGAGGCAGGACGAGCTGGAGTTGTGGATCTCACCGCTGAGCATCACGAACGGCTCTCCACCGACGATGAGCTGAGTCGCGGTGCCGGACTTGCGGAGGAATGGAGTCTGTGGCTCCTGTTCGCGCTGGTTCAGCTTGGCTTTGGCCGCCACGATGCGGTCCTCCTTTGCTGGGAAGGGTTTGGCCCGAGCCACGTCTGACTGGTGCCCAAGTCTACACAAGGCGCCGCGCCCGCGCAAGCCGGAGCGTTCGCGTTGAAAACGGGCTGGCAGGGTGGTATGATTCAGGGGGGTTGAGACGCGGCTGAAACGAAGGGAAATGCCATGAGCAGCACAACGGTCAAGACAAGGAAGAAGACGCTCCGCGAGCGGCAAGAAGAGCGGGCCGACTTCTCGGGAGGGAAACGACGGATGACCGCGGGTGACTTGCTGGCCACGGGACTCGCAGGCGCCTGGAAGGGTTTTCCCGGCATCGAGGACAGCCAGGCGTTCGCACGAATGCTGAGAAAACGCGCCCAGGAACGACACGGGAGCTAGCCCACCGTGCTTCTCGTGGACACCGACATCATGGTAGACTTCCTCCGAGGGTACCCTCCCATGCTCGCCTGGCTCGCCTCTGTGAGAGAGGAAGAGCTCGGCCTGCCAGGCGTTGTGAAACTCGAACTCCTGAACTATGCCCCTGACAAGGACGTGGTTCGCCGGACACGGAAGGCCATCAGCCCCTTTGTTGTCTATTGGCCGACTCCGGCTGACTGCGAGCGTGCGGTTGAGGTGTTTGCGGTTGCGAAGCTCTCGCACGGAATGGACCCGTTTGACGCGCTGATCGGGGAGACGGCGGTGGGAATGGGGGTGCGACTCTGCACCTTCAACGTCAAGCACTTCTCCGCGATGCCCGGGTTGGAGACGGTCCAGCCCTACGAGAAGTAGCCGCCTCCGCGTCGAAGATGAGCCAGGACAAGGCTTGATGCCGCTAGGCCAAGCCACGGCAAAGGGAGCCGCTCAATGGCTGCCTCAGGCAAGAGAGCACGACCTAAGACGCTCCGCGAACGGGAGGAGGAGCGGGCCGATTTCTCGGGCGGCAAGCGTCGCATGACTGCGCGCGATCTGCTCAACTCTGGGCTGGTCGGCCTGTGGGCGGATCGGACCGATATCAAGGACAGCTCATCCTACGCGCGGTATCTGCGGAAGCTGGCTCAGGAACGTCACCGGGAATGACTGCGGGAGCCGGCTATTCCCCCGTCAACACGATGCTAACTGGAGCGAAGCGCGGCATGGGGACGGTGAAGTCGCCGTCCCGAATGGGGATCGGCTCGCCGGCGGGCCGGCCGCGGAGGTCAACGGGCTGGGCCTGGCGGGCGCGGAGGCCATCGGGGAGATGGACGCGGCAGGGTTCGTCGCTGCCGCCCTGTTCCCACAACCGCAGCAGCGTGCCCTCGCCGTCGGGGTTAGGGCCGAAGGCGGTCACGAGCACGCCCTTCCGAGACAGCTCGATGCCGGCTCTCCTGGGCGGCAGCGGCCCCGCCGGGCCATCGAAGTAAGCGGCCCGGAGCGGCGAGCGTGCCTCCCACGATGGGGTGACGAGGCTCTCCGTTTGCCCGCCGCCGGCGAAGGCCCAGAGGCGAACCCGCGAAGTCCAAGTCCCGCTGGCCCACTGCTGGAAGTTGGTGGCAATCGCGTTGTTGAACAGGTTGACGAAGACCGCGGGCTTCGTCGGGACGAAGTCGCGCGTGAAGCGCCACAGGCCCGGCCGCTCGAGGCTCACGAGCGGCGAATCGAGCGGGCACAGGCCGACGCCCTTCGAGTCCTGCCCCGTGATCCGGAGGCCGGTGTTGAGGCACAGGATGTCGCGGTTGGTCGCTTTGCGGAAGTCGACCGCAGGATTGACGAGGGAGCCGACGCGGCCCAGCTCAACGCGCGGCCGGTCGATCGCGAAGGGGAAGCAAAGCCAGCCCGCCTCGGGCCACGGATCGGGGCGCTTGCCCGTGATCGTCCATTCAATGTCGACGTAGGGCCTTTGGCGGTAGAGGGTCACCGCGATGGCCACGGCGTGGGGCACGGCCTCGCTGGCCGGAGCGCGCATCGTCGCCGTGATGCTGACGGGGCCTTCGCGAAACTCCAACGCGAAGTTCTTCGGCGACGCGGCGGCGTAGGGCTTTTCTTTCGCCGTAGGGAAGTCGGTCCGTCCGAGGTCCGCCTTGGCCCAGTCGACTTTCTGCCTCAGGTAGGCGTCGAGGTAGGACTTGATCTGGTCGGCGTCGAACCGCTCGTAGAGGTACTGGCCCAGGCCGTAAGGAGAGGAGTTGTCCGCGAGGTCGCCGCCATTTACGCCGTGCAGTTCCGCGATCGTGCCGCGGGCTGGGTCGAGGCGCAGGCGAAGCTGTCCGTTTGTCAGGGTCGCCGAGGCGCGGTCCACACGGAGCGTCCTGGTCTCGGGCTCGCCGTTGGAGGGGACGTAGGTCCTGAACCCCATCGGCGGAACCGCGCTCGCCAGGAAGCGGATGCGATCTCCGAGGCGTTCGGCGGGGACGGCCTTGCGCGTTTCCGCATCCGCCAGGCCCGCGGGCACGCCGGCCGGAACCGCCACTTCCGCGATTCCTGACCGTTCCCAGGGGAGCGGATTGAAGACGACGATGCGCGGGCCGGCGACGTTCACCGCGCGGGCGAGGGCGTCGAGGTTGGCGGCGAGGGCGGGCGTGGTGAGCGACTCGGCTCGGCGGGCGTAGGAGCCGTGCTCGGCCCAGGATTCCTCGGCGAGCGCGTAGGCGCCGCGGGCGCGGGCGGCTTCCCAGGCGGCGCCGTAGAGGCGGCGGCCGAAGCGCTTGAAGTCGATGCCCCAGGTGTGCTCGCCGTAGAGCAGGCTCTGCTCGTAGGCCGCGGCGACGGTCGCGGCCGCGCTCGGCACGCTCACGCCCCAGATTCGCAGCAGCGTGTTGAGCGATTCGAGCGCGCCGATGGCGGGGCGGGTGTTCCGCGCGATGCCCGTCTCCTGCGGCATGGACAGGATGCCCTGGATCCACGTGTCGGGCATGTCGGCGCGGATGACGGGGAGGTCGGGGTTCTCGCGGCGGATGGCGTCGGCGAAGTCGGATAGCTCCCCCATCCGCACGCGGATGCCGGGCAGGTCGCGCGCGGCGCGGGCGACGAGGGCCTGGACGTCGGCCGTGCTCGGCGGCCCCTGGTTGTCGCCCGTGTGGATGAGGGCGAGCCAGGTCGCGTGGGGCCAGTCGCGGGGCGGGGTCAGCCCCGTGCCGTAGTCGCCGGCGTACATCGTGAGGAGCCGCGAGCCGTCGGGGCCTTCCCACCAGAAGAGCGTCGGCACGTCGGGCATCGGGCAGGCGGCGTTGCAGCCGAGGTGGAGGAACTCGACGCCCGCGTGGCGGAGCAGCGTCGGCAGGAGCCACGTGTGGCACGTGATGTCGGTCATCTTCGCCGCGCGCGGCAGCGGCCGGCCGAGCGACCGCGACAGCTCAGAGGAGAACCTCATCCCCCGCACGAGGTCTTCGAGGTCCAGCGATTCCGTGTGGACGGTGAAGGGGAAGGCGTGCCAGACGAAGCGACCGTCGCGGACCGCGTCGAGGATGCGCTGGCGGCGTTCCTGCGTCTGCTGGGGGCCGAGGAGCTGGGTCATCGGCCAGCCGGGGAGCGTCCAGACGAAGCGCTGCTCGGGCGGCAGGGTGCGCGTTTGGTCGCACACGGCCAGCGCGCGGTCGATCATCCCCGTGCGGTAGTGGGCCACGACGTTGCGCGCGAGGTCGGTGTAGCCGATGTCGAAGTGGGTCTTGAAGACGACGATGACCTCGCGGAGCCTGGGCGCACGCGGCGGCTCGGCGGCGGATGCCATCGCGGCCAGCGCGAACAACGCCCAGATCGGACGGATCCGACGGATCGGACGGATCATGGGGCTCATCTCCGGGGAAAGAGCAACCTCCGGCGTGCGGCGCGGATCCAGCGTTCGTCCTTCGGGAAATCATCGAAGCCCTTGAGCGGCGCGAGCAGCGCGCCATCCGGCTCGACGCCGAGGGTCTGGAGCAGCGCGTAATCCTGGAGCGATTCGGCGAAGACCTCCCAGCGCATCGAATCGATCGGGCCGCTCTCGCCGGGATAGACCTGAAACGTGTCGCCATACGCCCAGCCCGGCCACGCCAGCCCGTCGGCCACGGTGAAGGGGTCGATCATCTGCTGTGTCTGGCTCTTGTGCCAGTAGTTGTAGCCCCAGTGGAGGAAGCCGAGGCAGCCGAATCGGTAGAAGAGCCATCCGGCCATCCGAAGCTTCGCGAGCGGCGTGTCGAGCAGGCGGTTGAGGTAGCGCCCCCGCGGCCCGCAGCAGAAGTAGGTCCAGGACGGGATGCCTTCCTCGGCGAACTGCCGCGCCGTCGAGATGCTCGGGACCGGGATGTCCACCAGCCCCTCGCGCGCGAAGCGAATGTCGGAGAGCGCGTCCATCACCTTCATCCAGGGCGCCAGCTCGCGCACCATGGCCCGGGCCTTGCGGTAGTTGGCGAGGTGCTCGTCGCCGTGCGGCTCGTCGGAGATATGGAAGAAGGAGCGGTCGAGCAGCTTCTGCTGGCTCAGGAAGCGCTCCAACGCCGGCAGGTACTGGCTCAGGAAGCCGCGATAGGTCTCCGATGTGGCTTCGGTCGCCGGATCCCAGAGCGGGCCGCCCTTCTGGTCGTAGATGCGGATCGCGTGCTTGACGCCCCATTGCGTGAAGAGATGCGTCCACTCGAAGTGGCGGATGCCGCACTCCTGCGCCAGCGCGACCCACCGCGCCACCTGCGTCCAATCGAAGGCGTAGCGCCCCTTCTTGGGGCGAGCGACCTTGAGCAGTTGGGTCGGGCGCTTCACCCCGTCGAGCGGCGGAGTGAAGGCGGGCACATAGATCGTGTCGCAGCCGTGCTCCGCGTAATCCCTCATATAGGCCGCGCAAATCGGCCAGAACGCCTCCTCGAACGGCTCGACGCGATAGCGGTCGCACAGCGAATCCGCATAGAACCAGTGCGCGACCCGGAAGTTCTCCCGCTCCGCCAACACGACGTCCGAGACCTCGATGGTGGCGGTCAGCGGAGGCGCCGCCTCGCCTCCGACGGTGAGTTCGACGCGGATCTCCTTCGGGCCGGGCGCTGCCCCCTTCGGCACGGCGACCGTGATCCAGAATGCCTGCGCCTCGCCCGGCGCGACGCGGGCCGCGGCCTCGGGAAAGAGCGGGTCAGGGACGTAGCCGGGAATGTGCCCAACGCCGTCGAGTTCCTCGGCGGGCGTTCCCGTGTTATGGTGCGGCACGGGCACGCAACCGACCCGCCGGACGGTGACCGCGACATCGGCGGCCGCCGTCGCCTTCGCCGCCACCTCGACCGGCTCCGCATGCTCCACCCGCACGCACGCCTGGAACGAGACCCTCTCGCCCCGCGCGGCGAGGATGGAAAGCGTCCGACGCCGGGCCGGTTGCCCCAGTGGGAATTGCCGCTGCAAAGAGGTGCTCAGCCACATCTCGATGGTCATGAGGTGCCCTCTGGCGGAGAGAAGCGTGAGCGTCCCAGATCCCGGCGACTCATGGGAAGTCCGGAATGTCTTCGGGCAGGCCCACGCGCATGAAGAAGCGAGCGAACGCCTGGGCCAGATGCTCTCTGTACGGCGGGAGGAGGCGAGGGCGGGGGGAGTGGTCCGACGCGAGCTGACGAGCAGCTTCCAGGGAAAGCGTGTAAACTCGGCTCAGGTCCACGAGCATGAAATCCAGCTCCAAACCGCTGATGCGACATCGGTTCAGCACGTGGTAGCTGGCGAATCGGCCCTTCTTTGCAGTGTTCCAGCTCTCGTTCCGTCCGAAGACTCTGTCGCCGGCCAGCTCGTGCTTGAAATGAATGCGACACAAGACGGCCTCAGCGGCCCCGGCGGAGCGACCCGGTTGGACAACCAGATCGCAGGACTGAGTCATCACGATCACGTTCTCTTCTCGCGTCGTCACGCCGACGGCGTCCTCCTGCGTGCCCGGGGCTCCAGGCGGGATCACGAACACCGGGCACGCGAGCAGGATATCGCCCTGCTCCAGGTCCGGACCCGAAACACCTGCATACCACGGGTAAGGGTTGGCCGGGGGGGAGCCCATCCGCTCACTCTAGGTCTTCATCTCGGAAATGGAACGGTGGCTTCTCGACGCGGATGAACCGGACTTTGACCGTGCGAGTCGGCTTCTCGGGGTAGGTTTCGACTCGGGTGTCCCAGTCTATGGCTTCCAGTTCGCCCGTGACGATACTTCGCTTCTTGGGCTTTTCCCGCGCGCGCGGAGGGTTCTTCACGGTGCTCATGTTGTACCTCCAGTCGGATCATACCACCCAGCGAAAGTAAGTCAAGCGCTGTCGAGGCCACTCCGCAATGCCTGCGCTACGAGGAGTTGTGAGGGCCATCGCCTAGTCCATGTCCTGTTCCGTGAACGAGGGGAGCTGCCGGGGCACTTTCACGAACTTGATACGAACGGTGCGGACCGGGCCATGGGGAGGGTTCTCGATCCGCGCGTCCCAGTCCAGAAGCTCCTCCATGTCCTCGGGCCTGGAGATCTGGAGCTTCGGCTTCTTCCGCGCACGCGGCGCGTTCTTTACTGTGCTCATGTCGCACCTCCACTGGCATCATACCATACGTGGAACCGAAGTCAAACACCGCCGCGCTCCGGCCAGCGGAAGTAGATGAAGAGCCGCCCCCAATTCTTCGAATCGTGGTCGATGTTGCGGGTGACGGCCTTCACCTGCGGCTCTTTCAGGAAGCGGTCGACGCGACGCTTGAGCTGGCCAGTGCCCTTGCCGTGGACGATCTGGAGGCATTTCGCGCGCAGCCGCTGGGCCTCCTCGAACGCCTCGTGGAGCGTGCGGTCGATGGCCTGCCCGTCGCGGGCCACCTCGTGCAGGTCAATCTTGATCTCGGAAGGCACGCAACGACTCCTTCGGTCTGTGTAGGGCCGCCCCTACCGACGCTTCACGCAGCGGAGCCCGACGACGCCATTGGCCTCCGCTCTGAAGCAGACGTCCGTGTAGGCGGGCTCTTCGTCGTAGCGATAGGACGAGCGGCACACGTTGGCCCGCGAGTCACAGCAGCCGCCTCGCAGGACGCGCGTCTTGCCGGTCTTCGGCCCTCGGGGGTCCCTGTCGGGGCTTTCCGTGTAGTAACGTTCGCCGTAGTAGTCGTTGCACCATTCCCAGACGTTGCCGTAGAGGTCGTACAGCCCCCAGGGATTGGGCAGCTTCGTGCCGACGGGGCTGGGGCCTTGCCAGGAATTGCCCTTGAACCAGGCGTAGCGGCCCAGCTCGGACGCGGCGCTCCCGAAGAAGCGGTCGGCCTGCGTCCCCGCGCGGCAGGCGTACTCCCACTCCGCTTCCGTGGGCAGCCGGTATCCGCTGGCCTCGAAATCGCACTCCCAGGTCTTCGGGGTGTAGGCGGGCAGGAGGCCGTCGGCGCGGGAGCGGGCGTTGCAGTAGGCCGCGGCGTCGGCCCAGCGGATCTGCTCGACGGGGTTCTTCTCGCCTTTCCAGCGGGAAGGGTTCTTCTTCATGAGCTTCTCGTACTCGCCCTGAGTCACCTCGGTGCGGTCCATGCAGAAGGGGCTGACGCAGACCCGGTGGCGCGGCTCGTCCTTCTCCTCGTTCTGCGGGCTCCCCATCTCGAACCAGCCGCCGGGGAGCAGGACCATCTCGACGCCGCCTGGAGTCGTCACGACCGTTGGCGCGGCGCTTTTGTCGCGGCACCCGCCCGTCTCGCAGCCGGCGAGCAACAGGGCGGCGAGCGCGTGGAGCAGGATTCTCAGGAGAGAGCGAGGAGCCATTCAGCGCGACTCCTCGTCGGGCGGGAGCCAATCGTAGTCCCAATGGTGGCCGAGCCAGCCGGGCGGGGTGAGGGTGATCAGGGCCTTGTCGGCGAGCCGGACGATGCAGATCGGGCTGTGCACCTTCCAGCTCCCGGCGGAGGGGATCTTGACGACGGCGATGTAGCGCCCGCAGTGGGACCAGCGCCCGCACGGGTCCTGCCCCACCAGGTCTCCGGGCAGGGTCACGATCTCGCCTTCCGTCCCTTCGGGCCGCGACGGGTCGAACTTCCGGATGCTGAGGCCCCCGCCCGCGTTCCAGCACGTCCACTTTCCGTCGGGCGAGAAGGCCGGGTGGCACTCGCCCATCACGTCGTTGCCCCGCCGCGCGGGGTGGTTGGGCAGCTTGCGGATGTCGCCCCCGGCGGCTGGCATGAAGTCGATGGTGTAGCGGCTCCCCAGGTAGTCGCGGATCTCGAAGATGAACCACCGGCCGTCGGCCGACAGATCCGTGATGCTGACGCGCCGCGGGACGGGGATTGGCTCGCTCCGCTTCCCGGTCTTCACATCGATGGTGACGATGCCTCGCTTGCCGCACTCGGCGGTCCGCTGGCTGTCCGGCGTCCACACATAGCCACCGTCGAACTGGCGGGCCTTCAGCGTCTTCACGTCCACGAGGACATCGCCGTAGTTGTGAGTGAACAGCTTGCCGTCGGGTGACGTGCGCGGGGTGGTCTCATCCTTGTCCGGGGTATTGGTGAGCTGCTTGAGGCCGGTGCCGTCGGCGTTGATGAGATAGAGGTCTCGCGGCGGATATTCACCCTCTTTTGAGCCACGCTTGTCCGGGTGGATAGCGATGACGAGGCGATAGCCCGACTGGCGCAGCTCTTCCTTCAGGTCCTGGAGCCGCGGCGCGGCGAAGGGCGTGCAGTGCGGCGGCATCTCCCATTGCGCCCGCAGTGAGGGCTCGCCGGCCCAGGCGATCGCCAAAAGGCTGCATATGGACAAAGTG
>Ga0315273_10010557_pt1 | contig 11784 bp, 12 predicted proteins | sample YL17G02_0_MG_FD_205753 | JGI IMG/M metagenome (GOLD analysis project Ga0315273, IMG submission 205753) | Sediment microbial communities from Yellowstone Lake, YNP, Wyoming, USA - YL17G02_0 | ecosystem: Environmental > Aquatic > Freshwater > Lake > Sediment | place: USA: Wyoming | collected... | reverse complement strand
ACCCGCGGGCCCCGGCGCTTATCGCCGCGCGAAGCGCGGCGATCGATTCGCGTGTCTCGAGGGCCAGGAACGCGTGTGCCCGGACCACTTCGCCGACCACTAGGGCCGGCTGCGCGATCACGGCGTCGGGATCGAGCTGGCGCACCGCCTCGAGGAGCTGACGATCATCGGCGGCGGTGGCCACCACCCGCGCATGTCCGCTCCGGTCGAGGAAGTGCATCACCTCTTCGGCCACGTCGTGTTGCTCCATCCCCAGCACGACCCTGGCGACCTGGTCCATGTGCTCCCCCTCTCACGACCGGCGCAAGCGCCGGAACGAGGGAGGATCGCGCGGGTCAGGCGACCGCCGCACCCTATCGGCGACTACCGACACGCCCGTTGAGCCGTGGCCCGTGACAACCGCCACGGCAAGAAGGCGCAAGTTGCCGTCGGCGCCTCGGCCTAGACTCACCCGATGGCGGTGGTGAGGCTCCGGGCGCCGCTCAAGGACCGCGCCGATGGCCGACCCGAGGTCGACCTGCCTGGTGATTCGATCGGCGAGGTGCTGCGCGAGCTCGAACGCGCCTACCCCCGGCTGGAAGGATGGGTGCTCGACGAGCACGGTCGGATCCGGCGGCACGTGAACGTCTTCGTCGATGGTGAGAAAGGGCAAGAGGAGACGCCCGTCGGGCCTCAGGCTCGCATCCATGTGTTGCCATCGATCTCAGGAGGGAGAGCGTCGTGACCGAACTGCTGGTGGGAACGAAGAAGGGCCTGTTCGTCCTTCGGGGCGAGGTGGGTGCGCCGTTCGAGATCGCCACTAGAGCGTTCCCGGGCGACGTCGTGGAGTTCGCGACCCGAGACCCGCGCACGGGTCGATACTTCGCCTCGGTGACCTCTGGGTTCTACGGCCCGAGGGTCATGTACTCCGACGATCCCACCGGCGAGTGGGAACAGTCGAAGGGTCCGGTGTTCCCGAAGGACATCCCCGACGTCACCGTGAAGCGGGTCTGGATCGTCAAGCCCGGCGAGTCCGACGGTGTGCTCTACGCGGGTGTCGATCCGGCGGCTCTGTTCGTGAGCACCGACTCCGGTGAGACCTGGGAGCTGAACAGGGGCCTGTGGAACGTGCCGACCCGCCCGGAGTGGGAACCGGGACTCGGCGGCCTGGCGCTGCATTCGATCTGCCCCTGGCCGGGCGATCCCAGCCGGCTGGCCTTGGGCATCTCGGCCGCGGGTGTGTGGCTGTCCGAAGATGCCGGCGACACCTGGCGGACCGGCTACGCCGGCCTGGTCCCTGGATACCTCCCCGAGGATCAGCGAGAAGGCGCTCACACGCTCTGCGTTCACAACATGCATCGCGCCCCGCGACGACCAGAACGGTTATTCATGCAGTTCCACGGAAGCGTGTACCGGTCCGACGACGCGGGCAAAAGGTGGAACGACATCGCGGACGGCCTGCCTTCGGGGTTCGGGTTTCCCATGGTCGTAGACCCCGCGGACCCCGACAACGCCTACGTGATCCCGCTCACCGCCGATCGCGATCGGGTCACCCCCGGCGGGGAGGTGCGGGTGTACGAGACTCGCGACGCGGGAGGTACGTGGACCGCACACGGCGACGGCTTGCCCGCGAGCGAGACCTACCTCACGATCCTGCGCCAGGCCTTCGACCACGATGGCGGCTCGCCGCTCGGCCTCTACTTCGGCGCCACCTCCGGCGACGTCTTCGGTTCGGCGAACGCGGGGGCCAGCTGGTCAACGGTCCACGAACGCCTGGCTCCCGTCACCTCGGTCCGCGTGTCCACCTGAGCCTCACTCGGTCTTCCATGTACGGAAGGCTTCACGCAGCCGTTCCTTCTGCTCGTCGGGAACCTGCTCCTCGGTGAGCATGCCGGTTAGGCGGATCGTGTCCCGCATCTGCTGCACGTAGTTCGTACACCCGTCGCTCCCCGCAAGGTGGCCGTCGAACCGAGCTCGATCCTCGGTCGACATCGCCCCTTCCAGGTAGTCGGTCACGATCTCGACCACCTCTTGGCACGTCAACTCGAGCGCCGTCATCCCGTCACGTCCCTTTCGAGGTACCCGTCCAGCGCACGCCGGACCTTCGAGCGGGCCCGATGCAGCAGGACCCGTTGGTTGGTCTCTGAAAGGTCGAGCGCGTTACGAACCTCTTCCGAGCTCCATCCCAAGACGTCGCGCAATCGGAGCACTTCCGCCTGCGCCGGGGGCAGGCTCGCGATCGTCTCCCCGATCAGCTGGAGCGTCTCCCCCGCCAACAGTCGGTCCTCGGGCAGGACACGCCAATCGTTCGGCAGCGTTGACCAGTGCCGGGGCCACCGATCCTCCGCTCCCTGGAACCACGCCCCGGCCGCCGACGACTCGGCGTCATCGTCGCCGGCGAGTGAAGAGAATGGGGTGCTTCGCCCCTCGCGTTGACCTCGCGTCTTCGCGATATTCACCACGATCCGGTACATCCACGTTCGGAGCGATGATCGCCCCTCGAACCGTTCGAGCCCGCGAAGGATCCCCACCCACGCGTCCTGCACCACGTCTTCGGCGACGGCCTGAGAGGAAACGTACATACGGGCGATGCGCAGCATGGCGGCCTGGTGACGGTCAACGAGGACCATGAACGCGTCTTCGTCACCGGCCCGAAGGCGCCGGACGAACGCTTGATCCTCCGCGGACACGAGGACCTCGTTCTCTTCCACGGCGACACAGCCTAGCTGGCGACCGGGGACCATCGCGGTTGACGGATGCGCGAGCGGCATCCCAGACTCCGGGCGGTGTACGACAAGGGAGGCGGATGAGCGGGGCGAGCGGCGTCTGGCGACGTGTAGCCATCGTGGCCTGCAGCGTGCTGGCGTTCGCTACCACACTCTCTATCGCCGCAGGCCCGGTCGAAGTTCAGGCGTCGGCCGCCGTCAGCGACCGTCCCAACATCCTTCTCCTGGTGAGCGACGATCAAGCGTGGTCGGACTTCTCTCGAGATCTGATGCCGAGCGTCTTCGGCGATCTGGTCGACGAGGGGATGCTGTTCAAGCGCGCGTACGTGAACACGCCCCTGTGTTGCCCGTCACGCGCGCAGATGCTGACGGGGCTCTACGAGCATCACACCGGCGTCGACGCGAACGCCGTCCCGCTGGAACGGCCGACGATCGTGCAGGCACTCCACGACTCCGGCTACCGAACGATGCTGGCTGGCAAGTACCTGAACAGTTGGGAGTCTTGCGGTCCTCGGCCCGAGTTCGACGGCTGGGATTGCGTCGGCGCCCCGGCACCCGCCGACTACTCCATGGTGAACCCGTGGATCAACGAGGACGGAGCCTGGCAGCAGTTGCAGGGCTACCAGACCGACATCCTGGCCGACCGGGTCGTCGACTTCGTGAAGACCACGCCGGCGGAACAACCGTTCTTCGCGATCTACGCGCCAACCACGCCACATATGCCGGCGGACGACCCGCGTTACAACGGGATGCCGGTCACGCCGCCCAGAGGGGCGTCGTTCGATCAGGACACGCTGACGACGACGAGCCCGTTGTACGCCCGGCGGGGTCCCCTGACTCCTGAGGCGATCGCCAGCTCCGACCTCCGATTCACCAGGATGTCGCACTCGGTGCGGGCGCTCGACGACGCGGTGGGACACATCCTGGACGGGTTGGGCGATCGGGCACGCGACACGTTGGTCGTCTACCTGTCCGACAACGGGTTCCTGTTCGGCGAACACCGTCGGTTCGGCAAGACGGATGCGTATGAGGAGTCGGTGCGGGTGCCCCTGGTCGTCCGCTACCCGGCGATGATGCCGGTCGAGGACACTCGCACGTCCCAGGCGCTCGTCTCGAACGTGGATCTCACCCCCACGATCGCCGCGCTCGCCGGCATCCCGTGGTCGGCGGACGGTCGCTCCCTCATCCCGGTGCTCGACGGCTCGGCGGCGAGCGTCAGATCCGCGCTCCTGATCGAGCACTGTCAGGGAGCCTCTTCGGGATCCGTTCCATGCTCGGGGATCTCGTTCTTCGCGCAGCAGACCCGCGCGGCCGCGTTCGAGGGCGTGGTGACCCCTCGTTACAAGTACGTGCGGTACGACGACGGTGAGAGAGAGCTGTTCGATCTCAGCGGCGACCCTGAGGAGCTCATCAACCTCATCGGGACCCCCGGCTCCGCGCCGACGGTGGCCGCGTTGAAGGCCAAGCTGGCCGCCCTCACGGCCCCGGCGATCGACACCACCATCGTGACCGGGCCCTGGCCCGTGGGAGCCGAACCCACCCGCCTGGCCGCCTTTACGTTCTTCTCGCCCTCTCGGTTCTCCACCTATCGATGCCGGCTCATCCGAGATGGGGTCGCGGATCCCTGGCACAACTGCAACGGGCAGTCCGACGCGATCGGGGGTCTGCCAGATGGCGACTACACGTTCGAGGTGACAGGCATCGACCCCACCGGTCGGGTCGATCCCTCGCCGGCGGACCGGAGCTTCACGGTGACCTCTAACGGCCCTGCGGTCTCCCTCGTGTCCCACCCGCCGCCTGCACAGACCGGCGGGGATGCCGCCTTCTCGTTCTCGAGCCCGTTGGCGGGAGCGACGTTCGAGTGCCGGTTGTCGACACTCAGTGAGCCGGCGCCCAGTGAGCCGGCGCCCGGATGGTCGGGGTGCGGTGCGACGAACGGCGCCACCTATGCCGCCCTCGCCGACGGAGCCTGGAACTTCGAGGTCCGCGCACTGGACCCAGCGACGCAGACCAAGAGCCAACCCCCCGCGTCGTGGCTCCTCCGCGTGGACACGACCGGCCCGGGCTTCGTCCTGGCACAGGGGCCTAGGAGCTCCACCTCGTCGCGCGAGGCGGATCTGCGCTTCGTGCCGACTGAAGGGGTGTCCGGAACGACCTCATGTCGCATGGACGGTGGAAGGGCGCTCGACTGCTCGGCCGGTCGGTTCTCGGTTTCCGGCCTGGCGAAGGGTGTACATACGCTCCGGGTGGCCGCCCACGATGCCCTGGGGAACGAGGGCGAGACGTTCTTCACGTGGACGGTCGACGTAGGGGCACCGAAGGCCCGGCTGGCTCGGTACCCGGATCCATTCACGACCTCCACCATCGCGACCTTCCGCCTGTGGTCGCGAACCGACCCCGCGCTGTTCCTCTGCACCCTCGACGGGATGGCCCTGATGCCCTGCGACGACGAGAACGTCTTCGGACCTCTGGCCGAGGGCCGGCACTCGCTCGTGATGTGGGGCCTGGACGCCGCCATGAACCGCTCGCACGCGCTCACCTATCGATGGGCGGTGGACACCATCCCTCCCGGGCTGATCCTCACGGGGACACCGGAGGAAGGAGCGGTCACCGCCGATCGAACGGCGTCGTTCGAGGTTTGGCAGAGCGAGCCGGGGTCGCTCTCCTGTTCGCTCGACGGGGCCGAGTTCGCCTCGTGCACGTCCCCGATGCTGTCTTTGGAGCTGTCGGACGGCCCTCACACGTTCCAGGTGATGGCGAACGATCGGGCGGGGAATACTTCGATCGTCGTGTCGCGCTCGTGGACCGTGGATCCGAACGCTTCGACGACGCCGTAGCCGCGGCCGTGTCAGACCCCTCGTCTAGCCTGGCGTTATGGGACAGGTCATCTCCCTCGACCGCTACCGGGCGCGCCACGACCGCCTGCCCACCGCCATCGCCAAGCTGGACGGGGCCGTCGCTCGGCTCGAACCGCTCGTCCGGCGCTCGCCGAGCCGACTGCTCCTCGACGTCGAACGTGAGCTGCTCTCGATCGCCGGTGCCGTATCCGCCGGTCGGCCACAGGAAGCTGCCGAGCGCGCAGAGCGCCTTGCCGATCGGCTGGAACACCCGGCGGCGTTCGCCTAGTCGCGCTCTTGACCTTCCCTCGCACGCTCCCGTCGCGAGACCTAGACTCGAGCCCGGCCGAGAGGACGGAGGGTAGACACGTGCGGCGAGCGCTCATCGCCGGGATCTCCGCGTTCGTGGCCGTCGCGGTCGCGGGTTCGGTTCTGGTGACGCTCATCCAACAGGCCGAAGCCGACGGACAGGCCGGTTCGCCCACCCCTTCCACCAGCACCTCTTCTTCGCCACTGCCCCCCACCGGACCGGCGGTCGACGCCTATCTCGCATGGGTCCCCGGAGGCCTTCCGGCGGGCTACGGGGGGAAGATCGCCGCCCTGCCCACGATCGATCGGGTCGCGGTGGTCGCGCAGGATAACGTCTGGATGACCAGCTCGCTCGATAAGGACGGCAACCTGGTAGACGAACCCCCCGATCCCTACATGATCCCCATCGACGCCGCGGCGATCGATCAAGCCGCCTACGCGCGGTTCCTCCCTCCCGAGACGCGGTCGGTCGTGGCCAACCTGCAGGACGGTCAGGCGATCTTGGGGCAGACCTCATCCAAGCTCAGGCATCTGGGACCCGGCGGCGTGATGACGTTCCTAGGAGGGGCGAGCGTCACGGTCATCGGCATACTTCCCGACCAGCTCGTTGGTGCGGCGGAGGTCGTGGTCACGCGCGCCACCGGCGCCGCGATCGGTGTTCTCCAGAATCGGTACGTGCTCTTCCAGCCCGAGACCGGCCTGCAGCCGTCCGACACCCGGCTGGAGAACCGGTTCCGGCTGCTGCTTCCGCCCGATGCGCCATACCCGGTGGTGCAGGTTCGCGCCCCGGGCGAGACGAAGTACCTTCGCCAGGGCGACGCCGTCTTGCCGCCCGCGCTCATCAAACGCCGGTTCGGCGAATGGGCCGGACGTCCGCAGCCGGGAGATGCCGGCTACATCGAGATCGACCCGGCGTGGGTGCAGGAGCACATCGTGACGGCCGAACTCCCCGTGATCGGGCGGGTCTCCTGCAACCGCAAGCTCGTCCCGCAGCTCCGCGGTGCGCTGGAAGAGGTTGTTGCCGAAGGGCTGACTTCCACGATCCACGTCTACGACGGCTGCTTCTCGTCCCGATTCGTGCTGCGATCCCCCTCGGCGTCTATCTCGCACCACGCGTGGGGGATCGCGATCGACGTGAACGCCGACACGAACCGCTTCGCAACGCCTCCCACGCAGGATCCTCGGCTGGTCGCGATCATGCAGCGGTGGGGATTCGGATGGGGCGGCGACTGGATCGTTCCCGACGGGATGCACTTCGAGTACCTGCATCCCGTGGCCGCCCACACGTGACCCGGGCCGGAACATAGTCGAGGGGAGCAGGTATCAAGCGCATCGTCTACACGTGCTCGGGAGCCGGGCGGCTACACGCCCCCGGGTCCTGAGCATGCCTCCCGCGGCCTGACTCGCGCGTGGGTTCTGCTCCCCCCGTTGCCTCCTAGGAGGCGAGTCGACCGTACACCCGGCCCGGAACTCGCGCAAGGCGGCGAGTTAGGTACGGGTTCAGGCTCGGCCGCGACCTCGGGTGCCGCCGCGTGAACGGAGCGCGACCCACACCAGGACCGCGGCCACCGCGGCGGCGGCCAGCATGCCGGCCGCGACCTGGGTCTTGGGCTGCGACGCCGTAGAGGCGATGCGCGAGCGCAGTCGCACGGGGCGGCGGAAGTCGCGGATCTGCCAGTCGCGTTCCTCCGCGACCTTGCGGAGCTCCTTGTCGGCGTTAACCGCTACGGGGTTACCGACGGCCTCGAGCATGGGAACGTCGGTGATGGAGTCGCTGTAGGCGAACGAGCGCGACAGGTCGATCCCCACCCTCGCGGCGAGCCCTTGGATCGCTTCGGCCTTCTGCACTCCGTAGGCGTAGAAATCCAGTTCGCCCGTGTATCGACCGTCGTCGCCCACCTCAGCGCGTGTGGCGATCACGCCGCTGATACCGAAGTGCCGAGCCAACGGTCGGACGATCTCCTCCGGCGAGGACGAGACGATGTAGATCCGGCGACCTTCACTGCGGTGCAGGTCCATCAGGTCCAGGGCCTCTTGATAGACGTAAGGGTCGATCACGTCCAGGAGCACGTCCTGCACCAGGCGCTCGACCTGAGAACGATCCCACCCTTTGGTGAGGGCCAGCATGCCCTCCTTCAGGCGCTCCATCTTGTCTTCGTCGGCCCCCACGAGCAGGTAGACCAGTTGCGCGTACGCGCCGCGCAGCAGCTGACCGCGCGTGACCATGCCGGCCCGATACAGGGGGCGCGAGAGCGCGAGCGAGGACGATCGGGAGATGATCGTCTTGTCCAGATCGAAGAACGCGGCTTCCATGGTTGCATCCATCCTACGGTGGTGTCCCGACATGACCCTCGGTCGAACCGTGGGGCCACTTGATATCCATCGAACCGCCGCTACCGGCGGATGCGGCCCAGATCGGTCCGGAACCCTCTGATCCACGCGAGCTCGGCCTTCGCGAGAGCCTCCTGCCGATCTAGCATCGCGGTCGAGACCGTTCGTCCGGCCCCGCGATCCGCCGCCGTCCGCGAGCGCTCCGTCTTGACGGCCTCGAGCAGGTCCCGGACTGCCGTCTCGCGCGAGTCGGCGGCCTTACGCGCGTCGGTGGCCGACAGCAGGTGCACGAACCCGAGCGCCACGCCCGCCCCGGTCTCGTACGGCTCCAGCACGCCGAACCGCTCCGAGAGCCCGACGTTCAGCCGATCGCGACCGGCCCTGGTGATCCGGTACACGCGGCGATCCGGTCCCTCCGGCCCGTCTTGCGACCTGCCGCTGATCAGCCCGTCACGTTCCAACCGGCGGAGCACCTGGTAAACGGAGGCCTTCCCGACCTCGACCCAGAACCCCATGCTCCTGGTGCGGAACCGCTCCAACAGGTCGTATCCATACATCGGTTCCTCGGCGAGGAGACCCAGCACCACGACCTCGACCTTCGATGCGTTCATCGTTCGCGATCCCTCCACTAGTCTGATGCGGACCAGTGAGGCTAGTCCATATCGGACTAGTTGGCAACACGATGGGCATGAGTGAGGCGTGGCAGAATATCTACGGCAACACGATCGATCACGCAGGGAGATCAGAGACATGGGCAGCAAGCGGCCCGGGCGAGCCCGGGCCGCTCCTACGATGGATCGCAGAGAAGGTCAGACCGACATCTTCAGGAACACGACGTCGGCGGAGTTCGGCGTCGCACCCGCGGCGCTGAAGAGCAGGTCGAACGCCGTGCCGACCGCCGCCATCCCTTCGTAGTCGCCCAGGAAGTACCCGCGGGCCACGGGCGCGCCCTCCATGTCGAAGGGTCCGTACGCATGCATCTCGGACCAGTTGGCCGGGCTCGTGCATCCGACGTGGCAATGCGTGAACCACACATCGGTGGGCAGACCGACGACCGCCGTGTTGTTTCGGAAGTCGTAGTAGGACACCCCGACCGTCCCATCGGACGCCACCGCGATGGAGGGCGTGAAGGCGGACACGTTCATGGGGGTGTTGATCCGCGCGGGCGCGCTCCAGTTTGACCCTCCGTCGGTGGACATCGAGAAGGTGACATCGCTGCGAGCCCCTCCGCTGAAACGCCCGTCCTGCCAGACGACGTAGATCGCCCCAGTGACGGGGTCCACCGCCGCCTCGGGGAGGATGTCTCCGGTCCGCACCAACGCGCCGGTGTCGGGGTCGGCCACCTGCACGAACCCGAGGGACGAGATGATCGTCGGCGAAGCAGACCAAGTCGCTCCCTGGTCCGTCGAGCGGAGGATCGCGACGTTCGTCCCCTTCACATGACCCTTGTTGTCGTTGCGGATGAGGTCGAAGACATCGATCAGCGTCCCGTCCGGCAGCACCACGATCTGGTTGCCTATCGTCTGGTCGTTGTTCCCGGGCGCGAAGATCTCGCGAGCCGGCTCCCACGTGGCCCCACCGTCGGTAGTGCGGGTGAACCACGTGGGTCCACGGTAGCCAGCAGCGTTCTCCCCGCTCTTCAGCGATCCCTTGCCAATGGGTGCATCGAGTCTGTCCCAGATCGCGTACGCGTAATCGCTGTTGGTTGGGTCGGCCGTGAGCGAGTTCTTGTCATTGAACTTCGTCGGGTCGCTGTCGTTGATGATGACGGTCGGGTTGCCCCAGGTGAAGCCCCCATCGAGGGACCGACTCACGGCCATCCCGCTCGGGTTGTTGAGGCCGTTGGGCAGCTTCGTCTCGACGAGCGACATCGCGTAGAGGGTGCCGTTGGGCGAGAAGGAGAGCCAGGGGTCGCTCGCTCGCTGGAAAGTGGTACCACCGGTACAGGTGGTCAGACCCGGGATCACGCTGTCCGTGAACGTCGCGCCCCCGTCGAGACTCACGCCGACGCCCGAGCCCTTGGCTGCGCCGCCCGAGTACCGGTCCTGCTGCCACGACCCGACGACGTTGCTCGGTTTCGTCGGGTTCACGGCGAGGTATGGCTCCACCTCCGTGTTCGGATAGTTGGTGCCTGGTCCGACCGGAGCGCAGGCCGACAGCGGGCTGAGCACCCCCGAGACGATGACAGGCGATCCGGGCGCGTAGGTCGTGGCGACTGCTACACCCGGGAGAAGAAGGACGGTGGCGAGCGATACGGTTAGGAGCGTGCGACGCATGGATACCTCCCTCGAGAAGCCTTCGCGTGAGACCGATCCTACGCACGGTCCTCGGCCTTTGTCGATCCGTCCAGCGTACGGATCGGGTGGTTGCTTCCGAACAGACTCGACCAGCGTTGGCCTCGCCCGCGCAGGTAGGCTGCACGGCGGAGGCGTCAGGGTTCCTGGTGGGCCCCGCGGTCTTCAACACCGTTGTGGGGGCGCAAGCTCCCAGGCGGGTTCGATTCCCGTCCGCCTCCGCCAATAGCTGTCGATGTCGAGGAGCGAACACGATGCGGATCTTCCTCGCCGGCGCGACCGGGGTGATCGGCGTACGTCTGGTGCCGCTCCTCGTCGCTGACGGCCACGTCGTGGCCGGCATGACGCGTTCGCAGGAGAAGGCCGACGGACTCGTCGCGATCGGGGCCGAACCAGTGGTCTGCGATGTGTACGACGCCGAAGCGCTCCGAGAGGCGGTCGTGGCCTTCGGTGCGGAGACGGTCATCCACCAGCTGACCGATCTGCCCGATCGATGAGGCTTCGATCCCGGGGTTCGAAGCCGCCAACGCACGGATCAGGCGAGAAGGGACCAGGAATCTGCTGGCGGCCGCTCGTGCGTGTGGAGCGTCCAGGATCATGGCGCAGAGCGTTGCTTGGGCGCTCGGCGGTGATGCAGGCGCCGCGGTGCGAGAACACGAATCGGCCGTGCTCGATGCCGGTGGGGTCGTGCTTCGCTACGGTCAGTTCTACGGGCCGGGGACGTATTTCGAAGACGAGGAGCCGACTCCACCGCGGATCCACGTCGATGAGGCGGCCCGCCGGACGCTGCCCGCGCTGGACGCGCCTGCTGGGTTGATCCTCATCACCGAGAACGGCGGGTAGTCTGGAGCCGTGAATGCTCAGCTGCAGGAGATCGCCGATCGTGTGGACACGAGCGTGGAGGAGCTGGTCGCGTTCCTGGATTCGCCGAGCGGCCGCCGACTCCGCAAGCACCTGGCCACCGGGCTGATCCTCTCGGTACCGCTCGTGATGCGACTGCCGTGGCTCCGCCGTTCGCCGATCGGGAAGCTGATCGAGCTGGGGGGCGGAACGGCCCTCGTGGTCAAGCTCGCCGAGCTGATCCGCGACTGGGAGCGAACCCAGGACGGCGTCGCTCTGCCTGCCATGCCCGAGCTCCCACCGGCCTGACGCTCTAGGCGATCGTTCGAGCGCCCTTTCAAGCCGCGTGCAAGACCTCGCGCGCCGCGCGAAGCCCGGTCTCCACCCCGCCGTTCAGGTAGCCCTGGCTGTACGTTGACGTGTGCTCGCCCGCGAAGTGCACGTTGCCCTCGGGGCGCCCCATGTAGC
>Ga0315273_10010555_pt1 | contig 11785 bp, 7 predicted proteins | sample YL17G02_0_MG_FD_205753 | JGI IMG/M metagenome (GOLD analysis project Ga0315273, IMG submission 205753) | Sediment microbial communities from Yellowstone Lake, YNP, Wyoming, USA - YL17G02_0 | ecosystem: Environmental > Aquatic > Freshwater > Lake > Sediment | place: USA: Wyoming | collected... | reverse complement strand
GGGTGCCCGGAGTGCCCGTGCTCATCCTGACGGCCTTCAGTTCGATCGAAAGCGCCGTCGAGCAGATGCGCCACGGCGCCTACGACTACCTTCGCAAGCCCTTCGAGCCGGCGGATCTGGTGTTTCGGGTCCAGAAGGCCGTGGAAAAGTTTCGCCTCGAAACCGAGCTGAGGGCTCTGCGGGAGACGATCGCGCGAAAGGAGGGCAGCCCCGAGATCGTCGGCTCCAGCACCGCGGTCCGCCGCCTGCTGTCCCAGATCGAGATGGTCGCCCCCACCGACGTTCCCGTGTTGATCCAGGGCGAATCCGGCACCGGCAAGGAGCTGGCCGCCCGGGCCATTCATAACCGCAGCCGAAGGGCGTCACTGCGGTTCGTGGCCTTCAACTGCGGGGCGATCCCCGACACGCTCTTCGAGGACGAGCTATTCGGTCACGTGCGGGGCGCCTTCACCGGCGCCGTGGCGGAGCGGAAGGGCCTGTTCGAGGAGGCCGAGGGGGGAACGCTCTTCCTGGATGAAGTGGGTGATCTGACCGCGCCGACCCAGGTGAAGCTGCTGCGGGCGATCCAGGAAGGGGAAATCCGCCGCATTGGCGACAGCCGGCCCAGAAAGGTGGACGTTCGGCTCCTTTGCGCGACGCATCGCGACCTGGCGGATCTCGTCGCGCGGGGAAACTTTCGTGAGGATCTCTTCTACCGGATCTCCGTGTTCCCGCTCGCGGTTCCGCCGCTGCGGGAGCGCAAGGAAGACATCGTCCTGCTCGCCGACCGGTTTCTTCGCCGCTCGGCGACGGAGCTGGCAAAGCCCCTCACCGGGTTCACCCGGCAGGCCATGGACCGCCTGATCGCATATGCCTGGCCGGGAAACGTGCGCGAGCTGGAGAACAAGATCCGGCAGGCGGCGGTTCTGGCGCGCGAAGGGGAAATCGGACCCGAGTCGCTTCTGCTCGACCCGCGCGCCTTCGCCCCGGACGACGCCTCGCTCCACCAGGCGCGCAACCGCTTCGAGCGGGACTACCTGGTTCGTCTGCTCACCCGCAACCGCGGCAACGTCTCATCCGCGGCCCGCGAGGCCGGCAAGCACCGCGCTGAGTTCTACGAGCTCATGAAGAAGCACGAGATGCGGCCGGAGGACTATCGCTGACCGGCAGGGTCAGCGAGAAGACGCTGCCGCCCGACGCCCCATCCTCCAGCGTGATGCGCCCCCGGTGGATCTCGACAATCTCCTTCGCGATCGTCAGGCCCAGCCCCGATCCGGGCGTTCGCGCGAGGCCCGGGCGCTTCGACCGGTAGAACTCCTCGAAGATCCGATCCCGCTCCTCGGGCTGCACTCCGGGTCCCGAATCCTCTACGGCGAGCCGCGCCTCAGCGGGGCTGCTGCCCGCGGGCCCCGAAGTCTTCATGCGGATGGATGATCCTTCCGGCGAGTACTTGATCGCGTTGTGGAAGAGGTTGGCGACTGCCTGGTGGAGAAGGGCCGGGTCCGCCTCGACCGGCACCCCGCCCTCCACAAAATCCGTCTCGACGGTCACGCGCCGCTCGGCGAGGAGCGGAAAGTGCGAATCCACGACCTCCCGGGCGATCGCGTTGAGATCGACGCTCCGGAGAACGGGGGAGAGCCGCCCGGATCGGATCCTCGACAGTTGCAGAAGCTGCTCGACGAGGTGGGAGAGCCGGTGGGATTCCACGTGGATAGTCGCGACGTGCTCCGTGGACGCGGGGGAGGCAGGGCTCGATCGGACGAGATCCGAAAACCCGATGATCGCAGTCAGGGGTGCTTGCAACTGGTGCGCCACCATGTTGACGAAGTCATTCTTCCGCCCGTCGAGCAGCCGCAGGTCCCGGTTCTCCTGCTCGAGCCGCGCGCGGTCCACGGTCGCCCGGACGAGACGCGTGTTCTGGATCGTCGTCGCGACCTGGGTCGCGATGGTCGTGATGAGGCGAACGAGGTTCTCGTCGTACGCGTCGGGCCGCTCGTCCTGAACGACCATGACTCCGAGGATCTCCTCCCCGGCCAGAAGCGGCACCCCGAGCCACGAGCGGGTGATTCGCGGAGACACCTGCACGGGCCGGACGGGCAGCGCCGCGGCCTCCCGCTCGAGGTCCTTGATCAGCAGGGGGGCCCGCCGTTCGATGACGAGGCTGACCAGCCCCTGTCCGCGTGGGATCCGGCGCTGGGTCAGCCGGTGGCCTCCCTCCATGCCGTACGACAACTCCAGATCGCGGCCATCGGGTGTGAGAAGGGCGATCATGAAGTTACCGGCGTCGAAAAGCTCGGAGCAGTTCTTGTGGATGGCTTCGAGGGCCCCGTCGAGCTCCAGCACGCTCGACATGGACCGGCCGACACGGCCCAGCAGGTCGAGCTCGGAGACGCGCCGCTCGAGGTCCACGTTGATGCGCTCCAGGGCGTCGCGCCCCAGAGAAACCCGTTTGACCAGGATGCTGGAGATCACGACGACGATGGCCGTGAGAGCGAGGCCGCGGGCCCCGGCCGCTTCGCCGACCAGCGCCAGGAGCAGTCCGAGAGGCAGCATGCCGAGCTCGACCGCGAGGGCGCGCCGCGCGCCCCGGGAGTAGTCGGCAAACGAGACCCCACGCAGGTACGACCCGACTGCCATCAGGGCCTCGTTGGAAGCCTTGAGTGCGAGCGCAAGGCAGACAACGGCGCCGATTCCGGAGGGGGTCAGCAGGCGGGTTCCCGACAGGGCGGCCGGGTCGGCCGCGCCGAAGGCCAGCCGGAACGCGGACGAACCCGACAGCGTCATCAACGCTTCCATCCCGACGTTGAAGGTGACGACGGCGAGAATGATCCGGGGGGCGACGCCGCGTGGCCTGCGCGCGACGAGAGCCACGAGAAAGCTGACGATCGAGATCCAGGCTGCCCCGGCCCCCCCGACGAGCACGACCGCGGCCACCTGCACGGTGGAAACCAGTGAGATGACGATCCGGGGGGGAACCGTGAAGGTGTTGAGTCTCAGCGTGAGGGCGATGAGGGTCAGGACCGCGAGGCGGGGCAGGTCCGCAGGCGTTGGAGTCCGGGTGGCCGCGACGAGCCACACCGTGCCCGCCAGGCCGACCGCGGCGCCAAGCGCGAGGAACAGCGGCGAATCAGGGGCGCGGCGCGGCATGCGTCTGTCATTGTAAGGCCGGCGTGGACTCGGCTAGTCCACCCCGCCGATGTCGGAGGTGAAGGCCTGCTGGATCAGGCTCGTCTCCCGCTCCTCGTGGCGGGCAATGCGCAGGAGCACCTGCCGCGCCCGGACCCCCAGCTCCTCGCCGACGAGGAGCGAACGGTGCGCCTCGTTCACCAGGGACTGCAGGTCCTCGAGGATGAAGAAGTGCTCGCCGCGGAGCATGTCCGCGCGGTCGGCCACGTGAGGAAGCCGATCGGCGAGACCGTTGGGCAGTCCCGACTCCTCCTCATGAACGAAGTGCGCCGCGAGCCGGCTGCGAAGCGCCTCGACGCCGTCGAGCAGCGCGCGGGGGGCGTCGCGGCCGCCGGGTTCGCGGACGATCCGATCCGCCAGCCCGCGCAGCTCGGCCAGCACACGCCTCAAATCCTCATGCTCGCGAAGAACCTTTTCGTGGGGTTCCGGTTCCCTTGGGGTCATGGCCTGACTCTCCGATGGGCCCGCCGATGAGTGGATTCTACGACAAGGGGTGAACGGAAGCGAGGGAGCCGCGGGAGCCGGCCGGAAACGGCTCTCCCGCGAGCTGATCGATGGTGGAACGAGCCCGACGGGCCGTCTTTGCGACGGCATCGAAGAGCGCTTCGCCCGGGCGGGGGTCGGTCCCCGCGTCGAAGCCGAGAAGTGGCGCGGCGGCCTCGAGGTAGTCTGGCTGGATGGTATCCGAGGCCGCGATCGCCACGCGATGCACCGTGCGGACGGCGACGAAAAAGCCGTCCGCCGCCCGCAGGCTTTCGTAGGCGTCCGAATGGGCGGGGTCCCGCGCGGCGAGCAGCGCGAACCGGTCCTCCCCGTTGGGGCAAATGCGGTGACGCGCCGCCTCGGCCGCCATCCACAGGTCAATCTCCCGCAGGCCTCCCGGCATGCGCTTGAGGTTGAGCCATTCGGGGTGGCCGTCGTCGGGCTGGATCCGCCGCCTCTCCGAAAGCTCCCGGGCGATCCGGCGGACGAACTCCTCCGCGCGATCGAAAATCAGTGGCTCCGTCACGCGATCCCGAAGGCGCTCCTCCAACGTGCCACCGCCGACGACGAGGCGGGCGCCGAGGAGCTGATGCCGGTCGATGAACAGGTCGTCTTCGCTTCCTTCGAGCAGCCCCGCCAGCTCATCGATCGTGATCACGAAGCGGCCGAACCGCTCGGCGAGGCGGTTCTGGGCGATGATCCCGCGCCGGGCGATCTGCCGGTTCATCCGGATGACGACCCGCTCGGCGAGGCGCCGCGGCGCTTCCGCAGTGGCATCCACGAGCGCGAGCATGTCGTAGTCCTCGTCGAAGGGCCGGCGGGCCGCGTGCCCCCCGGTCAGGTAGAGGCCGAAGCGGTCCCGATCGTGCAGCCGCGCGCCCGTTTCTTTTTCGACCTCCCTCAGGCACGCGTCGAACAGGTCGCGCAGGTAGAGTTCGGTGAGATCGAAGAACTCCGAGCGGATGAGGGAAACCGGCGCGCCGCGAAGCGTGGCGAGGGCAAGGCGCAGGAACTCCGCGTCGTAGAAATCCCCGAGCAGGTCCTTCCGGCGCGCCGGAGCGGGGGCGCGCTCGGCGGAAGCGAGCCGCCCCGAAGAGAAGGTCCGAAGGCCGCCCTCTTCCGCGAGCGCCAGCACGATGGAGGGGTGGCTTTCCGTCAGGCGGGCGAGAACGCGCCGGACGTAGGGGCTGGTGTCGCGGTGTACGCCGGCAAAAGTGCGCAGCCGGTCGCGCTCCCCGGCGATTTCCGGGTTCGCGATGGGAACGTCGAGAACCGCGCGCAGGCGCTCGAGGCGTCGCCCGTCGAGAGTGAGGAGAAACCGGTTGACGATGGCCGGGTAGAAGCCGAACACGCGGGAGAGAGCGCGGATGTCCTCGGGATCCTGTCCCAGCCGCTCAAGGAACGACGCGGTCACGTCGCTGGCCAGATCAGCCGAGCCGGGTCCGTCCACGGGCATGGGCCCGGAGCGAAGAAGCGGAAGGACGGTCAGAAGCGCGTACGGCGCATCGCGTCCCCAGTCCGCGAACCGCGCCGCCACCTCGGGCCTCGCATCGGCGGCGAGCGCCCGATAGCTTGCGCGAAGCGACTCCGGCAGCCCGCCGCCGGGTGCAGCCATGGCTTCGAGGACGTCGTCCCAGAATCGGGCGCCGCGGAACCGTCGCGTCGCCTCGGCCATCTGCACGGCAAGGCCCGAGGTCGAGCGGGAGGCGCCCTTGCGCCGCAGCCAGCGGGAGAAGCGGCTGATTCGGGCGAGATGGTGCGCCGCCTCTTCGAGCAGCGGCCCCGCGGCATTGCGCGCGCCGTCCACCGCTTCCTGGTAGTGCACGAGCAACTGGTCCACCGCGGCCACGGGGCCTCGATCCTGGTACCCCATGGCGGAAGCGACCAGGTGGAGGTTCTCGCGGGTCTCGAGGCCTTCGACCGCGATGTCTTCCTCCTGCCCGAGGAGCAGGTGGGCGAGGTGACGAAATGTCTCGAGAAAGACGAGGCTGTCGTCCAGCCGCCCGAGAGCGGGCCGCAGGCGGGGCCGGCGCCGGCCGAGCGTCTGGAGAATTGCCCGGGTCCGGCCGGCCGGAATGCGCTCTTCCGTTCGCAGGGCCGTCGTCAGGGCAACGATGAGCCGCAGCGCGTCTTCCTTGGGATTGACGGAAGCGGGCGGCTGAGGGTAGAGCATCAGGGAGCGGATCTCGCCGAGAATCCCGCGCAGGTAGAACTCGTGCTGCGTATTGTCCCGTCGCGGAGCGTAGAAGAACTGCTCCACCACCTCCCGCTGCAGCCGTCCGAACAGCCGGCGGCTGCCGGCGAGCGGTTCGGCGCGCAGCAGCTCGGTCACCGAAACAAAGTCGAGCCGCCGTTCGGCGATCGCGTCGCGGAGATCTTCCGGGCTGAAGCAGAGCCGTTCCGTTCCGGCGCTCGAGGCGATGTAGTGATCGAGCGCCGAGGCATGGCGGAGCATCTCTCCCGTCAGCCGGCCGAAGGCCTGCTCCAGCGCACGGCGCGGCGCCCCGCCGGTGTCGATCGCCACGACGTCGATGTCGTCCTGGTGTCCGCGCGTCCCGACCGCGCAGAGCACCCACGGCGCGCGGCCCGCGACTCCGGTGGGCAGCACGAACCGGAGCACCTGCCGGACGAAGGTCGAAACGAGGCCGGTGAACTCCCGCTCCGCGCGCAGCAGAAAGACCCGGTACGAAGCCCGGCGGTCGGAACTGCCGGAGAGGTCCGCGGCGAGCCTTTCCAGGCACCGGCCGTTGAGATGAACGAACTGGACCGCGTAGAAGGTCCCCAGCAGCCGGACGGCTTCGGCCGGGCTCGTGGCGGCGGCAGCGACTTCGGCGAAATCGTCCCGCAGGGACGGGGCACAGCGGTCGAGATGAACCCGGCTGAGCGCCCCTGCCGCTTCGAGGCGGAAAACGAGCCCCGCGCCGTTTCGTTCGACGGCGCGGACGTACTTGCCCGCGTATTTCCCGAGGGGGCGGGCCCTCAGGTGGAACCGGTGGAAGAGGCTTTCCATTCCGGCCCCTCCGGCTGGGAAAACGGATCCCGTCAGTCGCGCAGGGCGGGGAGCGCCTCCGCGGCCGCTGCCACGCCGAGCCGGAAGGCCTTGAGATTCAGCTCCTCGGTTCCCTTCGGGACCCGGGCCGCGATCGCCTGCTCCACGGCCTGCTCGGTCACGACGCCCGAGAGCCGCACGATGGCGCCGAGGGCGACGATGTTGCCGACGATCGCCCTGCCGACCTTCTCACGGGCGATCCGGATGAACGGCACCCGCAGCAGCCGGTGGTTTCCCTCCGGCACGCGCGGGACCGCGTCCTCGTCCACGACCACGACGCCTCCGGGACGCAGGTCGGCCAGGTACTTGTCGAGCGCCTCCTGCGTCAGGGCGAGCAGGATGTCGAGATGCTCGGCCTTGGGGTAGTCGATCTCCCCGTCGGAGATGATGACCTCCGACCGGCTCGCGCCGCCCCGGGCCTCCGGCCCGTAGGACTGGCTCTGCGTCGCGTTCTTGTCGTCGTAGATCGCCGCGGCCTCGGCGAGGATCTTTCCGGCGAGCACCAGCCCCTGGCCGCCCTCGCCGCTCAGCCGGACTTCATACCGATACGCCATCAGACGCTCCCGGGCGGCGCGCTCAACAGGGCGCCGCCTCCTTTGCCCGGAGCCTCTCGACGAGGCGGGCGTACTGTTCCGTGTATTCGGGCTTGTCCACGTCCACGAAGACGCCCGTGACGATCGCGTCGGCGCGTTCGCCGTCGGTCATCTCCGCCGCACGGGCCACCGAAACGGAGCGGTCCTTGAGGTCACGCACCATATCCACCGCGTCGCCGGCCTTGTTGCGGCGGCCGTATGCCGTGGGGCAGGGGGTGAGCGCCTCGACGAGCGAGAAGCCCTTCTTCCGGATCGCCCTCTCGATCAGCCGGTCGAGCAAAAGCGGTTTCGCCACCGTCTCACGCGCGACGAAGCTCGCGCCCGCACCGGCCGCGAGCGCGGCGATGTCGAAGTTCGGCTCGAAGGAGCCGAAGGGCGCGGTGGAGGCGAACCGGCCGGGTGGCGTGGCGGGGGAGACCTGGCCGCCCGTCATTCCATAGATCCAGTTGTTGTAGAGGATGACGGTGATGTCTATGTTGCGCCGCGCGGCGTGGATGAAGTGGTTGCCGCCGATCGCGGTGGCATCTCCGTCGCCCGTCACGACGATGACCTTCAGGTCCGGCCGGGCCATTTTCACGCCGGTCGCGAAGGTGAGCGCCCGGCCGTGCGTGGTGTGCAGCGTATTGAAGTCCACGTAACCGGAGGTGCGGCTCGAACAGCCGATCCCCGACACCATGCAGATTTCGTCCCGCTCGAGCCCGACCCGGTCCACCGCGCGCAGGATCGCCTTGAGAACGATCCCGTCGCCGCATCCCGGGCAGAAGATGAGGGGAAACTTTTCGAGCCGCAGGAACTTCTCGTAGTTTTCCATCCCTGCCTGGTCCTTTTCGCTCCCGCGTCAGCCGCAGGCGGTTTTTTCGATCAATTCGAGAATCTCGCCGGGGCACACCGGCTGCCCGTCCACCCGGCCCAGCGGCACGACGGGGCAGGCCCCCGCAAGCGCCCACTCCACCTCGTGGGCCATCTGGCCGAGGTTCATTTCGGGCACGATCACGGCCTTCGCCTGCCGGCCCAGTTGCCGGACCTCGGTGCCGGGGAACGGCCAGAGCGTCCGCGGGCGAAAAAGGCCGGCGCGAATTCCCTTCGCGCGGGCCTCGCGCACGGCCTGATGCGCCGCGCGGCTTACGGAGCCGTAAGCGAACACGATCAGGTCCGCATCGTCGCAGTCGTGACGAACGACTTCGACGATCGCGTCCCGGTGCCGGTCGAGCTTTCCGTTCAGCCTGCGATTGAGACGGTCGATTTCCGCCGGCTTGTTCGTGGGAAATCCGGTCTCGTCATGCGCCAGTCCCGTCACGTGGAACCGGTACCCTTGCCGTCCGTAGCTGGCCATCGGCGGGACCATATCCTCGGTGTGCCGGTACGGACGGTATTCCGCCGGCGGAACGTCCGGTCCCTTGCGGGAGATGATCTCGACGGTCTCGGGCAGGCGGACCTTCTCCTCCACGTGACCGATGATCTCGTCGAGCAGCAGGATCACCGGCACGCGGAGCAGCTCGGAAAGGTTGAACGCCCGCACCGTCAGGTCGAAAGTCTCCGCGACGGAGTTCGGCGCCAGCGCGATGATCGGGTGGTCGCCGTGCGTGCCCCAGCGCGCCTGCATGACGTCCCCCTGCGCGGGCATCGTCGGCAGGCCCGTGCTCGGGCCTCCGCGCTGAACGTTGACGACGACGCAGGGGACCTCCGTCATACAGGCGAAACCGAGATTCTCCTGCTTCAGGGAGAAGCCGGGCCCGCTGGTCGCCGTCATGGCCTTCGATCCCGCGAGGGAGGCTCCGATCACGGCGCCCATGGCCGCGATCTCGTCCTCCATCTGGATGAAGACGCCGCCGCAGCGCGGCAGCATCACGGCCAGCTCCTCGGCGATCTCGGAAGAGGGAGTGATCGGGTAGCCGGCGTAGAACCGCAGCCCGGCCGCCATGGCGCCCCGGGCGCAAGCTTCGTTGCCGGAGATGACTTCGACCGAGGTCTTCGTCAGGACGCTCATGCCTCGCCGCCCGTCCCGGCATCCCGAATTTCGATCGCGAAATCCGGGCAAATCGCCTCGCACTGCAGGCACCTGCTGCATCGATCGGCCTGGACGACAGTCGGGAAGACGCCATCCATCTTCAGTACGTCCCGGTTGCAGTATTCGACGCAGAGGCCGCAGCCTTTGCACCAGGAGACCTTGATTCGGATCTCAGGCGCTGTCTTTTGCGCCTCGCGGGCCGTCCGAGCGGTGGACGCCTTGGGTGGGCTCGTCGTTGATGACACGCGTGGGTACTCATTTGCATAAAACGGGCCAGAGCGGCCTGCCACGTGGAACTGCTTGACCCGCGGCCGGGGGACGGATACAAAGGCCCGAAATTCCCCTGGAGGCCCGATGACCACAACCCAGCCGTCCCCCGCACCGGTCCCCCATGCACCGGACCGCCACCCCCCCGGCCTCGCCGTCCTCTTCGCGACCGAGATGTGGGAGCGGTTCAGCTTCTATTCGATGCTGGCGCTTTTCACGCTCTACCTGCGGGACGGTCACGACGGATTCGGCTGGACGGCCGCGGAGGCGACGCGGCTCTACTCCACCTACCTGATGTGCGTCTACTTCAGCCCGCTGATCGGGGGCTGGCTCGCCGACTGGAAACTCGGCTACCGCCGCGCGGTGATGATCGGCGGGGTCTTCTTCATGGCGGGCCACCTGCTGCTGTCGTTGCGGTCGATGGCCGCCGTCTATGCCGCGCTCACGTGCCTTGTCATCGGCAACGGTTTCTTCAAGCCGAACGTGTCGAGCATGGTCGGCAATCTGTATCCGGAAGGCAGCCATCTCAAGGATCGCGCCTACAACATCTTCTACATGGGGATCAACGTCGGGGCTTTCATCGCGCCGCTCGTGGCGGAGGCGGTGCGCCAGCGGGTCGGGTTCCACCCGGCCTTTGCAGTGGCCGCCGGCGGGATGCTCATTTCCATATCCATCCTCTGGTGGTTCCGCGGGCTCGTCGAGGCCCCGCTCGGAAAAGCGTCCGGCCGGTCCGATCCCGCGGGATCGCCCGCGTCAGCGGCCCGCACGCGCACCGCGGTCGAGGAAGTCCCGGAATCGCGCCGCATCCTCGCGCTCGTCACGGTGTTTCTCGTCGTGATCGTGTTCTGGATGGTGTTCCATCAGAACGGCTCCACCCTGACCTACTGGGCCAACGACAACACTGAGTGGAGCCGCTCGGCCGTGCTGCCGATCATCGTGCAGATCCTGTCGCTCGGCACCGTGAGCCCGGATCGGATCTCCGGAGTGGTCTCGAATGCCATCAATCCCTTCTTCGTGATCACGTTGACCTTCCCGCTGATCTGGTTCTGGAAACTCCTCGACCGGCGGGGCCTTGAGCCCTCCACGCCCGTGAAGATCATGTGCGGCATGTTCCTCACGGGCGCGTCGTTTTTCCTGCTGGCTCTCGCCGGTCTCTCCGGGGGCGATGCGGGCCGGGTGAGCCCGTGGTGGCTCGTCGGCGCCTACGCGATCATCACGACCGGCGAGCTCATGCTCTCGCCCATGGGATTGTCTCTCGTCTCGAAGGTCGCCCCGTCCCGGTACGTCGGCGTCATGATGGGCGGCTGGTTCGCCGCGACCGCGATCGGGAACAAGCTGACGATGATCGGCGTTTACTGGGAGGTCTGGCCGCACTCCACCTTCTTCTTCACGCTTGGCGCCTGCGCCGTGGCCATGGGGTTCGTGCTGTTCTTCCTGATCCGGCCGCTGAAGCGCTGGATGCCGGGAGTGTAGCGGTCATGCTTCGGGTCGTGCCGCTTCTGCTGGCCCTCGCGGGGGCGCCCGCGCCGGCGTCCACGGCGCAGGCGCTGCCCCCGGCGTTTCGCGACGCCCCTGCGGTCGTTCTCGACGAGCGGATCACCGCAACCCTGAAGGAGGAGCGGAGAACGCTGCGAACCGAGCGGAAGGTCCTCCTGCTCGACCGGCGCGGGTTCGACCAGGCCGACCAGAGCATTTTGTATGACAGTGAGCGCTCGATTCTGCGGAACTTCGCGGCGCGCACGCGGAAGGCCGACGGAGAAATCGTCGAAATCCCGGCGGAGCTCCGGCGCGACTCCGTTCTCTTTCGCAATGAGAAGCGCGAATGGCACATCCTGCAATTCACCTTCCCGGCGATCGAGCCCGGCAGCACCCTCGAATGGGAATACGAGCTGGGGGAGAAGACGGCCGACCGGCTCGACTGGTGGGAAACCCAGAGAGACATCCCCGTCCTGCGGGCCTCGTATACCGTGCAATACCTGCTGCCGGAATCTCCCACGCACGGCGTGAAGTTCTTCTCGCGCGTGCCCTGGACGCCATGGTGCCGGCCATCCGACGCGCCGAACGCGAAGATGATGGTCCACGAAATGGTCTGCGAGCGGGTGCCGGCCTTCGAACGGGAGGAGTTCTCGCCACCGGAGGGGGACACCCGCCTGCGCCTGCTCGTGGGGCTCGACGTGGCGCCGAACCTCAAGCGCCCCCTGAGCGACCGGCTCTGGATCT
>Ga0315273_10010553_pt1 | contig 11786 bp, 9 predicted proteins | sample YL17G02_0_MG_FD_205753 | JGI IMG/M metagenome (GOLD analysis project Ga0315273, IMG submission 205753) | Sediment microbial communities from Yellowstone Lake, YNP, Wyoming, USA - YL17G02_0 | ecosystem: Environmental > Aquatic > Freshwater > Lake > Sediment | place: USA: Wyoming | collected... | reverse complement strand
TGCTGGTCGGAGTGATGCTCCTCATCGGGTTCGTGCTACGCCTCGGCGTGATCACGAGGCTGCTGTCCTCACCGGTGCTCACCGGCTACCTGGCGGGTTCGGCCATCGTGATGTCGATCAACCAGCTGACGAAGGTCTTCGGCTTCGAGGTCGACAAGGAGGTGTACCCCTACATCGTCGGCGGCATCCTCCACGACCTCGGCAGCACGAACGTCTGGGCCCTCGCCATCGCCGCCGGGACGATCTCCGTGATGGTGGTTGTCCAGCTGATCTCCAAGCGGCTCCCGGCCGGGTTCATCGCGCTCGGCCTCGCCACCGTCGTGACGTCGCTGACCGACATCTCCGAGAAGGTCGCCGTGGTGGGAACCATCAAGCGTGGGCTGCCGCCGTTCTCGATGCCGATCTTCGATCTGCGCGTGGTGATCCCGCTGCTCATCCCGGCCGCGAGCATCGCGCTCTTGGTCTTCAGCGGCGCCGTGTTGACGGGGCAGGCGCTCGCCGCTCGCGATCGCGAGGACCTGGACGCCAACCACGAGTTCATCGGCCTCGCAGCGGGCAACGTCGCCGTCTCGTTCTTCGGAGGGTTCCCGGACACGGCGAGCGATTCACGGAGCTTCATGGCCGCGACCGGTGGCGGTCGTTCCCAGATGGTGAGCTTAGTCTGCGCGGTCCTCGTGGGCGTGACGCTGCTGTTCCTCACCCCGCTCTTCGCCGACGTCCCGCTCGCTGCGCTCGGTGGAGTCGTGCTGGTCACGGCCGCCAAGCTCCTGGACATCAAGGCGATGCGCCGCCTGTGGGCGGTGCGGCGGGCGGACTTCATCCTCATGGCCGTGACCTTCGTCGGTGTCGTCTTGTTCGGCGTCCTCGGCGGCATCGTGATCGGCGTGATCGCGTCGCTGGTGGAGATGGTGCGGCGCACGCTTCAGCCCAGAACCGCGGTGCTGGGGAAGGTCCCCGGCAGTTCCACTTGGCGGGACGTGCGTACGGACGGTGGCGAAACTATCCCCGGGCTGCTGGTCTACCGGTTCGACGCGCCGCTGTTCTTCGGTAACGCGGATGAGTTCCGCAGCGAGATCCGAACGTTGGTCGAGGCGGGCGAGCCACCGATCCACGACGTGCTCGTCAACGCCGAGGCGATCACAGACCTTGACACCACGGGTGTCGAGGTGTTCGCGCGATTGCTCGAGGACCTGGCCGCCGCGGACGTGACGCTCTCGTTCGCGCGAGTGCGTTCGCCGGTCCGCGAGATGATGCAGCGGACGGGCCTGGAGGAGATGATCGGCGCGGATCGGTTCTTCCTGCAGGTCGACGAGGCGGTCGAGGCCCTGCAACACCGCCTGGAGCGAGGGCCCGATGCCTGAAGGGTTCAGGCCGTCTCTGCGGGGATGGAGCCCATCTTGCCGGACTGGTAGTCCTCGACGGCCTGCATGATCTCGGCCTTCGTGTTCATGACGAACGGGCCGTACCAGGCGATCGGCTCGCCGATGGGACGGCCGCCTAAGAGCAGCACCTCCAGGTTCGGTGTACGGGAGTCCTGTGTGGGATCGGCGGAAAGCTCCAGCCAGTCGCCGTCGCCGTAGATCGCCAGCAATCCCTCGCCTATCGCGCGATCCCTGCCCTCGGGTCCCACTCGGCCGGAGCCGGCCAGGACGTAGGCGAGCGCGTTGAAGTCGGAGCGCCACGGCACCCGAAGGTGCGCGCCGGCCGAGAGCGTGGCGTGAGCGTAGGTGATCGGGGTCCGCGTGCTCCCCGGTCCGTCGTGCCCGTCGATCGCGCCGGCGATGACCCGCACTATCGCCCCGCCGTCGTCCGAAGCCAGGAACGACACCTTCTGCGAACCGATGTCCTGGTACCGGGGCGGGCTCCACTTCTGGTCCTTCGGGAGGTTCACCCAAAGCTGAACACCGTGGAACAGACCGCCGCCGTCCAACAGGTCCTCGGTCGGCATCTCGGAGTGGACGATCCCGGCCCCGGCCGTCATCCACTGGGTGGCGCCATCTGTGATCACGCCTCCGCCACCGTTCGAGTCGCGGTGTCTGATCTTGCCGTCCAGCATGTAGGTCACTGTCTCGAAGCCGCGGTGTGGATGATCGGGCGCGCCCTTGGCCTCGCCCGGCGCATACTCCACTGCCCCCATGTGATCGAGTAGAAGGAACGGGTCGGCCAGGCGCAGGTCGATCCCGGCGAACGCTCGGCGGACCTCGAAGCCCTCGCCCTCCAGGAACCTGGGGGCATCGACCACGGCGACCGCCTCGCGGGAGACGCCCTCGGTGGGGCGCGAGATCCGAGGGAGAGCGAGCGGGTCGTCCGGCGTGAGGGCAGGCATGTCGGTGACAACGGTACCGTCGATGAGGGCATCCCGCAGCGGAGCCCTGGTAGCCTGAGGCACATGAAGGTGTGACGCCCATCCGGGAGCGGGTGGGCGTTCTGCGTTTCCAGGGCGCATCCGAGCGAGGCGGGGGTAACTGGCATGGAGTATGAGATCGGCATCGGCAAGACAGGCCGCCGGGCCTACGGGCTCGACGAGGTCGCGATAGTCCCGTCGCGACGGACGCGCGACCCCGACGACGTGGACATCAGCTGGGAGATCGACGCCTATACGTTCCCGCTGCCCATGATGGCCTCGGCGATGGACGCGGCCGTGTCTCCGACGACCGCGATCGAGATCGGGCGCCTCGGCGGTCTGGCCTGCCTGAACCTCGAAGGGCTGCAGACCCGGTACGAGGACCCCGAGCCGATCTTCGAGGAGATCGAGTCGCTGCCGGACGAGAAGGCAACGCGGCGCATGCAGGACCTCTACAAGGAGCCTGTCAAGCCCGAGCTGGTCGGTCAGAGGATCCGTGAGATAAAGGAGGGTGGGGTCGTGTCGAGCGCCTCGCTCACGCCGCAGCGTGTGCTGGAGTACGCGCCCATGGTGTTGGAGGCCGAACTGGATGTCCTGGTGATCCAGGGCACTGTTGTCTCGGCCGAGCACGTGTCCACGCGGACCGAGCCGCTGAACCTGAAGGAGTTCATCGCCACGTTCGACCTGCCCGTGATCGTGGGTGGGTGCGCGTCGTACTCGACCGCGCTGCACCTGATGCGCACGGGTGCGGTCGGCGTGCTGGTAGGCGTCGGTCCGGGGAACGCGTGCACCACGCGCGGCGTGATCGGCGTGGGCGTGCCGCAGGCTACGGCGATCGCGGACGCGGCGGCCGCCCGACGCGAGCATCAGCACGAGACCGGCAGGTACTGCCATGTGATCGCCGACGGCGGCATGCGGACCGGAGGCGACATCGCGAAGGCGATCGCCTGCGGAGCCGACGCGGTGATGATCGGCTCGCCGCTCACGCGCGCCTACGAGGCGCCCGGTCGCGGATATCACTGGGGCATGGCGACGTTCCACCCGACGCTCCCACGTGGGGCGCGCGTCAAGACGCAGCAGGTCGCGTCGCTCGAGGAGATCCTGACCGGGCCCGCCCACGAGAACGACGGCACGTTCAACCTTTTCGGTGCGCTGGCCACGTCTATGGCCACGACCGGCTACGCGAACGTGAAGGAGTTCCAGAAGGCCGAGTTGGTGATCGCGCCCGTGATAAAGACCGAGGGCAAGACCTACCAGACCCAGCAGCGCGTGGGGATGGGCCACTGAAGACCCTGTCGGACGACGCGCCTCGGGGGGTCCTGGTCGTCGACCTGGGGGCGCAGTACGCGCAGTTGATCGCGCGCCGCATCCGGGAGTGTCACGTCTACTCCGAGATCGTGGCGTTCGACACCCCGGTGTCCGATCTGCGGAAGATGCGGCCCGCGGGACTCATCCTGTCCGGCGGTCCGGCGTCCGTCTACGAAGATGGCGCCCCGCGCGTGGACCCGCGGATCTTCGATCTGGGAGTGCCGGTGCTGGGCATCTGTTACGGCCATCAGCTCATGGCGCAGGCTTTGGGCGGCGAGGTCGCCGCGACCGGTCAGCGCGAGTACGGGGCGGCCACGCTCCACGTGGATCGACCCGGCGTGCTGTTGGCCGACATGCACGGGACCGAACCGGTGTGGATGAGCCACGGTGACGCCGTCGTGCGCGAGCCCGAAGGGTTCCGGGTGAGCGCGCACACCGACACCATCCCGATCGCCGCTATGGAGGACCCCGAGCGCGGCCTGTACGCCGTGCAGTTCCACCCGGAGGTCAGCCATACGCCGAAGGGCGCTACGGTCTTGAAGCGGTTCCTGTACGAGGGCTGCGGCCTGCTGCCCGACTGGACCCCTGTGAACGTGATCGAGCGTGCGGTGCAAGCCATCCGCGAACAGGTCGGCGGCGCCGAGGTGCTATGTGCGCTCTCCGGCGGTGTTGACTCGGCGGTCGCGGCGCTGCTGGTCCACCGCGCGATCGGGGAGCAGCTCACCTGCGTGTTCGTGGATCATGGGCTCAACCGCGAAGACGAGCCCGAGGAGGTCGAGGAGGCATTCGTACGCCACTTCCGGGTGCCGCTGGTGCACGTGAAGGCCGCCGATCGGTTCCTGGCGAAGCTGTCCGGCGTCACCGATCCGGAGCGCAAGCGTAAGGCGATCGGCGAAGAGTTCATCCGCGTGTTCGAGGAGGTCGCGCGCGAGCATGCGGACGCGCGGTTCCTGGTGCAAGGGACGCTGTACCCCGACGTGATCGAGTCGGGCTCGGCCACCGCCGCCAACATCAAGAGCCATCACAACGTGGGCGGGTTGCCCGAGGACATGGAGCTGGAGCTGGTGGAACCGCTGCGCGAGCTTTTCAAGGACGAGGTGCGCGAGGTCGGGGCCGAGCTAGGCCTGCCCGAGGAGATCGTCTGGCGCCAGCCGTTCCCTGGACCCGGCCTGGCCGTTCGGATCGTGGGAGAGGTGACGGCCGAGCGTCTGGCCATGGTCCGCGGCGCCGATCACATCGTGCGCCACGAGATCCGGCGCGCCGGTCTGGAGCGAGAGACCTGGCAGGCCTTCGCGGTGCTGCTGGCCGACGTGCAGTCGGTGGGTGTCATGGGCGACGGACGGACGTACGAACATCCGGTGATCCTGCGGGTCGTGACGAGCGAGGACGCCATGACCGCCGACTGGGCGCGCCTGTCGCACGACCTGCTCGACCGAATCTCCAGCCGGATCGTGCGCGAGGTTCCCGGTGTGAACCGTGTGGCCTTCGACATAACGAGCAAGCCCCCCGGCACGATCGAGTGGGAGTGACGTGACGGATCGCCCGCGGCTGGTGCTCGACCCGATCGCCGCCGACCCTGAGATCGGACGGTGGCTCTCCGCGTTCGAGGAGGTCCGGCGCGACACGCTCGAAGTGGTGCGCGAGATCCCCGAGAGCGCGATCGACCGCCAGGATGAGATCTCGCTCGACCTGTTCCCCTACGACGACCGCGAGGGAGACGGCCACCTCACGCCCGTGATGGGGGAGACGATGGCTCAGCATCTGGAGCGCCTCTCGACGACGCGCGAGCTGGTCCTTCGTGAGCTTCGGGCCATGTCCTCCGAGGACTACCACCGGGTTCACGCCCGCGAGGAGATCGACGTCTCGGCCGACTGGGTCGTGTTCCATCTGATCGACCACGAGGTGGAACATCGGGTTGGGTTGTCCCGGCTCCGCGATCTGCTCGGCTGATCCGGGGCGGCGCGTCATCGCCGTGACCTGGCCTTGGCCCGGATCCCTGGTTGGTGCCCCGTTGACAACTCGCAACAGACCGTTGCATGATGTCAACACATGCGTCGAAGACATCCTAAGAAGGAGGTCGAGACGGCGCTGAAGGGCGCGGAGCGATCAGGCTGGCTCGTGGGATCTACAACTTCCGGACATCGATGGGGGACAGCATCGTGCGGGTCTGGGTGTGTCATCTCCATATGGTCGACGCCCAAGAGCCCCGGTGGTCACGCGAAATCGATCCGGCGATCGGTCGACCGATGCCCACACCACGTAAGGGGCGACGATGAGTGAGTACGAATTCGTCTTGGTGATCCACGGGGCGGTCGACGACGACGATGTCATCGGCCGGCTCTACGACGCTGGGTGCGATGACGCGACGTTCGGGTCTGTCGACGGGGTCGGTTTCGGCGAGTTCGGGCGGGAGGCCGGTACCTTCGCTGATGCTGTCTCTTCGGCGATCCGGGACGTCGAGTCTGTCGAAGGGCTCGAGGTCCGGCGGGTGGAGCCCGACGACATGGTCACCTTGTCCGAGATCGCCGAGCGGTTGGGCCGATCCCGCGAGAGTGTTCGGCTGCTCGCCGCGGGGGAGCGAGGGCGAGGGGATTTCCCTGCACCGGTATCGCATCTCAGGTCTCGGTTCCGCCTTTGGCGGTGGTCGGACGTCGCGGCGTGGGTAGGCGCGACCAGCGTCGAGGAGCTGGATCGAGCGCGATTCGTCGCAGTGTTGAATGCTGGTTTGGAGATGCGGCGGATCAAAGCTCTGTCCGAAGAGGAACGCCGTTTCGTGGAAGAACTTGCTGCTGGATAGCGTGGTCAGCCGACGCGGTCGGCGGTGACGATCAGGCGCTGGCTGGACGAGAAACGCGGGTTGCACGTTGTGAGGACCAGGGTCGGCGTCGACGTCTGCGTGAGCACCACGCCCGATCCAGTCGAGGCGACGACGAACACCCGTGACACCGAGTAGGCGAACGTGCCGTACTCGGTCCGGAGCGTGATCTCGTCTCCGACCTGCAGCTGATCCAGGTTGTAGAACGGGTGCAGGTAAGTGGTTCGGTGTCCCGCGATCCCCACGCGACCGGTCGCGTCCCAAGGGTCGGCCGTGTCGGGGTAGTGGCCCGGTCCTTTCTTCAAAGACTCCTCGTCGGTGCCCTGCACCACGATCATGTCGAGGTCGAGCCGTGGGATGACCAGCTCGGCGTAGGCCTGACCGCGGAGCGGCAGCGCGACGGATCCGGGCTGCGGCGCCTCGGAGGTGGGCTTGGAGTTCACGACCTGCTGGAAGCCTGAGCGGAGGTCGCTCTGGGCTGCCTGGGTCTCCAGCCCGGTACCCCAGAGCAGCCAGGCTATGTAGCCACCCAGGCCGGCCGCGACCATCAGGCACGCGACGCCGAACCACTTGAGGATCAGCCCACCCAGCGGTCTGCGGAGACGCGGGGTGGTCTGGGCGCGAGGAAGGGAAGCTTCGGCGTCCAAGGTCTTTCCAGCGTACCCGCGGTCCGAGGCCCGAACAACGTGCCTCCGTTGCGGTCCCCGTCGCCACCTACAATCGACCCGTGGGCGCCACCGTCTCTCCGTTGCTCGAAGGCCTGAACGACATCCAGGCTGAGGCCGTCCTGCACACGGAGGGGCCGGTCCTGATCGTGGCGGGCGCCGGCTCGGGCAAGACGCGCGCTCTCACGCATCGGATCGCATACCTGATCCGCGAGCACGACGTGTCGCCGGGCGCCATCCTGGCCATCACCTTCACCAACAAGGCCTCGCGCGAGATGGCCGACCGCGTCGAGGGCCTGTTGGGCGGTCGGGTGGCCAAGTTCATGTGGATCCTCACTTTCCACTCGACCTGCGCTCGGATCTTGCGCCGCGAGCACACGCATCTGGGCGTCCCGAGCAGCTTCTCGATATACGACGACGGCGACACTGAGCGCCTGATCGCGGGCATCCTGAAGGACATCGACCTGGACCCGAAGCGGTTCCCACCTAAGGCGATGGCCGCGGGGATCGGGCGTGCGAAGGATCAGGTGCAATCGGCCGAGGACTACGCACGCAACGCCGACAACTTCTACGAAGAGACCGTCGCGAAGGTCTTCACCGAGTACGAGCGTCGCAAGCGCGCGGCTGGGGCCCTCGACTTCGACGACCTGATCAGCGAGACGGTCAGGCTGTTCGACGATCACCCGGAGGTCCTGCAGCACTACCAGGAGCGCTTCCGCTACATCCTGGTCGACGAGTATCAGGACACCAACCGCGCCCAGTACCGACTCGTCAACCAGTTGGCCGGGAAGTACCGCAACGTCTGCGTGGTGGGCGACGCGGATCAGGGCGTCTACTCCTGGCGCGGCGCCACCATCAAGAATCTCCTGGACTTCGAGCGCGACTACCCCGACGCCGCGGTCTTCCTGATGGAGCAGAACTACCGCTCTACGCAGAACATCCTGGAGATCGCGAACGCGCTGATCGAGCACAATGTCCAGCGCAAACCGAAGAGCCTGTGGACCGAGGCCGGCAACGGCGACCTCACCGTGCGGTACCGCGCGGAGGACGAGCACGACGAGGCGTTCTTCGTGGCCCACGAGATCGAACGCCTCCGCCAGTCCGAGGGTTACCGCTACCGCGACGTGGCCATCTTCTACCGCACCAACGCGCAGTCACGGGTGATAGAGGACGTGCTCATGCGGGTGGGCAGCCCCTATCGGGTCTTCGGCGGCGTGCGGTTCTACCAGCGCAAGGAGATCAAGGATGTCCTGGGCTATCTCCGCCTGCTCATCAACGCGCAGGACGTGATCTCGTTCCGGCGCGTGGTGAACATGCCGAAGCGCGGGATCGGCGACGCGACGGTGGCCACGTTGGAGGCTTTCGCGCGCGACGAGGAGATCTCCGTTGTGGAGGCCTGCAGGCGCGTGGACCAGATCGCCACGCTGCAGTCACGCGCCAAGGGCGCAGTCTTCGGCTTCATGCAGGTGATGGACGCGCTGCAACATCACTGGGAGGACGGTGCCGGGCCAGCGCGCATGGTCGAGTTCGCGGGACAGGAGTCGGGCTACCTCTCTGAGCTGGAGGAGGATCGCACCGTCGAGGCGCAGGGTCGGATCGAGAACCTGCAGGAATTGGCCGGCGTCGCTGCCGAGATCCTGGCCCGCGAGCCGGACACCGATCTGGCCGCGTTTCTGGAGCAGGTCTCGCTGGTGGGCGAGCAGGACTCGTACGACGAGGACGAATCGGCGATCACGCTGATGACCCTGCACATCGCGAAGGGCCTGGAGTTCCCGGTGGTGTTCATGGTGGGGATGGAGGACGGCATCTTCCCTCACTACCGCTCCATGACCGATACCGCGGCGTTGGAAGAGGAGCGACGCCTGGCGTACGTGGGCATCACTCGCGCGCAGAAGCGGCTCTACCTCTGTCATGCTTGGAGCCGGACGTTGTTCGGGCAGACCCAGTACAACCCACCCTCGCGGTTCTTGGCCGAGCTGCCCGAGCACCTGATGGAGCAGAAGGAGCACGAGTCGCGCTCCCGGCCGCGGCGCGATGGCCGCCCGGCGGCGCGCACGTCGTTGGAGCAGCGAGGCGGAGGCGGTCACTCGGTGATCGGCCTGCCGGGCGCGTCCGGTAGCGTCGATGTGGGGAACGGATGGACCCCTCCGAAGCCGGCCGGCGTCGCCAAGCAGCCATCGATCACGATCGACGCAGGCGACACCGTGATCCACGACCGCTGGGGCGAGGGTGTCGTCTTGACCGTGAACGGGATAGGCGACGATGTCGAGGCCACGATCACGTTCTCCGACGTGGGGGAGAAACGCGTCCTCCTGGCTTATGCCCCCCTCAAGAAGGTCGTCTGAACAGCATCAGCGGATGAGCGCGAAGTACGCAGCGACCGCGATCACCAGCCCGGCCACGATCGGGGCGATGACCCATGCCAGGCCGAGCCGGCCACGATAGGGTCCGAGGGTACCGACCTTCGTGGTGGGCTTGAGGCCCGGCGGGCGTATCTGGAACCGTTTGGGCATCGAACCGAGTATAGGAGTGGGTCCAAGAGCCGAACGAGGCGAGCCGCAGCGCCGGCTCGATCGTCCGCGTGGGCCAGGTCGGCCACCTGCAGATCACGTTCGCGCGGCTGCTGGGTCACCAGTCAAGTGGTCCAAGACGTTGCGCGTGATGCGTTCGACGTCCGGATCGGCGTGTTTCAGGCCGATCGCCCAGTCGATCACGCCGGCGTTGAAGACCGTGCCGCCGCCGGGACGGGTGAACGTCGCCATCACGGCGTGGTTGTTGGCGATCCGCGCCACGTTGCCCGGGGAGGCGTCGCCGAAGAGCGCCGTGGCCACATGCTCCAACTCTCCCGGCTCGTGCGCGTAGCGGCTGGGCTGCTCTTGCTTCGACCACAAGCGTGCCGGCGCGGTGGCCAGGATCTGGAGGTCGTCCGGGGCGCCGTCCTCGTGCGTGGGCACGGGGAGCCCGTCGCGCATCGTCAGGGCGCAACCGTCCACCTCGTAAGCCACGATCGCGTCGCGATCGCCGAACGCGTCGCCGTAGCGTAGGTCTGTGCCTTCGAACGCCCAGTGGTCGGCCCGCTGGACCGTGTACCCGCCCGACGCGCGCGGAACGCCCAGGCCGTAGCGGGAGTAGCCGCCCCTCGCGAACGTTAGCCCGATCGTGGAGGTCTCGGGCCGACCGACACGCCGATCGGACCAGATGCCGGAGAGGAACCGCTCGTCGGCCGTGCCAAGCACCGGGTCCTCGGGGTCGGCGCGGTACTTGAAGCAGCTCATGGCGCGGCCGTCGTCTTCGAAACGGATCTGCCAGAAGCAGGTGTTCCCGCTGAAGATCGCGGCGTTCCCACCTCTGGCGACGAACGCGTCCAGCGCGTCGCGCATCTCCCACGACCAGTACTCGTCGTGGCCTACGTGGAGCGACAGACGGTATCCGTCGAGCATGTCGGGATGCGCCTGGAGATCGTGAGACGTGGCCACGTCCACCTGGTACCCGTTCGACTCCGCCCAATGCAGGAACGGGCGTTCCCAGCTCCACCAGCCGGCCGCGCCGCTCCAGTCCGACAGGCCGAGCGGCCGAGCCCAGCTCCGGTACCCCATGGCCTCGCGGTCGGGTTCGGTCTGCATCATGCGCCCGATCGGTTCGGGCTTGACCAGGAATCCCTTCGCGAACGGACGCTCGAACGACACGCGCGTTCCGTCGGTGTAGAGCGAGGGTCCGCCCCAGTCGTTGTAGGCGTTCCAGGTGGTGGTGGCCAGGACCATGAGGATCGGCGCGTGATCGTCGGCGTGCGGTCGAAGCACGAAGCAGGCGTCGGCGCGCTCGTCGCCGGCGGCGACCGTGACGGCGTAGTAGCCGGACCGCCAATCTGTGCCGACGGGGATCTGAAGTGTGACCGGCCAGCTGCAGCCGTTCGCACTGGCGTCACCGGGTGTGTCGTGCGACCCCGACTGGACGGCATCGGCGTTGAACACGACTTCGGGGTCGGCGCCGTCGCGCTCGATCCGGACGTCGACCGCCTGATGGTCGGATGAGACGTGCAGCCCGACCATCTCGCCGGGCGCGACCGACAGTGGTGAGCAGTAGGCGTCGAGCACGGTTGGAGTCTAGTGAGCGTCCGCGGCGGAGCCCACAAGCGCATCCCCGTGGGGCCATATGTCATCCTGCGCCGATGAGAGGGCAGTTCCGGGTGTTGGGGCAAGTCATACGAGATCCCAGGCTGTTCCGGATCCAGCTCGCGTTCTTCGGGTTCAGCATGGCTGAGTACGCCACCTGGATAGCGATGCTCGTCTACGCATACGATCGGGGAGGCGCGACGGCGACGGGCGTGTTCGCGATGGTCCTGCTCGTCCCCGCGGGGCTGGTGGCGCCGTTCGGCGCCTTCGCCGGCGACCGGTTCCGCCGCGACCGGGTGCTGTTCGTCAGCTACCTGGTGCCATCCATCGCTCTCGGCATGGTCGCCGTGGCTCTTTCCATGAACGCACCGCTCGGCCTCACCCTGGCGCTCGCCGTGGTGGTGGCGGCGAGCCTTAGGTTCACCAGGCCGACGCAGGCCGCGCTCCTGCCAAGCGTGTCGGATGGTCCGGAGGAACTCACCGCTGCCAACGCCGTGTCCGCGTTCTCCGAGACCGCCGGGATCGTGGTGGGGCCATTCGTG
>Ga0315273_10010552_pt1 | contig 11787 bp, 8 predicted proteins | sample YL17G02_0_MG_FD_205753 | JGI IMG/M metagenome (GOLD analysis project Ga0315273, IMG submission 205753) | Sediment microbial communities from Yellowstone Lake, YNP, Wyoming, USA - YL17G02_0 | ecosystem: Environmental > Aquatic > Freshwater > Lake > Sediment | place: USA: Wyoming | collected... | reverse complement strand
CCCAGAACTTCCTCGAAATCTCTCTGGCACTCAATCAAAATTGGCTGCCCAGCATCGATCCTGTGGCCGGAGGATGGGTAGCAGACCTTGTGGCCCAATCTTTGAAAGCTTCGGGCCAAGGTCGAAAGCATGGCGCGGCCTTCCAGCTCGCAGGTGCCCCCCATGCCCAGGACGGAGGCGTACTCCGCCAGCAGGATCTTCATTTTCAATACTGCCTGGCCATGTAAGTCCTTTTGACCGTCTTTTGGCCGCAGATGGCACAAGGGGCCTCTGCAGCCTCGAAGCCCTGAGGCTCCCCCAGCATGTTGGCCTCTACCTGCTCCTCCAGCCTGTGGCCGCAGTCCTCTGATCCGCACCAGGCCACCAGGGCCACCCCCTGCTGGGCCTGCTCCCAGGCCTCTTTGACGCTGGCTGCCTCCTGAATCCGGTCTTCCATGAACTGCCGGGCCTTATCGTAAAGAGAGGCCTGAAGCTGGTTGGCCTCGCGGGCAATGGCCGGCAGAAGATCGTCTAGAGGCACTGCCTTCTTCACTCCGTCCCGGCGGGCCAGGGTGACGGATCCCTTCTCTATGTCTCTTGGCCCCACCTCCAGGCGAATGGGGACACCCTTCATCTCCCAGCGGTAGAACTTGGCTCCCGGACGCTCGTCGCCTGTGTCCAGCCTGACTCTGACGCAAGCCAGAACAAGCTTCTGGTGCAGATCCCGGCAGACCTCCAGCACCTTCTCCTTGTCCCCCAGCAGGATGGGGACTATCGCCACCTGAACCGGGGCCACCTCCCAGGGGAGGGCCAGGCCGCGATCGTCCCCGTGAACAGAGATCAGGGCAGCGATGCAGCGTTCAGAGATGCCATAGCAGGTCTGGTTAACCAGACTCTGCTCCCCTTTTGAATCCTCATAGGTTATCCCGTAGGTCTCTGCAAAGTTGGTGCCCAGATGATGCGCCGTTCCCACCTGCAGCGTCCTGCCGTCAGGCATGACCACGTCTATGGCCATGGTATAGTCCGCTCCGGGGAACTTGTCCCAGCTTGGCCTCCTGCTCACCAGGAAGGGGATGGCCAGGCGCCTGTAAAACTGAGAGTACCTTTCAATGGCCGTTTCCACCTGCAAAGCAGCCTCATCCCAGGTGGCATGCGCTGTATGAGCCTCCTTGAAGGAGGTGATCTCTCTGACACGGATCAGGGGGCGGGTGTGCTTGGTCTCGTACCGAAATGTGTTGACGATCTGGTAGATCTTCAGAGGCAGATCGGCATGAGACCTTATCCACAGCTTGAACATGGGATAGATGGCGGTCTCACTGGTGGGCCGCAACGCCAGCTTTACATCCAGGGGAGTTGCCCCACCGTGCGTTACCCAGTAGACCTCATCCTCGAATCCCTTGATGTGCTGGGCCTCCTTCATGAACTCGTTCTCGGGGATCATCAGGGGAAAAAGGGTCTCCTGGTGGTCTACATCCAGAAGCTCGCGGATTATCCCGTAAACGCTCCTGCGTATGGCGAAACCGAAGGGGAACCACACACCCATCCCCTTAACGGGATAGCGGTTGTCCATGATCTCCGCCATCAAGAGCAGCTCGTGATACCATTCGCTGAAAGCTTCCTTTGAAGGGAGTTTGCTTTGATCCATGGAATCGGTCATGAAACCACCGATATGGCTATAGGAGTGATAAAAGTTTCAATGAAGGCAGCCAGCAGGAGCAAGGGCATTGCCCACCGGTACAGAAAGCGCGCCGCCTTTCTGGCCTCCCCGGCCAGATCTGTCTTCTCCCCCAAGATGCTCAGGGCCAGGAGATGGCCCAGGCGAATTCCCAGGGCGATGCATACCAGCACAGTGGGAAGCTCGATTATGCCGTGAGGCAGTATCCCTGCCAGAAGGTACAAGGGTCCCTGCTTATGCAAAACCCCGTAGGATACAATTCCCAGGAGGAAACCGTTGGAGGTAGCCACCAGAAACGGAATTATCCCCAGGCCCAGCCCCAGAAGCACGGACATGACGCAGGCCAGGAAGTTCTTGAGAAATATTATTATCATTATGAGGATTGCAGGCAGACTCATAATCCACTTCAGCATCTGCAGCTCCTGTAACCAGCTAGATGCCAGCTCGGGATTGTTCTCCGCTTCGTAGTAACCCATGACGGCCGTCGCCAAGAAGATGAAGGCAGACAGAGCTATGTAGACGCGGACCGACTTGAGGTATTCCTGATCGCTCGCAGGGATGATTGCCATCTCGGTTCTATGGGAGGGACTGTGGCTTATTTAAGTTTACCGAGCTGCCATCCTGCAAAGCCTCCTCTACATTCCCGGGTTCCGCCAGCAGCGCAGAGGAGCGTGGCCAGAGGCCGCGGGCGATAGATATATATTCATAAATTCAAGTGCAGAGGCGGCAGGCTTTCTGCCCTATCCCAGGACTGGCTCGAGTTCTCGGCATTTTCAGACGCACATAGAGTTGGAAGCACCGAGATGAACCATGGAAAATCAGGTAGTTTCAGCCTGAAATGGCACTAGTGCAGCGTAACATTAATTTTACACAATAGCTAAGCATCTATTTGGCTTTTTCATATTTAAAATTTTGTCAATAATTAAGCTCTTTTCTTCTCAATAACCAAATATATTATATTTTCTTCGACGAAATCGTTGGCCGAATCGCCTAAATCTGTGTTACGCTGCACTAGCTCGATCTCGTTTCCCTATTGTATCGCGGCTGACGGCCAGAAGATCCCTTTTTTGGAAAGTGGCTTTCGGGTAGAGAAATTAGATTTCTTCACAAGGGTCCATTTCCCCTAGCCGCCTATACACTGGAGAGATAATAGATGCCGAAGATTATCAAGAAGCAGCCGCAGAGTGCCAGCACCCTACGGTAGTTTGCCTGAGAGAGGACATTCTTTCCTCGATCCATGCTGGCTGATACCAGGGTATACCATCCGAAATCCGCCCCCCAATGGCCTATCATGAAAAGGCCGGCCAGCAGTAAGCCTCCTCGCAAACCATCGATTACCAAAGCGCTACCTATGCTCAGCCACCATATCCAGAAGTAGGGGTTGGCAGCACTGGTGAGAACCCCGGCCAGATAGGGATTTGACGATCCATTGGAGGATGTTTCAAGGGAGGCGCTTCTGCTCTCCTTCAAAGTGAGCATCCCAAAGGCTATCAAGGCTAGGCCCCCCGCCAAGGTGAGATTACGAGAGTGCTGAGTTTCCACTTCAGCCAATCCCATGACTATGAGCAGAAAGACCAGCAGCTCCACAAGGGCATGTCCTGCCGCTACCTTTGGTCCTGCCGTCCACCCTTCCTTAAGAGAGGAGTTTACAGTGGCCACCAGAGTTGGCCCGGGAGCAAGGGCGCCGCTCAGGCCGATGGTGAAGGCCATAACCACCATCTCCAGCATCTCATACATAGACCGGCCAATTTTGTTCTGCTGGCAAAAAAACTTTTGCTTTCAGGGTAAAGATGCGGAAATATCCTCCCATTCGATGAGAACCTAGAGATGGACAGGTCGGGATTTGAACCCGAGGCCTCTACCATGCCAAGGTAGCGATCTTCCAGCTGATCTACCTGCCCAGCGGAGATCAAGTAGACAGATGGGCATGATAAACGTATCGGTAAGTGGGAGATATGCGGGCAGGAGGAGAACGGAATCTTCCGGGATAGATGATCCTCCCCGGCTGGGGGCAGGTGCCTGGGAGTGGATGCCCTGTCTGGGGGGATGCGAGAAGGATGGCCAGTCCGAAGGGACAACATAAGACGGATGATGATGTTAAAAAATTATGAAAATAAAAAATGCGCAAATCTCTAAGAGCCTGCCGACCGCTGGGAAGGAGGCCATCCTTTCCGCATCAGAATAGCAAAAGGCGGCAGGCAGTCCTTTTCTTGCCGCCCCAGAAGATGGGGCCTTTCCGTCTCCTCCAAGCATAAGAACCTATTTTACCTTGAACCGCCTCATGTCATAGCGGTGATGCCATGACAAATCGCCTTTTGCCTTTGCTTCTTGCGTCGCTCTTCCTCCTCGGGGGCCAGAGCAAGCCGGAGCTATCTGGCTCTTCAGACGACAAGGCCAACCTTTCAATTGCCCGGCTTGAGGCCACCGTGCCTGAGGGGAGCGTCCTTTTCGTCGACACCCACCTAAATATAGATGGAAAAAGAATTTCCGGGAAAGGAGGTTGCGGCTTTATGTTCATAGATTTTCCCACCTACTACTACGACAATGAGACCAGCCAGCTGCGCACAGGCATCAGGACGAACTTGACGGAAAAGACGTTGCTCATCCTTGGCCGGGGCACAAGCCTGAGCGGAGACAAGGGGAGCGGTGCGGGAACAGCGCTCGAATATTATGATACGCTGGATCCTTCGGTCACTGGTCTCGAGATCGTCGACCTGGCAAGGGACGGCACCGTCACTCTTCAAACCGAAGAGGGAGAGAGAAGCCTCAAGCCCGGCGAGCGCTACCAGCATGTGGAACTATTGAACACCACTGAGGGCGGCTGCGTTATAGAGGAGACACATACCCGTTCCATTGCCAACTGGGGATTCATAAATAAGAGCAGAGTCATGCCATGGGATTCGCTCGTTGGCGGGGAGGAAATATAGCATTAAGAAATCTCGATCCGAGAGGCTCTTAAGAAAAGCGCATCTCCCAACGATGGCCTTCGTCCATGGGCTGGAGCAAGGGCCAAGCCTATTTTTCGAGCCAGGATGGCATAACCAGGACAGTATCTTCAATCATTAGGCAGAAATTCAATGCAATTATCTCAATTCCATGCCATCAAGCGATGATCCAACTGTCGGCAAGCTCCACTGGATTTTAGGATGGGATTGAGAAGCGATCCTCTACTGCCTGACGGTGAAGGGTATTGTAGGAGCAGAAGGGAATTATTCGACCGTCCGGGGTGGCGTAATGCACTCCGCATCGTCTTAGACGCTCCAGGTCCATGTTGTAGGCATCCTGGAAGTGCATTGATCCCAGGAAAAGCGTTTTGCTGTGGAACTCAGTTAGAGACTCTCGCGTCCCATTTCTAAATACGCTGATGAGCATCTTGGCCACTTTCAGATCCTTGGGAGCTTTATCTTCATCGATGAACTTGGGCAGCTCCTTCAGGATCATGCCCTTCATCTTTAGCTTTCCCAGGCTCGATCCATCAAAGCTCTCTACCTCTCTCTTTATCCTCTCCAGAAGTCCCTCTACATCTATGAACCTGGTTATGGGGATCATGTGGCCGCTACAGCTGTAGACATAGGTGGCTGCACCGCAGCAAGGGTGGACAGCAAAGACGGGCTGCGGGGAAGAGGATTCAGCCTCTAAAAGCTGAGATATCGGGACCACGACCGGGACAGGATAGAAATCTTCTCGGGCGATCTCGCCCTCTGTCTGCTCTTCTATCAATCTAAGAAGATCGGGTATGGTGATCCTTTTTTTCGCCCTCTCCTCATATGCAATCCTTCCTACAAAGGACACAGGCTGAAAGTTGACTCCTCTGACCAGGTCCAGGTTCTGGGCGGCGAACCTGATGATATCCCCTACCTGAGAATCGTTTACTCCTCTGGCGAGCGTCGGCACCAGCACCACGCTGGCCTGGCCGGAAGCTCTCAGATTATCCAGCACTTTGAGCTTGACGGGGAGATAGTCTCGCCCTCTCACTGCCATATAGGGCTCTGCCGTCACGCCATCGAACTGCAGGTAAACGGTATTTAGGCCACTCTTCCGCAACGCTTGACATAGCTGTAGGCTAGATGCCAGCCGCAGACCATTGGTGGCTATCTGGATCTGTGCAAAGCCCATCGCCTTGGCCATGGCCACTATCTCGGGCAGATCCTCTCTCAGTGTGGGCTCCCCCCCTGAGAACTGGACGGCTGGGCAGGATACAGGCTTCTCTTTTCGCAAGTTGAGCATCATGGATTCAACTTGCTCTAAGGTTGGCTGAAAGCTCCCTTGACCGGCGTCGGCAAAGCATACTGGGCAGGCCATATTGCATTCCCCGGTCAGGTCGATGATCCCAAGCAACGTGCCAGTAAGATGGTTCTCGCAGATGCCGCAATCGTAAGGGCAGCTCGAATTGCCAGGAAGGGAGTTCTCCAGACCTTGGCCGTTGCTCCAGAATCTGTTAAATCTCATGTACAGAGAAGCGTCGGACCAGTAGATGTCCTTAAAATAGCCGTGCTCGGGGCAGGTCTTCTCCATGAAAACCTTATCGTTTTCCGAAAAAACATGGGCCTGGACTACCTTGAGACATTCGGGGCACAAAGAGGAGACGATCTTGTCGACGGTAGTCTGCGATGGAGCCACATATTCATAATTCTTCACCTAGACATATAAAGATTATGTTTAACGATGGAGCATGTGTAGTCCCGCAAGTTTTTCGCAGGGGATCTAAGACCGGCTCTCCATGCCGGAGTATGAAGTTGAACAAGAGGCGTATTCATTGGCTAATTCGTCAAAAGCAAAAGGGGGTGACATCAAAGGACTTAGCTGTAACCATGAAACTCTCGCGCCGAAGGGTGGAGCAGATTTGGAAACGCTATCGAGATACTGGGCAGGAGCCTCTTGTTGGAGCGAAAATGGGTCCACCGACGAAGCCCTTTAATGCCCGGGAAGCAGAGATCGTCAAGGAAGCCCATCAGCGATACAGATTTGGGGCTCGGATGCTTGAGAAGATCATAAGGAAGGTCTATAAAGTTCGCATCTCCCATAATCGTATCCATATGTATCTCCTCGTAGCAGACTTGGCCGGCAAGGAACCGAACAAGCAGAAGCGGCGCAAGTGGGTCCGGTACGAGCGAAAGCACAGCATGTCAGCAGGCCATATTGATTGGCACGAGGACGAACGCACCGGAATCAAGGTATGTGTCATCGAAGACGATGCTTCCAGAAAGATTCTGGCTGGAGGCGAGTACTCGGAAATCAATACCGAGAACAGCTTACGTGTCCTGAGACAACTGGTTGATGAATACTGGTGGTTTTGTCCTTTGAGGGAGCTAATTCTGGATCATGGCAGCGAATTTGGCGCTCACAGAATTCATGAAGATGGCAGCTGGAACAGTGAATTCAAGGATTGCCTGGAAAAATATGGCATAAAGCCCATTCTAGCCAGAGTAAAGCACCCCCAGACAAATGGAAAGCTGGAAAAGTGGTTTGACACATACAGGAGATTTAGATGGAATTTTGGGTCATTTCAAGAGTTTATAGATTGGTATAACAACAGGCCGCATGGAAGCTTGGATTTTGACAGGCTTGAGACCCCAGAGAAGGCATTTTGGCGAAAAATACCTCTTGAAGCAGTATTTGGTATTGGTCATAGGTTGTTTGGGTTGTGATAAAGTATGAATTCAATGGATCAAATGGCTACCATAAGGGTGCGAAAAACTTACAGGACTCTACAATTTCCAACATTTTTCGAAATGTTAAAATAGTTCAAGATAATGTATAATGGTTATGATCTTTGCCAGGGAGTGCAAAACGGCTCTATTTTATAAAATTATTTTGATGAGTAACGAGGCGGTATAATGAAGAGTGGGGATCAATCCCATGCCACGACGAGTATCTGCTTGGTATCGGTTTTTCTAATCGGTCTAATCTTCCTGGGCTCAGGATCCGCAGTCGCGCAGGATAGCCCTACGCTCATGGACCATACCATATGCAAGGGGCTGAATGAAAATAAAGAGCCTGTAGGCAGAACCGATACATTCTCCAGCCAGGACGCTGCTGTTTATTCTTCAATCAAGATCGGACCGGTCTTTAGCTCTCATAGGATAGATTGGAACTGGTACTCCCCAAATAAAGAACTTTATTATTCCAGCACTAGGACCATCAATCCCAGTCCTGACTACTTGGATTGGGATTGGGCTTCAAGCTGGATAAACATTAAAGGGCAGAAAGTTGGGAGATTACCTGGTGAATGGCGAGTAGAAGTCCTCGTCGATGGGCAACTAGTCTCGACTGAGAAGTTCAATCTGATCTCGCAATCTGAGAAGGGCTCCCAAACTCAGGTTACGCAATATCAAGAGAAAACTGCACCTGATTGGATGGCAGAAGGCAATGCCTTCTTTGGTCAAGGAAAGTACGATGAAGCCATTACGGCTTACGATAATGCCCTCCAGTTAAATCCACAGCTATCAGAGGCTTGGTATGGCAAAGGGGTCGTTCTCAATAAGCAAGGCAAGTATGACGATGCCATTACGGCTTATGACAACGCCATCCAGATAAATCCAAATTTTGCCTACGCCTGGTGCAACAAAGGCGATTCCTTGCAAAAGGAGGGGAGTTATGAAAATGCCATCAATGCATATGATGAGGCCATCGACCTTGATCCAAGAGATGCGTATCCATTGAACAACAAAGGTGTTGTCCTGAGCAAGCTTGGCAAATATGAAGAGGCAATTAAAGCTTTTGACCAAGCCATTGAGATCGATGCCAATAACGAGGAGGCACAATCCAACAAGCGCATTGCAGAGGCAGCGCTGGCTAAGAAGCAGCCATCGACAGTGGAACAGCCAGCTATCAGAGAAGCGCCCACCACACAGCCGGGCCAAGTCACGGAGATTCTTGAGCCGGTCATCACTCGTCATGAGCCTTTGTCCCAGACAATCAATCCATCGGACCAGCCCCAGACAATCTCCTATCAGGAGAAGGTGAAAGTGACACTTCCTGGAGGAATGCTCAAAGAACCCCAGACCCTCACTATTGCAAAGGTTGAAGGCCTGCCAGGCAAAGATATTCCCTTCCTCAAAAGCGGCGATCAATATGAGATCTCTCTGGGGGATATTCATATCTTTGACGAGAATGTCACCATCGACATGGCTTACGATCCCGCTTCCATAACTGAAGGCGTCTCACCCCAGGATCAACTGATCGTAACCTCGTGGAACGAGACCAGGCGAATGTGGGAGCGAACGGAGTTTGAGGTGGATGAATCTAGGCACGTCGTTGTCGCCAAGATAAAACACTTCAGCATCTGGGGTGCATGGTACGCCATTAAGGGCTTGAAACCTCTCTCCCTCAGAAAGGGAGACTGCGAGATACGATTCTGGGTAAAGGATTCGGAAAATACATTTGTACCTCCAGGTCAAGCTGCAAAATATCTTGGCTCAGGTGAAAAAAAGTACACTAGGCCCAGCGATCAACCCAGTTTTCGCGATGTGCTTAGGGACTACTTCAATAAGTCCTGGGACAAATATAATGGTGCAGGGTTCCGCATGCCCACTGGGATAATTGACGTCTTTATTGTTTCAAGTACGTATTATTTCTTTACACTCGAAAGTCCGGAAAAGGGATCCCTCAACTTTGATAGCGTCATATATTTTCCTATTGTGCTTCTTGAACCGGCGGAACTTAAGCAAGATATTGCACACGAGCTCTTTCACGTTATTCAGAACCAGTACATGGCATGTTATTCCATGGGGATCCGATTAATTGATAGTCGAAAATGGTGGATAGATGCGACCGCAGACTACGCAGCAGCGAGAATTGCTTGGCCTCAAGATGATGCAGTACAAAAGCAGACTTTTAAACTCAAGCCCTATTACCTGGAAGGTCGATTGACTTATTTTTCAGAGAACAAAATGGATCGGTTCTACCGCCACCAGTACCAGACAAGCGCTTTTGTTGACTTCCTGGTCAATCAGGTGGGAGTGAATTTCAAGGAGATGTGGGAGTATACCGCAAACCCCTCATGGGGAGATATCCAGGATGCACTCGATCCCCTGGATAAGTTCCTGAAGATCAAGAAGACATCTTTTGTCGGCATTGAGCTAACGGAGGGCCTAAGAGAAAAATACCTTCAATTCGCAGAGTTCTTCCTCTTCGATCAGAACAGCCCAATACCTGATAGTGACACCGTTCCAGATGGGGCCTTGAATAAGAAGACCGAACTCAGCAGCTCAAAGAAGAAAGATGTCTGGGAGGTCCAGCTGGACCCATATTATACCGCAAAGGTCTGGGAATTAAGCGTTTCCCCTGAGCTAGGAAATTCCATAATCTTGAATGTATCTTTTGATTCAAGCAACAGCAATGTACCCATTATCGGGATCGAGACGTCGGGCTCGGGCTTCGAATGGGTGAGGATCTATAAGCTCGAGGGCTTCAAGCGCACTTCTGCAACAGAAGCTTATGTGACAACCATCGACGCAAAGGATGAGAAAAGTGCCGAAGTTGAGATATCCCCGTGGGATGGATTGTACGTCCTCGCCATCAATCCCTATGGCTCATGGCTGAATCTGAAGCTCAATGCCAGCCTTAGCATCCCAACTCTTGAGATCCAAAGACCCTTCTCAGAGAGTGAGAAAGGTGTTCCCGAAACGGAATATCGCTTCTCTTTGATAAAGAGCAATATCCCCGGCGACGCTGAGTATGAGTGGGACTTTGGAGACGGCGAAACGGCTGACGGAGAGAGCGTGACCCATAAGTTCTCCTCTGAAGGCGACTATACCGTTAGCGTCCAAGCCACATGGTCTGGCGGCTCCGCCGAAAACGAGACGAACATAGAGATCGAGCCACCATCCGTAGAGATCCGAAGGCCGTTTTCGGAGGGCCAGAAGGGCGTTCCTGAGACAGATTACACTTTCTCCGTGATAAAGAAAGGCATCCCAGATGACGCTCAGTATACGTGGTCCTTCGGGGACGGCGGCACGGCTTCGGGCGAGAGTGTGATCCACAAGTTCGCCCAAGAAGGAGACTACACTGTCAAGGTCAGTGCTTCATGGAGCGGCGGTTCCGCTGAGGACGAGACTAGTATCGGGATTGAAGCGAAGGCTTGTCAGAGAGTGAGTATCTGGGCTCCTCACTCTCAAGAGCCTGGCCAGGCTGGAATCTTTAATTATCCGGGCATTGAGCAAATATTCAATCCCGGTAATGATCCCGTCACTGGGTATATGCCTGTAGGCACCGAAAATTATGAATGGTCATGGTCATTCGGTGACGGTAGCCCTACCGAGACAACTCATGGTATTGAATTTGCAGAGCATACTTACTCCTCTCCGGGCGTATACACTGTCGAAGTTACCGGGCAGTGGAAGCAGGACTGTGCTGAAGGAACAGTCCAAGTTGAGATCTTGGAAAGACCTGCCCAAAAAGAAACTGGTTAGGGAGGGGGTTAGGCAGAAGGCGGGGATGATGAAGGCTGAACCGCCGAGCTACAACAGATCCTAAACCATATTGCCGACCTTGATGCGACAGGGGCGTACAGGAGGATGGTCGCCTCCCTCGAGGCCTGCTTCAGGGCCTGGGCAACGTGGCCCGCCATATCCCTGGCCCTTTCGTTGCGCCGATGCTCCACTAGCAGAAAGGAGTGGTGGTTCTCCTCCAGGATGGTCCTTAGCTGGATAGAGGTGAAGGCTCTCCTCACTATCAGCTCCATGAAGCTGCGATCCAGCCGGCTGAGGACGCCCGAGCGGATGCCAGTGATAAAGAGGATCCTGAATTGCTGCAGGTGGGGGTTGCCGTTCAAGGCCCGGGCCACCATATCCTCCGGGGCGATAAGGGGAGCAGGGAGACGGCGGGAAGGAGTTGGATTTCCTCGATTAGTATAGAGGAGCTTTGGGGATATTAGGGGATGGAAAGGGCGGGCGAAGGTGAGATGCATGTCTTATGTGGAATTCTTATTGGCTCACATTCAATGTGGCACATAAGACAAGGCCAGAGTCTGGCTATTCATCAACGACTTGAGCAGATCATGGCTTGATTCGCTACCTCCGATATCCCACATTATGTAGATATTAGCTAGGGCCCACATGAAAGATATCCTTTTGCTTGATAGAGTTCGTGAGGGGGATAATCAAGATTTGATAGATTCGAAAAGGTGAATA
>Ga0315273_10010551_pt1 | contig 11787 bp, 7 predicted proteins | sample YL17G02_0_MG_FD_205753 | JGI IMG/M metagenome (GOLD analysis project Ga0315273, IMG submission 205753) | Sediment microbial communities from Yellowstone Lake, YNP, Wyoming, USA - YL17G02_0 | ecosystem: Environmental > Aquatic > Freshwater > Lake > Sediment | place: USA: Wyoming | collected... | reverse complement strand
TCATTTACTTGCCATATGCCCGATTGTTTAGAAATGCCCTATAAACCCGTCATTTTGGGGGCTACCGAGGAAAGGGTAGGAAAACCAACATACAGAATGGGGGGGATGAGTTGCATGGCAGGTGATTTTATGGGGAATTGGTCATTTGATAAAGAATTAAAACCCGGTGATAAAATCATCTTTGATGATATGATTCATTACACAACGGTAAAAACGACCATGTTCAATGGCGTCAATCATCCCTCCATTGGAATATGGAGTGAAAAGTCAGGATTTAGATTAATTAAAGAATTTAATTATCAGGACTATAAAAATAGATTATCTTGATCATCTGTTTCTGGGTGAAGTGATAAAGGGGATAGAGGAGAGGTTGTGCGGGGAGATCGAGTATCCTACGGGAAAAATAATTCCCGAATTTTGAAGGTGCAACCCTCCAAATTCCATTGTTGTCCTAAAATAGCCTCTAACTCCATTCATTGGTGCATTTTAATCTATATTTTAATGTTATTCAATAGCGTTGATGATTAAATAATATGTACTTACTGTTATTTTAACCATTATTACAAATACTTATTGATACTCATAAATTTATATTAATAATCTATTTATGTATTAACTAATATGAATTTATTTAAAAATTTCTAATATCTTATGTTTTACTAATTTTATGATAAATAAAAGCTTGACAAATAGGTTTTTATGTTATATTATTCAGCTGTTAAATAAACGCAAGTATTAAATATATGAAAAAAGATGCACAAATAATTGCAGATAAGATTAAAAATTTAGTAGACCAGTTGGCCGCACTGTCTGCTGGACAATCCAGGGGAAAATTACTCCAGCAAAGTAAACCAACAAGTATTGCGAAGGGCGCTTCAGGTGCACTTTCAACATTAATAGAAGAAGGTTTTTTTGACACACCAAAAGACCTCTCTTCAATAATGGAAAAATTGCAGGAAATTGGTCGTTACTATCCACGTACTACCGTATCGATGAATTTATTGAATCTTACTAAAAGACGCATCCTTAACCGTCTTAAAGACAAGGAAACAAGAAATTGGCAGTATGTATTAAGAAAATAAATCATACAAGGAAAGAATTATGAAAAACCAAAATTTAACAACAATTCTAGAACGTATTGAAAGGCTTGAAGAGGCGGTATTTGGCAGTGGTGAGATAAAGAGCAAAAAGAGAGATAAAGTAGTTACAACATCTAAAGATATTGATTTCTTACTCAACGAGAGGGCATTTGTAGATAGATATGCTAATGATAAAAGCGGACCCAAGAAATTTACTCTATTACTGGCTTATTTGGTAAAGGGTGAGATTGATAAAAATATGGAACTTAGTGAAATAAAGAAGCATTGGAATAAAATGAGTGCAAAAAATTTACTTGGTAAATTTAATATGTTTTATCCAAATGAAGCAAAAACAAGAGGGTGGGTTGATTCAAAAAAATATGGAAGTTATTGTTTAACAAATGAATGGAAAAACGTTCCATGAACATCAAAAAACAAATAAAAGATTTATTAGTCCAAAAATTTGAAGCCCGAAGAATTGATTCTTTCCTTAATTATTTTCTATGTTCCGTCCAAAAATATGAGGAGAACGATTGGGAGAATTCCCTCATCAAAGCTGGTAAATTTATTGAGGTAATTGTTAAGTTATTATGGACTTATTGTGGTAAATCTTTACCAACCCGACAAAAAGATTTTAAAGCCAGCCTATACGCTAAAAAAATCATAGATCAAGTTGATACAGCGACACTTCCTGAAGATGGTTTGCGACTTCAAATACCTCGTGCATGTATTTTTGTTTACGACATAACCTCAAACCGTGGAGCAAGACATGACTCGGATGAGATGAATCCTAATGAGATGGACGCTACTGTTATTCTCCCCATATGTTCATGGATATTGGCAGAGCTCATTCGATTTTCTGCGAAGTATTCGATTAATATTAATGAAGCAAAGAAGGTTGTCGATTTTTTTATGGAACGTCGATATCCAATTTTCGAAGAAATTGATGGACGGATATACGTTAATAATGAAAAATTTAATAGCGCTCCTGAATGTAGTCTGCTTATTTTGTATAAGCAGTATCCAAAGAGACTTAGTAGGGGAATACTTACAGATTTACTGAAACGCCATAATTTCAAACAAACCGCATTGAAGTTGGAGAGGCTGATGCCTTATATTGATATTGATGAGAATGGTAGTATACTTTTGCGAGCGACTGGGAGGAAAAAAGCAGAACAAATTTTGAATAAAAGATAAACTATTCTTAAAATAACTCCAACCGAGACGTATAAAAGATTGGGGTCTGCGTTTAAGTCTTACTCATTTCGGCGGTGAATGACATTCATTGGACACTGGGCAGGTTTTAGAACAATAATACCGTATTATCGATGCATGGCACCAATTCTGAAAAATATAACCTATACCACATTTACAAATCCGGAAAAAGTAACTTTAAGTTTGAGAGTGCTATGACAAGTTAGTTGGATACGCTTTAGAAAAAAAAGATATTATGGACTTAATAGAAAGGGTAGAAACAGGAAAGAGCGGCTAGCAACCGGCCACAGGGACTCGGGCCACTTCGCGGCCCTCGCTCGTAAATCGAGACGTTAGCGAGGCTAACATGAAAGTATGCGGAGTTGATTTATCGGCACACGACGCCATCGTTGTCATTCTCAACGGCACCAGAACATCGTGGCACTTGGTTGACTGTGAACCACGAAAAATCACCTTGCCGGATGATGAAGATGCGGGGCAAGTGCGAACCTTCCGGGATGCGATGGATGCCTTTATTAAGCATCATGGAATTCAGAGAACGGCGGTGAAGAAACGTGGGAAGAAGGGGAAGTTTGCCGGCGGTTCAGTCAGTTTCAAGATGGAGGGACTGATTCAGCTCATTGAGACGTGCGACGTCATCCTCCTACCGGTACAGACAATCGCAAAGATCGCAAAGGACCATCCCGATGCATTCCCGGAGGAACTCAATCAGTATCAGAGGGAAGCTTTTTACACGGCACTAACTGCATTAGACGCCTAGTGAGCAATCTGAACGTTGCACTCCTTGCCATTCCTGATCCCATCAAACAGAAGCTGGCTGACCTGTCTGCAAGCATCGAGTTCGACAAGGCAAGCGACAAAGGGGCAAACGGATACACGTTTTTCGGAAAGAACCGAGTTCACAACCGCAGGGTTGCCGTCAAATTCTATAATTGGGGAGGTGATCCGCAGTATCACGCAGAGCCACGTAATCTTGCAGCGATCCGATCAGATCATGTGATTTCCATTCTCGATGCGGCGTTTGTCGACAACGAGTATGCGTATTTCTTGACCCCCTTCTACCCGAAAGGGGACATGGAGGATCTCATTGCTAAGGGTGGCGTATTGGGCAACAGGCATGCTGTACAACTTACTCGGGAAGTCCTTTCCGGTTTGGTGGAATTGCATTCTCTTAGGCTTCTTCACCGCGACTTGAAGCCACAGAACATTTTGATCGACAATCAGGGCCGCGCGTTGATCGGCGATTTCGGATCCGTCAAAGCTTTGCCCCGCGGCACAGAGACCGTTCCCGGTTCTGGGCACTCCCTCATTTACCGCCCCCCCGAATCAATTGCCGCGAACCAGTACGGCTTGACAGGTGATCTGTATCAGGTTGGGATTCTCCTCTTCCAACTCCTCGGCGGTTATCTGCCGTACGATGAGATTGCATGGTTGACTAAGCGTGAGAAGCGTGAGTACTTGGCGATCCAAGATGAAATCGAACGATCGATATTTGCCACTCGCACCATATCATCCAAGATCCAACGAGGACGTGTTATCGACGTCAATACGCTTCCACCGTGGATTTGTAAACCGCTTCGCCGTACGGTGACAAGGGCGTGCAACATTACGCCAGATAGACGCTTCACGTCCACAGCCGAGTTCCTGGCACATTTGGCAAGGCTTGCTCCCAGAATCCATGATTGGCAGATGGTACAAGCTCTGCCTACCCTTATTGGTAACACCAGCTACCGCATCTACATGCGCTCAGATCGGCAGGACCTTCATGTCGAGAAACGTATCGGATCCGGATGGCGAAAGGACAATAGCTTCACGGCAGGAGACATATCCGGACTCGTGCAAGAAATAGAAGAAAGAGCTATGCGATAACAACGGCTCGGACCGTACAGTGAACCGCTACGCGGTTCACTGCCGGCCAAAACGGGCTTACGTGAATGAGGAAACTATGAAGGAACGCTTAATGTTATTCATTGATGGTACAAACCTTCTACAGACACTTGGCAAAGTAATTAATGCTGATTTTCGAGCAGACAAACCTCCAGAAGATGCAATATACCTTGCAATGATGATTGTTAGAGGTCTCATTCAGAGGATTAGTGTCAATGCTGATTTTTATTCTCCCAAGCTATTAAGAATCTATTGGTTTGGTTCCTTTCAATGGCAGGATGTGGGGTCAGACTTAATTATTGAGTTTAGTGAAATGTCACCAAAATGACTATCGCCTAACGAGCGGCTCCACCGGATCGCCGATAAACCCGGCTCCCGGTGAGCCTTGACGTTAGGAGGCGTACGGGGGGGACGTAGTTGAAAAATAGCACTTTACAGATACGTAAAAGTATGATAGAGATTCGTCATGCCCCGCCAAGCAAGGTTAGATGCTCCAGGAACTCTTCATCATGTGATGATTCGAGGGATTGAAAGATCTCCGATATTTAAAGATGACCAAGACCGGGGAGATTTTATTTCCAGGATGGGGATGTTAGCCCAAGAGACTGGGACCAGGATTCTTGCCTGGGCGTTGATGAGAAACCATGTTCATCTTTTGTTCTTTAGCGGTCCTACTGGCATCTCAAAATTCATGCGTCGTCTCTTAACTGGCTACGCTCTTCGATATAACCGGAGACACCGGAGAAGCGGCCATTTATTTCAAAACCGGTATAAGTCAATTGTTTGTGAAGAGGAAAGTTATTTATTGGAATTGGTACGCTACATTCATTTAAATCCCTTAAGGGCTGCTGTGGTAAAGAGTATGGGGGAATTAGATCAGTATCCCTGGAGTGGTCATAGGGTTTTGGTGGGAAAGGGAAAGAACGACTGGCAGGAGAGAGAATATGTGCTCCATCAGTTTCATGAAAAGGAAGGGAAGGCCATTCGGGCTTACCGAAAGTTTATGGAGGAGGGGAAGGGTCAGGGGCGGCGGCCAGAGTTAGTGGGTGGGGGATTGATTCGAAGCTTAGGGGGCTGGTCCCAGGTAATATCTTTAAGAGGTTCTCGGGAGAAGATGGAATATGACAGCCGGATTTTAGGGAATGGAGATTTTGTAGCTGAGATTATAAGAGAAGCGGAAAAGAAGGTAAGGAGATATCTCCGGGCCGGTGAAATTAATAATTCCATTGATAAATCAATTAAGGAGATATGCCTTAAAGAAGGAGTGTCGGAACAGGAATTGCGGCTGGGGGTGCGGACCAGAAAGTATTCGAGGGTGCGAGCGAAGATTGGGTATCATCTGAGTCATGAGTTTGGGATTTCGAGGGCTGAGATCGCACGGCAAATGGGGGTATGTACTTCAGCGATTGCTAAGGCCATTCAGAACATAGAAGGGGCGGAGAATAAGTGTTAATTTTCAACTACGTCCCTGTCCCTCTGTGTCCCTCCTGCCCTAATAGAAATCATCAACCTTTAATTCAGGCCGATCCCCACGCTTTGTAGGTGAAAGCGGTAAATTGGCCTTTTGATCGGCAACATTTTGGAAAAATAATGACTCCTTCCTGAACTCTTCGACCAGTCATTTTAGCCAAGCATACTTGATTTGAATCGGTAATCATTGGTGGTTGATTTCCCTTGACCTACTACTCCCCTTTTCGTATATTCAACAAGGTGTTTATGCCAATCCGTATAAGACGCCTTGATAATAAGTATCAGGAGGCACAAATAGCTGAATTTTACAATACTATCGCAGTAGTGTTCGCCGTTTCAACGGCAGGTTATATGGAGAGGAAACCAGTGATTCGCATCTTATGCGGATCAATCTAATAATCGTTAGCCTCCCCAATCATTTGCGCGAAATAAAAAAGGTAGGTCATTGATGGCAAGAAAAAAGACAACCGAAACGAAAAGACCGATTGAGTCCTACGAGCACAAAGGCAAGCAGCGGGTGAACAACCCGCCGGTGGGCCTGGTAACGCCGGACACCGATCCGGACGCCGGAGCGAAGAAAACTTATGCCTACGATCCGCATCTGGACCCGCAACTGCAATGGGCGGGCAAGGCCGAGCATACATCGTTCGAGGTGCCCACGGTGTCGCTGCACGTCCACGAGCGCATTGACCCGCGCACCATCATCGAGGCGGTGCGTAAGCGGAACGGTAAGGGCGCGGCGGTGCAACTCCCGCTCTTTGAGCTCGAACGTCAAGAGCCCCTGCGCGAAGCGATCGAGTTCTACCAACATGCTCACGGTTGGAGCAACCGCCTCATCGCCGGCGACAGCCTGTTGGTGATGAACTCGCTGCTGGAAAAGGAGGGCATGGCGGGCAAGGTGCAGATGATCTACAACGATCCGCCCTACGGCATCAAGTACGGCTCCAACTTCCAGCCCTTCGTGAACAAGCGCGACGTGAAGGACGGCAAGGACGAAGACCTGACCGCAGAGCCGGAGCAGATCCGCGCCTTCCGCGACACCTGGGAACTGGGTATCAGCTCCTACCTGACCTACCTGCGCGACCGCCTGCTGCTGGAGCGCGAACTACTCACCGAATCCGGCAGCGTCTTTGTACAGATTAATGACGACAATTTACATCACGTAAAAGAATTGCTTGATGAAACATTAGGTTGTGGCAATTTTATAAATATTATTCCCTTTAAGAAAAGGGCCTCCTATTTATCAAGGTTTGGAAAAGGTTTATTTGAACAATTCGATTACATTATATGGTATGCAAAAAACATCGATAAGGTTAAGATTTATTCGTTATACCTGCCCCAAGATAAAGTATCAGCTTTGAAAGGGGAATTCAGATATTACGAAGATAGAGATGGGGTACGGGCTATTACAAATGATGATATCCTAAACAAAGATTTAGATTTGTCTAAAGTATTCAGAACCCACTCAGCGTCTAATAAATCTACGAATCCTAAAAATACAGATCCGATAGAAGTAAATGGAAAGGTGTTAAAACCCCCTTCTGGACACGAATGGAGAGTAGATCCTGATGGAATGTTGAATCTTAAGAGACAAAATAGACTTCTTGCGAGTAGTATAACCCGTCCATATAAAATATATTACACAGATTTTCCTTACTCGTTAATAAGCAATCTGTGGGATGATACTTTAGCAGAACAATTCCCTATTTATGCTGTTCAGACGGATGAATTACCAATCCAACGATGTCTCTTAATGAACACCGATCCCGGCGACCTTGTGCTGGACATTACCTGCGGTAGCGGCACAACGGCCTATGTTTCCGAGCAGTGGGGTCGGCGCTGGATTACATGCGACACCTCCCGTGTCGCCCTCACCCTCGCCCGCCAACGGCTGATGACCGCCGTCTTTGACTACTACGAGCTGGCTCACCCGCAAGAGGGCGTCGGCAGCGGCTTCAATTACGAGACCGTGCCGCACATTGCCCTCAAGTCCATCGCCAACAACGAACCACCGGCGACGGAAACGCTCTACGACCAGCCGCTGGTGGATAAAAAGAGACGCCGCGTCAGTGGCCCTTTCACCGTCGAAGCCGTGCCCGCCCCGGCGGTCAAGTCGGTGGAAGAGATTCTGGAAGACCAGCCGCAACCCGCCGATCTTTCCATCGCCCGCTCCGGAGAGACCCTGCGCCAGGGAGAATGGCGCGACGAGTTGCTGCGCGCCGGGATACGCGGCAAGGCGGGCCAGCACATCCGCTTTGCCCGGCTGGAGCCACTCCCCGGCTGTCGCCATCTCCACGCCGACGGCGAGACCCGCTCCAGTGACGAAGGCAAGGACTCGGTGCGGGAGAAAGGCACCGCCTACGCGCCTCAGCGCATCGTCGTTTCGTTCGGCCCGGAGCACGCACCCCTGGAGCAGCGCCAGGTGGCCCAGGCCATCGAAGAGGCGCATACGCTCGTGCCCAAGCCGAAACTGATCGTCTTCGCTGCCTTCCAGTTCGACCCGGAAGCTGCCAAGGACATTGACGAAACCAACTGGCCGGGCGTAACCCTGCTCAAGGCGCAGATGAATGCCGACCTGCTGACCAACGACCTGAAAAAGAAGCGGGCCAGCAATGAATCCTTCTGGCTGATAGGTCAGCCGGATGTGCGCCTGGAGCGTATTGCCAAAGGCGAGAACAAGGGCAAGTGGCGGGTCAGCGTGGAGGGATTCGACTATTACAACACCAGGACCGGCGGCGTCGAATCGGGCGGTGCGGGTCAGATCGCCGTCTGGATGCTGGACACCGACTACGACGGGCGCAGCCTTTATCCGCGCCAGGTCTTTTTCCCGCAGGCCGGAGAGGGCGAGGGCTGGGCGCGGTTGGCGAAGAACCTCAAAGCCGAGATCCACGAGCAGTTGATCGAAGCCTACCGGGGCACGGTCTCGCTGCTCTTTGCGCCGGGAGAGCACAAGCGCATCGCCGTCAAGATCGTGGACGACCGGGGCATCGAGAGCCTGAAAGTGCTGGAAGTGGAATAATGGCGAAAACGACCATTGACCGCCTCATCATCAACCCACCCTACGCGGAGCCGGAACGCCACTGGCGCTACGAGCGTGAGACGCGCACCTTTGACCTGGTGGAGGGGCGCCGTCCGGCGGGCTACGTGGTGGCATCGGGCGAGTCCAAGGCTTTCGATGATCCCGGCATCTTTGTGGAAATCCCGCTGGTCAACCAGATTCGTCCGCGTGTGGCCGCCTGGCGCGAGGCCGGCTGGCCGGGCGTCTCCAGCATCACCAAGCGGCTACTGGAGCATTGGCAGGACCCGGAAGAGTTTGAGGCGCGGCGCTTTTTCTTCTGCCAGTTGGAAGCCATCGAGACGCTGATATGGCTGACCGAAGCGCCTACCGCCGAGCGGGTGGGGATAGACATCCCCGGCGACGGCGGGGCTTTTATGCGCCAGTGCTGCAAGATGGCCACCGGCTCCGGCAAGACCATCGTGATGGCAATGGCGATTGCCTGGCAAATCCTCAACAAGGTGGCCTATCCGCAGGACGCCCACTTTGCCAAAAATGTTTTGGTGATGGCACCGGGGCTGACGGTGAAGACCCGACTGGCGGTGCTGGAACCGGCGGCGGTGGGGAACTATTACGAGGCGTTCAACATCGTGCCCTCAGCCCTGTTGGACAAACTGCGTCAGGGTAAGGTGCGGGTGCGCAACTGGCACGTCCTGGCCTGGGACAGCGAGGAGCAGATCAAGAAACGGCGCAGCGTGGACAAGCGCGGCGTCAAGAGCGACGAAGCCTACACCCTCGAGGTGCTGGGCGAGATGGCCAACGCCCGCAACCTGCTGGTGATCAACGACGAGGCGCATCACGCATGGCGGGTCAACTGGGAAGCAGAAGGCAAGTACCTGCGCAGCAGGGATATGAAAGACAGCGCCGAGGAGGCCACGGTCTGGATCGGCGGACTGGACCGCCTTCACCGTTCGCGGGGCATCCTCACCTGCTACGACTTTTCTGCCACGCCGTTTACGCCGTCGGGCAAGAAGAGCAGCGAGGAGGCGCTCTTCGGCTGGATCGTCAGCGACTTTGGTCTGAACGACGCTATCGAATCGGGGTTGGTCAAGACCCCGCGCGTGGTGGTGCGCGACGACGCCGTGCCCGACGCCAAGACCTACAAATCGCGCCTCTACCACATCTACAACGACCCGGACGTGAAAGACGACCTGAACCGCAAGGCCGAGCCGGAAGAACCGCTGCCCGACCTGGTGCTGAACGCCTACTACCTGCTGGGCTATGACTGGCGCGAGGCGTGGAAGGCGTGGAAGGAAGCCAATCTGCCCACCCCGCCGGTGATGATCACCGTCTGTAACCGCACCGAAACGGCGGCGCGGGTGAAGCACGCCTTTGACTCCCGACGTATTCACATTGACGAACTGTGCGACCCGGAGCGCATCCTGCACATTGACTCGAAGGTGCTTAAAGAGGCGGAAGAGCGCGAGGAGCCAGTTGCACCGCTGACGCTGGTGGAAGTGGATGCTGAGACCGAAGAAGCCGAAGCGCCAGTGGAGCGCAAGCTGACCAAGGCCGAACAGGCCGAACTGCTGCGCCGGATGGTGGACACGGTGGGCAAGGCCGGACAGCCAGGGGCGAATATCCAGAAGGTCATCTCTGTAGGGATGCTGAGCGAGGGGTGGGATGCCAAGACGGTGACGCACATTATGGGCCTGCGCGCCTTCACCAGCCAGTTACTGTGCGAGCAGGTGGTGGGTCGCGGCCTGCGGCGGACATCTTACGAAGTCAACCCGGAGACGGGACTGTTCGAGCCGGAATACGTCAACATCTTTGGCGTGCCCTTTACCTTCCTGCCCCACGAAGGAGGCGGGGACGGGCCGCCTCCGCCGCCCACGCCCAAGACCGCTATCGAACCGGACCCGGCCAAAGCAGGATTTGAAATCCGCTGGCCCAACGTGGTACGCATCGAGCGCATCTTTCAGCCGACCCTGACGTTGGATTGGGCCAAAGCGCGTGCCTTGGAGCTGAACGCCGCACAGACGGCGCAGGTGGCCGAGCTGGCCCCGGTGCTGGAAGGCAAACCGGACGTGAGCCAGATCAGCCGCATCGAGTTGGAGCGGCTGGCGCGGGAGTTCCGTATCCAGCGCATTATTTTCGAGACGGCGCGGGACGTGTTTGACCAGATGAAGCACACCTGGCAGGGCAACCGTGAGGTCTTGCTGGCGCAGTTGGTGCGCATCGTGGAGGAGTTCATCCGCTCGGACAAGATCGCGATTTCTCCGCCACTTTTTTATCAGGATGAGCTGCGCCGTCGGCTGATCATCACCCTGAATATGTCGCGGGTGGTGCAGCACGTCTGGGAGGCGGTGCGGCAGGATAACACCGAACGTCTGACACCGGTGTTCGACCGTGACCATCCCATTCGCGCCACGGGCGAAATGCGCACCTGGTATACCGGCAAGCCCTGCGAGCGGACAAGGAAATCCCACATCAACGTCTGCGTCTATGACAGCACTTGGGAGGCGTCAGACGCTTTTGTGCTGGACGACAGCAATCACGTCGCCGCCTGGGCCAAGAACGACCATCTGGGGTTTGAGGTACTCTACGTTTATCGCGGCGTAGTGCGGAAATACCGGCCCGACTTCCTGGTGCGGCTGACTAATGGCGAAATGCTCGTCCTGGAGACCAAAGGGCAGGACCCGGAGCAGGACAAGGTCAAACGGCGTTATCTGGACGAATGGGCGCAGGCGGTAAACGCCCACGAGGGCTTTGGGCGCTGGCGTTGTGCGGTGGCGAAAGCGCCGGGCGAGATTCGGGATATTCTGATCAAGAGTGACTCAACCGAAGTGAGACCAGTATCCTTGGCTAATTCTATGACAGCAGGATGATCCACGAATGATGAAATGGGGGACGTAGGGGAAAATGCAACTTGATAAAGATTAAGGCAAGCGGCGTTGGGGTCACCCATTTAAATAAATGGGTAAGTGCCGACTGCTGAAGAAAGGGGTCAAGCGTGCTTTTGACTCTTACTCATTTCGACGGTGAATGACATTCATTGGACACTCGGCAGACTTTAGAACAATAAGAAGACCAGACATTTTTTGAAAGATTTGGCGCGCCCGTCCCGACTCAAACGGGCGA
>Ga0315273_10010550_pt1 | contig 11788 bp, 7 predicted proteins | sample YL17G02_0_MG_FD_205753 | JGI IMG/M metagenome (GOLD analysis project Ga0315273, IMG submission 205753) | Sediment microbial communities from Yellowstone Lake, YNP, Wyoming, USA - YL17G02_0 | ecosystem: Environmental > Aquatic > Freshwater > Lake > Sediment | place: USA: Wyoming | collected... | reverse complement strand
AGACGACGTCAAGCAGGGATCAAGGATTTTACCGAGAGTTCGGCCCTGCCCAGATTCAAAAGATCCTAGCCGAGAGTGATCATCTCGATCTGAACCAGAGGCAAAATAGGTTCTATACCGACAAGGTGGGCAAGGACTTGCCACAAGAATTTCATGACGATCTTTATAAAGTATCCCTTCAGGCCCGAGCCTGGTTAGGCCAGCTCAGTCAGCTTGGCCAGCTGAGCAATTACTTGCCCCCTCATGAGCATCTGAAGAGATTAGAACAGCTCACGGGCGTAACACCGGTAGGCTACGGCCCGGCTGGCGCCGCCTCAACTGCACTCCCGCGTCCGCTGGAGAAATGGCTGATTCAGGTTCGCAAACTGGTGGTCCATCCGGTTTTTAGTGACAAACGTCTCTTGGGTCGAGTGCTGCATGATTTAATCACGCACTTTGAAGCTCTCTGCGGCGTGCGCCTCTCGGAGCTCTCCGAGCACGAGTTAGAGCAATTAAGGCATCTCTACCGTACCGGGGTGACCCATTAAATAAAGCTGCTGATAGTGGGAGACCACCGCCTCGCGGACCGTCTTAAACTCCTGGTATTCCAGTCCGAATTCCCGGCAAGTCTGCATGACAATAGGTTTGATCAGAGGATAATACCCATTGTAGAGGCGAGGGAACAGATGATGCTCTACCTGATGATTGAGTCCCCCTAAGTACTTGGACAGAAGGCGATTGGAGTTGGCGAAGTTTTTCGTGGTTTTCACCTGATGGGCCGCCCAGCAATCTGGAATCTGGTGGGTCTTGGGGTTGGCGGCCGGAAAAGCGGCATGGTCATAGACGTGAGCCAAGCTGAACACTACGCCTAAAACAAAACCTGCCACGACTTGAACGACCAAGTAACTGCCCAAGACGTTCAAAAAGGGATGGAAAAAGGAGGGAAGGATTAACCCCCAAAAGGCATGATTTAGCTTAAAGAAATAAAACACCTTCACATCCTGAGTGGAAAAGGGACCCAGTGCATTGCTGCCGACTTTTCGGGTTTTAAGCACCTCAAAATCTCCATGCCACACCCAATCCAAAGTCACCAAGAGGTAGACGAAAAATCCATAAAGATGCTGAAAGCGGTGATAGGGCTTATATTCCTGCGTGGGCGCAAACCTCAGGATGCCCCCCGTTTCGATATCTGCATCCGTACCCGGAATGTTGGTAAAAGAATGATGAATGATCACATGTCTGAAATTATAAAATTTATTACACGTGCCCATGACCTCCCAGGCGTAGCGGAGGGCGTTTGCAATCTTCGGGTTTTTACTAATATTACTGTGAACCGTCTCATGTAAAATATTAAAACCAATTGCGGCAATCAGGAGGCCCTGTGTGATACAGAGGAGGAGATTGATCATAGTCGAGTGGTGCCCGAAGGCCAGGAGGCCGTAAACGGTGAAGGTGGTAACCACCAGGGCAATCATTTGAAGTATGGAAGACCAGTTGGCAGTGTGCTCAAGATTTTTATCCTTCAAGAATTGATTAACTCTTTTTCTTAAAACTTTTCCAAATTCTGAGCTGGTTTCATCAAATGTAATATCGGACATAGCCATCTTCGTTATAACCTTTCTTGTAACCCTTCTTGTAATCCTTCTTGTAACCTTTCTTGTAATCCTTCTTGTAACCCTTCTTGTAACCTTTCTTGTAATCCTTCTTGTAATCCTTCTGCAGTTAAAGACCGGCTTAAGTGTGCAGTTAAAAGCTAAGGAGCGCAATTTGAAAAGCGAGCATTGCGAAAAACAGTGTTTTTTGCGATTTTGTGCCTAAAATTGGCCCATTTTTTGATTAATGACACATTTTCGCCGCAGGGAAGGCGCCGCGCCCGTTATGGCACGCTCGCTGCATAAGCACACGGCAAGATCATTGGTTGCATAAAGTGTTGTGGTACGTTTGTTCTGGGGGCGACGATGGTCATCAAAAAATTCACAAAACATTCAACATAGCCCACCTCATACCGCTGGCTCTCGAAAGGGAGCCAGCCGGAATCCAGCAGTTCTGAGTGAAAAAATAGACCTCGATGATCGAGCTTACCGTACTGAGTGAAAAAATAGACCTCGATGATCGAGGTTACTCAGACCCTCAAAAGTGAACTAACAGTTCACTTTTAAGGGTCTGAGAGGTTCTCTATCCCTCAAAAGTGAACTGTTAGTTCACTTTTGAGGGTCTGGGATTCAAGATTTAAGTGCGTCCACAAGCTTCGAGACTCACAAGCGCAAAAAACCATACGGGATCATCAATTACGATCACGATCACGATCACGATCACGATCACGATTACGATTACGATCAGTCATCCGAAATGCCAACTGACAACCGAGTCAAAATACCAAACCTTCGTGACGTTGAAGCTACTCCTTGGAATTAGCCGGATAAAAAAACGACAGTCGAAATGCTGTGGTGCGTTAAGCTGGTTTTAAAAAACTAGTCCATTGTGCGAAAAAATTTTCACCCTTGGCTCCTTTCGCTACTGAGACAAGGTTTATTTTTGACCCAGAAGTGCTGTCATCACGTCTTGTCCTTTGCTTTTTAACGCCAATCGCGTTAAGAAGAAGCGCGATTCCAGTCAAAGAGGGGAGGGAATGATGAACATGGCTGTCACTTTCATGGCTGTCGCTTTAAAGAACACCAGAGCCCTGCTCTGGATATTTCCCGGTATACTCATCCTCCTCACTGGATGTAAGCAAGACCTAAGACAATACACGGGAGATTACTACGGCAAAATCCTCACTCAAACGCCAGCATTCTCCCAGGAAGATAACGTCTCCGTTCGAGCCCTATCTCATGAAAGACACAAGATCACTTTCGAAGGACACATGCATGGCCAACCTCAGAGCCGAGATTGGACTTGGGAAATTCGAATGGTCCCAAACTTGCCCGCGATTGATCTCAATGCCCAAGGCGAGGTCGGTTTCATTGGCCGACTGAATCGGATTTCGCGCCATTGTTTTGAATCCCCTCGTCCCATGGGTGGCGCCCTAGCTCAAACCGATGCTGCTTCTCCAGCAGCTGAAGATATGGGTATTGCCCCTTACGCTAAGGTCTGTTTGGGCTCAAGTTCAAGCCCAGGCTTTGGTTCAACTTCAAGTTCAAGCCCAGGCTTTGGTTCAACTTCAAGTTCAAGCCCAGGCTTTGGTTCAACTTCAAGTTCAAGCTCAGGCTCAAGTTCAAGCTCAAGTTCAAGCTCAGGTTCAAGCTCAGGCTCAGGTTCAAGCTCAGGTTCAAGCTCAGGTTCAAGCTCAGGCTCAAGTTCAAGCTCAGGTTCAAGCTCAGGCTCAAGCTCAGGCTCAAGTTCAAGCCCAGGTTCAGGTTCAAGCTCAAGTTCAGGCTCAAGTGAAATGCAGTTTGAAATACGCAGTACCGAAGGTTCCATTTCCTTAACTCTACACAACTCCGAACCCGGCGAGTTCCCCTACTTGGAAACTCCTGGGGACTACACAACCTCGGAACTTCGAGATCGGGCTGCTCATTTTGGCTTTGACTTTCGCCTCTCCTCCGAAGAACTCATTCGCGCTCAATTGAATTTACGGCTAGCGCGCTTCAATCTTGTGCCCCATATTTCCGCCGGTTCTGTTTTAAGTATTGGAGCCTACGGGACTCAGGGTGTCATTACGTCGGTCGGGGAGCTAGTCCCATTTTTATTCCCCACCCACTGGATCAGAGTAACGGAGAATGCCCAGTTACTCAACGCGCAGGAATACGCGTTTGCTCTCGTGAAACTCAATTCCATGCAAGTCACCGAGAGCCTGGGCATGGCATTGGGGAGGGACCAGCACCTCTGGACCCAGCTCAAAGAGGATCGGGCCTTGCATTTTGAAATCGAAAATGAAATTCAACTCTTGGAACAGCTCGGGAAACTTCAGCCGGGCTCCCTCCTAGCGATTCAATCAGCAGCGAACAATCTGGACCAGGCCATCGCCAATCTGGAATCGATCATCCCGCTCGAATCCACCGCCCTCTCTACCTCCGTGGGCTTTATCAACCCGAACGCGATCACCACTCTCACGGTAGATATCCTAGGAGATATTGAGGCCCCCCCTGAACTGAATATTACCGATTTAGAACTACGTGCGGTCCGTGCCTCTCCCGAAATTAGACAGATTGAGGCGCTCATTGCGGCATCTAAAACTGCTAAGCGCAGCCGCGCTTTTCAATGGACGAGCCCCCAGGGTGATCCGTCAGGTGCTTTGGGTATAGGTCTCTCGACTTACATCGATATTGGCTCCAGCCATCTTCGTGACTTGTACACGGCGAAAGATCGGATTCACGCTCTCTTGTTACATAAGATATTGGACGCGATCCATGATTATCGTAAGAGCCTGGATTCGCACCAATTTGCTCTAAAAGGGGTTGCGATTCAAACTCGCAGAATTCAAGAAGCCAGAAATTCATTACAAAATCATTCAATCAATGACATTCATGATCTCCGGGATGCTCTCCAGCTTCTTGTCGTGAATCACGCCAATGTTCTGATCGCTCAGTATGCCTGGTATAATTCTCTCTCGAAACTCAATCGCCTACTGAGAGAAGGTCCTTATTCGGATATATGAGTGTAGTAAAATCACCTGATCTGGGCTAAGGCTAGCATGGAAATTTAAAAATTCCCTATCTTTCTATCTTGACGGTTGTTTACAATCATCAACAGTACTTAGCCAAACAGGAGCGACGCCAAAAGTGAACTCAAAAGTGAATCCTAACGCGAATCCTAACGTGAACTCAAAAGTGAATCCTAACGTGAACTCAAATGTGAATCCTAACGTGAACTCAAATGTGAATCCTAACGTGAACTCAAAAGTGAATCCTAACGTGAACTCAAAAGTGAATCCTAATGTGAATCCAAAAGTGAACTTACACAGCAAGTGCTTAACCATTTTAATCCCCTTCGTGGTCTCTTCCCTTTTGAGTTCAATCCATCCGGCCTCCGCCGCCGATCACCTCAATCTGGACGGCTATCTGGCGGCTGTCAAATCGGGCAACTCCGGAATCAAAGGATCGATGGAAAGCAAGGAAGCCGGAGAACTTCGCTCCACCGAAGGTAAACTTCTCCTCGCGCCCACGCTTTATTCCAATATTCAAGTAGTGCGGGATGCGAAGCTTCCTCCCAGTCTTTTGATTTTATTTGATTCACAGGTCTCACAGACATATTCCCTGGGAGTGAGTCAGCTGACCACTTTCGGTTTACAAGCCAAACTCCATTATGATTTGTTCTACCAGTACTACGTCAATCCAGTGGCGACGTTTACCCTGCCGAGCGGTGGCTCACTGGTTCCGAATGCGTACGCCGTGGCTTCCCCCGTTCTAGAGCTCACCCAAAGCCTTTGGTCCAATGGCATGGGACGGGCCACGCAAGCAACCCAGGAACAAGTGGAAGCCCAAGCCTTGGCCTCCAGCTATAATGCGAGTTATCAGACAAAAGTGATGCTAACCCAGGCGGAAGCCACTTACTGGAGGCTCGCTTTAGCTAGACAAGTCGTAGCCGTCCAAAAGGAAGCTCTCGACCGTGCGAATAAAATTTACAGTTGGAATGCCGAGAAAGCCCGCCTGCATTTGAGAGACAATGCCGACGTCCTGCAAGCCGAAGCGCTGGCTAAAAACCGAGAACTGGATCTCCTTTCCGCCCGGAATGAAGAACGCGCGGCGGCGCGGGCCTTCAATACAATACGTGGCGTATCCAATGAGGAAGTGAAAGAAACTTTGGATGAAATTACGTCCGAAATGATTGCAAAGCTGCAAACGCCCAAAAGAGCCACCGTCCGAGACGATGTCAAAGCCGCCCAACAAAACGTGCGTGGGACGATAGCCGGCGCCACTCTCGCATCAGAGAAGGATCTCCCCACGTTGGATGTTTTTGGTTCCCTCTCCATGAATGGCCAGACCAACACCATCGCCACCCAAATTTCAGATACGCTTGGAAATTCTTTTACGAATCGCCCGGGTCAGACTCTAGGCATCCGCTTGAGCATGCCCATCTCAGGCGTGAGGTCCAAGGTCCTTGAAGGTTGGCAAAAAGAGCATATTGCCGCTGAAAAAACCTTAGATCAGAAATTTTTCGAGCAAGAGCAGAGCTGGAAAGATCTGGTCGAAAACCTAGGGGACCAAAGAAAGCAATTAGACCTAGCCTCCACCCTCGAACAAGTACAGAAGGCTAAACTTGAAAACGAACGCAGCCGTTATAAAAGTGGCCGCACCACGACTTATCAGGTCCTCTTATTTGAACAAGACTTCCTCTACGCAGAATTGGCCCGTATCCGAAACCAAGCCGGTGTGCTCAATACAATAGCGCAAATGAAACTATTTGGAGAATCCCTATGAGTCTCGCAGACGTCTCAATTAAAAGACCTACGTTCATTACCTGCGTCATCATCATCATGCTAGCGGTTGGATTGTTGGCGATGAATCGCTTGGGGGTAGACCTCTTCCCCGACGTCACATTTCCAGTCGTGACGATCACGACGCCCTATCCTGGCGCCGGCCCCTCGGAAATCGAAACACTGGTCTCCAAACCCATGGAAGACGAAATCAGCACCCTGGCGGGAATTAAACGACTCACCTCAGTGAACTCCGAAGGGTTCAGCCAAGTCATTGCAGAATTCACCCTGGAAACCGACGTTAAATACGCAGAACAACAGATCCGAGATCGCGTCAGCGCCACGAAGAAAAAACTTCCACTCGATATTAAGGAACCCGTCATCCGACGAATCGACCCGGCGGATCAGGCCATCATGATCTTGGCCTTAAACGCCGAGCTGAGCGACAGCAAGATTTATGACATCGCCGATGACATCATTCGACCGAAGCTCGAACAAGTCAATCAAGTGGGAAACGTCAACATCATTGGCGGTAGAAAACGTGAAATTCATGTCGCTCTGGACCGGCGAAAACTCAAGGAACATGAGCTCTCAGTGACCTCGGTTTATGGAAAATTGGCCGCCTCGGGCGAAAACGTGCCTAGCGGCAAGGTCGACCAAGGCTCTAAAGGCACCGTGTTTCGAACCATCGGTGAGTTTAAATCCCTGGACGATATTAAAAGAACCGTCGTCAATTTTTTCGGAAACGACGTACCCACAACCGTGGGTGAAGTAGGTACTGTTCTTGATACCGTTGAAGATGAATCCACCCGGGCATTTCTGAATGGCAAGAAGGCCGTGTTCCTTCACGTTTTCCGCCAAACGGGCGCAAACACGATCGCCGTTGCGGATTCCTTGAAAAAGAGAATGGCCTCCCTCAATACGGAACTTGAACGCCAGGAGGGAAAACCTCATCTCACGATCGTTCGTGACGGAAGCTCTTGGATTCGCGCCAATGTTCAAGACGTCAAGGAATCGATCTTCATCGGCGTGGCACTCGCCGTGATCGTCGTGTTCCTCTTTCTGGGCAGCGGACGCTCAACTCTCATTACGGGGTTAGCACTACCGAACTCCCTGATTGGGGCCTTTATCTTGATGGCGGCCGCAGGGTTCACGATTAATATTATGACGCTCTTGGCGCTCAGCCTCTCAGTCGGACTCCTCATTGACGACGCCATTGTGGTGAGAGAAAATATATTTAGACACATTGAACTAGGTGAAAAACCCATGGATGCCGCCCTAAAAGGTACGGCCGAAGTCACGTTGGCGGTCATCGCCACGACCTTCACCGTCATTGCGGTCTTCGGGCCGGTGGGATTCTTGAAGGGAGTCACCGGGCAGTTCTTCAAGCAGTTTGGCTTGACGATCTGTTTTGCGATGGCCATCAGTCTCTTTGATGCGTTGACGATTGCACCGATGCTCTCGGCGTATTTTGCGGGGCCTGCTCATTCCAAGAACGCCAAGGGACATTTTCTTTGGAATGTCTCGGTCGGTTGGATTCTGAAAGGTTTTGATCGACTTCAGGGGTGGCTGGAAAATAGCTATGAAAGTGTCATCACTTTCACCTTGAGACGCCCCCTGATCGTCTTAACAGGGAGTTTTTTAATTTTCCTAGGCAGCTGCTCAGTCGTGAAACTCGTACCCAAAACCTTCCTTCCCGCCCAGGACGCCGGAGAATTCACGGTGGGCCTGGATCTTCCGCCCGGAACCAATCTAGATGGAATGAACGAAGTTGCAGCCAAAGTGGATGCCGTCCTCCTCTCGAACAAGGAAATCGAGGTGTCGGCACTCTCCGTGGGTGGACAGAATGGAAAAACCGAAGTTGCGGACTTCTACGTTAAGCTAGTCCCGGCCAAGCAACGAAACGTGAACACCGGACAGTTTAAAGACCGGCTCAGACTCCAACTCAAAGCCTTTGCCTATGCCAACCCCCAAGTCAAAGATTACGATGGTGTGGGAGGTGGCCAACGTCCATTTAACGTCAATATCATCAGCTTAAATCAACCTGAACTCGAGGACGTTGCGAGCAAGCTTTTGGCTTTCCTTAAAAAACATCCCGGCCTCAAGGATGTGGATTCCAATTTCCGTCCTGGTAAGCCTGAAATCCAGTTTTCACTGAATCCTTCCCGGTCCACGGCACTCGGTATTTCCACTAAGTCGCTTGGACAGGAACTCAGAGGCCAAATCGAAGGACTCACCCCTGCCAAATACCGGGAAATGGGCCGCGAATACGATATCCGGGTTCGACTTCAAGATGATCAGCGGAATCTAAAGGCGGGGTTCGCGGAGAGTTATGTTCCCAACCTCAACAACAACCTAGTGCGGCTATCGGATGTGGCTAAAATTGTGGAGACGACTGGTCCAGCCACGATCAACCGGCAAGACCGAGGGCGATTCATCCAAATCTCCGGAGATATCGCAGGCGGCGGTGGTTTGGGTAATATCATGAGTGACACGGAGGAGTTCCTCAGTACGCAGGTCAAAATGCCGATGGGAATGCGTTACGCCTTCGTCGGTCAAGCCGAGAATTTTAAAGAACTGGGCGAGAGTGTCATGACTGCCATGGGCTTGGGCGTGCTTTTCATCTTCTTGGTCCTGGCAAGCTTGTACGAGTCGTTCGTCACACCCCTGACGATCATGTTAGCCCTTCCCCTGGCCATTTGCGGCTCGTTTGTGGCTCTTTATGTCTGCCATGAGTCCTTGAATATTTTTTCAATGATCGGGACCATCATGCTCTTGGGCGTGGCCACTAAAAACTCCATCCTCCTCGTGGACTACACCCAACAATTACTGGCCCAAGGGATGGACCGCTCCTCGGCCCTAATCAAGGCAGGCAAAACCCGGCTCAGACCGATCTTGATGACCACCATGGCCTTAATCGCCGGGACACTCCCCGTGGCTTTGGGCTTAAACGAGGCATCGCGTCAAAGAACAAGCATGGGCGTCTCCATCATTGGGGGCTTGATCAGCTCAACGCTCCTGACTTTGATCGTGGTACCGGCGGCGTTCTCCTACATTGACCGGTTCAAGCATTGGAGTCGTAATACTCTGGTGCGATTGACTTCAGCTAAAAGCGCAGTGCAAGCTGGCCCGTCCAAAAAAGAAACTGAGAGCAAACTCAATCATGCCGTAACTCCTGAGCAAGTGACTTAAAGGATGCAGGGCATTTGCGGGGCATTTTATGACTCATGAAATTAATTTTGATGGTTTAATTGGGCCCACCCACCACTTCGCCGGACTCTCATTTGGAAATATCGCCTCCACCCTTCACCAGGGGCGAACGTCAAATCCGAAGAAGGCCGCCCTGCAGGGTCTGAGAAAAATGAAGACCCTTCATGACGCGGGACTCAAACAGGGCGTAATACCCCCGCTCTACCGACCGGATTTTGAAATTTTAAAAACCCTGGGTTTTACCGCCAACTCTCCTGAAGCCCTCCTGCGCCAACTCGCTTCCCAGCCACCGGAGATGATTTCAGCTTTTTTTTCCGCCTCCAGTATGTGGGCCGCCAATAGCGCCACGGTCTCCCCCAGCGCCGACACCCCAGATGGTCGGGTCCATTTCACCCCAGCCAACCTGACCTCCAAGTTCCACCGGGCGCTGGAGTTCTCGGGCACGAAGAGAATCCTGCAAGCGATTTTCAGCTCAGAAACCTACTTTAAAATTCACGATCCACTTTTTCCCCATTCCAGCTTTGGGGACGAGGGGGCCGCGAATACGACTCGATTCTGCCAGGATTATGGGAAGCCGGGAATTCAATGTTTCGTTTATGGCCGAGTCGCTTTCGAAAAGGCTCACCCCGCGCCCCTGAAATTTCCGGCGCGTCAGACCCTGGAGGCCTCGCAGGCAGTGGCTCGAACCCATGGCCTTCGAGCAGACCGCGTGGTTTTTGTACAGCAGAACCCTGTGGCTATCGATGCGGGTGCTTTTCACAATGATGTCGTGTCGGTAGGAAACAAAGACCTGATCTTTTATCATGAGGAAGCCTTCCTCAACGAAGAGTCATTCCTCGGTGAATTGGAGTCCAAATTCGCCAAAGTCAGTAATAACCCCCTCCGCCTGCTCCGGGTCAAATCAAGCGAGATCCCCTTGAGCGAAGTTGTAAAATCCTACCTCTTTAATAGTCAGATTCTGACCCTACCCGGCGGGGAAACCTTGCTACTCGCCCCCTCCGAATGTCAGGACAGTGAGCTGGTCCGTGCCTATCTGCAATCAGTTACCGGAAAAAAGGACTCGCCCCTTCAACGCGTCGAGTACGTCGAGCTCCGAGAAAGCATGCAAAACGGCGGTGGCCCCGCCTGCCTTCGTCTCCGGGTGGCGCTCAACGAAGAACAACTTAGGGCCGTCAATCCTGGAGTATTATTAAATGAAACCCTCTTTAAAAGCCTGGAAGCATGGATTGAGAAAAACTATCGCGAGCAACTCCAGACTCAAGATCTGTGTGATCCAGGGTTTAACCGTGAAGTCCAAGCGGCACTGGAGGAGTTGACCCAGATCCTAGGAATGGACTCGATCTATTCTTTTTTTTTTCGGTGAAATAGAAGTGAAAACTCAAAAACCGACACCCGCCAAAACCCAGATTGCTTCACAAGGCTATTGCCGGGTGAGCCTCAATCTATCCCCCCACATTCGCGAGCAAGTCGTTGAGCGTAATTGGAGCGCCCTTGACCAGTCCATTCGAATTGAAGCCAACCCAGGTGGAGGGATCTTCGAGGAACTTCAAAAATATGAGGAGTTTTCCGAAATTGAGTTTATTATTTCCCTCAGATCTTCCCTTGTAGAGCCAGACGACGATGGCATTTGGCACGATGACGGATCCAGGGTTTTGGCTTTCTCACTCTCGCTCACGCTGGAGCCCGCCTTGATCGAAGGCGGTAAATTGGAAATTCGAAAACGAAGTGTCCAGCCTGGAAAGTCTGAATTCATACCAACGCCGCCCTTTGGGACCCTCATTGTTTTTGCCACGGGCTACCAAGGCTTTGAACATAAGATTAACCGCGTGATCAGGGGCGAGCGCTTAATTATCGCGGGCTGGTGTACATGATCATTTTTCACTCCTTAAGGACCCGTCAAGGACCCGTCAAGGACCCGTCTCAGGTGCCAAGGCAGGAGGAATGCAAACAGGACGTCGCCCTTCGGCGTGTGCTTGGTTAAATAGGACAAGTGCGTCGGGCATGTGTTTTTGCAATGCCTCGATGCGGGAGAGACTTGCTGGGTGGGTGGACAGGATTTGAGGCGGTTCTTTACCGCTCGAGGCGAGGATCATGTTTTTCCAGAGCGCCACGCTCTGACGGGGATCAAACCCGGCAATCGCCATGAGATCCAGTCCAATGAGATCGGCTTCGCGTTCCTGCTCCCGGCTGTAGGGGAGAAGAATTCCAACCTGAACTCCGACGCCTAAGAGTCCCATTAAAATA
>Ga0315273_10010549_pt1 | contig 11788 bp, 7 predicted proteins | sample YL17G02_0_MG_FD_205753 | JGI IMG/M metagenome (GOLD analysis project Ga0315273, IMG submission 205753) | Sediment microbial communities from Yellowstone Lake, YNP, Wyoming, USA - YL17G02_0 | ecosystem: Environmental > Aquatic > Freshwater > Lake > Sediment | place: USA: Wyoming | collected... | reverse complement strand
TATGCCAGGCAGGGGCAGGCGGACAAGGCCAGGCAGTACACGGAGCAATTCAAGAAACTCCGGGACGCGGAAGACAAAGCCCGGATCGATTGGAGACGAACGGCCGAACGTCAGTCCCAGGTGGTCCAGGCCCTGGCGCAGGTCCGCACGGACACCGGCCGCCTCTACGCCGCGCACGGGAAACTGGACACAGCCGAAGAGCACTGGCGTCGGGCGGCCGCGCTCGACCCCAGGAACAAGGTCTGCCGCCAAGAACTCGTCGCTCTGTACATGCGAACCGGCCGCGAGCGGCAGGCCCTGACGTTCGCGGAACAACTCCGGGCCATCGACCCGAAGAATGCGGTCTATCACCTGAACGCCGGGGCCCTGCTCGCGGCGCTGGAGAGGCTCGACGCCGCCGAGGAGGCGACGAGGAAAGGCCTCGAGTTGGCGCCGGGTCTCGCCGTCGGGTATCGGTCGCTGGTACGGATCCTCCTGCTTCGGAACCAGCGGCTTCCCGAGGCGAAGGCGCTGGCCCGGAAACTTGTCGAACTGGAGCCGGCCGCGCCGAACTACGGTCTGCTTGGCGAGGTCTGCGCCCAGGCCGGGAACCTTCCCGGCGCCCGGGCGGCGCTGGAGCGGGCCATGCAACTGGACCCCGGCAACGAGGAGTTCAGGGCTGCGTATCGGGGGTTACAGGGGAAGGAATGAGGCCTCGGGTGCATGATCGTGAGGGGTGGGCTTGCTGGCCGAGGGCAGCGGCTGTGGCCGTGGCGTTCGTCGGCGCCCTGTCGGCGTGGGCGCGGGCGGCTGACCCCCCGCCGCAGGCGCCGGCCCCCGGCGTGGCCCTGCCGGCCGAAGCCCGGCCCCCCGCGCCGGCCGAGGCGGCGACGGAGCCGGCTCCCCCAGCCGCCGGGCAGGCGCAGGCGCCCGATGAGCAGCGCCGGACCGAGGCGGCCCTGAAAGAAGAAATGTTTGGCGTGGCTCGTCAACTGCTGAAGGACCTGCCGAACGACGCCGACGCGATCGGCCTGATGGGAACCGTATGCAGCATCTACGGCGATACCGCCGGGGCGGTGACCTGGTGGCAGAAGGGCCTCGAGATCGACCCCCGTCGCGCCAGCGCGTACCACGCGATGGCCCTCGTCGCCCGGCAGAAGGCTGATTACCCGAAGGCCACGGAACTGTGGCGCCGGGCGCGCGAGATCAACCCCGATCTTCAGGCCATGTACTACCCCTATGCGGAGGCCCTCCTGGAAATGGGGAAGCCCGAGGAGGCCATTGCCGCGGCCGAGAAGGGGCTCTCGATCAGGCCCGACGACAGGGAGACCTGCCTCCTGCTTGGGAAGACCTACCTCCAACTGAAGGAGTACGGCAAGGCTGCCGATAGCTACGAGAAGGCGCGCCGGCTCAGGCCCGACGAATCGAGGTCGTACTATGGGCTTGCCGCCGTCTATGCCAGGCAGGGACAGACGGACAAGGCCAGGCAGTACACGGAGCAGTTCAAGAAACTCCGGGACGAGGAAGACAGGGATCGGGTCGACAAAAGACGATCGACCGATACCCAGGCGCAGATGGTCAAGCCCTTGTCGCAAATCCGTGCGGTCGCTGGCCGCTTGTACGCGGCCCACGGGAAGCTGGAGAAAGCCGAGGAGCACTTGCGGCGGGCGGCCGCGCTCGACCCCAGGGACAAGGTGTGCCGGCAGGAACTCGTCGATCTTTACATGGGAACCGGTCGCAAGCGGCAGGCCCTGACGTTCTTGGAACAACTCCGGGCCATCGACCCGAAGGATGCGGTCTATCACCTGAACACCGGGGCCCTGCTCGCGGCGCTGGAGAGGTTCGATGCCGCCGAAGAGGCGGCGAGGAAGGCCATTGAGTTGGCGCCGGATCTCGCCGTCGCGTATCGGTCGCTGGCGCGGATCCTCCTGCTTCGGAACCAGCGGCTTCCCGAGGCGGAGGCACTGGTCCGGAAACTGGTCGAACTGGAGCCGGCCGCGCCGAACTACGGTCTGCTTGGCGAGGTCTGTGCCCGGACCGGGAACCTTGCCGGCGCCCGGGCGGCGCTGGAGCGGGCCATGCAACTGGACCCCGGCAACGAGGAGTTCAGGGCCGCGTATAGGCGGTTACAGGGGAAGGAATGAGGCCTCGGGGGCGTGATCGTGAGGCGTGGGCTTGCCGGCCGAGGGCAGCGGCCGTGGCCGTGGCGCTCGTCGGCGCCCTGTCGGCATGGGCGCGGGCGGCCGACCTCCCGCCGCAGGCGGCTGCCCCTCCGCCGCAGGCGCCCGCCCCCGGCGCGGCCCTGCCGGCCGAAGCCCGGCCCCCCGCGCCGGCCGAAGTGAAACCGGCCGAAGCGGCGACGAAGCCGCCGCCCCCGACCACCGGCGGGGCGCAGACGCCCGACGAGTCGCAACGGGTGGAGGGCATTCTGAGGGAGGAGAACTTCGACGTGGCCCGGCAGGTCGTGAAGGATTTCCCGGGCGACACGAACGCCGTCGGCCTGATGGGGATCGTCCACAACCAGTACGGCAACACGGCCGAGGCTGCCGCGTGCTGGGAGACCTGCATCGAGATGGACCCCGGGCGCGCCGACGCGTACTACGGGCTGGCCGTGATCGCCCAGAGAAAGAGCGAGTACCCGAGGGCCGCGGAACTCTGGCGCAAGGCGCAGGAACTCGACCCGACGCAGCCGGGCCTGTACGGCCACTACGCGGAGACGCTCCTGGACATGGGGAACCCGCAGGAGGCCATCGCCGCGGCCCAGAAGGAACTCGCCCTCAACCCGGCCAACCCGGAGATCCGCGTCTTCCTCGGAAAGGCCTATCTCCAACTGAAGGAGTACGACAAGGCCGTCGCCGCCTATGAGAAGGCGCGCCAATTCAGGCCCCGCGACTCGAGGCCGTACCTGGGCCTTGCGACCGCCTGGGCGAGGCTCGGCCAGGCCGATAAGGCCAAGGAGTATTCGGAACAGTTCAGGAAGATCCGGGACGAGAAAGACAAGGCCCTTGTCGACAGCAGGAGAGCGACCGACGACCGGATCGACGACCGCCTCTGGGCGGCCCAGTTCCTGGCGAAGACCCGCACCGATGCCGGCGGCCTGTACGCCGCGCACGGGAAACTGGAGAAGGCCGAGGAGCACTGGCGGCGGGCCGCCGCGGTCGACCCCGGGAACATCACCTGCCGCCTGGGACTCGTCGAACTGTACGTGCGGGGCGGTCGCGAGCGGCTGGCCCTCACGTTTGCGGAACAACTCCGGGCGATCGACCCGAAGAGCGCGACCGATCACTTCAGGACCGGCGCTTTGCTGGCGAGGCTGCAGCAGTTCGACGCCGCCGAGGAGGCCGTGAGGAAGGGCCTCAAGGCGGCGCCGGGCCGCGCCGCCGGGTATCGCGCGCTGGTCGAGATCCTGCTGCTCCGCAACCAGAAACTGGCCGAGGCGCGAGCGCTGGCCGGCAAACTCGTCGAACTGGCGCCGGCCGCCCTGAACTACGGCATGCTCAGCGAGGCCTGCTTCCGGACCGGGGACCTTCCCGGCGCCCGTGCGGCCCTGGAGCGGGCCATGCAACTGGACCCCGGCAACGAGCAGATCCGCAGCGCGTACAAGCGGTTGCAGGGAGAGAAGTGACACATGATCGTCCGCGACCATAGGGTGTGGCCCCTCTGGGTGAGGGCTGCGGTGGCCGCCGTGGCGATGGCCGGAGCCGTGTCGGCGGCCCGAGCGGCCGATCCCCCGCCGCAGGCGCCCACCCCTGGCGTGGCCCTGCCGGCCGAAGCCCCGCCCCCTGCGCCGGCCGACGTGAAACCGGCCGACCCGGCGACGAGGCCTCAGGCCCCGGCCGCCGGGCAGGAGCAGGTGCCCGACGATCGGCAACGGATGGAGGCCGCCCGGAGAGAGGAGACGTTCGAAGTGGCCCGCCAGTTGGCGAAAGACTTCCCGACAGACTCCAACGCGATCGGCCTGATGGGAACCGTGTGCAATGCCTACAACCAGACGGCCGAGGCGATTGTCTGGTGGCAGAAGTGCGTCGAGGTGGACCCCAGGCGCGCCGACGCCTACTTCGGGCTGGCCACCATCGCCCAGAAGAAGAGCGAGTACAGGAAGGCCGAGGAGTTCTGGCGCAAGGCGCAGGAGATCGAGCCGAATCTGCCCGGCATGTACGGCCGCTATGCGGAGACGCTCCTGAACCTGGGGAAGCCCGAGGAGGCCATGGCCGCCGTGATGAAGGAGATCCGATTCACCCCCGATGACATGACGAACTACCTCCGGCTTGGGCAGGCCCACCTCCAGTTGAAGGAGTACGACAAGGCCGTCGCCGCCTACGAGAAGGCACGCGGGCTCAGTCCCGGCCACTCGAAGCCGTACTACGGGCTCGCGGCGGCCTGGGCGAGGCTCGGCCAGGCCGATAAGGCCAAGGAGTACTCGGAGCAGTTCAGGAAGATCCGGGCGGAGGAGGACAAGGTCGCAGTTGCCGGCAGGAACGTGGCCGACGACGTGGCCTGGGTGACCAAGAACCTGGTGCAGGTCCGCGTGGACGCCGGCGAACTCAACTTCACGTACGGGAGGCCGGAGAAGGCCGAGGAGCACTGGCGGCGGGCCGCGGCGCTCGACCCGAAGCACACGGCCTGCCGGCGGGCGCTCATCGACCTGTACGTGCGGGCCGGCCGCGCCCGACAGGCCCTGACCTTCTCGGAACAACTCCGGGCCATCGACCCCAGGAATGCGGCGTATCACCTGGGGGCCGCGGTCCTCCTCGTGCAACTGGAGAGGTTCGATGCCGCTGAGGAGGCGGCGAGGAAGGCCATTGACCTCGAGCCGAACGACCCCAAGGGATACCTGTTCCTGGTGCGGCTGCTCGTGTTCCGGAAACAGAACCCGGCCGAGGCGCTGGCGCTGGCCCGGAAACTCGTCGAGATGAAACCGGCGGCGGAGCACTACGGCCTCCTCGGCGACGCCTGCCGCCTGAGCGGAGACCTTGCCGGCGCCCGGGCGGCGCTGGAGCGGGCTATGCAACTGGACCCCGGCAACGCCCAGATCAGGGCGGCGTACGCACAACTGAAGGAGAGGGAATAGCGCATGATCATTCGTCATCGCGAGAGGCGGCTTCTCCGGGCGGCGGCGGCGGTGGGTGCCGCCCTGGCGCTGGTCTGTGCCGTATCGGCGGCAGAGGCGCCGTGCCCGATCCAACTGAAGGAGGTGACCCGCGAGACGGGCATCACCTTCGTGCACACCGACGGCAGCAGCGGCAAGAAGTGGATGTTCGAGCCGATGAGCGCCGGCGTGGCCGTGTTCGACTACAACGGCGACGGCCTCCAGGACATCTACTTCATCAACGGGGCCCCCCTGAAGGGCGCCAAGGCCGACGTGCCGCCGACGAACAGACTCTACCGCAACGACGGCAACTTCAAGTTCACCGACGTGACCGAGAAGGCCGGCGTGGGCGACACCGGGTACGGCGTGGGCGTCGCCATCGGCGACTACAACAACGACGGCCGCCTCGACATCTACGTCAACAACTTCGGCCCCAACGTCCTGTACCGCAACAATGGCGACGGCACCTTCACCGACGTGACCAAGGAGGCCGGCGTCGCCGGCGCCAACGTCATCGGGGCCGGCGCCAACTTCGTGGACATCGACGCCGACGGCGACCTCGACCTGTTCGTGTCCAACTACATCCAGTGGTCCTACGAGACCAACGTCGTCCGCTACACGGAAGGGTTCCCCGTGTATTCGGGGCCCAGGGACTACCCGAAGGCCCCCAACACGCTGTACCGCAACAACGGGGACGGCACGTTCACGGACATCAGCAAGGAATCCGGCATCGCCGAGCACCTGGGGGCGGGGATGGGGACCGTCTGCGTCGACTACGACAACGACGGCGACTCCGACATCGTCGTCGCCAACGACAACTGGGAGAACTTCCTTTTCCAGAACGACGGCAAGGGGAAGTTCGAGGAGGTGGCGCTCGCCGCCGGCATCGCCTACGACGTCGACGGCAACGCCCAGTCCAGCATGGGAACCGCCTGCGCCGACTACAACAACGACGGCTGGTTCGACGTCCACATGACGTCCTACCAGCGGGAACTGGCCACCCTCTACAAGAACCTCGGCAACGGCCTCTTCGAGGACGTGACGCGCGAGACCGGCGCCGGCGAAGGAACGCTCCCTTACGTGACGTGGGGCAACGGCTTCGCCGACTTCGACAACGACGGCCACCGCGACCTCTTCATCGCCTGCGGGCACCTCGAGGACAACATCGAAAAATTCGACGACACCACGTCCTACGACGTGCGGAACATCCTGATGAGAAACCTGGGCAACGGGAAGTTCGCCAACGTCTCGAACGAGTGCGGCGACGGACTGGCCCCCAAGTTCGCCAGCCGCGGCGTGGCTCTTGAGGACCTCGACAACGACGGCCAGATCGACATGGTCATCGTCAACATCCGCCGCGCCCCCACGATCCTCAGGAACGTCTCGAACACCGGCAACCACTGGATCACGATCCGCCTCCGCGGCGCCAAGTGCAACCGCGACGGCATCGGCTCGCGCATCAAGGTGGTCGCGGGCGACCTCACGCAGTACGACGAGCCGCACAGCGGCCAGGGCTACCAGAGCCACTTCGGGCTGCGGCCGCACTTCGGGCTCGGCAAACGCGACCGCATCGACCGCATCGAGGTCCGCTGGCTCGGCGGCGGGGTGGACGTTTACGAGAACGTGGACGTCGACCAGTTCATCACGATCACCCAGGGCGAGGCCAAGATCAAGGTGGACATCCCGCCGCGGCCGAAGAAGTGAGGTCCCCCGCGCCGGCGGCGGGGTGCGGCGGCGAGGGTCCTACTTCGCCTCGGCGGCGCCGGCCAGTGCGTCGGCCTTCGCCTCGGCGGCAGCGATGCGGCCGCCGCGGATCGTGCCGAGCCGGACCGTGCGGCAGTTGCCGCCCAGGCCGTCCCACGTCATCGTCCCCGTTACGCCGGACCACGGCGAGAGGTCCCGGACCGCATCGCCGATCCGGGCGCGGTTCAGGCCGGCCTTGCCCATGGCCTCGACGAGAAGCCGCACGGCGTCGTACGTGTGGGCGGCCGCGTAGTCGGGGGGCTTCCCGAAGCGGCCCTCGAACGCCTTGGCGAACGGCGCCGATGCCTCCTCGGGGTGGTACAGAAGCGGGAAGACGACGCCCTCGGCTGCCCGGCCGGCCTCGTCCGCAAACCGCCGCCGCCCCATGGCCGGGCCCCCGAAGACCGTCCCCGCGAACCCCTTGGTGCGGACGGCGGCCAGGAGCCGCGCGCTGTCCGGCGCCCCGGCCACGATGACAGCGGCGTCGACCTTCGACTCCGCGATCCGGGCGGCCAACTCGGCCACGTCCTGCGACCCCCGCCCGAACTCGAAGTGGTAACGCGGCGCCACGCCCTGCTTGGCAAGGCACTTCTTCAACTCGTCGGCAAACAGGTGGGCGTCGTGGTCGTCGGCCGACGCGACCAGGAACGGTCCCTTGCCGACCCGCGCCGAGATGCCGGCGGCCAGCACCGGGGCGAGAAGGTGGTCCCCGGGGAGGCACGAGAACATCCACGGCACGTTGGCCAGGTTGGCCGTCTTGTCGGTGGCGGCGGGGCTCAGCAGCACCAGGCCCGCCTTGGCCACCACCTGCTCGGCCAGGTGCGTGGACGGGCCGTCGATGCCGCCGATGATCGCCCAGACCTTGTCCTGGAAGACCAGGCGGGCCAGTTGCCCCACGCCGGCGCCCCAGGGGCTGTCCGACCATGCGGCCACGAGCCGGTACGGTTTCCCCTGGTGGCCGCCCCGCCGGTTGGCTTCCTCGACGGCCATCTGGGCCGCGCACCACATGTCGCCGCCCTCGGGGTCGGCGGCATTGCCGGGCCCGAAGTAGCCGATGAGGACTTCGTCGACGGCGGCGGGCTGCTGGTCCTCGCGTCCGGGGCCGGCGTACTCCGTCTGCTGGCGGCGGGCGTTGAAGAAGGCCTTCGCCGGCCCTGGGTCCTCGGGCGCGGCGGCGCCGAGGAGCGGCGCGAGGCACGCCAGGACGACGCACGCGCACAGGATACGGTTCACGACGATCTCCCTGCCATCTCGCCGCGGGCACATGTCAGGCGTGTCCCCCGCAGGGTGGCACGGCTGGCTTGTCCAGCCGTGTGCACGGCACGGCGTAGACTATGAGCACGGCCGGACAAGCCCGGCCGTGGCACATCACCTGAGGGCGCGCCAAGCACGCAGGCCGCTGGCGGCGCCAAGCCTCAGGGGGTGGTCTGGGCCGTCAGCGACCGGCTGGTCCGATCGCGCGGCGGCACGTAGCCCCGGGGAATGTCGAGGTCCTTGCGGGAGTAGTACTTCCACTTGCCGCTCTCGCACCGGGCGAGGAACACGTCGCCGAGGTCGTCGAGGCAGGCGCTCAGGGGGATCTCGCCCGTCACGCCGGGCCAGGGTTTCGTCCGGTACGCCAGGACGTCGCGGATCTTGGCCCGGTTCAGGCCGGCCACCTGGACAGCCCAGATGAGCATGTTCATCCCGTCGTACGCATGGGCCGCGTAGGTTTCCGGTTCCCCGCCGAAGCGCTGGCGGAAGGCCTCGCGGAAGGCCAGGTACTTCGGGTCCTTGCGGGTCGGGTCCCAGGGATAGGCGCAGACGACACCCTCGGCGTTGGCCCCGGCGATGCGGAGGAACTCGTCGGACACGCAGCGGTCGCAGGCGAAGAACGGCTGCTTCATGCCCATCGCGCGCATGGCATTGAGGACGCGGGCGCCGTCCTCGGCGTCGCCCCAGTGGGCGACGGCCTCGACGTTGGCCTGCTGCAGCCGCTCGAGTTGGAGCGAGAAGTCGTCCGTGCCCACCGGGTAGGCCATTTCCACGGGGACGGGGTTCCCGAGGCGCCGGCTGCCGTCGAGGATCTCTCGCACGCCGAACCGGCCGTACCGGTTGCTCGACCGGATCACGCCCACGCGCTTCAGGCCGAGTTTGCGGTACAGGTAGTCGGCCAGCAGGTAACTCTGCTGGCGGTCGTCGCCGATGCAGCGGGCCACCCAGGGGATGTTGGTCTCGATGAACGTGGGGTCCGTGTCGCCGGTGTTCATCATCACGACCTCGGCCTTCAGCGCGACGCGGATCGCGATGTGGCTGTTGGCGCCGTCGATGGTGCCGACGATCGCCCAGACGTTGTCCTTGTAGGTCATCTTGATGATCTCGTTCCCCGAGGCGCCCCAGAGGCCGTTGTCGTTGCTGATGATGAGTTCGAAGGGGATCTTCCGCTTCAGGTACCCGCCGCGGGTGTTGGCCTCCTCGATGGCCAGCCGTGCGCCCTCGAGCATCTTGATGCCCAGGGGCTCCTCGTGGCTCTTGCCGCCGGTGGCCACCGAAACGGTGGACATGATCGGCCCGATGAAGCCGAGTTTGACGGTCTTGACATCCTCCGGCTCGGGTATCGCGCGTCCGGGGCCCGTGTACTCCATCTGGAGCAGGAAGTGCTCCTTGAACGGTCTGACGCGCCCGTACGGCTCGACGTCCTCCGGGGTGTGTGCGTAGGTCTTATCCAGCCTGAGGCCCAGTTGCGGGACGTCGTACGCGCCGGCCGCGTCGATCCGGCGGAGGACCTCGAGCGTCTCGGCATCCGCCACGGCTTGCGTGGGCGATTCCTCAGGCTTCATGCCCTGCGGGCCGCCGCAGGCCGTTGCCCCCGCGAGGAGGGCCCCGAAGAACACGGTCATGTAGGTTCTCATCGCTTTGCACTCCACCTATGTCTCTGCACTCATTAGTACGTGCGCCGCGGCCGCTGTTGCGCGCCGTCACTTCGCCTTCGCCTCGGCGCCCGCTCCCCGGGAGATCGCCTCGGCCTTCCCGGCTTCGGCCGCGGGCTCGGCCGCGGCCTTCAGCCCAGGGTAGTACCCCTCGCCGATGGCCCAGCCGAGGCCCTTGGAGGTGGCCACCCAGACGTCGTTGCCGTCGATGTCGATCCCCAGGATGTAGTTGTGGGGCGGGCCCTTTTCCATGTCGACGGTTTTCATCGTCTTGCCTTCGCGGCTGATGACGGCCTTGCCGCGGCGGCTCTTTGGGTCTATGGTGTAGGCGACACAGGTGTCGGTGGGGAAATCGGCCACCACGCCCACGCCCTTGTCAGTGGCGAACCATGCTTCGTTAGCGCTGCGGCCCTTGGCGAAGTTGGCGAAGTCGCTCGGCAGGCCGGTCTCGTGCGCGTAGTAACCGCGCCAGTGCCGGCCGTCGTAGCGGCTCATGCCGAAGTACGTCGAGACCCAGAGGACCCCTTCGACGGAACTGGCGGCGGTGGTGATGACGTGGACGATGCCGTCGTCGCGATAGAGGTCGATCTCCATCTCCCCGTCGGGATCGAGGTAGGTCTTCCACCGCTCGGTCGCCACGTCGAACTCGAGGACGCCGCTGCCCCAGACGGCGAGGAAGACCTTCCCGCGGCTGTAGGAGACGCCGTAGTTCCAGATTTCCTCCATGGGGGCGTTCTTCTCGGTGAAGATGGTCCACTTGCGGGTGACGGTGTTGAAGCGGCTCGCCCCGGCGGTGGTGGCGGCCCAGACGTTGTCGCCCTCGACGGCCACGCCGTAGACGACGTCGTTGACGAGGCCGCTGTTGAGTTGATGGTAGTGGTCGAACCGCCCGCCGCTGAAGCGGGCCAGTCCGCCGCCGAACATGCCGACCCAGAGTTCGCCCGTCTTCGGGTTGACGTCCAGCGAGGACACGGCGCGCCACGGAAGGCCGTCCTTCTCCTGCCAGGAGCGGATCTTGCCCGTCCGCTTGTCGAGGCAGGCCAGGCCGTCCTCGGTGCCGGCCCAGACGCGGGGTCCGTCGGCCTTGACGGAGAAGACGTGGTCGTTGGGCAGGCCGTCCTTGACGGTGAAGTGCTTCCAGTGGGTGTAGACGTAGGGCAGGTCCTGTCCCGCCGCCAGGGTGGGCGCCGGGGGCGATGCCGCCGCCGCACGCTGCGGCGACGGGCCGGCCGCCACCAGACAGGCCAGGGCCGCCATCTTCACGACTGTGGTCAGGAACCGCATGTCTGCTCCCTCGCCTCAAGGTCCCGTGCGCGACCGGGACGCCCCCTCACAGAGTCTTGAGATACTCGATCAGGTCGTTGAGTTGGTCCTTCGTCATGTCGTTCGTGACGCCGTGTTGGTCATGGGGGTTGTAGCGGGTCCAGATCTCCTCCAGCGTCTCGGCGATGCCGTTGTGCAGGTACGGCGCCGAATCGTAGATGTTGTTCAGATGCGGGACGTCGAAGCGTGCCTCGCGGTCGAGCGGCATCCTGGTGCCGACGTCGCGCTGGGACCGGTCCGTGTAGTAAGGTGCGAAATGGCAGGTGACGCACCGCTGGTCCTTGGGGATGACCCGCCCGTCGTTGGTCCGCGTCCGCTCGAACGCCGCCTTGCCGCGCCGCTGGGCCTCGGTGAGTTCGGCCCCGAGGGGCCGGTAGCGGTTGGGCGGCCGCGGGATCGTGCAGATGTAGGTGTCGAGCGCCGAGAGTTCCTCCGGCGTGAACGGGTGGACGCGCGTGAAGAAGACGGCCAGGCGGGGCCCGCACTGGCGCTGGAGGCTGGGGTTGGTGCCTTCCCACTTGAACGGGGCGGTGTCGAGGATGCCCCGGAGCGTCCGGTTGTCGACCGGGCTGACGCCGATGCCGTCCGGCTCGATGTCGTAGGTCAGGCCGTCGACGTGCCCGTCCGGGTGGCAGGAGGCGCACGAGAACTGGCGATGGAACGTGTTGTCGGCGCTGTGAAAGATCCGTTCGCCGCGGCGGGTCTTGGTGATCTGGGTCGGCCCCCCGAGATCGACCCTCCCGAC
>Ga0315273_10010547_pt1 | contig 11790 bp, 10 predicted proteins | sample YL17G02_0_MG_FD_205753 | JGI IMG/M metagenome (GOLD analysis project Ga0315273, IMG submission 205753) | Sediment microbial communities from Yellowstone Lake, YNP, Wyoming, USA - YL17G02_0 | ecosystem: Environmental > Aquatic > Freshwater > Lake > Sediment | place: USA: Wyoming | collected... | reverse complement strand
TGCCGATGTCGAAATCCTTCGGCCGTCGCCCCAGCAGCAGATCCCGCACACCGCCCCCGACCAGGTAGGCCGAGAACCCGGCATCCTTCAGGCGGTAGAGGACCTTCAGCGCGTCTGGATCAACATCCCGTCGCGAGAGCATGTGCTGGTCGCGGGGGACAACGAGAGGTTCCACGGGAATCCATTATAGGGGTATTCCCCGACCCCTTCAGGGTTTGGCGTCTTTCCAGTTGTCCCCGATGCCGACGTCCACCGTCAGCGGCACGGCCAGCGTGGCCGCCGTTTCCATCAATTCCCGGACGAGGGCCGCGATCTCGCTCGATTCCTCTCGCCGGACCTCGAACACCAGCTCGTCGTGGACCGTCAGGATCATGCGCGGATGAGGCCCGTCGGGCGTCACCCGACGATTCGCCAGAGCGCGATGCACGTTGATCATCGCCCGTTTCATGATGTCGGCTGCCGTGCCCTGGATCGGCATGTTGACGGCAATCCGCTCGGCCGAGCTGCGCACCTGGCCGTTCTGGCTCGTCAACTCGGGTACCGGCCGCCGCCGGCCGAACAGGGTCTTCACGACGCCGGAGACGCGCGCCTCCTCGAGGGTGCGATCGAGAAACCGGCGCACACCAGGAAACCCGGCGAAATAGGCATCGATGAAGGCCTGGGCCGCCTGCTGCGTCACGCCGATGTCCTTCGCCAGCGTGAACGCGGTCTTTCCGTAGAGCAGCGCGTAGTTGATCATCTTCGCGACGGTGCGGCGCTCCTTGCGATCCTTCGTGCTGCCTGGTCCGAAGATCGCGTCGGCGGTCCGATCGTGAATGTCCTCTCCGCGCTTGAACGCCTCGATGAGCGCCTGATCGCCCGCGAGGTGGGCCAGCACGCGCAGTTCGATCTGGGAGTAGTCGGCTGAGATCAACGCGCAGCCGGGGTCGGCGATAAATGCCCGCCTGATCTCCCGTCCGAGTTCGGTGCGGACCGGGATGTTCTGCAGATTCGGGTCGCTGCTGCTCAGCCGCCCCGTGGCGGCGACCGCCTGATTGAAGCTGGTGTGGACGCGCCCGGTGTCGGCGTGAACCAGCAGGGGGAGCGCGTCGATGTACGTCCCCTTGAGCTTCTGCATGCTGCGCCACTCGAGGATGAGACGCGGCAGTTCGTGCGTGAGCGCGAGTTCCTCCAGCACGTCGACGGCGGTGGAGGCCACGCGCGTCTTGCCGGTCTTCTTCGACGCGGTCAACTGCAGCCGCTCGAACAGGACTTCGGCCAGCTGCTTCGGCGAGTTGATGTTGAACTCGCCGCCGCCCATCTCGAAGATCCGGAGACCAAGGGCCCGGAGATCCCGTTCGAGACGCGCCGACAGCGCAGCGAGCGCAGCCGTATCGACGCGCACCCCGATCTGCTCAATGTCGGCAAGGATGGAGACGAGCGGCAGCTCCATTGCGTCGTTCAGATCGGCCAGCGAGTGCCTGGCAAGCTGGTCCTGCAGCGTCCCGGCCAGCCGCAACGGCAACTCGGCCCGCTCTCCGGCGAATGCCAGCGTGGCCGTGGCCGGCAGGTCCGAGGCCTGGATCGCCCTGGCGCCTCTCCCGTAGGTGAGTTCGCCGGTCGCGGCCCGGACGCCGATGTGCTCGAGTGCGATGGTCTCGAGTGCGTGCGGCGCCCGCGTGGAGTCGAGCAGGTAGCTGGCCAGCATCGTGTCGAACGCGCGGCCGCCCAGCTTCACGCCATGACGCGCCAGGACGATCATGTCGGTCTTGAGGTCGTGGCCGGCAACCTGAAGAGCCGGGTCCTCCAGCAGCGGTCTCAGCAGGTCGAGCACGGCCCGCTCAGGGAGATTGGGATACTCATCAAGCGAACGATGACCGAGCGGGACGTAACGGGCGTGCCCCTCGCGCGCAGAGAGCGCGATGCCCACGAGGCGCGCGTGCATCGGCGCCGGACCGTCTCCCACGACGCGCAGGCCGAATCGTCCCGCCGCCCGGAGCTCGCCCGCGAGCGTCTCAAGCGCCTCAATCGAATCGACGACCTCGTAGTCGCGCACGACCAATGCAGCCTCGTCTGCCGGTGCAAATTCACGGGTGAGCGTCTTGAATCCGAGTTCGGCGAACAGCGCATAGCACGCGTCGCGTGCGGGGCCCGGGTAGCGGAAACGCTCCAGGTCGGCGTCGACGGGCACGTCGGTGCGGATGGTGACCAGTTCCCGGCTCAAGTGTGCGGCAGCAGCGTTGGCCAGGAGCGCTTCGCGGTACCGCTTCTGGGTGACGGCGGCGGCCTGCGCGAGCAGGGCATCGAGCGAGCCAAACTGCGCCAGCAACTCCCGGGCACCCTTGTCGCCAATGCCAGGGACGCCTTTCACGTTGTCGACCGCATCGCCGGTCAGCGCCAGCACGTCGATCACCTGCCGTGGCGGCACGCCGAACTTCTCGACGACGCCGGCCTCGTCGTACCAGGTGCCCTCATCCCGCGGGTTGAACACGCGGATTCGCCCGCCCACCAGTTGATAGAAATCCTTGTCGCTGGTGACAATCGCCACATCGAAACCCGCGGCCGCGCCCTTGAGGGCCAGCGTCCCGATCACATCGTCCGCCTCGAATCCTTCGCTGACAAGCACCGGGACGCCGAGGGCTTCGCACGATCGATGGACCCACGGAATCTGCTCCTCCAGATCAGGCGGCATGGGCGGGCGATGCGCCTTGTAGTCTCCGGCCAATTGGTTCCGAAACGTCGGTCCTGCCAGGTCGAACGCGGCGGCGATCAGGTCGGGCCGATGGTCGGCCACCAGCCTGCGGAGCATCATGACGAAGCCAAACACCGCGTTGGTGGAACGGCCGTCAGGCCCGGTCAGTCCCCGGATGGCGTGGTACGCCCGGTACATCTGAGAGCTGCCGTCGATCAGGTAGAGGGTGGACATGGAAGGATGATAACGGGGTTTCCGCCTTCGCCGACGCTCGAGTTCGTCGGCTTCGGCGGACAAGCGGGGTTGGGGATTAGGGATTCGGGATTAGCGACTGGGGACTGGGGACTGGGGACTGGGGACTGGGGACTGGGGACTGGGGACTGGGGACTGGGGACTGGGGACTGGGGACTGGGGACTGGGGACTGGGGACTGGGGACTCGAGCCTGGGATCGCCGGGCTCCAGCCCGGCCTGCGTCGTGGCGACGCCGAAGAGTCGCAATCCGATATCATTGTCCGAACATGCAGTTCGGCGTGCGATCCTCATTTCGAGCTGTTTTGCTGCTCGCCCTGACCGGCGTCTCCCTCGCAGCGGCCGCGGCCTGCGGCGGCGGGCTCGTGCGCCAGTACGAGTACGAAGAGGAGATCTACCTGTCGGTCGACGGCAGCGCCTCCGTCTATGTCAACACGTCGCTGGCCGCGCTGGCCAACCTGCGTGGCATCGACCTGAAGACGGATCCGGCCGCGCCGCTCGACCGTGATCTCGTGCGGACGATCTACAACTCGGACGTCGCGCGCGTGGCTCGTGTCAGCGCGTGGCGGAGGTTTGGACGCCGGTTCGTTCAGGTGCGGCTGCAGGTCGACGACATCACGAAGCTGGGCCAGTCGCCGCTTTTCGCCTGGTCGACCTACCAGATCGATCGCCCCGAAGCGTTGCTGGTGTTTCGGCAGCGCATGGGGGCGCCGGCGGCCAGGCCCGTCGGCTCGGTGGGTTGGAATGGCAGCGAACTGGTGGCTGTGCGCGTGCACCTGCCGAGCCGCATCCGCTACCACAACGCCGGTGCGGACAACCTGAAACGCGGCAACATCCTCGTCTGGGAACAGACGCTTGCCGACCGTCAGGCCGGCAAGCCCCTCGAGATCGAAGCCCGCATCGAGCGCACATCGATTCTCTACTCGACCCTCATGCTCTTCGCCGTGAGCGGAGGACTCGCGCTGCTCGCGATGGTGCTGATCATCTGGTGGCTGGTGCGCACGGGCAAGGGAAGAGTAAAGATCTAGAACCAGCCGCCGATGCCGCCGCTACGCCCCATGCCACCGGGTCCGCGCCCAGCCCGGCCGCCGCGGCCCATCATCTGCTTCATCTGGCCTTTCCCGTCGGCTCGCAACTGTCTGGCCTTGGCCTGCTGCTCAGGCGTCAGCACGCCGAACACCTGGGCGTGCACCTTGGCCCGCAGGAGTGCGGCGTCGAGTTCGACGGTCGCCACCGCAGCGGCCGCCGCGTGAATGGCGTCCTTGTCGACGGTGTCGGCCGTGACAGCGTCGTCCAGCGCTTCGCGCGCGGCGATCATCCGGGTCGCGATCGCCCGCGTGGCTTCCCTGTTCGACTCATGGGCAGCCCGGACCTGCGTCTTCTGAGCGTCGGTGAGATCCAACTGACCGAGACCGCGCATCATCATCCCGGCCATCGGGCCGCGACCTCCCTGCCCGCGAAACATCCCAGGGCCCTGCCCGCCCGGACCTCCCGGCCCGTCGAACATTCCACCGCTGTGCATGCCCTGGCCTCCCGATCCACCAGGACCACGTCCCGGAGGCGGGCCCTGCTGCGCGCCGAGGGCGACGATGCCAAGCCCGGCGACAATGACCACGCCGAGCGTGGCCGCGAGCGATGCGAGAAACGTGCGATTCTTGAAGTCCATTGACCATCTCCTTGTTTGAGCGTCTACTACATTTGACGGTATTGCCGTGACACAGTCGCGGCACAGGTGTGAAACTTCCGTGACACAGGGCCGACAGTGAGCGACAGTCCGCGCGCGTTGATCGTCGAGGACGAACAGCACATCCGTGATCTGATCACGCTGCATCTCGGGCTCGAAGGCTTTGCCTGCATCCCGAGCACGGACGGCCGGGATGCGCTTGCCACGCTCAACGAGCAGCGATTCGACATTGTGGTGCTCGACCTCATGATCCCGTCGATTGACGGGCTCGCCGTCTGCCGGACGGTGCGCCGCGGCGGCCCCAATGCCGACACGCCGATCCTGATGCTGACGGCGAGGCGCGAAGAATCAGACAAGGTGCTCGGCCTCGAAAGCGGGGCCGACGACTACCTGACCAAGCCGTTCGGCGTCCGCGAATTCATCGCGCGTGTCAGGGCGCTGCTGCGGCGGGCTGGAGCCAGGGCCGCTGGCGAGGGAGTGTCCGTTCAGGCCGGCGCGGACAGCGACAAGGTCTATCGCGTGATGGATCTCGAGATTGATCTCGCGCGCCACCGCGTGAGGGTTGCGGGGATTGAAATCGACCTGACCTCGCAGGAGTTCAACCTGCTCCGCACGCTCGCGGCGCGTCCCGGTATCGTCTTTACCCGGGAAGCCTTGCTGAACAACGTGTGGAAAGGCGACACGTTCGTGACGGAGCGCAGTGTTGATGCGCTCGTCAAGAGACTGCGGAAGAAGATTGAGCCGGACACGGCCACGCCGCGTTACATTCTGACCGTGTGGGGAAGCGGGTACAAATTCGCCGATGAGTGAACGAGCCTGGTTCCGGAGCCTGTACTGGCGGATCGCGATCGGGTTTGTCGCGTTTCTTGCCGCCCTGATGGTCGTGCAGGGGGCGGTGACAGTCTGGTTTCTGGCGCGGTCATCCGACGACATCGCAGGCCGCTCGACGCTGGACCTGGCCGCGCTGGTCGCGTCCGATATCAGCATGGCGTGGTCGGCCGACGAGACCCTCGACATTGAAGCGTATCTGCGAGAGCACTACGGCTCCCACTGGCGGCCCGTTGCCCTGGTGGTGCCCGATGGCCGCATGTTTCTCTCGAAGCCCGACGCAGAAGTGCCGCCCGGTCTCCGCGAAATGGCGCTGCGTCGTCTGACGCGAGCCGGCATGGGGCCAGATTCCGGTCTCGGGCGGGGCCGCGGCGGATCGCAGGGGTCGGGTCGAGGCGGCGGGCAGGGACTGGGACCGCGGGGAGGCATGGGACCTGGTCGGGGCGGCGGACCAGGAATGGGACCTGGGCTCGGACCGGGACAGGGTCTCGATCCGGGCGGAGGACGTGGTCCACGGGGGCTTGGCGTGCTCATCCCGGTGGTCGTGCAGGATCGCGTACGGGCGATGGTACTGGTTCCCCCCAACGCGCCGCTGGCTGTCGTCATCCGCCAGGTCGCGCCAGTGGGATTGGCCATCGCGGTCCTGCTCGTCGTGATCGGCACGATGTTCGCGAGCGTGTTCATCTTCAGACCTGCGCACAAACGGCTTGGCCAGCTCGAAGATGCCGCGCGCCGCCTCGGCACGGGCGATGCGACGGCGCGGGCGCCGGAAACAGGCGGCGACGAGATTGCGGCCGTGGCGCTGACGTTCAACCGGATGGCGGCAGACTTGAGTGCCCGTGCGGAGGCCCTGCAGGCTGCCGATCACGATCGCCGTCAACTCCTGGCCGACGTGTCGCATGAGTTGATGACGCCGCTGACGGCGATTCGCGGATATCTCGAGACATTGGCCATGGCTGAGCTGGAGCTCAATGCCGACACGCGCCAACGCTACCTCGGTGTCGTCCGCGAGGAGACGGCCAGACTCGAACGGCTCATCGGCGACTTGATGGACCTGGCCAGGCTCGAGGCAGGCGGCGGGGCGCTGGTTCGCACGGACATCCAGGTCGAAGAGTTGTTCCGCAGGGTGATTGAGCGGCACGAGCGCGATGCCGGGCTGAAGCACGTCACGCTGACCAGCCACATCGACCCACCGTCGATGAGCGTGGACGTCGATCCTGTGCGCATGGAGCAGGCGCTCCAGAATCTCGCAGCCAACGCGTTACGCCACACGGGATCTGGCGGCAGGGTTGAGCTCGACGCGCGTGCGCGTCCGGACGGAGCAGTGTTGTCAGTTCGCGATACGGGAGAAGGGATCCCGGCCGAGCACATTGGTCATGTGTTCGACCGGTTCTACAAGGCCGACACGTCGCGGGCGGGTGATCAACGGGGAAGCGGCCTCGGGCTCTCGATCGTCAAGGCGATCGTCGAGCGCCACGGAGGCCGCATCACCGTTCGAAGTCAGGAAGGACTGGAGACCGTCTTCGACATCGTGCTGCCACGGCAGACGGTCGACGCTGGCTAGGTCCAGTCCCGCGCCGAAGGGGAAGGTGGGAGGACCGATGGCGAGTCACTTCACGTTCAGGGCTCAACCGACGGTGCTGCGATGCGGGCGGTGCGGGAAGTCTGTCGACTGGCAGGATGCCCGGCTCCAGGTCGTGTGCCAGTGCCGCGCGCGCCTTGAACTTCCGCCAGTCCTGGTGCGCGAAGCGGCAGACGACGACCGTGCGGCGGTGATGGACTTGTTCCGCCGCGCCTTCGGCCGCGCAAAGATTGTGGCGTTTGGCAGCCTGCTGGCGCTTGACGATGCTCCGGCTCTGGTCGCCGTCATGAAGAACGAACTCGCGGGTGCGCTGGCGTACCGGTTGCGGGGCGACGGGCTCCAGATTGTCGCTCTGGCCACGGAGGCCACATGGCAGCGGTCCGGCGTCGGTGGGTATCTGGTCGCGGAGGCCGAACTGCTGGCACGACGCCTCGATCTGCCGAAGGTCGTCTTCTGCACCACGAACGACAATCTGCCGTCGCTGTATTTCTACCAGCGGCGCGGCTACCAGATCACGGAAGTGATCGTGGGAGCACTTGTCCCTCACAATCCGCCGCCCGACAACGCGGGGTTCGCGGGCATTGACGTGAGGGACGAGATTCGACTCGAGAAGCGGATCAGAGCAACGTGACCGTCAGAATGCCTGCTCCGACCAGGAGGACCTGGCGGACGGCGCCGCCTTCGAGCGGGTTCCGGTGCAGGCTCGGGATCAGGTCCGACATGGCGATGTAGAGAAAGCTAGCCGCCGCCACGGGCAGAAAATACGGCAGGATATGCGGTAACCGATCGATGGCGAGGTAGGCCAGGAGCACCCCGCCGACCGCCGACGTGCCCGACAGCACATTGAGCCAGAGCGCTTTCATCCTCGAATAGCCCGCGTGCAGGAGGATGGCGAAATCACCAACTTCCTGTGGAATCTCGTGGGCCGCCACCGCCAGCGCGGTCGTCACGCCAAGGGGAATCGACACAGAGGTCGCGGCCGCGATCACGGCACCGTCGATAAGGTTGTGGACGCTGTGTCCGATCAGGATCAGCGGCGCCGCCGCCATGTGGGATTCGCAGTGATCGTCGTGGCAGTGATGCCACAACACGAGCTTCTCGAGAATGAAGAAGGCGAGGATCCCGCCAAGCAGCGCACCAAACACGGGCGTGGGCTTCAGCGACTTCAGGGCTTCCGGAAGCACATCGAGCAAGGCGACCCCAAGCAGCGTGCCAACGGCGTAGCTGACGAGCCACGGGACAAGCTTCGTTCGCACAGACTCGCGGAAGACGAGCAGGACCGCCCCGAGCACGATCCCGCCAACGCTGCCCAGGATGGCCAGGCCGATGGCAGTCAGAAGCAGAGACATCGCGGAGGATTCTATCAGGAGACTGAAGGCGGCGTGTCTCTGACCACCGCCGCCACGTAACCCCGCCGCGCGCGCACGAGGCAATCGCGGTTCTTCACGACGACCCGGATGTTGTGCCACTGGCCGTCCTTCGGGGACGTCGGCGAGTAGGCCAGTGAGTACTGCCGGCTCAGTTCGTCGGCGATCCCGGCAGTCGCCGGATCGAGATCGAGACTCGAGCGGATGATCTCAATTCGGCCACCGCTGTCGTCGGTGAGGGCACGCAGGGCGGCCGTGTCCACGCCTTCCTCCCTGCTGTGCGGCAATCCTCCGGACCGCGGCGGGATCGGCGAGATCGGCGGGTTCTGTGGCGGATAGCGGCCGCCGCCGGGGAGGGTCGGCGGCCAGGGGATGCGAACCGGCGGCCGTGGCCGCTGGGGTCCGCGCTGCTGGGCAATCCGCAGGATCCCGGTGTTCCCATCGATGCCGATGGCGTAGACGAGCAATTCAGATTGCAGAATCAGCTGGCGCACCTTGCCCACACCGATCGCCGACGCGGTGTCGTTGCCATCGGAGATGATCACCAGGGCCTTCTTCCGATGAGTGCCCGTCTGGGCGAGCGCGACGGCACGGGCGACCGTGTCGTAGAGCGCGGTATCTCCCTCCGGCATGATGCGGCCCAGTTGGCGGCGCAGCGCGTCGCGATCCGTGGTCCATCCCTGGACCAGCAGCGGCTCGTCGCCGACGCGGTACAGAAAGACTTCGTCATCGGGCCCGAGCAGGTCAACGAGAAAACGGTCGAGCGCCCGCTGAGCCGCGCGAATCTTGTCTCCCACCATGCTGCCCGACGTGTCGAGCACGATGCCGAGGCTGACGGGCACTCGTTCGCGGGAGAAGTAGTCAATCGACTGAAGGACGCCGTCTTCGTACACGCTGAAGTCGTCGCGCCCGAGGTTGCCGACGAAGCGTCCCGCGCGGTCGGTGACCGTGGCCGTGACGTTGACCAGCTCGACGCCCGTCTTGAATCGAGAGCGTGGGTCCTGGTCCTGCTGTCCGGGAAGGGTCGCACCGAGGCCAGCGACCAGCGCGACAATCACGAGCGCGTAAGAGGCGCGATCTGCTCGCCAACGCCGCGCACCCATCATCGGTCTCCTACTGCACCGCACCGTCGCAGCAGCCTGGGCCCAGGGAAGTGGTTCGCTCGATGACCATGTCGGTCCACACCGGTGAGGCGGCGTGTGCAAGAGGACCTGCCACCTTCTGCCGGGGGATCGCCTGATGGGGATTCCTGACGTCGCGTCTCGGAGGCGGCCAGGCCGCCGGATCGATCCTGCCGGCCGGATCTTCAGACTGGCGCGCGACCCGCGATCCGAGATCTGCTCGGGCGGCGGCACTCTGCCGCTGATTGAGTCGAATCACCCGCCACGTGATCACCGCCATGATCGTGGCCAGACCGAGGGAGAAGAGGGTGACCGCAACGAGGACTCCATCGATCATGACGCTGTGTGCTCCACGCAAAGTTCCTGCCGTCGGACCACCAGGCCCGGCATTGCTCTTTTCGGCCGATCTCTGCCGGAACTTGCACACAATGCTACCGCACACCGGAAGAAAATGTGCTCCCGGGACGACAGCAGTGATACCTGGAGAGGACTGGTGTCTAATTGGTTGGGATTGGGATTGGGAGCAATTCGTCGCGTCTATGCCGCAACGCCAACCCGGAAGTAGGATGGTCGCACAATGTCACCGTTCTTGAGTTTCCGCCGCTCGCGTGGACCCGTCGAATTGGCCGTCGGTATGGCGGGCGTTCGCCTGGGCGAGCGCGTCCTCCACGTTGGCGTCGGCAACCCGCGCGTTTTCGCTCTTGTTTCGTCCAAGGTCGGCTTGACGGGTCGCGCCTGCGCCGTCGTAGACAGTGCCGCAGCGCAGGCGACGCTCCAGCGGGCGGCGGCCAGGGAGGGGGTCCTTGTGGAAGTGGCGCTCGTGCCTGGTGGTTGTTGGCCCCACGATTCGTCATCTTTTGACGTGGCGGTGATCGACGCCAACCCCCTGCCGGCCGGTGCGACTGGCGACGGCCAGGACAGGTTGGCCAGCACCGTTCGTGTCGTCCGCCCTGGAGGTCGCATACTCGCCATTCGGCGCCGGCCGCGAGGAATCATCTCCCGACTGGGGTTCGAGCCGGCCAGCAGCGCCCCAAGCGCCCAGGCCCTGGAACTGGCCCGTGCACTCCAGGAGGCAGGCTGCAGGCCGGTGCGCGTGCTCGCCGAACGCGAAGGACTGACGTTTGTCGAAGGATTCCGGCCAGGCGCCAACTGGTAGGGCGCGATCAATCGCGCCCCTGCGGCGTGCTGTCGTATCTTCCCAATCCCTAATCCCGGCCCTCCCCCCCGTGATATAGTCAGCGGCTGTGAAAAAGCCAATCGATATCGCTCCAGCCACCGGAAAACTGGGCGTGATGCTCGTCGGCCTTGGCGCCGTCAGCACGACGTTCATCGCAGGGGTCCAGGCCGTTCGCAAGGGGGTCGCCAAACCCATCGGGTCCATGACGCAGATGGGCACCATCAGGCTTGGCAGACGGACCGAGGGCCGGACGCCGCTCGTCAAGGATTTCGTCCCGCTCGCAGGTCTCAACGACATCGTGTTCGGCGGCTGGGACATCTTCGAGGACAACTGCTACGAGGCCGCGAAGACCGCCGGCGTGCTCGAGGACAAACTGCTCGACAGGATCAGGCCGGAGCTCGAGGCCATCCGGCCGTGGAAGGCCGTCTTCGACCGACATTACGTCAAGCGGCTGGACGGTCCGAACGTCAAGAAGGGCAAGAACAAGCGCGATCTGGCGGAGCAGTTGCGCGAGGATATCCGGGCCTTCAAACAGGTCAACAAGCTCGATCGCCTCGTGATGGTCTGGTGCGGCAGCACCGAGATCTTCATGACGGAGTCGCCGGCGCATCAGTCGATCGAGGCGTTCGAGAAAGCCCTCGAAGCCAATGATCCGACGATTCCCTCATCGATGATTTACGCGTACGCCGCGCTGATGGAAGGCGTGCCGTACGCGAACGGCGCACCGAACCTGAGCGTGGACGTGCCGGCGATGATGGACCTGGCGCAGCGCAACCGGGTACCTATTGTCGGCAAGGACTTCAAGACCGGGCAAACGCTGCTCAAGACCGTCATCGCGCCGGGCTTGAAGGCGCGCCTGCTGGGCGTAAGGGGCTGGTATTCCACCAACATCCTGGGCAACCGTGATGGCGAGGTGCTCGACGATCCCGAGTCGTTCAAGACGAAGGAAGAGAGCAAGAAGTCGGTCCTCGACTACATCCTCCAGCCCGATCTCTACCCGGAGCTCTACAAGGACATCTGCCACGTCGTCCGGATCAACTACTACCCGCCGCGCGGCGACAACAAGGAAGGCTGGGACAACATCGATCTGGTCGGCTGGCTCGGCTACGA
>Ga0315273_10010546_pt1 | contig 11790 bp, 8 predicted proteins | sample YL17G02_0_MG_FD_205753 | JGI IMG/M metagenome (GOLD analysis project Ga0315273, IMG submission 205753) | Sediment microbial communities from Yellowstone Lake, YNP, Wyoming, USA - YL17G02_0 | ecosystem: Environmental > Aquatic > Freshwater > Lake > Sediment | place: USA: Wyoming | collected... | reverse complement strand
CCGAAGGTCAGCGTCTCGCCATCGGCAATGAAGATCGGATCATAACCGAAGCCGCGGGTCCCTCGTGGCGGAAATACGATCTTCCCGAACACCTTGCCCTCGAAAGCTTGGCATTTGCCGCCGGGCTTCGCTAGCGCGAGCGCGCAGGTGAAATTGGCGGTCATTTCGGTCGCGCCTCTTTTCCTGATCGCGTCTTCCACCTTGGCCATCGCGAGATTGAAATCCTTATCCGGTCCGCCCCAGAGCGCGGAATGAATGCCCGGCGCGCCGCCAATCGCTTTGATCTCGAGGCCTGAATCATCGGACAGCGCGAGCATGCCGGAGGCGTTTGCAGCCGCGACCGCTTTGAGCTTGGCATTCTCGATGAAGCTCGTTCCGGTCTCGTCAGGCTCGGGCAGGCCGAGCTCCGCCACCGAGATCGTCTCGATGCCAAACGGCGCCAGCAGCTCGCCCATCTCGCGGACCTTGCCCTTATTGTGGCTCGCGATCACAAGCCGCGTGCCGGCTTTCAGCGTCAGCGTCATTTCACGCGATCGTCAGCTTCTGCAGCGCGACGAGCTCGGCGATGCCCTGACGCGCCAGCAGCATCAATTGGTCGAACTGCTCTTGGCTGAAAGGCTCGGTCTCCGCCGTGCCTTGCACCTCGACGATGCCGCCTTTTCCCGTCATCACGAAATTGGCGTCGGCATCGGCTTCCGAGTCTTCCGCATAATCGAGATCGAGAACCGCAATGCCGGCATAGAGTCCGCACGACACGGCGGCGACGTGATCGCGCAGCGCGCCGTCCTTGGCCATGTTCCGCGCCCGCATCCATTGAATGGCGTCGTAGAGCGCGATCCAGGCGCCGGTAATCGAGGCGGTGCGCGTGCCGCCGTCGGCCTGCAGCACGTCGCAATCGACCACGATCTGCTTCTCGCCGAGCAAAGTGAGATCGGTCACGGCGCGAAGCGAGCGGCCGATCAGGCGTTGGATTTCTTGCGTGCGCCCCGTTTGTTTGCCGACCGCCGCCTCGCGCCGCGTGCGCTCGGTGGTCGCGCGCGGCAACATGCCGTATTCCGCAGTGACCCAGCCTTTGCCGCTTCCCTTCAGCCATGGCGGCACGGACTCGCCGGCCGTCGCCGTGCAGAGCACATGCGTCTCGCCGAAGCGCACGAGGCATGAGCCCTCGGCATGGCGAGAGACACCACGCTCAAGACTGATCGGACGCAATGCGTCGGGGGCGCGTTTTGAAGGACGCATTTTGGGCTCCGCCTCTTTCTAACAAAATCGAGCGCACCCTAGAGGAGCCCCGGGACAGGGGAAAGTCCAATTCCCACTACGAATTGGCCGAGCGGCCTTGTGCCGCGAAACCCGAGAAGCTACGACCTCCCCATGGCCGAGACGGGGACCAAGGCGCTCGCGAGCGGCAACGAAGCCATCCCGGAGGCGAGACGCGACGAAGTGGCGCTCGCCACCCCGATGATCGCCCAATATTTGGAGATCAAGGCGGCGAACGCCGACAGTCTCCTGTTCTACCGCATGGGCGATTTCTACGAGCTGTTTTTCGAGGACGCTGAAATTGCCTCGCGGACGCTTGGCATCGCGCTCACCAAGCGCGGCAAACATCTTGGCCAGGATATCCCGATGTGCGGCGTGCCCGTCCACGCGGCGGACGGTTACCTTCAGCGTCTGATCGGGCGCGGCCACCGTGTCGCCGTCTGCGAACAGACCGAAGACCCGGCCGAGGCGAAGAAGCGCGGTCCCAAGGCGGTGGTGCGGCGCGACGTAGTGAGGCTGGTCACCCCAGGCACGCTTACCGAGGAGAGCCTGCTCGATGCTCGCGCCAACAATTTCCTCACCGCGCTCTTCGCCGCTCCCTCAGGCGATGGCGACCGGACCTATGCCTTGGCTTCGGTCGACATTTCGACGGGTGAACTCCTCATCACCTCCGTGCCGTCGAAAGATCTGTCCGGCGAGCTAGCGCGTCTCCGGCCGGGTGAAATTCTTCTCGGCGATGATTTGGCCTCCGATCCTGGCATGCGCCGTCTGGTGGAGGAGGCCGGCGCCGCGCTCACGCAAACCCCCCGCGGCCAGTTCGACTCCGCGCGCGGCGAACGGCTGCTCAAGTCACGCCTCGGGGTGCAAGCCCTCGATGCCTTCGGCGAATTTACGCGGGCCGAGCTTGCGAGCCTCTGCGGCCTCTTGAGCTATGTCGAGCTGACGCAAGTTGGGAAGGCGCCGCTGCTGCGACCCCCGCGAAAAGAGAATGCCGGCAGTCTCCTCATCATCGACGCGGCGACCAGAGCCAATCTCGAACTGGTGCGCTCGAACCAGGGCGCCCGGGCAGGCAGCCTGCTCGCAGCTATCGACCGAACTGTTTCGGCATCCGGCGCGCGCGAGCTTGCCGCGCGGCTGGCAAGTCCGCTGACCAATGCGGCCACGCTCAACGCGAGGCTCGATGCCGTCGCCTATCTCGCCGAGCGCCCGCCTCTCCGCCGAAAATTGCGCGAGGATCTGCGCGCGGCGCCCGATCTGGCGCGGTCTTTGGGCCGGCTCGCGCTCGGCCGTGGCGGCCCTCGCGATCTCGGCGCCGTCCGCGATGCGATCGGCGCTTCGCGCAGTCTTGCCGCCGAGCTGACCAAGGCGGGTGGCGCGCTCGGTCTGCCGCAGGAACTGGAGCAGGTCGCGCGAAAACTCGAATCGGCACCGCGCGAGCTGATGACAAGCCTCGCCGCCGCCCTTGCCGCCGAGCTTGCCATCAACAAGCGTGACGGCGGCTTCATCGGTGAGAAGTTCAGCCCCGATCTCGATGAACAGCGGACGCTTCACGACGGTAGCCGCCAACTCATCGCCGGCTTGCAAACGCGCTATGCCGAGGCGACCGGCGTCAAGACGCTGAAGGTCAGGCACAATAACGTGCTCGGCTATTTCGTCGAGATCGGCGCCAACTATGCTGGCAGCTTGAGCATCCCACCGCACAATGAGCTTTTCATCCATCGCCAAACGCTCGCCAATGTCATGCGCTTTGCCACGCCCGAGCTTGCCGAGCTCGAAGCGCGCATCACCACTGCCGCCGATCGTGCGCTTGCGCTCGAGCTGGAAATCTTCGCCAACCTCACCGATGCAAGTCTAGCCGAGCAAAGCGCGCTTGCCGCGGCGAGTGCAGCACTTGCGGCGCTCGACCATCATGCCGGTCTCGCCGAACTCGCCGTCGAACAGAATTATTGTCGCCCGAAGATCGATCAGGGGAGCGTCTTCGCCGTCGAAGATGGCCGCCACCCCATGGTCGAGCAAATACTGACGCGGAACCAAGGCGGAAGCTTTGTCGGCAATGATTGCCGCCTCGGTACGGAGAGCGAAAACGACGGCACGAGAATCCTCGTCGTCACCGGCCCAAACATGGCCGGCAAGTCGACCTTCCTTCGCCAGAACGCGCTCATCGTCGTGCTGGCTCAGATCGGGTCTTTCGTGCCGGCCCGTTCGGCCACGATCGGAATCGTGGACCGGTTGTTCAGCCGTGTCGGCGCCGCCGACGATCTCGCCCGCGGCCGCTCCACCTTCATGGTCGAGATGGTCGAGACCGCCGCGATCCTCAATCAAGCGACGCCGCGGTCCTTTGTCGTGCTCGACGAGATCGGGCGCGGCACCGCGACCTTCGACGGCCTCTCCATCGCCTGGGCCGCGCTCGAATATCTCCACGAGGTCAACCGCTCCCGCGTGCTGTTCGCCACCCATTACCACGAGCTCACCGCGCTCGCCGATAAGCTGCCCCATGCCGCCAACGCCACGGTCGAGGTCAAGGAATGGCAGGACGAGATCGTGTTCCTCTATCGCGTGGTGCAAGGCGCCGCCGACCGGTCCTACGGTATTCATGTGGCGAAGCTTGCGGGGCTGCCGGGGGCCGTCCTCGCCCGGGCCGGCGAGGTGCTTACGGTCCTGGAAAAGGCCGACGGCCGGCCGAAACCCGCCGATCTCGCGAGCGATCTCCCCCTCTTCAGCGCCACCCGCAAAGCGGCCGATCCGGGACTATCCGAGGCCTCTTTGCTCGAGGCTGCATTGGCGGCGCTCCGGCCTGATGCCATGACCCCAAAGGAGGCTCTGGAAGCCCTTTATCGCCTGAAAGAGTTGCTAGAGCGCGCTAGCGGGGCTTAAACGCTCCCGTGCTAAAAGTCGCATAGAGCACCCATGGACCAGCCAGTCGTCGCCAAGCCCCCTTATTTCGATTTCGACGCTCTGCGCCGGGAGACGGATGAGCTTGCGCGGAAACAAACGGGGCACGAAACCACGCTCCGCAAAGCTCTGGTCGAGCGCCTGCGTGGCCTCGTCGATCGCGCAAGGCTCGAAGCGCGGCACCAGCTTGAGCGTGACGGCAATGGGCGTGGCTGCGCCGAAGGGCTTTGCGTTTTTCAGGATGCCCTGATCAAGCTGGCCTACGAGTTCACCACCAATCACGTCTATCGCGCCGAGAATCCTTCCGCCGCCGAGCGCATGGCCGTCGTGGCCCAAGGCGGCTATGGGCGGGGAATGCTCGCGCCGGGCTCCGACATCGATCTCCTCTTTCTGCTTCCCTACAAGCAGACCGCCTGGGGCGAGAGCGTCGCCGAGTACATGCTCTATATTCTCTGGGATCTCGGCTTCAAAGTCGGGCACGCCACGCGCACCATCGATCAATGCGTGCGGCTGTCGCTCGCCGACATGACCATTCGCACCGCGTTGCTCGATGCGCGGCTCATCCTCGGCGACGAGCAGCTCTTCGCCGAGTTCCAGCGCCGTTTCCGTAAAGACGTGCTCGACGGCCATGTGCGTCCCTTCATCGAGGCGAAGCTCGCCGAGCGGAACGCGCGCCATGCGCGGGCCTCGCGCTATCTCGTCGAGCCGAACGTCAAAGACGGCAAGGGCGCGCTCCGCGATTTGCACACGCTACATTGGCTCGCCAAGCATCTCTATCCCGACAAGGCGGAGGCCGAGTTCATCGAGGCCGGGGTGTTCTCCCGCCGCGAATATGAGACCTTCCGCCGCTGCGAGAGCTTCCTCTGGACGGTGCGCTGCCACTTGCATTTCTTGACCGGCCGCCCCGAGGAGCGCTTGAGCTTCGACCTGCAACAGACCATGGCCGAGCGCCTCGGCTACCGCAGCCATGGCGGCTTGCGCGCCGTCGAGCGCTTCATGAAGCACTATTTCCTCGTCGCCAAGGAAGTCGGCGATCTCACGCGCATCGTCTGTTCAGGCCTCGAGATGAAGCAGCTGAAGGCTCTGCCACGTCTCGATTCCTGGTTGCCGTCGAGCTGGAAGCGCCGGGCGAAACTGCGGCGCACCTCCGACTTCCGCATCGACAATGGCCGCATCAATGCCGCGGATAAGGACATCTTCGCCAAGGAGCCGGTCAATTTCATCAAGCTGTTCGCGGTCGCTGACGAGCATCAGGCTCTGTTCAGCCCGGAGGTCTTGCGCCTGGTCCGCGCCAACTTTCGCCTGATCGACGACAAGCTGCGCGCCGACCCGACCGCCAACAGATTGTTCATGCGGCTCCTCACCGAGTCCCGCGATCCTGAGGCGGCGCTGCGCCAGATGAACGAGGCGGGCGTGCTCGGCCGTTTCATTCCGGATTTCGGCCGCGTGGTATCGATGATGCAGTTCAACATGTATCACCACTTCACCGTGGACGAGCATTTGATCCGCGCCATCGGTTTCCTCTCCGACATCGAGCATGGCCGCTATGCCATCGAGCATCCGGTTTCCACCGAGATCATCCGCACCATCGACAACCGCCTCGCGCTTTATGTCGCCGTGCTTCTGCATGACATCGCCAAGGGCCGCGAACAGGATCATTCCATCGCCGGCGCGAGGATCGCACTTGAGCTGGGCCCGCGCTTCGGCTTGACGCCGTCAGAGACCGAGACGGCGGTTTGGCTCGTCGAGAACCATTTGCAGATGAGTCAATTCGCCCAGAGCCGCGACCTCAACGATCCGAAGACGATCCGCGACTTCGCCGCGCTGGTGCAGAGCCGCGAGCGCTTGAAGCTGTTGATGCTCTTGACCGTGGTCGATTTGCGCGCCGTTGGGCCCGGCGTGTGGACCGGCTGGAAAGGGCAACTGCTTCGCACGCTCTATTTCGAGACCGAGCCCGTGCTCGGCGGCGGTCATACCGGCTTGAGCCGCACCGAACGCGTGGCGACGGTGCAGGACGAGATTCGCAAACGCCTCGCCGATTGGCCGCAAGCCGCGCTCGAGCAATTCATTGGCCGCCATTACCCCTCTTATTGGCTCCGCTCCGATCTCGATACCATCGTCGAGCAGGCCAAGCTTGTCCGCACGGCCGAGGAGCAGGGCAAGAGCCTCGTCACTCATTTTGCCACGGATGCCTTCCGCGCCGTGACCGAGATCACCCTCTTCGCGCCCAACCATCCGCGCCTGCTTGCCATGGTGGCCGGCGCTTGCACCGGCGCCGGCGCCAACATCGTCGATGCTCAAATCTCGACGACGCGCGACGGCATGGCGCTCGATACCATCCATCTCGAGCGTGAGTTCGATCATGCCGAGGATGAAGAGCGCCGGGCCGGGCGGATCGCTTCATCGATCGAGAAACTGCTGAAGGGCGAGGCACGGCTCGCCGACGTTGTCGCCACCAAGAAGAAGCCAAAAGCACGGCTCTCGGCCTTTACCGTCGAGCCGCAAGTTGTGATCGACAATACACTCTCCGACGCGCTCACTGTGATCGAGATCAATGGGCTCGACCGGCCCGGGCTGCTCTATGACGTGACCCGCGAGATTTCCGACCTCAATCTCGATATTGCCTCGGCTCACATTGCGACCTTCGGCGAGAAAGCCGTCGACGTGTTCTACGTGACCGACCTGACCGGAAAGAAGATCACGAGCTCGTCTCGCGAGAGTGCGATCCGCGACCGCCTGACCAAGGCGCTCGTCGCCCGGTCCGAAGCCTTGACGCTCGCTTCGGCATGATTTCAGCCGCCCTTTACGAGCGCCGCCCATGACCCTCTATCGCGGCTTCGCCACGGTCGGCGGCATGACCATCATCAGCCGCGTGCTCGGCTTCTTCCGCGATGTACTGATCGCGGCCGTGCTCGGCACTGGCGCCGTGGCCGATGCCTTCTTCGTCGCCTTTCGCGTGCCCAACATGTTCCGCCGTCTGTTCGCCGAAGGCGCCTTCGATAGCGCCTTCATCCCGCTCTTCGCCAAGTGCTATCACGGCGACGGGGCACGCGCCGCGCAGTTCTTCGCCGAACAGGCACTGACCGGGCTTACTATCGCGCTGGTGATCTTCACGATCTTTGGCGAGTTCACCATGCCCTGGCTGATGCTGGGCCTGGCGCCAGGTTTCTCCGAGGACCCGGAGAAATTCGAACTTGCCGTGCTGCTCGCCCGGATCGCTCTCCCCTATCTGCTCTGCATGTCGCTGGTCGCGCTCTATACCGGCGTCTTGAACGCGCTCGGCCGGTTCGCCATCGCGGCACTCGCACCCACGCTCCTCAACATCGTCCTGATCGCGGTGCTGGTGTTGCTCTATACCTTTGGGGTCGGCGAACAGGCCAAGGCCGGCATCGCGCTGGCCTGGGGCATCGCGCTCGCCGGTTTCCTGCAAGTGATCATCGTCGCCTTCGCGGCGGCCAAAACCACCATGCATCTCTCCTGGCGCCGTCCGACCTTGAGTCCGGAGATGCGGAAATTAATTGCGCTCGCGGCACCCGGCTTCATCGCCGGCTCGATCACGCCGCTCACCGTTGTTATCGGCACCATCATCGCCTCGCTCCAGGATCGCGTGGTGTCTTGGCTTTATTTCGCCGACCGCATCTATCAACTGCCGCTCGGCGTGATCGGGGTCGCGGTCGGCGTCGTGCTGTTGCCTGAGCTTAGCCATAAGCTCCGCGCCGGCGATCACCAGGCCGCCATCACCAGCGAGAACCGCTCATTGGAATTCTCGCTGTTCTTGACCCTGCCCGCGACGGTGGCCCTCCTGATTGCCTCCGGGCCCATTGTGCGCGTCCTATTCGAGCACGGCGCTTTCGATGCCACCGACGCGGCGGCGACCGCCGAGATGCTTTCGGCCTACGCCATCGGCCTTCCCGCCTTCGTGCTCATCAAGGTCTTCCATCCGAGCTATTTCGCCCGCGAGAACACCAAGACGCCGATGTTGTTCGCCCTAGCCGGCATGGCCGTCAATATCGTGCTGAGCTTCATTCTCTTCCTCCGCATCGGGCCGACCGGCATTCCGCTCGCAGCCTCTTTTTCCGGCTGGCTCAATGCTGGCCTGCTGCTAATTTGGCTCAAATGGAATGCGGCCTTCAACTTTGACGCCATCTTCCAGAGGCGCTTCCCGGCGATTGTCGCCGCGAGCGCGATCATGGGCGCGGCCGTCTGGGGCATGGCGCTTCTGCTCGAGCCTTGGTTCGCCCCAAGCAATGGGCTCATCCTGCAAGGCTTGGCGCTTGTCGCCCTCGTCACGGCCGGCCTTCTGACCTATGGCGTGGCCGCCGAGTTCCTTGGCGCGCTCAAGCTGAAAGCCGTGCTTAAGTCGATCAGGGAATTCTGATGCTTGCTTCGGCCGAAGCGCCAAGCCATAAGGCGCGGGATGGCACATAAGAAAACCCGCGTCTTCTCCGGCGTCCAGCCCACCGGCAATCTCCATCTCGGCAACTACCTCGGCGCCATCACCAAATTCGTGGCGCTGCAAGCCGAGCACGACTGCCTCTATTGCGTTGTCGACCTGCACGCCATCACCGTGTTCCAGGACCCGGACGAGCTGACCAAGAACACGCGCGAGGTGACGGCGGCCTTTATCGCCTCGGGCATCGATCCGAAGCGCCACATTATCTTCAATCAGAGCCAGGTCTCCGGCCATGCCGAGCTTGCCTGGATCTTCAATTGCGTGGCGCGGCTCGGCTGGCTGAACCGCATGACGCAGTTCAAGGAGAAGGCGGGCAAGGACCGCGAGAATGCTTCCGCCGGGCTCTACGTCTATCCCAACCTGATGGCCGCCGACATTCTGCTCTATCACGCGACCCATGTTCCGGTCGGCGAGGACCAGAAGCAGCATCTGGAGCTCGCGCGCGACATCGCGCAGAAATTCAACAACGACTTCGCCACGACGATCCGGCGCGCCGGATACGATGACGGCTTCTTTCCGCTGCCCGAGCCGTTGATCACCGGCCCCGCGACGCGGGTCATGAGCCTTCGCGACGGCACCAGGAAAATGTCGAAGTCCGAGGAATCCGACATGACCCGCATCAACCTCACCGACGATGCCGACGCCATCGCCAAGAAAATCAAAAAGGCCAGGACCGATCCCGAGCCGCTACCGTCAGAGCTGAAGGGATTGGAGGGGCGCGCGGAAGCCGACAACCTCATCGGTATCTATGCCGCGCTCGCCGAGACCGGCAAGGAGCAGGTCCTGCGCGAATTCGGCGGCGCGACGTTCTCCAAATTCAAGGACGCGCTGGCCGAGCTTGCGACCGTAAAGCTGACCCCGATCGGTACCGAGATGCGGCAACTGCTTGCCGACCCGCATCACATCGACCGCATCCTCGAGGACGGCGCGTCCCGCGCCCATGCCATCGCCGACCCGATCCTGGCCAAGACCAAAGAGATCGTCGGCTTCATTCGCTAGTATGGTTCGAGGCCCGGCCGTCATCCTGAGGAGCGAGCGGAGCGAGCCTCGAAGGACGGCCGGGCACCTCACCATGACGCCATGACAAGACCGCCGCCCCATGGCAGCATGGGGTCATGGCCACGAAAAAACAGCCTGCCGAAAAGGCAAAGTCGAAGCAGCCGGACCAGGAAGCGCCGAAGCCGAAGAAGAAGCGTCAGGTCCATGCCGAGGGCCACAAGCGCAAATTCCTTGTCGTCGTCGACGAGACGCCGGAATGCGAGAGCGCGTTGGCCTTCGCCGCCAGCCGCGCCATACGCACCAAGGGTCAGCTCGCGCTGCTCTACGTCATCGAACCCGGCGTCGATTTCCAGCATTGGCTCGGCGTCGAGGACGTCGCCCGCGAGGAAGGTCACAACAAGGCCAAGGCCGTGTTCCGCCTGTTCGGCCGCAAGCTGAAGGCCATGGGCCTGGAGGACATCGCGCCCGAGGAATTCGTGCGCGAGGGGATCAAGGCGGAAGAGATTACCAAGCTGATCGAGGACGACGAGGATATCGGCGTGCTGGTGCTCGGCGCCTGCAAGGACCCCTCGGGACCGGGCCCGCTCGTCTCCTCGCTCGCCGGCGGCAGGCTCGCCGGCACCTTCCCGGTACCGATCACCGTGGTGCCGGGTCATCTGAGTATCGAGGAGATTCTGGCTCTGGCTTGACCAGTCTTGGCGAGGGGTTGCCACGCCTTGACTTTAGGCCTTTCGGGGCCAAGTATGGACTAGAACCATTCTAAGGAAGCGCGGGACATTTTGGTCCCTCGCGCGTTATTGGACCGAGAGGCACCAATGTTTATTCAGACCGAAGCCACGCCCAACCCGGCAACACTGAAATTCATCCCCGGCAAGCCTGTGCTCGCCGAAGGCACGCTCGAATTCCTGAATCCGTCGGAGACCGAGGGCTCGCCCCTTGCCGCGCGCCTGTTCGAGATCGACGGCGTCAAGGGCGTGTTCTTTGGCACCGACTTCATCAGCGTGACCAAGGGCGAGGGCGAGTGGCAGCATCTGAAGCCTGCCGTGCTCGGCGCCATCATGGAGCATTACGTCTCCGGCGCGGCGGTGACCGAGGGCGAGCAAAAAGGCACGAGCGGCGACGAAGCCGAATCCTTCGCCCCTGAGGACGCCGAGATTGTCGCCACCATCAAGGAGTTGCTCGAAACCCGCGTGCGCCCCGCCGTGGCGCAGGACGGCGGCGACATCACCTTCCAGGGCTTCCGCGACGGCGTCGTCTATTTGCATATGCGCGGCGCTTGCGCCGGTTGCCCGAGCTCGACGGCGACGCTCCGCCACGGCATCGAGAATCTGCTCCGGCATTTCATTCCCGAGGTGCAAGAGGTTCGCCCCGCCTAGCCAGAAGGCCGGGCGGCGATTATTCAGCTTCCATGAACATTCTCGCGCTCGATACCAGCATGGGCGCTTGCTCCGCCGCTGTTCTGCGGGAGAGCGGTGGCGCAACGACTCTTGTCGTGCGTGAAGAAAGAATGGCGCGGGGCCAAGCGGAAGCCCTGATGCCGATGCTGGCGGAAGTGATGAACGAGGCGAAGCTCGACTTTGCCGAGCTTGATCTCATTGCCGCGACGCTCGGTCCAGGCAGCTTTACCGGCGTGCGGATCGCCATTGCGGCCGCACGCGGCCTCGCGCTGGCGACGGATGCGAAACTCTGGGGCACGGACTCGCTGACCGTCATGGCGCAGTCCGTACTTGCGGATTGCGCCGGCGCGCCCTTCGCCATCTCGGTCGATGCGCATCGCGGTATGCTCTATCTTGGAATCTTCGATGGCGCCGGCGCACAACTCGACGGCCCGCGCCTGGTCAGTCCTGAAGATGCTGCTCCCATGCTCTCTGAGAATTTACATGTCGCTTTCGGCAGCGGCGCCACGATCCTCGCCGAGGCTGCGAGCAACCGCAAAATGCAGATCGAGACTTCCCTGCCCGATCTTCAACCCAATGCCGCGACCCTCGCGGCACTCGCGCTTCAATCCCGCGCGACGTTGCTGACTTTGCGCCCGCTCTATCTCCGCCCTCCGGATGCCAAGCCGCAAAGCTCAAGCGGCGTGGCGCGCCGCTGATGCAGGCCATGCCAGATAACGACTCCATCGCGCTTCGCATCGCCGTCTCGGACGATACAGGCGACCTGGCTCGACTCCATGCCCGTTGTTTTCC
>Ga0315273_10010545_pt1 | contig 11791 bp, 12 predicted proteins | sample YL17G02_0_MG_FD_205753 | JGI IMG/M metagenome (GOLD analysis project Ga0315273, IMG submission 205753) | Sediment microbial communities from Yellowstone Lake, YNP, Wyoming, USA - YL17G02_0 | ecosystem: Environmental > Aquatic > Freshwater > Lake > Sediment | place: USA: Wyoming | collected... | reverse complement strand
GTCAGGTGCCTCATCAAGTGCAGTCTGATATTCCTGAAGAGCCCGATTGTAATCCCCGTAGAGTATCGCCTGGTCACCCTGGGTTATCCGAATAACCGGCAGAGGTGTGGGGGTAGGTTGTGGGGTTGGTGTGGGAACAGGGGTGGGTACCTGGCTTGGCGTCGAGGTAACCCCAGATATTTGACCCGCCTGCGGCATATTGCAACCTCCCAAGATACCCATTAATAATATTACGAATAGTTTCAATGGTTTCTTCATGTTCGCCTTATACTGTATGATAATGGAAGTGTCAATAGCGGTTAATTTCTTTGACAAACATCCAAATACATGTTAAACTTCCCGCACGTCAGCTTATACCACTCTCGTTAGAGGGCGTTTTTTTGGTGGTTTCAGAGTGCGAACACTTGAATGGGACGATAATAAATACCAGCTTCGCCTGATCGACCAGAGATTGCTTCCAGGCAAGCTCGAATATTTCATTTGCTCCGACGAAAAAGCTGTGGCGGTCGCCATTCGTGACATGACTGTGCGAGGAGCTCCAGCGATTGGGGTAACCGCTGCATTTGGTCTAGCTCTGGCTGCCTATCGATCGACAGCGACCGATTTATCCACGTTGAAGGTCGAACTCGAAGACTCTGCCGAACACCTGCTCGCATCCCGTCCAACAGCAGTAAACCTTGCCTGGGGAATTCGCCGCATGCTGGCTCTCACTGAGCAGCCAGTTACATCAACCGATGCGATGAAGGAATTGCTACTCACTGAGGCCAAAAAAATGGCAGAGGAAGATGTCGAAACCAACAGGCGCATGGCAAACCACGGTGCTCACTTAATCCAGGATGGAGATACCATCCTGCATCATTGTAACACAGGGTCCCTCGCAGCCGTGGACTGGGGTACTGCTCTGGGGGTGGTACGCATGGCTCACGAACAAGGAAAACGCATCCGGGTTCTAGTGGATGAAACCCGCCCGCGACTGCAAGGTATGCGTCTGACTGCCTGGGAACTGGAACAATATGGGATTCCTTATGAAATCATCTGCGATGGTGCAGCGGGTCATTTCCTCCGAACCGGGCAGGTTCAAAAAGTATTTTTTGGTGCTGACCGGGTTGCAATGAATGGTGATGTGGCTAATAAGATTGGCACTTATATGCTGGCTCTGGCCGCGTATACTAATCAGGTGCCTGTATACCCGGTAGTTCCAACATCATCAATTGATCTTAATATTAACAATGGAGACCGGATTCCAATCGAGGAACGAGATCCATCCGAAGTGTTGGAGATAGAAATTAAAGGAACTCGAGTAGCGCCATTGGGTGCAAAAGCCAGAAATCCCGCCTTCGATATCACTCCCAATTATTTGATCTCTGCCATCGTTACCGAAAACGGTGTTGTCCACCCCCCTTTCAGTGAAAACCTGCCTCGTGCAGTGCGTAGTATTGATCTCCAATAGGATAACAAATCATGACCATTATTTGTACCGGCTCCATTGCCTATGATTATTTGATGACTTTTCCCGGGTATTTTAAGGATCATTTTATCGAAGGACATTTGGATAAGATCAGTCTTTCATTCCTGGTTGATTCAATGATCCGTCAAAAAGGAGGAATCGCGCCCAACATAGCTTATACTCTCGCACTTTTAGGTGAACGGCCCATGGTTATGGGTACTGTTGGCGAAGATTTTGAAGATTATCGCACCTGGCTGGAAAGCAAAAACATTGACACGACCTTTGTAAAAGTTATTCCTGGTGAATATACCGCATCCTTCTTTGCCAACACTGATCTTTCAAATTCCCAGATTGCCAGTTTTTATACCGGCGCTATGGCACACGCCTCACGACTATCGTTAAAGGATACCATCTGTAAGAATCCTGACCTGGTTGTCATTTCCCCTAACGATCCAAAAGCGATGGATCTGCTTGCAATTGAATGCCAGGAGCTAAAAATCCCGTACCTGTTTGATCCTAGCCAACAGGTGGTTCGAAATAAACCAGAGGAGTTGCGCCGGGGCGTTGAAGGCGCCAGGTTCCTTTTTGTGAATGAGTACGAGTACGAACTGCTGCGTAAACATACACAATTATCCGAATCTGACATACTCAATCGGGTTGAATTTCTGGTTGTCACACTCGGCGAGCAGGGTGCATGTGTCTACGCAGATGGGCATAAATATTGCATACCTACGGTTAAACCTGGGAAAATTCTGGATCCTACGGGTGTTGGAGACGCCTTCAGGGGTGGATTCTTAAAGGGGTACCGGATGAAATTTGATTGGCAAACTTGTGGTCAGATGGGTGCAATGGCAGCCACTTACTGCCTAGAGCACCGGGGTACCCAAAACCACTCCTTCACTGTTGCAGAGTTCGTCGCCCGATATCAGAAACATTTTGATGATCAAGGTATTCTTAATACCTTGTTGAACGCAAATAACGAAAATAATCTCCCTGGAGGAATTGGATGACAAACTATGATATAAAAGATCTAGAATTGGCCGAAGGCGGGAGGCGCCGTGTGGATTGGGCTGAACGGGAAATGCCTGTTTTGCGCCTGATTCGGGAACGTTTCACCAAAGAACGCCCATTGCAGGGTGTACGAATGTCAGCTTGCCTGCACGTCACCACAGAAACCGCAAATCTGATGAAAACTCTGCAGGCTGGTGGTGCAGATGTAGTGTTATGTGCATCAAATCCATTATCCACTCAGGATGACGTAGCCGCATCTCTGGTCACGCACGATGAAATTCCCGTGTATGCGATCAAGGGTGAAAATAACGTAACATATTACAAACATCTCAATGCTGCATTGGATCATAAACCACAGATCACGATGGATGATGGAGCAGACCTGGTCAGCACCATGCAAAAAGAACGTCGCGAACTGATCCGGGACATTATTGGCGGAACCGAAGAAACCACAACCGGTGTTATAAGGCTACGCGCAATGGCAGCCGATAAAGCCCTGGCGTTCCCCATTGTTGCGGTAAATGATGCCAATACCAAGCATTTATTTGATAATCGCTATGGCACAGGCCAATCCACAATAGATGGGATTGTGAGAGCAACAAATATCCTGCTGGCTGGAAAGAATTTTGTTGTTGCCGGTTACGGATGGTGTGGGCGTGGCCTGGCATCTCGAGCCAGAGGGATGGGAGCCAAAGTGATCGTGACTGAAGTGGACCCGTTGCCTGCACTTGAGGCTGTGATGGATGGGTACCAGGTGATGTCAATGGCTGAAGCCGTAAAAATCGGGGACATTTTCTGTACCGTTACAGGTGACATAAATGTCATTGACCGCCGCCATTTTGAGCACATGAAAGATGGAGCCATTGTTGCCAACTCCGGTCACTTTAATGTTGAAATCAACATCCCAGGATTGCAGGAATTATCGATTGCAAAGAAATTGGTACGGCCATTTGTGGAGCAATATGAACTCTCTGATGGCCGGAGGATTTACTTATTAGCTGAGGGAAGGTTAATCAATCTGGCTGCGGCTGAAGGGCACCCGGCCAGCGTGATGGATATGTCCTTTGCCAACCAGGCATTGTGTGCTGAGTACATGGTTAAGAATGGCAATAAGCTCGAAAAGAAAGTTTATAGTGTACCGGGCGAGATCGATCGCGAAATAGCTCGCCTTAAACTGGAAGCCATGAACGTAAGAATTGACACATTAACAGAAGAACAAGTGCATTATCTGCACTCCTGGCAAGAAGGAACATAATAAATCCACAAAGGGAAGCGGGTCATACCTGCTTCCCTTTGTGTTTAAAATCATATTTTTAGGGGTAAATGGGTATTTTAATTAAGGCTGAACATAGATTGCCATATTTCCCAGTACTCCCCAGGAGTCAATAAACTGGGCAACCGTGCGACTGTAAGACATACTCCCATCGATCAGGTACACCTCATCCGCGCTGTAACCAACTACAATGACCGTATGTTCCCAGGGAACTACAGTGATGGTATGTCCATTTGAAGGTGTATAGAAAACTCCGCTGTAACCTGCCCAGGTATTGCCAACAACCCAGGCGATGATGGGTCTCCCAGAAGCAATTTCAGCTCGTAAAGAATCCCAGGAAAGACCGCGTTCTTCTGATGCTTTTAATCCATAATTTCGCAACACCTCAGCCACAGGTCCTGCATGTACACCATAGGACTTTGGGGGAATATGCCCCCGCGGATCGGTGACACTCCCGACAAAGCCAATTTCGGGATTATCCGATTGCGGTAATTTGCTTAGGAATTCAATTTCGTCAATCGAAACGCCATAAAATGCAGCCAGATCGACTGCTGAACGGGCTTCGCAATCCAATGAGTAGAGTTGAGCATTTCCGTTTACTCCATCAACCCGCGCTGACGCTGGTGGAAAGCTTTCTTGCCCAGAAAGAGTCGCAGTATCTGGAGGGGAAAAGGTTGGAGAAGGTTGTGATTCCAGGGTTGGGGTTAATGTGGAAGGAGCCAACGTTGGAAGAAAAGTGAAAGAAGGAAACAGAGTAACGGCTTCAGTTGATAAATGGGGGATGGTTGGAAGGCCGGGGATTGGAGTCGGGGAACGTTCTGAATTAGGAATATTTACGTATGGGGTAACCCCGGTTACAGGCCGAGTAATCACTGGAAATGGGATTTCTTCCACCTGTGAACTCTGGGCAACAAGCTGCACTTTCGATCGACCGTGAGTACCATCCTCCATAGTAAGAGAAGAAATCACCACCCAGGCATAAGCCCCGATGATGAGAGCACATAAAAAACCACAGGCCACCCACAGGCTTGCGGTTAAGGTCTTCAATCATACCTCCTGGGAAATTGAATAAACAATTGACCGGAATAAACTATAGCACAATGGCTGTGCCGTTCTTAACATATCAATAAAGAGGGGGAATAAAGGGTGTTTAGGGTGGGTGCAATCGCCGAAAACACTCCCTGCCTCTACCTTATAAGAAGTAACTTATTTTACAACAATTTGGATAGAGATCCATTCACCAAATGGAATACCTGAAGGGCTGTATGCCTGCCATTTACTACTATAAAGACCTGGCTCAGCCGGGGCAATGAATTGGATACGGATCTCGGCCCGGCTGCCTGCCCGCGCCGGGTAGAGGGCTTGATCTCGAGACACACCCATTTCGTTACCAGCAGTTTGTTTCAATTTGTAACGCTTATCCCAACTGCATGTACCGGAATTCTCCACTTCCCATTTCTTATCAATTTTTTCCCCCGGTTTAAACTCACTACCATCCGGAACAGAAACATCCGAAATATATTTTAAGTCATTCGTGCAACCGGCCCCGCTGCTATTTTGAGACTGATCGATTGGGGTTGGCGTCGGTGGGACTGGGGTGGGAATCTGTGTGGGGGGTAAAAAAGGGGGATCAATGAGGGAATCAGGAGCAGGCTGCAACGGACGAGCAATGCAGCCTGCAAATACCAGACTCCCGAATACTATAGTGGCTATAGTAATTACATTACTGGCAATCCTACGCATAATTCGCCAATCATTCTTCTGAGGATGTCTCTCCCTCCGATTCTCCTTTCAATCCCACCGGTATGTCCCCGCCTACAGCCCGCTGGCGAATTGCCAGTTCAATCTCATTGGCAAGGTCTGGGGTTTGCCGCAAAAATTCTTTCGCATTTTCACGTCCCTGTCCCAGGCGGGTATCTCCATAAGAGAAGAATGCGCCGCGTTTGGTGATGATCTCCAGTTGGGTTGCGAGATCAATAATATCACCTACCTTTGAAATGCCTTCATTGAACATAACATCAAATTCGGCAGTACGGAAAGGTGCGGCAACTTTATTCTTAACCACGCGAACTCGGACCCGGTTGCCGACGATTTCGGCGCCCATTTTGATGGATTGAATGCGGCGGGTATCCAACCTGACGGAAGCGTAGAATTTAAGGGCTAAACCGCCGGATGTGGTTTCTGGGTTACCGAACATGACACCAATCTTCTGCCTGAGCTGGTTGGTGAAAACAACAGAAGTTTTGGTCTGGTTGATGGCGCCTGAAAGCTTTCGCAGGGCTTGCGACATCAGGCGAGCCTGCATTCCCATGGTCGCATCACCCATGTCACCCTCAATTTCAGAACGGGGCACCAGCGCAGCTACAGAATCGATGACAACAATATCTACTGCCCCTGATCGGACGAGGGTTTCGGTGATTTCCAATGCCTGCTCGCCTGTATCCGGTTGAGAGATTAACAGGTTCTCCACATCCACACCCAGCCGACCGGCGTACGCAGGGTCGAGGGCATGTTCCATATCGACATATGCTGCAGTGCCGCCCAACTTCTGCGACTCAGCCACAATATGTAAACAAAGAGTAGTCTTTCCTGAACCTTCCGGGCCATAAATTTCAGTGATCCGTCCACGCGGTATCCCGCCCACGCCAAGGGCGAGATCTAGTGAAAGTGACCCAGTTGGAATGACTTCAACTGCCAGATGGGTAGCTTCCCCCATTCGGATGATCGAACCCTCTCCATAGCGTTTAATAATATCTCCAATCGCTTTTTCGAGAACAGCACGACGAGCTTCTGTCATTTCGGATGGTTGGTCTGTCAAAGACTGGGTAGGTATCGGATTCTTTCGAGCCATTATATTCTCCTGAGATCGTTTATTAGATTATATATCGTATCCAAAAAAAAGTATATCTTTCAGAATATTATAGTACATATGTTCCATGCGTCAAGGAGATTCAACCCTGAAAAATCAGGTTTGGACAGGAACTTAGGAGGAGAGGGTCTTTCGCCCAGCTATTGACAGGGGTTTTCTCCATGTGATATCATCGATGAAATTTTCACCCGGTAAAATCCCCAAAGAATACTGAAGCTACATTTCTTCATTGACTTGGTGATGATTCTATCAAGTTGGAGGATGAATGGATAAAAATGAGATTTTAGAGCGCGTAAAAAGAGACAACGTGAAATTTGTATCCTACCAGTTTACCGACGTAACTGGCGTTGTCAAGAGTGTTGATTCTCCAGTGGCCCAACTGGAAGGTGCTCTGGGAGACGGGATCTGGTTTGATGGATCTTCTGTAGAAGGGTTTGCCCGTATCCAGGAAAGTGATATGCACCTGAGAATCGATCCATCAACCTATGCTGTGCTTCCATGGAGTCCTCCAGAATTACGCCGCGCCCGGTTTTTTTGCGACATTTTCCAGCCAGATGGTGAGCCATTTCCTGGAGATCCACGGGGAGTTTTAAAGCGTTTGCTGGCTAAAATTAAAGAACGCGGCTGGACCTATAACGTTGGCCCTGAGCCCGAGTTTTTTCTTTTCCGGCGCGGCAATGGCGAAACGATCCACCCGGTCCCCCACGATGTAGGCGGGTATTTCGACTTTTCACCTAATGACGAAGCTGTTCGAGTGCGAACTGAACTGATGGAAGGTCTAAGTTTGATGGGTCTGGAGGTTGAAGTCGGACATCACGAGGTCGCGCTGGCTCAACATGAAATTGACTTCCGTTTTGCAGATGCATTGCGCGCTGCAGACAATGTTTTGACTCTCAAATATACCGTCAAAGCAATAGCCGCCCAAAATGGATTGATTGCTTCATTCATGCCGAAACCCATCTTTGGGATTAATGGATCAGGAATGCACTGCCACCAATCATTATTCGATGCTCAAGGCAAAAATCTATTCTTTGACCCGAAGGACGAATTCGCCATATCCCCCATTGCCTATGGTTTCATCGCCGGGCAACTTCAACACGCCCGTGCTCTGGCAGGGGTTGTTGCTCCGACAGTCAATTCGTATAAACGGCTTGTGCCAGGATATGAGGCACCAGTCTATGTAGGCTGGGCACAGACAAACCGGTCAGCATTAATCCGCATCCCACACTTCACCAAGGGAATGGATAAAGCGGTTCGTGCCGAATTGCGCTTCCCTGACCCATCCTGCAATCCTTATCTGGCATTTGCGGTGATGCTGGCAGCTGCCCTGGATGGGATTGATAGAAAGCTTGAATGCCCCAAACCGCTCACCAACATAAATGTGTATCATCTAACCATTGAAGATCGAGAGAAACTTGGAATTGAGGAACTTCCGGGTTCACTAAAGGAAGCTCTGCAAGAACTGGAAAAAGACAAAGTGATCCGGGAGGCACTTGGGGTAATGGTTTATGAGGCTTTCAATAGGGCTAAAAATGCAGAATGGGAAGAATATCGGATACGAGTTACTGATTGGGAACTCAATAACTATTTGGAGACTGCCTGATCAATTGTTCTGAACGGGCAACAATATTTCAAAAGTAAATTCGAACCCAGGTGTTCATGATCTATCCATTGAACACCTTTTTCTATTTCAAGGGAGGGAGTCTATTCTCTCGATACAAGTCGGCAAAAAGAACAGAGCCCATCGGTTGTAGTCGGTTGATTACAGATCGGGCAGCGCTGCGCGTATCGCTCCGGGGACACATCTTTTTGTGGGATAAAACCACATTCTCTTGCCCTCAGGAATCCCAGGTAAAAATTCAATTTAATGCCAGGGTTCTCTTCTTCCAATCGGTTCAGAACATCCTTATAATACAAGGATTTGCTGCCTATCGAAAAAGGACACTCGTCATAGATGTATGGTATCCCACTGAGCAAGGCATAAGCGGCAGTTTCTCTTTCATAAAAACGACAGAACGGTTTGGTTTTGCGGGCAAATCCAGGGGCTTCTTTGAGAACGACCCCCTGGCGTTGAAGCATCTCCGTTGACCAGGTGATCGTGTTCCCAAATAGTGCAGCCGCCTCATCATCCAGGTTATGACCGGTTACCAGCACCTGATAATTCCCGTCATAGGCAACCTGGTTCATGATATGTCGCTTAACCAATCCGCATACAGAACATGCCCGTCCTTGTCCTCGTGATGTGCTCTCAGCAAGTTCTGGGACAGTGGCTCCATAGATTTGTGGCACATTGACAACTTGGAGCCCCAAAGCACGGCTATGCGCAAATTCTGCTGCGTATTTCTCTGAAACTGCAGAATAATTGACCCCCCCATCGACCCCCAGATGGATATAGACCCCATCTACAGAATATCCCAGACGCCAGAGGACATCCCATAAGGACAGTGAATCTTTCCCACCCGATACTGCGACCAGGATTTTTTCATGGCGACTAAACATAGCATATTTTTTTATAAAACGCTCAGTCTGCTCCGGGATCCATTCTAAAAAATGGGGTTTACACAAAGCCAGTTTGTGCTGGCGCATTTTAATGACCGCTTTCTCGCCACATTTCTTACATTTCATGTAATTCACTTTGCCTGTCCCCCAGAGATAACCGCAATCACTCTGACCACATCTCCATCTCGCAAGCGTTCGTCTTCAGTAAGCAGTTCACCATTCCGCAGTGCAAAATGGGATTCAGGAGATACACCAATCTGCTTTAATGCCTGCTGAACAGTGGTTTCTTTCTCAATGATAAATTCTTGTTTTCGTAAAATCATTGTTATCGGCATGCCTTCCTCCAAAATCCCATACATTTTACCATCCTACAGGAGGCCATTTGTCTCATGAACAAATCTAAACCTGATAATTGTGCAATGGACTACCACTAAAAGAAATCCCACAATATTTCGGATATAATACACGCACCTCCAAAGAAGGTTGAATTCAGGATGAATTTAGAAGATTTTTGGGAAAATTTGCTCTCAAGGGAGCCAAAACAAATTCGATTGGCATATCGAAGCCTGGATGCAACCAGCAAGAAAGAGGTTCTGATCCACCTGCGGAAAATGGTATCTGAAAACGGCTGGCTCCCCCAACAGGTAGCTTCAGCTCGTGCAGCCCTAGAAACAGTAGAGAAAATCCAAAACGAGGCCATATGAAAATTCGTTCGATCACCTGCTTTTATAATCCTAAATCCAACACTGGACAAAAAGACCTTGACAGGTTTGAAAGCATGATCCATAAAGCCAGATCCATGTTTACCAATGAAGGGTATGTGGTTCAATCTGTACGTCTCGCTACTACACCTTTTCCTGACTGGTTACCATCCATGGAAATAAACGATGCAATCCACCTGGTAAAAGCGATGGAACGTGGCATAAAGGAGAGTGGTTTTGATTACGGATGTCTGGGTCCGGCGACTCCGAAAAATTTTGAATCCTACAGCCTGATTGCCAGAATGCTTGAGGCTACGGAAAACCTTTTTTTCAGTGGTATCATGGCAGAACCAAACCAGGGAATTCTCCCTGCGGTCGTGCGTGCCTGTGCAGAAATTATCCACCAATCAGCCAGGACTTCCTCAAATGGATTTACAAACCTGCGTTTCGCAGCCCTGGCAAATGTACCTGCCTGGGTACCATTTTTCCCAGCTGCTTATGCAACAGGGGACCAGCCTGCATTCGCCCTTGCGATTGAATCTGCAGATCTTGCTTTATCTGCATATACTCAGAGCAGCAGCCTGAATGAGGGAAGCAATAAACTGATCCAGATGTTAGAAAGCCACAGTAAATCTCTTGGAATTATCTGTGATCAACTGGCAAAAACATTTGAAGTTAATTTTAAAGGTTTCGATTTTTCCCTGGCACCGTTCCCCGATGAATGGACATCACTGGGAAAAGCCATCGAAAGTTTAGGCCCCCCGCGCATTGGCCTGTTGGGTTCGATTACTGCCTCGGCTGTTCTGGCATCTGCACTTGACCAGGGTAACTGGCGGCGTACTGGCTTCAATGGGCTGATGCTGCCAGTTCTCGAAGACAGCACCCTTGCAGAGCGAGCTTCCAGCTCTTTGACAATAAAAGACCTGCTGTTGTTCTCCACAGTGTGTGGGGTTGGACTTGATACTGTTCCATTACCGGGCGACACCACAGTGGAACAAATTTATGCCCTGCTTCTGGATATTGCTGCGCTCTCCCTGAGACTGAACAAACCTCTTACCGCCCGCCTGATGCCGATCCCTGGGAAGAAAGCCGGGGACAAAGTTCAATTCGATTTCGCATACTTCTCATCAGGCTGGGTGCTTGATCTTCCGGCAGAACCTTTGCAGAACCTGCTTGCCAGGGATGAGACCTTTAATATCCGCCCGAGAACCTTCTCATGAGAAAAGTGACAGTTTTTGGAGGGGCCAAACCTCAACCCGGAGACGTGGCTTATCAAGAAGCATATAATCTTGGTAATTTATTAGCGAAAGCCGGATGGTCTGTGCTTACAGGTGGTTATATTGGGACGATGGAAGCAGTTTCTCGCGGAGCGTCCGAAGCCGGAGGTCATGTGATCGGTGTAACTTGCGACGAGATCGAAAAATGGCGACCGATGGCTCCCAATCGATGGGTAAAAGAAGAATGGCGCTTTCCCTCTCTGAACGAGAGAATGCAGAAACTGATCGATGGTTGTGACGCTGCGATTGCCCTGCCAGGAGGGGTGGGAACACTAGCAGAAATTGTGATGATGTGGAACCAGTTGATTATTGCTGCCATAACCCCACGCCCCCTTGTGATCATTGGACTCAATTGGAAGCGCGTGTTCGATCAACTTCTCGATTCTCAGGGGATTTATATTCCTGAGAAAGATCAAAAATGGTTGTGTTTTGTTAATGACATCCAGTCAGCTGTACAGGGAGTGGAAAAAATCTGGTCTAAAATAGAAGGATGCTAACCTGTCCAAAATGCCAACGAACCGAACGACAAAACCGAGCTGGCAAAACGAGCAGTGGCAGTCAATGCTATCGCTCCATGTTTTGTCAGATCAAGTACACGCCAGACCCCAAACCATGGGCGTATGATGATACCAAGCGACACAAAGCGTTAGCTTTATATGTCGATGGGATGAACCTGCGCCGGATTGGGCGTTTTCTGGGCATCCACCATCGCAC
>Ga0315273_10010544_pt1 | contig 11791 bp, 8 predicted proteins | sample YL17G02_0_MG_FD_205753 | JGI IMG/M metagenome (GOLD analysis project Ga0315273, IMG submission 205753) | Sediment microbial communities from Yellowstone Lake, YNP, Wyoming, USA - YL17G02_0 | ecosystem: Environmental > Aquatic > Freshwater > Lake > Sediment | place: USA: Wyoming | collected... | reverse complement strand
TAGGTCTGGCCCTTCGGGAGAGTGGAGACGGTGTAGCTCGTGACTTCTCCTGGCAGGAAGGCCGATCCAGGGAAACTGTACGTGCCGGAAGCCGTGCCGACGTAGACTTTGTAGCCGGCCAGATCAGGTTCCCCATTCGCCGTCCATGTGAGTGTCACGTTCCCTGTCGATGGGCTGGGAGGAGGAGGAGTCGATGGCGGTGGGAGTGACGGAGGTGTAATGACAACAGTGGTCGGGGGTTGCAACAAGCTCGCGATCGCAGAGTTTTGGAGCAAGTTCAACGCCGATCGCGAACTGCCAAATGAGGGAGCTGAGCCTCTTCCTGCTGAGGCCGCAGGGCGAACGCCTGCCGCTCCCGCGAACGGAGAGGAAGCGGGCGGAGCGACCGCAGCAGAGCCAGTCGAGGCTACTGCTGGTAGCGGCGCGACCGACGATTTCGTGATGGGTGCCGTTGGCGTGGGGGCTATGCTCTTGGCGGTATCGGCTGTCGTCTGTGTGACCTGCCCGGCTGCGACGCCCGATGTCACGGCTGCACGGAGTGTCTGGGATGAGGTAACAGGAACTGTTGTTGAAGCAATGGCCGGACGCTTGGTCAATGTTTGATGATGCGCCAATGGCATGGTCCGTAGAGAAACCGAAGTTTTGGGCTGTCCGATCGGGCTCGTGATGCGAGTTGGCTCAGTGCTGGGATGTTGGAGCATAGTCCCTTGAGTCGTGGCAGGCGGAGCAGCAGATTCGACAGCTGATCGGTGAATCAGGCTATGACGGCGTGGCATCTCTTGTTCCGCAGCTGAGAGGATCGTAGGCATCGCTACAAATTGCAGCCCCAGGAATAGTAATGCCGCAAGGACGGCAAACTGGAACCGGGGCGTCGCGATGTCTGTCACGGGAATCATTCCTGACAGGCCATATAAAAATACTCACTCAGATGGAGACGACTACGCCATGTGCGTGTCCGGACGTCTGTCTGTGACAACGCTGCATTGTCTCGTGGACCTGCGTGGTACGCCAGAAAAATATCAATTTACTCCTGAGGGTGTGCCCACCGTCAGTCGTGAATCATTCATAAAGCTAAGGGAACTCTTCGTCAGTGAGCGGAAAGCGGAACCGCGTCTGGAGAAATTCGAATGTGAACAAGTCACAGGTGATCGAAATTATAAAAGGAGAAGCCTGCGGCAGGATGCTCAAAAAGGCTGTCCAGCAAGGCCGCAGCCGATGAAAGCACCGGAGGCGTAGCCTCTGGGCTACGTTGAGGATGCTTTCGAGGTGAGAACGCCGCTGGCGGCCTTTTTCAGCATCCTGCTAGGTCTTTGCTGTGAGATGGGTAAAGACCCAATCGCTGATAGATGTGGTCATCTGGCGAAAATCCTCCCCCCGAGTGAATTGGTGATCGGCGCCTGGCAGGAGATCCAGCCGCTTTGGACCTCCCAGCGCATCACGCAATCGCCGGCTTTGATGGAGGGGGACACATTCATCCCGCTCCCCCTGGACAATCAGCGTGGGCACGGTGATTCGTTCAGCCGGCCCATAGGCAATCTGTCTGAGGCAGTCTTCGTAAAAGTCATACCGCAAACGGACGCGATCCGGCCCTCCCATGATGTTCGGAATCGTGTCCGTGGCTTGCCACCGTTCCAACTCTTCAGGCCCAAAAGTTAGGCGAAGCTCTTCCGCAAAGTCCACCACAGGACATTTGAGGGCCAAACAGGCGATATCGCGACGCTGGGCTGCCGTGAGAGTGGCGACGAGCCCTCCAAAGCTTGAGCCGACGAGCCCGATTCGGTCATATCCCCTGGCGGTCACCAGATCCAATGCGGCTTGGGTTTGATGCACGGCTAGGGTTGTCGTGAGCTCTTCGAACGGTCCGTCACTGTCTCCTTGGCCGAAAAAATCGAACCGAAAGGTCGCCAGGCCCCGTTCATTGAGGAGGCGGGTCAAGGTCTTGTTGGTCGTACTGTTCTTGCCGGAGAGAAATCCATGGCACAGCACGGCGAGACGCGTCGTTGGTCCATCGGGCGTGGTCAGCACCGCGGCAATGCTATGACCATGGCGATCAGAAAATGTAATGGTTTCTTCCATGAAAGAGTGGAGATATCGACGGTTATTCAGGGGGTCGAATTCCTAAAGCCCAGGCGAGTTTGGCGGTAAAGAGGGTCAAGCTGCCAAGGAGCAGACCGACGATGACCCAGGTCGCGATCTGCATGGAGAGCGAACTGAGAGGGAAGTTCCAGGTCATCGCAGCGAGTACGCCGAAGCCCATCGTCCCCAAGCTCAATCCAGTCAGCTGAACGGCTCGCCCCCGGTCCATGATGGCTGCGAGCTGCTCTCGATAGGGCCCCTGTTTTTTCCGGCTCGCGATTCGGCTGGTCGCCAGTATCTCAGGAATGCCATAGGACAAGGCCCCCAAGACAGTCTGCAAGATAAACCCAATCAAGGCCATATGAGTATAGGCAGCGAGGTGCAATGATCCAAACGTCAGCACCGGCGACTGTGGAAAATAGTTGGCTCCGACGAGCACGCCCACGATCATCATGAGGACCAGGAAAAAAGTCGCGACCAGGAGGTGATCGGAGGCGGCATTTCCCGGATGGCCGGAGCCCATCCAGGTGCGCAGCAGGTTGTAGGCGTAGAGGCCGATGCTGAGGACGAGCAGTCCTCCGATCGCGAGTTCAAGACGGAGGGACGAGGTGATAAACCCACCGATCAAGATGGCGAAGCCGGCGGGAAGCACTACCATGACGAGCCGCGCGAGCCGCGGGCTGTATAGCTCGGCATTCAAGATTATTGGCAAGAGGCGATGTGTGGCGCCGATCATTGCCATCGTGATGAAACCAAGCAGAATCACATGCAGATGAAGAAGCCGCGCATGAGCATGGTATTCCGGCATGAGTCGAAAGGCCATCGCGACGCCAATCGCCAACCCGCCGAGTAAGGCGATGAGTGAGAATCGATACAACCAGGAGGGATTGGCCGGCTGAGTGAGGCTTTGCCGCCCGTACTGCCAAGCAACCGCGGCGATGGAGACGACTGCTCCAATCACGACAATCCCAGCCACCCCGACGACCATCATGTTTACGAATCCGAATCCAGCGAGCAACCCGACTGTGGCGGCGTTCAGGGCTACGAACAGCCCTAGATGGGAGTTCGAAGGCGTTCGGTCGCTCGGGGCGGTGGCCGACCGGGAGGCAAGCAGCCCGCCGATCATGAGTTGCAGGATGCCACCGATGAGGGCGGCATGCACATGGACCAATCTCAACCAAGAGGGCAGCGGCGTGCCATGGACCAATCCAATCAGGATGGCCAATCCCACCAGCGAGGAAAGCAGGAGCCAGCTAAATCCTGTGATCAGAAAGGTCAGTGGGCGACAGGTGACACGACCCATGGAGTTCTCCTAGCAGGATGCTGAAAAAGTCCGCTAGCCTGTCTTGTTCATCTGGTCTGTCTGGTCTATTCGGTCTATCTGGTCTGTTCGGTCTGTCTCGTGTGTTTGGTTGAACGAAACGAACCAGATAGACTAGACCAACCAGACAGACTAGATAGACTAGGCTTGTCCCAGACGTGTGGACCGTGAGTTTCTTCTCTGCCCAGGGGGTACTTTCCTACAGCATCCTAGGATTGAAGAAAGTAAAAATGATTCGTCGGTCCAGTTCCGTGACCAATCGCCAGGCTATGGCGAATGGCCTCGGTAAGATAGGCCTTGGCTGTCTGTATGGCATCGTTCATGGATTTGCCTCGCGCAAGATGTGCCGCGATGGCCGAGGCGAACGTGCAGCCAGTGCCATGCGTGTGAGGAGTATCGATGAACTCCCCTTTAAATACATGGAAGAACCGGCCGTCATAGAGCAGATCGGTGGCACGCTCTGCCGGCAAATGACCGCCCTTGATCAACACATGCTTGCAGCCGAACCCGTGAATGACTTTGGCGGCGCGGCGAGCGTCGGCGAGCGTCTTGATCTCCATGCCGGACAGTTGCTGGGCCTCATGGATGTTCGGCGTAACGAGCAGTGCCAAGGGGAAGAGCTGTGTCTTCACGGCGTTGATCGCCTCCGGCTTGAGCAGCGCGTGGCCGGTTTTCGAAATCATGACCGGATCCACCACGAGATTCGTAACATGCTGAGGTTTCAGCAATCTGACGACGACCTCGACGATCGCCGTCGAGGACAACATCCCAATTTTCACCGCGGCGACATCGAAATCGTCGAACACGGCATCAATTTGCGACGCGATGATCGAGGCAGGCAACTCAAAAACGTCGGTGACCTCTTCCGTATTCTGCGCCGTGATGGCGGTAATCACCGACATGGCAAACACGCCGTTGGCCGACATGGCCTTAATATCGGCCTGAATCCCCGCGCCTCCGCCGGAATCCGAACCAGCAATCGTCAGGACCTGTTTCAGTATCATGCGTGCTCCTGAATCAGTACTGCTAAGACGTGCAGATTATACTCGGCAAGCCGAGCCTGTCCAGCGGGAGAATTAATATACGAGTGTAAAAGGAGAGGAAGAGACTCAGCCAAATGAAGCCACTGCGACTGGACGTTGATGGGCGACACGCTTGCGTTGAAGCTTGATACGTTCAATCTCATGCAGCGCGTCCGCCACGTCTCTGCGCCTGATTGAGATCGCGGGTGATTTACGGGTCAAGGAGGTTACCCAGCCGTAAGGCTAAGCTCCTCAATGCGCGAGTGGGCTGGGGCAAGCTTCTTGATGGTCACGTAGAGAAGGGGCTGATCCTGAGCGGCTTGTTCTTTGCCAATCCGGGTACTCCACTTGTTGAACCCCTCATCCCCTTCGAGGAGGAGGATCACCTGGGCATTATTGGGAATTTTCTCGGTAAACTCAGGATGTTCTCTGAGATACCGATCAAACTCCATCCCCAACAGGCTGTTTCGCTTTTCATTAGTACTCATGGAAGCTCGCCCTCCAAGAATTTTGCCTTGTACGTTTCCCAGTTCAGGTCAATATCGTCGTCGTTCTGTCTTGTGGACATGCCTCTTACGCGCGTGTTCTCCTAACGCTCTGGTGTATGTCTTTTCGCCCACCTGTTACTTCTTTCCCTTTAATTTGCCCGTCTGGGTGTTGGGCAAGGGGCAGGATTGTCTCGAACTGCGCGCATCGAGCGAACCTTTCCATCCGGTCTTCCTCTTCTACCTTCTCCCTCCCCTGGGGCCGGTGTCATATTCGGGCAGGCAGCAGGGCTGGGCCAGACTGCGCGCGTCCAACGAGGGCCTTCTGAGGCCGCGCGTTGCGCGAGCAATGGAACGGCCCTGCTGCCTGCCCTCCGAATTTGACCCTTCCATTTTCTTTCTGGCCCGTGTGACTTGACGGGTGGCGCGAATCTGGGTGTCCGTCCGCCCGCAGCGACCTTTCTCCACTTTCTCTCCCTTTCGGCCGGTGTCCTATTTTAGGGCCAGGGGTTGGGAGGCTCTCGGAGCGGTATCAGAGCGCCGTTGGGTTACCGCTCTTGCTGAGCTGCAACGGCTGCCGCAGGCAGTGGCGACGAATGTTCGAAGCCACACCTTTGCGAAGCAAGTGGTGTGGCAAGTTTTCGGCGCCAAGCGGAGGCGAAGCCTAGAGCGGTCAACGGTGCTCTGCGGCTTCAAGCGGAGAGAGACTCCCAGCTCTGGCCCACCGCTTCAAACTACACCGGCCACTTCTCCTCGTTCCACGCCATCTCCCAAAACATCCACTCATACCGCGAGCTGATGACGAACGATTCTTCCATCCGCCGTTTCTCTTCCTTGCCCACCGTCTTGGCCCACTGGTCCACTTTCTTGCGCATCCATTGCTGGACCTCGGCGAATTCCGGCGAGGCGTAGAGCATGAGCCAGTCTCGATAAGGATGATTCTTCTTCGGCGGGCCATGTTTCAAGAGATGCTGCCCGACGACGCAGTAGATCCAGGCGCAGGGAAGGGCGACGACGGTGATTTCCGCTGCCGAACCTGTATGGGCGACGGTGAGCATGTGCTTGGTGTAAGCGTAGTTCGTCGGCGCCATGGGCACGGACGACATCTGTTTGGCGCTCATCTTCCACCGTGACCCGTACCCTTCGTGGAGGCTGCGTTCGACGACAATGGTTTCTTCGGCGAGCCTCATCAGACGCAGGGCCGATTCTGAATCCGGCGCTCTCAGCGCTCCGGCAGAAAATACACGGGCGAGGTCACCGAGAAACCTTGCGTCTTGCAGGATGTAGTACTTGAATTTGCGTTCCGGCAAGGTTCCCTTGCCCAACGCCACGACGAACGGATGAGTCAGTTGGGCATCCCAGAAGGGTTTGGCGAGTTGCCTCAAGTGATTTGTAAAGGACATGTGAGCTCTTTCTATCTAGAACGTCGTTCGTGAAACGTGAGCGAGACAGACGAGACGTGCGCGACAAGCGCGATTCGCGGAGATGAAACTGACCAGTCCCGCCTCTCTCGCAAGTCTCGCGAGTTCCGCGCAAATAGGAGAGACGTTTCACGTTTCACGTTTCACGTCTAACGTCTGCTTGGGCCAGGGCCTCGGCAAACGATTGATACCGTCGAGCGCGGCGACTTTATAACATTCTGCGAGGGTCGGGTAGTTGAAGATCGTGTCGATGAAGTAATCGATCTTTCCCTTGTAAGCCATGACGGCCTGGCCTATGTGAATGAGCTCCGTGGCCCCCTCTCCTATGGCATGGACGCCCAGGAGCGCGCGGGTGTGGCGATGAAACAACAGTTTCACCATGCCGGTTTCGTCGCCGATGAGCTGCCCGCGGGCGATTTCCCGATAGTGTGCGATGCCGACCGCATAGGGAATCCCTGCCTTGGTCAGATCTTCCTCATTCCGCCCCACCATGGAGATTTCCGGAATGGCATAGATGCCGTAGGGCAGGAGATCTGTGTCGGTGTGGTCGGGATGGCCAAAGGCATGGCAGGCGGCATGACGTCCTTGCTGCATGGATGTGGAGGCCAAGGCGGGAAAGCCGATGACATCGCCGGCGGCGTAGATGTGAGGAACTGACGTTTGGAAATGGTCGTTCACGATCACGCGGCCTCGCGCATCCGGCGTGATGCCGATGGCCTCCAGGTTCAAGTGCTTCGTGGCACCGATGCGGCCAATGGCATACATGAGCGTTGTGGTGGTGATCGGTGGTCGGTGCGTCAGCGAGACCCTGACCTGTCCATCGGACTCTTTCCGGATCGCGACCACTTCTTCTTCATGGCAGAGCGTGACGCCGATGTCTGTCATCTGCTTTTGCAGGGCGTCGATGATCTGAGCGTCGACAAATTCGAGCAAGCGCGGTCGCTTGTCGATCAGAATGACCGGCACGCCCATCGTGGCTAACATTGACGCGTACTCGGTGCCGATCACGCCGCCGCCGACAATGACCATCGATTTCGGAAGGTGTTTGAGCGTGAGGAAGCCGTCGGTATCGATGATGGTGTCGTCGTCGAAGGGAATCTCGGCCGGTCGGGAGGGTTCAGTCCCGACGGCGATGACGATCACGTGTGCACGATGTTCAGTCGACGTACCGGCATGTTGAATGAGGAGCCGGTTAGGATCGATGAAGCGGGCCTCTCCGAAGATCAGATCGATGCGGTTGCGCGCCATCTGGTTCTGCACGATTTCAATTTCGTTCTTGATGATGTGGTTGGCGCGAAAGGCGAGATCTTCGATCGTGATCGTCTTTTTTAGGCGATATTCGGCTCCGTACAGGGTGCGTTGGCGGAGCCCCGAGAGATACAGGACCGCTTCGCGGAGGGATTTGCTGGGGATGGTGCCGGTGTTGGTACAGACGCCACCGACGACTTCTTTGCGCTCGATGATGCCGACTTTTTTGCCGAGTTTGGCAGCCTGGACCGCAGCCTTCTGGCCGGCGGGCCCAGTCCCTATGACGAGAAGATCGTAATGGGCCATCAGGTTTCTTGCCTATAAAGGCTGAGGCGAAGGTTCTGACAGAACAGTTCGAGGTTCCGAGTCCAATGTTTTAAAACCTCGAACGCAGAGCCTCGAACATCTTGGCTTTAGCCTCAACCTCGACCTCAGCCTTTCTTCGTCCTAGTCGGGTGTGAAAAATCGTCTTGGCACAGCGAACTTCGATGGCCTGCACGTCTGGGGCAAAAGAGGAACGCCTCGCAGGATGCTCAAAAAGGCCGTCCAGCAAGGCCGCAGCGAGCTGAGAGGCGAGTCGTACTCTGTTCGGTACGGGGAGCCTCTCAGCGAAGTGAGAACGATGCTGGCGGACTTTTTCAGCATTCTGCTAGCTTGCGGTGATCAATGACTTGGCGACAGCGAAGGCCTCATCCAAGTCCGGCAGTTGGACCAGTTCGGGCGTGACTTGCAGATACCGCACAGTATTGTTGGCGTCGACCACCATGACCGTACGAGCCAGGATGTGGGGGCCATTGATAAATAATCCGTAGGCCTTCCCGAATTCGGCATCTCGATAGTCCGAGAGGAAGGTGACGTTGGCGATTTGGGCTTCCTTCGCGAATCGTTTTTGCGCAAAGGGGGTGTCGACGCTTATAGTCACCAATTCGACCATCTTGTCGAGGCCTTTATTCTTCTCGCTTAGATAATGGGTCTGCTCTTCACACACCGGGGTGTCGAGCGACGGTACGACGCTGATGATCCTGACCTTGCCCCTGCCCTTTGTGTCGGTGAGGGAGATCGGCGACAGGTCCGTCTGTGTCAGCGTCACCTCTCTGAGGGAGTCGCCGACTTTAATGCCGGTTCCCGAGAGGGCCAGGGGCTTTCCCTCGAAGAGTACCGTGCGGCCCTCACCAGCCACGGCACTTCCGTCAGCGATGGTGTAGCCCTTGTAGTGAAATTTGGCGCCACCGGAGTTGCCGGTGCTTGCGCATCCGGTGAGCCCGAGCGTCATGCAGAGTGCGGCCCCAATGATCATTCGATACACTGCCCTCATATTGCCCTCCTTGGTGAAGCGATGGTGCCCATTCTCGCAGGGTGCTGAAAAAGTCCGCCAGCGGCGTTCTCGCATCGTTCAGACCCTCAACGTACCCCAAGGGTACGCCTCGGGCCTTCACTCGCTGCGGCCTTGCTGGACGGCCTTTTTAAGCATCCTGCGCACGATTATCCTGTTGCCCCAGATGTGCGGATAAGTGAAGTCTTGGCTTACCTACATAGGTTTTCCGCAGCCTACTGATAGGAATGCAGTGGTGTGTGCTTGTGTTGCCGCAGATTTGAAACACCTATATCGGCAGAGCAGAATTTCGATGGTCCTCCTGTCTGCGTGCAGACACGCACAGGCCCGCATGTGTGGCACGAGAGAATAACATCTTTGCTAGGGGCGAATAAAGGTGATGAGTTCCTGGTTAACCAAATCCGGTCGTTCCCACTGCGGGATATGGCCTGCCTTGGGGATTCGGATGAATCGTGCCCCCTTGATGGTCTGGTGGAGTTCTTCGCCCACGGCGATTGGGAACACCCGATCTTCTTCCCCCCAGATCACCAGCGTCGGGTGGGTGATCTCACCGACGCGCGTGGCAAATCCGGACTCCCATAGCGGAAGGTTTTCTCTGACGGTCATAATGGGTTTGATGAGTCCGGGGCGTTGCTGGTTGCGCTTGGATCGCTCGATGACGGCCGGTGTGAGGAGTGCCGGGTCATGCACGATTTCTCTTAAGACGGACTCGATCATCAGTCCGCCGAACAGCATGTTGCCGAATGAGACGAGCCAGGACGGCGCATTGGTTTCTAATGCCCGCCTGACTGACGGGCTGGTGAGTTTCTCCATGACGTGTTGTGGCAGCCCGTCGATAAGGACGAGTTTGGCGACGCGCGTGGGGTGTGCCAGCGCCATGCCGATGGCCAAGCCGGCGCCCATGGAATTGCCGACTAACGTGGCCTGCGGGATTTTTACGGCATCCATGAATCCGACAAAGAAGTCCAACATCTGATCCGGCCGGTAGTCGATCTCAGGTTTATCGGACAGCCCGGCGCCGGGCAAGTCGAGCGTGAGGACGCGGAAGTGCTGAGACAGAGTGTGCTGCTGCTCTTCCCATTGCCACATCGATCCCCCGAAGCCGTGGATGAGGATGACCGGTGGGCCTGCGCCCACATCCAGATAGGCGATCCGCTGGTCGTGGACGAGGACGGTTTGAATGGACATGCGCTCAATGGCGTCGAACTGCGCCGGAATCGACGAGGGAGACGAGCAGGCGGTCATGATGTGACACAACAAACCAAAAATAAACAGCGCAACGTACGGCTGTCTGCATGCGCGACCGGGGACACGCGGGTCTATCTGACTACTCCAGTTGGATGACTGTTTCATCCGTCTTCACGTTGTCGCCTTCAGCGACCAGGATGGCGGTGACTTTCCCGTCGATCGGCGCCGGGACCTGGCTTTCCATTTTCATAGCTTCGATGATCAGGAGGGGGGCACCGGCTTTGACCACGGCATCGATCGCGACGAGCACTTTGACGACGCGGCCCGGCATCGGGGGGGCCACGTCTCCTGGCTTGGACGGCTTGGGCCGTTTGCGTTTGGCACCGGTACCAGCGTCGAGGGCTTCCGGCACGCCGGCCAGGATCTCCTGGATCGGCTCCAATGAGACTTCTTCGAGTTTGTCGTTGACCCGGATGTAATAGGGTTTGCGGCCGTCGACCTTGCGTCCGGAACCGGACACCTTCACATGGTAGGTTTCGCCGTGGACCGTGACGTTGAATTCGGCGGGGGCCAAATGGAGTTCGGTGGCCGCAGCCGGCCCGCTGGGCAAGAAGCTCTCGAGAGGTTCCAGTGTCAGGTCCCCCTTCTCGCGCGCCTCAAAGAAGTCTCGTGCGATCGTGGGGAACAGGGTGAACGAGAGCTGATCTTCCACCGTGGTGGCCGAGGTGGGCAGATCCTTTCTGGTGGCCTCGAGTTCAGGCTCCAACCGATCGGCGGGCCGCGTCTTGATCGGCTGGTCGTCCCCGATCGCGCGGGCCATGATGTCGTGATCGAGGGGTCCCGGCGCCCGCCCGTAGAGGCCGAGAAAGTAGTTCTTGGTTTCCGTGGTGATGACTTTGTACCGTTCGCCCGTCAGGACGTTAAGCGTGGCTTGGGTGCCCACGATCTGACTCGTCGGGGTGACGAGCGGGGGATAGCCCATTTCCTTTCGGACGCGCGGCACTTCATCCAGGACTTCTTTCATCCGATCGAGTGCATTCTGCTCAGTTAGTTGCGCGGCGAGATTCGAGAGCATGCCGCCGGGAATCTGCGAGGTGAGGATCTCGGCATCGACCCCGGTGAACTCGCTTTCGAACTGCCGATACTTTCGTCGAACGGTGCGGAAGTACTCGGTGATCGGGAGGAACGAGGCGAGCTCCAGTCCCGTGTCGTACGGGGTATTGCGCAGCGCGGCCACGAGAGTTTCCGTCGACGGATGCGAGGTGCCTCCGGCCAACGGCGAGATGGACGTATCCAGCATGTCGAGACCGCCCAGGATCGCCATGAGGGAGGTCATCGAGGCCATCCCCGAGGTGTAGTGTGAATGCAAATGGATCGGGACCTTTACCGCCGCTTTGATACGGCGTATGAGGTGATAGGCGTCGAGCGGCGCCAAGAGCCCGGCCATGTCTTTGATGCAGAGCGTATCCGTGCCCAAATCTTCGAGCTTCTTGGCCATGTCGACGAAACGGTCGATGCTGTGGACGGGACTGACGGTGTAGCAGATGGCGGCTTCGGCATGTTTGCCGCAGGCTTTCACTTCTCGCATGGCCTGTTCGACGTTGCGGATATCGTTCAGCGCGTCGAAGATGCGGAAGACGTCGATGCCATTGGCAGCGGACCGTTCGATGAACCGTTCCAGTACATCGTCGGCATAG
>Ga0315273_10010542_pt1 | contig 11792 bp, 10 predicted proteins | sample YL17G02_0_MG_FD_205753 | JGI IMG/M metagenome (GOLD analysis project Ga0315273, IMG submission 205753) | Sediment microbial communities from Yellowstone Lake, YNP, Wyoming, USA - YL17G02_0 | ecosystem: Environmental > Aquatic > Freshwater > Lake > Sediment | place: USA: Wyoming | collected... | reverse complement strand
TCGTCCCCGAGATCGCCGCCCGCGCCCATGTCGAGGCGCTCGATGGGGTGATCCGGAAGGCGATGGCCGACGCGACAATCGCCTTTTCCGGGATCGACGCCGTCGCGGCAACCGCCGGGCCGGGGCTGATCGGCGGTGTCCTCGTCGGATTGACCACGGCGAAGGCGATCGCGCTCGCCTCGGGAAAACCGTTGATCGCCGTGAACCATCTCGAAGGTCATGCGCTGACCGCGCGCCTTACCGACCGGCTCGGCTTTCCCTACCTTCTCCTCCTCGTCTCCGGTGGCCACACCCAGTTCGTGGCGGTCGAGAGCGTCGGCCGGTACCGCCGGCTCGGCACGACCATCGACGATGCCCTCGGCGAGGCCTTCGACAAGGCCGCCAAGCTGCTCGGGCTCGGCTATCCCGGCGGCCCGGAGGTGGAGCGCCGTGCTTTGCGCGGCCACCCGACAATCCCGCTCCCCCGCCCGATGCTTGGCCGGCTCGAGCCGCATTTCTCGCTGGCAGGGCTCAAGACGGCGCTCCGGCACGCGGCGCGCGCGCGCGCGCCGCTCCGCGAGCAGGACGTCGCTGATCTCTGCGCCAGCTTCCAGGAGGCGGTTGCCGACATCGTCAGCGACCGGGCGGCGCGCGCCATGGACATCTATGTCGAGCGGCTTGGAGAACACGCGCAGCTTGCGCTGGTCGTCGCGGGTGGCGTCGCCGCCAATCAGAGGCTCAAGGCGACGCTCGAGGCGGCCGCCCGCCGGCACGGCTTCCGCTTGGTCGTGCCGCCGCCCGAGCTCTGCACCGACAATGCCGCCATGATCGCCTGGGCGGGCGCCATGCGGCTTGCCCGGGGACTTGTCGACGATCTTTCCGCGCCGGTTCGGGCCAGATGGCCGCTCGACCCCGATGCACCGCCGGCATTGGGGGCCGGCGTCAAGGCCTGAGCGGACTGCACAGGTAGGGTGGGCATCGGTACTTGCCGATGCCCCCGCAGGCGCTGAATATGACCCGTGGGCACGCTTCGCTTTGCCCACCCTACGTAAATCGGCAATCTTGGGGCTGGCATGGCGCTTCAATCGGTCGGCATCGTGGGCGCGGGCGCATGGGGCACCGCGCTCGCCATCACCACCCGTCGCGCCGGCCGCGATGTGCTGATCTGGGCTCATGAGCCGGAGACGCTCGCCGACATCAACCAGAGCCATCGCAACGAGGTCTATCTCCCGGGCATCGGCCTCGACCCTTCCATAGAGGCGACCGCGCGGCTCAACGAAGTCGCCACTTGCGACCTCCTGCTCGTGGCGACGCCGGCCCAGCATGTGCGCGCGATCGCGGGCGAGCTTGCGCCTTATCTGAAGGAAGAGCAGCCGCTGGTGATTTGCGCGAAGGGCATCGAGCAATCGACCGGTAAGCTGATCTCGCAGGTCGTGGACGAGGTGGCGTCGCGAGCGCAGATCGCCGTGCTGTCGGGGCCGAGCTTTGCCGCCGAGGTCGCGCGCGGACTTCCCGCCGCGGTCACGCTCGCCACGGCGGAGGAGGCGCTCGGCCGCGCGCTCTCCTACGCCCTCAGCCATCCGCCCTTCCGCTGCTATTGGAGCGACGACGTCATGGGCGCGGAGATCGGCGGCGCGGTGAAGAACGTCTATGCCATCGCTGCCGGCATCGTCGCCGGCAAGAAGTTCGGCGCCAGCGCCCATGCCGCGCTCGTCACGCGCGGCTTTGCCGAGATGGCGCGATTTGGTGCGGCGCTCGGCGCGCGCCGCGAGACCCTGATCGGCCTCTCGGGCCTCGGCGATCTCGTGCTCACCTGCGGCAGCCCGCAGTCGCGCAACATGTCGCTCGGAATCGAGCTGGGAAAGGGGCGCAGCCTCGAGGAGGTGCTGGGCAAGAGGCTGACCGTCACCGAAGGCGTCTATACCGCAAGCGCACTCGTAGAGATGGGGGCGGCGCGCGGCATCGACATGCCGATTGCCCAAGCCGTGCACGCGGTGATCTCGGGACTGGCGACCGTCGATGAGGCCATCGAGGCGCTGCTGGCCCGCCCGCTCAGGGCCGAGGTCTAGGGTCATGGACAGTCAGCAGGCAGCGCAATAGCTTGATGTCGGGGGAACTCATGCTTTATGCGCTGATCTGCACCGACAAGTCCGGCAGCCTCGCCATCCGCACGGCGAACCGTCCGTCCCATCTGGCCTATCTTGAAAGCCTCGGCGAGACGCTCGTGTTCGCGGGCCCCTTCACGGCGGAGGATGGGGAGGCCATGAACGGAAGCCTGATCGTGATCGAGGCCTCGTCGTTGGATGCGGCGCGGAAAATCGCCGCCGGCGATCCGTTCGCCAAGGCAGGCCTGTTCGCGAGCGTCGACATCCGCCCGTGGCTGTGGACCATCAACCATCCCGAAGAGGAGGAGTGAGCCTCCCGCTCAAGCCCCATGGCCTATTGGCTGCTCAAATCGGAGCCCCACGCCTGGTCCTGGGACCAGCAGAAAAAGGAGGGGCGCAAGGGCGGGGAGTGGGACGGCGTGCGCAATTTTCAGGCGCGCAACAACATGCGGGCGATGAGACAAGGCGACCTCGCCTTCTTCTACCATTCCGGCGAAGAACGAAGCGTCGTCGGCATCGTCAAGGTGGCGGCGGAAGCGCATCCCGATTCGACCGACGGCTCGGGCCAATGGGAATGCGTCGACGTGGCGGCGGTCACCTCTCTGCCCAGGCCCGTGACCCTCGCCGAGATCAAGGCGGATCCCACGCTCAAGGCCATGGTGCTAGTCAGGAATTCGCGCCTCTCGGTGCAGCCCGTGACGGAAACCGAGTGGCGCAAACTCTGCGCCATGGGCGGCATCACCGATCCTCCCAGAGCTTAGTGCCGGGAACCTCGTTCCTGGGGTAAAGTCGGGGGACTCGAACAAGGGAAGGGGGACGCCATGAATTTCATAGGGGTGAATTATATCGCCGTTATCATTGCGGCTTTGGCCGGCTTCGGCCTCGGGGCAATCTGGTACACCGTTCTCGCCAAGCCGTGGATGCACGCCATCGGCAAGACCGAAGCCGAGTGCAAGCAACAGCAAGGATCGGCCAAGGTCGTGCCGTTCGCCATCGCCATCGTCGCGCTCTTCATCATGGCCTTGATGCTGGCCGGCGTGATGGGCCATTTGGGCGATATCACCATCAGAGGCGGCGTCATCAGCGGCTTCTTCGTGTGGCTCGGCTTCGTCATCACCACCATGGGCGTCAACCATGCCTTTGCCGGAGCAAAGCCGATGCTGACTTTGATCGACGGCTTCTATTGGCTTGCCGTGCTGCTCATGCAGGGGGCGGTCATCGGCGCCTTCGGAGTCTAGCGAAAGAAGAACGCAGAGCCTCTGACCAAGCAGGGGCGCCGGTCACAAAGGCTACGCGTTTGACGTAAGGAGGAGCGGGCCAATGGCCGAGCACAAGCAGTACAAAGTCAAGGCCGTGAAGGTCCCCAAGAAATGGAAGACCAAAGCCTTCATCGACAAGGATGCGTACGAGAAGCTCTACCGGAAAAGCGTCGAGAAGCCGGACAAGTTTTGGGGCAAAGAGGGCAAGCGCATCGACTGGATCAGGCCCTACACGCAGGTCAAGAACACCTCCTTCGCCTATCCCGACGTCTCCATCAGATGGTTCGAGGACGGCACCCTTAACGTCGCCGCCAACTGCATCGACCGGCATCTGAAGAAGCGGGGGAAGCAGGTCGCCATCATCTGGGAGCCCGACGATCCGTCCCAGGAGGCGCGCACCATCACCTATCGCAAGCTTCACAAGGAAGTCTGCCGCCTGGCCAACGTGCTGAAGGCCAACGGGGTCAAGCGCGGCGACCGCGTTACGATCTACCTCCCCATGATCCCCGAGGCGGCTTACGCCATGCTCGCTTGCGCGCGCATCGGGGCCGTGCATTCCGTCGTGTTTGGCGGCTTCTCGCCCGACTCGCTCGCGGGCCGCATCGTGGATTGCAAATCGCGTTTCCTGATCACGGCCGACGAGGGTTTGCGCGGCGGCCGCAAAGTCCCGCTCAAGGCCAATGCCGACGAAGCCCTCAAAAAGGTCAGCGGCGTCGAGAAGGTCCTTGTGGTCAGGCATACAAGCGCGGAGGTGCCGTGGACGCCCGGCCGCGATCTCTGGCTCGACGACGAGATCGCCAAGGTCGGCGCCGATTGCCCGCCCGAGGAGATGAGCGCGGAGGATCCGCTCTTCATCCTCTACACCTCGGGCTCGACGGGAAAGCCCAAAGGCGTGCTGCACACCTCAGGCGGTTATCTCGTGTTCGCCGCGCTGACCCATCAATACGTGTTCGACTACCACGACGGCGACATCTACTGGTGCACGGCGGATGTCGGCTGGGTGACCGGCCACTCCTACATCGTCTACGGGCCGCTCGCGAACGGCGCGACGACGCTGATCTTCGAAGGCGTGCCGAACTACCCCGACGCCTCGCGCTTCTGGCAAGTGGTCGACAAGCACAAGGTCGATATCTTCTACACCGCGCCCACAGCCATCAGGGCCCTGATGGGGCTCGGCGACGACTATGTGACGCGCACCAGCCGCAAGTCGCTCCAGCTGCTCGGCACCGTGGGCGAGCCGATCAATCCCGAAGCGTGGGAGTGGTACTATCACGTCGTGGGAGACGCACGCTGCCCCATCGTCGATACCTGGTGGCAGACCGAGACCGGCGGCATTCTCATCACGCCGCTTCCGGGCGCCACCAGGCTCAAGCCTGGCTCGGCGACGCTGCCCTTTTTCGGCGTGCAGCCCGCCATTGTCGACAATGACGGCAACATTCTGGAGGGCGAGGCGACCGGCAATCTCGTCATTCTCGACGCGTGGCCGGGGATGATGCGGACCGTCTATGGCGACCATAAGCGTTTCGTCGACACCTACTTCTCCACCTACAAAGGCAAGTATTTCACGGGGGACGGCAGCCGGCGCGACGAGGACGGCTATTACTGGATCACTGGCCGCGCCGACGACGTCATAAAAGTTTCCGGCCACCGCATGGGCACGGCGGAGATCGAATCCGCGCTCGTCGCCCATCCCAAGGTCTCGGAGGCCGCCGTGGTCGGCTATCCTCACGACATCAAGGGCCAGGGCATCTACTGCTATGTCACCCTGATGGTGGGCCAGAGCTGGTCGGAGGCCCTGAAGGCTGAGCTCCGCGACTGGGTACGCAAGGAGATCGGGCCCATTGCTTCGCCGGATCTCATTCAGTTCGCGCCTGGCCTGCCCAAGACGCGCTCGGGCAAGATCATGCGTCGCATCTTGCGCAAGATCGCGGAAGACGATTTTGGCAATCTCGGCGATACCTCGACGCTCGCCGATCCTTCCGTCGTCGCCGACCTCATCGAGCATCGGCAGAACCGAAAATCCAACTGATCGAGAGGCGATGAACTCAACACACGAGCGCGCGAGGGAGAGAGGGAACACCCCATGACATGGCTCAAACTCATTTTGGTCGGTCTCGGCATCGTGCTTGCGCTTCTCATCGCCATCGTCTTTGTCGTGGGACATTGGACACCGGACGAGAAGTCCGCCACTCAGACCATGTCGATGACGGTGGGGAACCGCACCGTTACCGTGGGCGGACACTATAAGAGCATGACGCAGGCATCTCTGGCCGACGGCATCAAGATCACCGTCGACGGCCATGACATTACCCTCAGCGCCGATCAGCTCACCGTCGACGGCAAGACGCAGGTGCTCGAGCCCGGCCAGGACGTGGAAGTCCTGGTCGACGAGAAAGGCGCGGTGTCGGTGAAGATCGTAGCCTCAGACGCTGGCGGTCCCGCCCACGCTCCGCAATAGGGCAGCGTCGCTGCCGCTCAGGATGCGGGTGATCTGGGTGAGAAGCGTCGTCCAGGCGTCCTTCGTCTTGCCCGTGAAGCTCTTCTCGAGCGAGCGCTCAAGGGTCCACAGCCACGCCCGCGTCGTGGCGCGGTAGTCGCGCACTTTGATTCCCATCATGCGGTGGCGGACCCCGAGCAGCGTGAGCGTCGGCGCCAGCCCGTCGTCATGTTTGAGCGAGATCACGGTGAGTTTCATGGCCGCCATGAATTTGCGGCTTTGCGTCTGGGGGTCGCTGCCGAAGCGGTCGCGCAATCCCGGGTCGAGCCGGAACAGCTTGTGAAAGAACAGCTGGCCGACGAGGTCGAGGGCGGGATCGAGCCTGAGGAAGCTTTCTCGAATCAGGCGCTTCTGCGCTGCCGTGAGCGAGATCTCGGCGGGCGTCATGCCGCGCGCCGGCGCAAGGCGATTTGAGGATTTGGCAGCACGAGCGTGGATGGCGACTGACATGACGAGGCTACTCCCGAGGACGCGATCGAGCGCCCAGGATGCGCGGGCAAAATTGACGAAGCGTTAAGGTAACCGCGGCGGAAACCAAATTGCCGTCAGGCGGGGGAAAGCGGCCAACACCCCTGCCTTGTCGCCCGCTCGTGGGTCTCCATATTAGGTTTGATGATGCCGGGCTTGGCCCGGTCGAGGTTCGTTGGTGGAGGCTCCATGAGCTATTTCCGCACCGTCATTCTTCTTGCCGCGCTGACGGCGCTGTTCATGGGGATCGGCTATCTGATCGCCGGACAGGCCGGCATGGTCGTGGCCCTGCTCGTCGCAGGCGCGATGAACCTGTTCGCCTATTGGAACTCCGACAAGATGGTGCTCTCCATGTACGGCGCGCGCGCGGTGGACGAGCGCTCCGCGCCTGAGCTCTACGCGCTGGTGCGGCAGCTCGCTGAAGCCGCCGGCCTGCCCATGCCGCGCGTCTATGTCATGGAGAATCCGCAGCCGAACGCGTTCGCCGCCGGCCGCAATCCCGAGCATGCCGCCGTGGCGGTGACCACCGGTCTGCTCAACACCGTCAACCATCAGGAGCTTGCCGGCGTGCTGGCGCACGAGCTCAGCCACATCAAGAATCGCGACACGCTGCTGATGACCATCACCGCGACGATCGCCGGCGCCGTCTCCATGCTGGCCAATTTCGGCTTCTATTTCGGCGGACGGAGCAACAGCAACGGCAATATCGGCATGGTCGGTTCGCTTGCGCTCATCATTCTCGGCCCGCTCGCCGCCGGGATGGTGCAGATGGCGATCAGCCGGAACCGCGAATATGAGGCCGACCGGGCCGGCGCCGAGATCAGCCGGCAGCCTTTGTCGCTCGCGTCGGCCCTGCAAAAGATCGCCGGCGCTGCCCAGCACATCCCCAATATGCCGGCCGAGCGCAACCCGGCCTCGGCGCATCTGTTCATCGTCAACCCCCTCTCCGGCGCGCGCATGGACAACCTCTTCTCGACCCACCCGAATGTCGAGAACCGGGTGGCGCGGCTTCAGGAGATGGCACGCGACATGGGCGAGAGCGGTGCGCCGGCAAGCACCGGCTCCGATGCTTCGGGGCCGTGGTCGTCAGAGCGGCGCGTTGCCGGACGCGGGCCTTGGGGCTAGGCCTGTTCAGGCTAGGCCTCGTCATTCCTCTCAGGCGCATCACCATGACCACCGACAAAGAGGCGAGGGCAAGAGCCCGCGCCAGCGACGCCCAGGTCGGCCTGCCAGCGCGGCGCGCGGCCGTCGAGCTGCTCAGCGCCGTGTTGCAGAAGAAGCAGCCGCTCGACGACATTTTGGGCCGCTCCCTCGAGCGGGGCTCGATGCTCGACCTGCCGGCGCGCGACCGCGCCCTGACTCGTGCCATCATGGCGGCTGCTCTCAGGCGCAAGGGTCAGCTCGATCATGTGCTCGGCGCCTTTCTCGAGCGCGGCATGCCGGAGAGATCCGGCACGCTCTATCCGATCCTCCTGTCCGCCGCGGCTCAGCTCATTTTCCTCAAGACGCCGCCGCACGCGGCCATCGACCTCGCCGTGACGCTCGCCCAGTACGACCCCAAGACCAAACGTTACGACAAGCTCGTCAACGCTGTGCTCCGTCGCGTCGCGAGCGAAGGCGAGGGAATCGCGGCGAGCCTCGATGCGGCGCGGATCAATACGCCCGACTGGCTTTGGACGCGCTGGGTCGCCTATTGGGGCGAGGCACGCGCATACGCCATTGCCGCGTCCCATCTCGTCGAGCCGCCGCTCGACCTCACCGTCAAGTGCGACCCTGAGCGTTGGGCTGAGCGGCTCTCCGGCCGCGTGTTGCCCACAGGAAGCGTGCGTTTCCAGCCCAAGGGCCGCATCGAGTCCCTCCCAGGGTTCGACGAGGGCGCTTGGTGGGTCCAGGACGCTGCGGCATCGTTGCCGGCGCGGCTCCTTGGCGACGTGGCGGGCAAGCGCGTGGCCGATCTTTGCGCGGCGCCCGGCGGCAAGACGGCACAGCTTGTCCTCGCCGGCGCATCGGTCGTCGCCGTGGACAGCTCGAAGACGCGGCTTGGGCTCGTTGCCGAGAATCTTGCGCGGCTCGGCTTGGAGGCCGAACGGGTGCTCGCCGACGCCGCCACGTGGCAGCCAGGCGAATTGTTCGATGCGGTGCTGCTCGACGCGCCATGCTCGTCGACCGGCACCATCCGCCGCCATCCCGACATCCCCTATGTCAAGTCGCCCACGGACATCGAGGCCCTTGCCGCGCTCCAGGCCCGGCTCCTCGACAACGCCGCCACGCTGCTCAAGCCTGGCGCGCGGCTCGTCTACTCGACCTGCTCGCTCGAGCCCGAGGAAGGCGAGGCGCAAATCGCGGCCGTTCTCGTACGGAACGACGCGCTGAGCCTCGATCCCATAGAACCAGGGGAGCTTTTCGGCCAAGCGGACTGGATCGAGCCTTCGGGCTGCCTCAGAACTTTTCCCTACGAACTCGGGCTCTATTCCCCCGAATGGAGCGGAATGGATGGCTTTTTTGCCACACGGCTCGTCCGCTCCGGTTAAGCGTAACGCGTATCGGGCTTGATCGGAAACGTCCGCCGCCCGACAATGCAGACCTCAGGATGCACGGGGAGGCCTCGCGTCCTGTCTCGCGCGCGGCGGCAGCTGGAGATTAAGGCGGCATGGCGGCTGACTCTCAGCCCTACGAGCGCGGCGGACGCGACCAGCCTGCGCGCCTCGGCGGCCCCGGGCCTTTCCGCCGCTTCATGCTCGCGAGCATGGCGAGCATCAGCTATCCGGGCACGCAAGCCGAGCAGCTCTTGCTTGCCCCCCAAGAACTCAGGACCGCCGACCCGAGCTTCGCCACCGAACTCTATAACGGCCATTTCGGACTTGCCGGCAGGCTCGCCGAGGTCGATGCCGAGTCGCCATTCGAAATCGCTCCCCCATCGGAGGGCTGGGCGCGCGAGCTTTACGGATTTGGCTGGCTCAGGCATTTGCGCGCGGCCGGCAGCGAACTGTCGCGCGAGCAGGCCAAGGCGCTGGTCCAGGATTTCATCACGCTCAGACGCTCCATCCACGGACTTGCCTGGAAGCCGGAGATCGTCGGCCGCAGGGTGATCTCCTGGCTTTCCAATTCGGTGCTCGTGCTCGACACGGGCGAGCCGCAGGCCTACGAAACCTTCCTCAAGGCGCTGACGTCGCAGCTCCGCTATCTGTCCGCAAGCTATCGCGACGCGCCCGACGGCGTGCCGCGCCTGGTCGCCCTCATGGCGCTGATCTATGCCGGGCTGTGCATCGCCGAGCAGCAGGCGGTGGTCGATCGCTATGCGCGGCCATTCTGCAAGGAGCTCGACCGGCAAATCCTTCCCGACGGCGGACATATCTCGCGCAACCCCGACGCGCTCGTCGAGCTTTTGCTCGACCTCTTGCCGCTCAGGCAGTGCTTCGTGGCGCGCGACCGCGCACCACCCAAGGAGCTGACCGACGCCATCGATCGCATCATGCCGATGCTCCGCTTCTTCCGCACGGGCGACGGAACGCTTGCCCGCTTCAATGGCGCGGGTCCCACGCCCACCGATGCGCTCGCCACCGTGTTGGCTTACGACGACGTCAAGGGAACACCGGTCCGCGCCGCCGCAAACTCTGGCTATGTGCGACTCGAATGCGGACCGATGGCGCTGATCTGCGACGTCGGCCCCTCGCCCGCGCCTTCGCTCAGCACCAATGCGCATGCGGGATTTCTCTCCTTCGAGATGAGCTCGGCCAATTGTCCGATGATCGTCAATTGCGGGTCCCCCTCGCTCGACCACGAAGACTGGCGCCCCTTCGCCCGCTCGACGGCGGCACACTCGACGCTGACCTTCGAGGAGTCGTCTTCGGCGGAATTCACGTCCGGCGGCACGAACGGCAGCCAGGTTGCGCTCGACTCGCCCCTGACGGGTCCCCTCAACGCCCAGGCCGCGCTCGCCGATCAGGGCGACAATCTCAGGATCAAAGGCTCTCACGACGGCTATATGACCAGTTTCGGCGTAAGCCATGCACGTCAACTCCTCATTGCACCGAATGGGCTCCTCATCAGCAGCGAGGACAAGCTCTCGGCGTCAAAGGGTCTCAAGAGCCCCGACGACGGTCTCATCGCCGGCGACTATGCCATCCGCTTCCACCTGCATCCGAGCGTGCGCGCCGAGATGGCCGCCGACGGGCGGAGCGTCATGCTTGTGCTTCGCAACGGCGAGACCTGGAAGATCAGCTCGAACGCGCCGGAGACCAGGATCGAGGAAAGCTTTTTCATCGCCGACGCCCGCGGGCCGCAACCGACCTCCCAGGTCGTGCTCGGCGGGGTGATGGGCGAGGCGAACGAGGTCAGGGTCGTGTGGAACATCGAACGGACGGCTGACGGCGGCGATGGCGGCCACCTGGTCGATCCCAACGAAACCGTGCCTGCCACAGCATAGACCTCATGGAGAAGCGAAAGATTGCCCGCGCGCTGCTTTCGGTCAGCGACAAGACCGGTCTTGCCGATTTCGCCAAGGCCTTGCGGAGGCACGGGGTCGAGATCGTCTCGACCGGCGGCACGGCGAAGCTCTTGCGGGACGCCGGCATCGCGGTGACCGATGTCGCCGAGATCACGGGCCTGCCGGAAATGATGGATGGGCGGGTCAAGACGCTGCATCCGAAGATTCATGGCGGTCTTCTTGCCGTGCGCGGGAACGAGGCGCATGAGCGGGCGCTTGCCGATCATGCCATCCTCGCGATCGACCTCCTCGCCGTCAATCTCTACCCCTTCGAAAAGACGGTCGCGTTCGGAGGCGATTTCGACACCTGCATCGACAATATCGACATCGGCGGTCCCGCCTTGATCCGCGCCGCGGCGAAGAACCACGATAGCGTCACGGTCGCGGTCGAGCCTGCCGACTACGCGCGCGTGCTTGCCGAGATGGACGCCAATGCCGGCGCGACGACGCTCGCTTTACGCAAGTCGCTGGCAGGCAAGGCGTTTGCCCGAACGGTTGCCTATGACGCGGCGATCGCCGCATGGTTCGCCGAGCAGCTCGGTGAGCGGGCACCGAGCACAACGGCGATCGCCGGCACGCTGGCAGAAGCGCTGCGCTACGGCGAGAACCCCCATCAATGGGCGGCCTTCTATCGCACAAGCGAGCGGCGCTTCGGCGTGGTCACTGCTATCCAAGTGCAGGGCAAGACGCTGTCCTACAACAATTTCAACGACACCGACGCGGCCTACGAGCTCGTTGCCGAGTTCGATCCCGCGTCCAGCGCGGCGGTCGCCATCATCAAGCACGCCAATCCTTGCGGCGTGGCCATCGGGGCGACGCTCGCCGCGGCGTACCGGAAGGCGCTCGCCTGCGATCCGACCAGCGCGTTCGGCGGCATTGTCGCGCTGAACCGCAGCCTCGATGCAGACGCCGCGCGGGAGATCGTCAAGATCTTCACCGAAGTCATCATCGCGCCCGACGCCAGCGACGCGGCCAAGGCCATCGTCGCCGAGAAGAAG
>Ga0315273_10010541_pt1 | contig 11793 bp, 8 predicted proteins | sample YL17G02_0_MG_FD_205753 | JGI IMG/M metagenome (GOLD analysis project Ga0315273, IMG submission 205753) | Sediment microbial communities from Yellowstone Lake, YNP, Wyoming, USA - YL17G02_0 | ecosystem: Environmental > Aquatic > Freshwater > Lake > Sediment | place: USA: Wyoming | collected... | reverse complement strand
TCCCTGATTTTCATATTTATGATAAGGATTTTCTTCAGTCGAAATATGTCCGTCACCAAATCTCCATAGGTATATTGAATCATAATAACTGTAATTATAGAAGACAACTATTTGTTCATTATTCACAACAGTGGTTGGATAGGCGTTGAAAACAACTGTTGGATTCTGAAACACTGTTATTATTCCATTATGAATTGATTGTCCTGTAATATTCTCAACAATTAATTTTACGAGGTATTTTCCTGGTACATAATATGTATGAACAGGGTCTTCTTCATTTGAGAACACATTATCACCAAAGTCCCATGTATAAGATTCTCCATAAACACTTTTATTAATAAACTTAACTGTTAAAGGAGTACATCCGGCTGTATCAGGTTCAAAATCTGCTTCCGGAGGAGGCTTCTTAACTACTTTAATATGAATTGTATCCATGGACATACATCCGTATTGGTCTGGTATCGTTTCATATTTTATAATATGAGTTCCCAAACCTGCTACGCCCGGATCAAAAATATTGCCGGTTACTCCTTCCCCTGAAAATATTCCACCAGCCGGAGTTGCAATTAATGTTACAGGGGGGCTGTTAATAAAAAGTATTCCAACGCTGTTTATATTTACATCCGGGATACCTTCAACCGTAATAATAGTAGTATCAGAATCTTTGCAATCCTGATTTATGATATTATAAATAATAATGTGATTTCCGGCTCCTGCAACACCCGGATCAAAAGTATTTCCCGAAACACCCGGACCAGACCAGACTCCACCGTAATCATGAGCCGTTAATATAGTTCTTGGACTATTGACACATAGAGTATCTACCGGAGTTATTGTTGCATCCGGCACGGCAACTGTTAAGATTATCTGATCAAAATCACTGCATCCAAATGGATCAGTAATACTATACTTAATTATATGATTTCCTGTTCCGGCAATTGGCGGGTAAAAAATATTTCCGACAACACCCGGCCCTGACCAGATTCCTCCGGGATCATGCGCAGTTAATATAATCGGGATATCAGTGATACAGACAATTCCAACCGGAGTTATTGTTGCATCCGGGATTGGTACTACTGTTATAATTATCTCATCATTGTCTGTGCAGCCATTTGAATTTGTAATACTATATCTTATTATATGATTTCCGACACCTGCATTAGCCGGATTGAAAATATTGCGTCTGACTCCGTCTCCTGACCAGCTTCCTCCCGGATCATGCGCAGTTAAAGTAACAGGATCACTGTTTTCGCACAAAGTGTCAACAGGAGTTATTGTTGCATCCGGATAAGGTACAATTAATATAATAGCAGTTGTGAGGACTGGCGGATGATCTCCATTTACAGGATCAGCCGGACCACCGGGAATATTAGGATCATCGTATGGATTACAATAATTCCAATTACGTAAAGTTACCTGAAAATACTGTCCTAATAATTTATCGTTGGCAACATTAATAATATCTGACCATACTCCTGACCCTGTAACAGGGCCGGTTAATTTAATTATTGGATCTGAATAAGGAAATGTTCTTGCTGTTCCATTTATTGTTACTTGCAATCCGGTCATTGTGATATCAGTTCCATATATCCATTGTATCCATCTCGTATTAACATTAGGATTATCTCTTTCCTGCGGAGGAACACAGTTAAACTGTGTAAGATCCTGAAAACGGGCATTTGCACTATTACCGAGACATATTGGATAAACCGTCGGATTTATATGCATATTACCGCCATTATGATTGTCATCATCCCATACTGTTACTATCTGTTCCTGTGAAGAGGAGGTGCAGACAACACCATTAACGACTAAAGTTGCCTGGGGATGATAATTGCATATATCACCTCTTGATGTATATGTTATAGTAGATGTTGCCTGAAAAATTCCGGGACCTGCCTGAGTTGCCGGAACTATAATACTTGTGCCATTGTCCCAGTCATATCTGATACCTACAGGAGCTCCGGCATTATTAACTCCGGTATAACTCACCTGCCAGTTAACGGACACAGGTGAACATAATTTATCAGGAAGTATATTGTTAGCCTTGGATAACAGACTACAATCTTGTCCGATAAGACACGTTGAGATTAATATTAATAAAAAAGAAAAAAAGATAACTTTCATTCTATTTTAATAAGGATCACTTAACCTGCATTATTCATGCAGAAGATAAAAGACAAAAGTCGAAGCGAAGCGAAGACCCAGAGCGAAGCGTGGGGTAAAAAGATAAAAGTCAGCCATTTGCAAACCATTTTCAATATTTATTTTTAAAGTTGATTTTTATGCTAGTTTTTCATAATGCCTTGAACCTTTTGTCTTTAACCTTTTATCTTTTGTCTTTTATGAAGTTTATGAATTAAACAGATTAAACTGGTAAATATTGCCGGAGATTTAAATTTTGATAGTCACATGGCGACATAATATTTTATTTTTATAATTGAATAAATTTTTATAGTTTTATAAAATTATGGAGAATAGTTCAGTTGAAAGTACCATGCCGGTCTATACCCTGAGTACAACTTCCACTCTTTCAGGCATAGCGCTTCATTCAATAAGACAATACATTGATAAGGGATTGATTATACCTTTTAAGAAAGATTCCAACCGGAATTTATTTTCTCAGGTAGATATTCTGAGGCTAAGATTTATTCATAAATTATTAGATGAAGATGGTTTAAACATTGCAGGAATCAGGACATTACTGGCTCTGATTCCTTGCTGGGCAATTCGGAAATGCACTGATGAGGAGCGTGTAACATGTCAGGCTTATCAAAGTAATGCTTATCCCTGTTGGGAAGCATCCGAAAAGGGAATTCTCTGCAAGAATGGTAACTGCAGGGAATGTGATGTATATCGTATTGTTGAAAACTATCCTGATATAAAATCATTCCTTAAGACGCTTATCCCATAAAATGTATCTGGAATTTCAGATAAGGCTATTTAATGTAAACCATAGCCCTCTTTTCCCTCGGTTATATATTATGATTAGAACCATGTTTGTACCAAAATCTTATCATCATCTCTAAGTTCACTTACTTTGTAATAAAAGGAAGAATCATTTTCGATCTGGTAAAACCAATACCCAAATACGCCGGAGGTGGAATACGTTCTTCTTAAATATATTTTTTCTCCAACGGAAAATTCACATTTTTTACTATATACGGATATTTGATTATAAGTAGTATCCAGAGTAGTTCTAATCCAGATAAGATGGGGTCCGCCAAAGGATCTGGGACCAGTGTATTGATAATCCACAAATTCACCTAAATATTTTCTTGTTATATACAATTCATCTTCTTTTAGAAGTGAAGAAGATTTATTTGAGGTACTGCATGACATGAATATTCCCGTTAATAGTAAGAAAAACAGTTTTTTCATGCATGCGTCCTCCTTTGATTTATTTTGATGGTTTTTCTTAATAGATTTTCTTAACTTACAGAATGGATTATTGTGTTCAATTTATGAAAAACATTGACATCATCCAAATATAAATCCACCTATCCAAATTCTTTTTCCAAGGAACCGAGTCCCGCTCCTGCGTGACGAGCTCACTGACTTCGTCGGACGTAGCCGGTCATGTCGGCCGAAGTCCGAAGGTAATCTCCTGCTCCCGAAACCTTTGAGCAGGCCTTTGAGTTCCTTTGCGCCTGCCTGCCAGCAATTCTTTTATCTCATTCCGAAAAGAAGCGGGAATCCAAATACTACTATAAATATCCAAATGAGATAAACCGGCAGATAGTTTGATATTGTCATCCCGACTTTTCCTATTTCCGACTTTCGGAAACTTATTTTGTACAGATCGATCATTATTAATACCAGATTTCCGAATATCAGAATATTAGAGCCGAGAACTGCAAGCCTGTTTGGTGATATGCCGTATTCACCCAAACGATAAAAAATTGCTGATAAGGCAATTAAGTCAATAATAAGGGCGACTATTGATAGAATAAAGAGGATAATTTCATTAAACTTCTGTTTACTTTTTATTGAGGTTTCAGAAACCGAAAAGAGTATAATCCCCATAACACCCAGCAGCATGATATTGAAAATCAATAAAAAATTTCTGTCATTATAAGGATCTTTTCCTGTGATGGCAATAGCTGACAGATAAATTATTAAGGTAACCAATACAAGAGGACTGAAAATATTTGCGATTATGGGAGCAATCTTATTGGTGATCGTAGTATGGTTTTTTAAGATGTAGGTTGCAACGATAGGTGCAGAGACCAATCCGACAATTGCTATATTTTCCCTGTAAAAAATCTCAATGTTGATACCAATGGCACTGAATAAGCCAATAGTAATCCCGGTCAGAATTCCGCCTGCAATCATGATCAGGGCTAACATGATAGCTAAATCACCATTATGCCTGATATACTCAATACTATTGGTTTTGTTCTTAATGACAAAGTCAGTATAGACTAAACCATAGACGCACCACATCAGCAAGGGCAGATGGATATATACAAGATTAACTGAAGAGCTATCACAAACTGAAGGTAACAGGTTGATATATATTACGGGGATCAGGAACAATAGCAGAGTAATAAAAAGTTTCTTCCTGCTGAAGATTCTGTTGAACCAAATCGCATACAGTGTAAGTCCAAAAAAGACAATGATTCCGGCATTTTTTTCATAAAAGAGGAAATCTGTCAACTTTATATCAAATATGTCCGGGATCTTAATAAGAAATCCGGTCAAAATGCATGCTGCAATTATTATTATGATGTCAGACGGGGAACGTCTCATCACTTTATCGGGAGTCTTTTCTGAATCCAGCCTGATTTTCCAGAATTTTGCAAGATCGGAACTTTCTACCTCCGTATAGATTTTTTCGAAACCTGATTCAAAAGATTTTCTGTCATAACGATATAGTTTTTCAAGTTCCTCAGGGTTGCTGATGTTCTCTTTAATCTTTTCTATCATGGGTGGAGTACTTTTAATTTGTGCTGACTGTAGTGACCGGGAGCAGGTTATGCCGTGTACTGATCTTAATTTTAAATGTTTCCTTTCCTCCGGTCTGTATAGATGTCATCTTTTTAAGTGATGATGATCCAAAACCATCGATTGTGATTTTAGAGACATCAATATTTCCATTTAATACGTTAATAATCAATAATATATCTTCTCCGGCTTCTGAAATTTCCACAGTACCGTAAGAATATCCATCAGACCAGAAATATTTTCCGGTAATATCTCCGAATTTTATTTCATGTGTTACACCTGAATAGTGGAACCCGGTCAGTGCAAGAAGAGCAGACCAGCTGGCCATAGCTCTTCCATAGTGATGGCCGCATTCAGCTTCATCAAAGGGGCTTCTTTTTCTCCCGTCATAGCGATCGCGGATATTTGAAATACATTTCAGTCCATCCTGAATTTGTCCCTCATAAAGCATCCCGACAGCTGCTGTGTATTCGAATCCTGTCATCACTTCAGTAAAGTAAGGGAATGGATTTACCGGTCTTGACTTCGGATATGAAGCCATTAGAAGAGCTGCTTCATTGCCAAGAGCGTAACTACGAAAGCAATTGAAATGGTCTGACAGGTCAGATTTATAATTATATTTCATAATGCTTTGAAGTGTTTTGGCAACATTCTCTTTTTTTACAAGGTATCCCAATCCACAGACATGTGCCAGGTACTGGCCAACAAGCTGGTCTACGAGACAGCCTTCACCAAGCTGGTATTCGGGATTTCCATAGTCAGCTGATCCCATTCCGACAAGCTGTTCTTTTGGAATACTTTCTTTTTCAGGCACTTCAATTTTGTGAATATAATATTCGCCATTGAAAAGGTTCTCATCAGTCCATTTACTCCCATTAGTAAACATCTTTCTGCATTTCGATGCCATTTCCTTGTCTTTCATATAAATTGCCATCTCTTCCATAGCGCGCAATGCTCCAAGATACCAGATAGTCATTTGCGGATTGGGACCATAATACTCTACATCCATTGTGTTATGCTGCACACCTTCCATTACACCATCCTGATTACCATCCCAGCCTCCCTTTTTCCAGGCATAGCTTAATGCACTTTTTGCTTTCGGATATAATGTTTTTAAAAATTCTTCGTCTCCGGATAACTGCCATTCCCTGTATAATTTTATTATACAACCCATTTGTCCGTCGGCAGCCACTTTGGAAAAACTCTGAGGTTCTTCCAGGGGTAATGTAACACGGAAGCTCATCAGGCCTTCCGGATTGGCAGCGACTCCAAATTCAATATTCCGCTCAATTCTTGCCAGGTCGCCAAAAAGAAAGGCTGTAGCTGTTTCATAGTTCCAGACATGCGTACACGTACCGAAGCAGCACCCGATTTTATCATCACATCCTTCCCAGGCAAAGAAATTTCCATCAGATAAGCGAAAACAGGTCTGGGTTCTTAATGTGCTTATATTGAACAAAGCAGCTTCTTTAACTTCTGCCGGAATATCGCTGCTGCAGAATGCATCTACGAATTTGATTGTCTTGTTTTCCAGATCCGGTAATAAAGGGACTGTTTTTACAGCCACATCCCATGCGCTTGAGTATTGCGTGGAATAGTAATTTTTCAATGGAGCTTCGAACCATGCCGTCCTGTTAGGGAAATACCAGGTAATAAGAAACCTGATGGTCTTTGAGCCATTAGGCGGCAGAACCTCTCTGACAGCAAGTGATGCCATAGGTTTTTCAGAAATTTCATCTTTCCTGTTTTCGAGTTTTCCATCAGTTGAAAGATCATCCCAAAAGTCTAATATTGAAGAACCCCAACGTTCGGGTAACCACGCTGTCCGGTATGATATATCACCATTTGAGGTACTTAATAATGCCATATCACCAAACTGGTCAGTATTCTTATCAACCTCTTCAGATGTGAAGAATATTCCACTCATTCCATTTTCTTCTCTAAAGGTGTTTTTATTGCCTGCTGCTTTTCCCTGGCTGCCATCTTCTCCGATAAAATTCTGCATCGTTCCGCATATTGAGAATGATATTTCTTTATCCGATGTATTTGTCAGTTCAAAATCAAGAACAGCCGTTGGAATACTGCTGTTCCCGACATCTCCCGGGATTAATGGATTAAATGCCTTTATTTTTACATTTACCGGGATCTGAGGCGTCTTAAGGTTTACCTGGCCAAAAGGATATGCAGCTTCAAAAGAGACTTCACTGAATCGTGGCAGACCATGATTAGTTGATGTGGCACCTGAACTTCCTTCATACTGATAAAAAGGTACCGGTCCTTCCATCAATCGAAGATCTTTCTTTCCTTCAACTTCGGTAAACAGTGTAAAATAAGCAGAATTATTTCTTCCGGAACCCGGATTATATCCTTTCGCTGGTCGGTTCATTATTTCCCAATCCTGAAGGTTTCCCCTCCCGCCAAGAGATACAGTCCCTGTGCCAATACCGCCGATAGGCATTGCAATTTTGTATATGTGTTCCTGGTCATATTTCTTAAGAACAGGCCAGTCTGTTGAATAACCAGATCGGAATAACACAATGGTGAAACAAAATGTAAGCAGAGTAAGTTTCTTTTTCATGGCTTGATTTATATGATTTAGTATTCAAGAATATCATGCTCAAAAATGTAGCTGACTGCCTCCTGAACAGCTTGCAATGAGCTATAGCGAGGGTAATAGTTCAATAATCTTCTGGCTTTTTCTATGCTGCAGTTAGGGCTATGGGCTATGTGATCCCAGGTTGACTCCGCCTCATCTGTACTGACTGTATCCTTCCATTTATCCCAGGGCAAAAATCCTAGCCGCACTTCCTGGCCAAACCAGGCTGCCATTGCCAATGCATAACCCCGTAATGTTAGCGCATTTGCCGAGACAATATGAAAACTTTCTCCCACAGCTCTGTTACGGTTATCAATTGCCTTCATAAAAGATTGGGCAACATCATCGGCATGAACATGATGAACAGTTTCCATACCCAGATTTGGTAACACCAATTCCTTCCCTTCAGCTAATCTTTTAAATACATCAGGGTTAAAGTTACCTGAGGGGTTTAATGGTGTCCATCCAGGCCCAACTATATGACCCGGATGCAAAATAGTAACAGGAAATCCTGTTTTGCGGTAAACCGCAAGTAAATAAGATTCTATGGCAGCTTTATTAATCCCATACTCTCCAAAAGGTTTACGGGATTGAGCTTCATCTGTCGGAACCTGTTCACTATGACCGTGAACCCAGATTGTGCCGCAGTGTAAAAAATGCTGAATATGTCCTTGAAGTGCTTCCACCATGATTCTTGCACTTTCAGGTGTAAAGCATATCATATCTATTACCACCTCGGGATCTAACTCAAGGATCCGCTTTCCAAAATTGTTTTCTTCATCCGATTCGAAACGGTCAATTACTACCTGTCTGACCATTTTCCAGGCCGGATGATAGCTGTACGGTTCTCTCTTCTTACGGCTTACTGAGATTACTTCGTGTCCCGCCAAAATTAATCGTGGAACCAGATAAGTTCCCACATGTCCTGTACCTCCGATAATTACAACTCTCATTTTATATTATTTTTTCCAGAGTATATATTCCATCCAAAACATCTCAGATATTCAGCTTATAGCAAAGTTAAGATTATGACAAAACCGGCACAACTATGCCAGTAGCTATCTATAAATTATTTGTTCTTGTAAGGCTTGTGAATATTATTTTGATAAAGAGTTATTCAGGTTTGTGATTTATTAAGTATCACTTAACAATCATAGTATCTATATCGATAATAGATTCAATTATCAGAATTTGATTGCGTTTATTTTTTTGTTGCTTTTTTTGTTATTGGTGACAATGTAAACACAAATCAGGAGATAAAATTATTTTAAAGGCCAGCAGGGGGAATAACTATTATTTCAGCTTTATATTCTTTTTGAATTATCTGATGTTCTATCTCCGGATAAGGACTTAACCCAATCAGAGTAAACTTATATCCGTCAACAATAGTGTCAGATCTGAATTGACTATTTGTATTTAAGTCAAATATAACTGGCTTGTTTTTATATTTCTCATATTTAAATCTAACCACTGCATTTCCTGCCCAGATACAAACTACACCGGTCGGACAACGGGAGTCATTAAAGACGGAGTCAAGACAAATGGACATCTGGTTTTCGGAATCATTTAAGCAATCCCGGTAGGATAAACTAATAGTATCATTAAAAATCAGATTGTTATAATTTTCAAAATCCAAAATGAAAACATTTTTATAATTATATGTTGGAAACATAGTGATGCATTCTCTCAGTTCATTCGTTTCAGCTTTTCTGATTTTAACTTTTAATGTCTGTCCTATTTTAAAATTTTCCCTGTTCAGGTTGATAGCCTGATAATAATTATCAGGACTCTTGCCTATCTCTCCGATAACCTCCAGAGAGTTCTGAGGGAATTCCAGGATACATGTAGAGCAATTAAGATCAAATCCTACTATTCTGGCGGTATAATCTGAGCTTAGGTTATCCGTGCTTTTATTACAAGCAACCAGGAAAGTCAATATGACAGCAAGGGGTATTATCTTTTTCATATACATGGTTAATATATTTATACAGTCAGATTTTTTTCAATTTAATTAACTACAAAAATTATTCCAAACCTTTTATGTTCCATATCTGAACGCAAATTGGTCTTTAAATAATTAACTGCCTGTTTTGCATTGCCGGAGGAATAATATCTTCTGTTTCAAATGTTCTGGCACTTTTTTGGTTTTTAATGAAATTTCCATAATGTGTTGTAGCTCTAGGTTGTTTTTATTACTTTATCATGAATTCCTTCAAAATCAAAATAAGAGATAAATGTTAATTATTTTAGTAACTACTCAATCAGATATTTTCGATCTCTTCGACCATTATCCTGTAATTCCTGAGTGTCTGTTCTGAAATATTTCTACCGTATGGGGCTGCCGATGGCATTAATACAAATCCCCTGCCTTCACCCGATGTCCCGTCAGCAATAGACTGCTTGACAACTTTTCTGAAGAGAGCAGAAGGCATATTTTCAATATCAGCTATTTCCAGATTGCCAAACAAGACCAATTGCATGCCATATTTTTCTCTCAGGTATTTCAGTTCCACATCACCATGAGGAGGTGGCTCTGCAGGATCGGTTGCATCGGCTCCCATATTCACAATATGATCGATTACACTCTTAATCCTGCCATGAGCGTGGATCCTTGCAAAGCCGCCATATTTTTTAATCTGGTTCACCATAGGGCCGGTATATCTTACAACATATTCTTCGAAAAAAGCTGAAGGAAGAAACGGTTCTGTTACAGCTTCAGGGCCATAAATTCGCCATAACCTACCCGGGAATTCCTTTGCTACCTGTTCAGTGCGCTTATGGATATACCTGGCATGTTTTTCCAATAGTTTATGACATAGCCCGGGTTCGGTAAATCCAAAGATTGTGAAAGTCTCCATATTAAAGAGAGAAAATACAGCACCTACCGGATCTTCGGTATCGACCATAACTATCCCCCTGTCGCCTAACTTCTTTTCCTGCTCTTCCAGATGAGCAATATTGATATGCTCCTCAAATATTTCATCTGGGAGTTCAAGAAACAGTTTTATATCGTTGGTATCTTTAAGTAAATATTCTACTGTCCATACTGTATCGAGGCTCTTATCGCGGCGGGTGAGGCTAGTCAATTCTTTACTGCCAATCTTAAATGTCTGGCGGGTAAAACGGCTATTGTTCTCTTCCCATACTTTCTCGGAAACATACTTGCTCCTTATTCCAACATTTGTGCTTCCACCCCACGAGAGATGCGATTGAGCCCTTACAGGACTTACCATCCTGATAATGTCAGTGCGATTTTCGGCCAGATCCAGGAGCGGTTGCCATGAAGGGGAATTGTAAATATTGTACTCATCAGGGTCATTTGGATAGACCATAAATCCACCAATTTCATAAAAATTCACAGCGGGACGATCAACAGCTTCACCCTTAAGGGTGGCTGTCAGCCGTTCGCGTCTTGTCATATCTGCCATATTGATCTCTTTACAGGTTAATCAGGAATTGTTTTATTCAAGGACTTTTTTAACAAGCTCCTCTATCGCTTTTATTAATTCCACTCTTATTTTGCTTTGAGTGGTAAACAAAATGCAAATATTGTCCGAATCTACAATATCTTTTTCTCCAGTGGTGTATAAGTTTTCCTGCTTGATGCATCTTTTTTCCTTACCTGTTTCATCCTCCCTGCAGAGCCAGCATACCGAGCTGCTATATTCAGTTGTATCAACTATGAAGGTATTGTTCAGGTCGGTGAGCCTGGCTGTAAATGTTGTTGTGAATGGCCCGTTGAAATCCATTTTTACAATTAATTCCTTTTCAGCCGTAATATCTAATGAGTAATAATAGGTGATCTCGAGGAAATTTTCAAAGTAGGGATTTTTCAAGAGGAGAGAATCAATATAGCTGACCTCTTTCCGGAAAGTAAGATCCTGTGATTTTAAATCAGTGATCCATGATAATATTGAAGTTATAAGTGCCAGAAAGATCATTCTTTTCATCGTTCCATCGTTTTGATTTTGATAAATGATATAAAGCCCATGAACAGGATTCCAATCAAAGTTACAATAAATCTTTAAATTTAAGAGATGACTCTATTTTCCGGTTTCATGCAGAAATGTCTGTTTTTTAGAATAAATTTACTTGTAAAACTGAGTATATTTTGAAGAGACGAAATTTTATCTCAGGGAATATTGGGCTGGGAGCAATGATCCCGGGTGCCTATGCATCTATGGCCTTTACCGATCCACGATATGATGATAAGCATGGGAAGGATAAAAATGAAGCGGAGGTATTTATTG
>Ga0315273_10010539_pt1 | contig 11793 bp, 9 predicted proteins | sample YL17G02_0_MG_FD_205753 | JGI IMG/M metagenome (GOLD analysis project Ga0315273, IMG submission 205753) | Sediment microbial communities from Yellowstone Lake, YNP, Wyoming, USA - YL17G02_0 | ecosystem: Environmental > Aquatic > Freshwater > Lake > Sediment | place: USA: Wyoming | collected... | reverse complement strand
AGATCAACCCCGGCAAAAGCCCGCATCGCAGCACTGTCGTATAAGGCATCCTCTGCTGCCGGATCGGACAGGTTGAACCACACCTGCAGAAAATAAATGCGCAACATCCGCTCAGTGCCAATCGGGGGGGCCACGTTCTTCCTTGGGATAATGCGGCTCGATCAGTCGGCAAGGCTAGTGAGGCACTCCAGGCCGAAAGGCGGAGAAACAGATCGGCCAAGCCGGGAACGAGGGCTGAAGGCCCGAACGAAAGAGAGTGGCGATTAGGACGGACGTCTCATGAACGGAATGCGGCGGAAAACTCTGGGCGAGTCATCGTCTCAGACCTTGGCGACGGCGGGTCGGGGTGAAGCCCTGGACGCCGGGACCAAGGAGGCCGAACCGTGGTTGGCGAAGTCAGCACCCGAAAGCCCGACTTTGGCGGAACCATTGATGCAGGAGGTGTGTGATCGAGAGAATCTCGAAAGAGCGTGGAAGCGCGTTCGAAGCAATAAGGGCAGTCCTGGCATTGATGGGATGACCATCGACGCCGCCAAGGGCTACCTACGTGAGCACTGGCCAAATATTCGGGCTCAACTGCTTGAGGGAACCTATCAGCCGCAGCCGGTCAAGCGGGTCGAAATCCCGAAGCCGGACGGCGGGATGAGAAAGCTCGGCGTGCCTTGCGTCGTCGATAGACTGATTCAGCAGGCAATGCTGCAAGTTCTCCAAGAGCGGTGGGACTCGACGTTCTCCGAGCACAGTTACGGCTTCCGGCCGGGGCGCTCCGCCCATCAGGCGGTGGCTCAGGCGCAACGGTATATCGCCGAGGGCTACAATGTCGTGGTCGATCTCGATCTCGAAAAGTTTTTCGATCGAGTCAATCATGACGGCCTGATGGCGCGCGTCGCCGCGCGGGTATCCGATAAGCGCGTGCTCAAACTCATCCGGGCGTTCCTCAACGCGGGGGTGATGGAAGACGGTTTGGTTCGTCCGGTGGATGAGGGCACGCCGCAACGTGGCCCGCTTTCGCCCATCCTAAGCAATCTCGTGCTTGACGATCTCGACAAGGAACTGGCCCAGCGCGGTCACCGTTTTTGCAGGTACGCCGACGACTGCAACATCTATGTTCGCAGCCGCCGTGCCGGCGAACGGGCCATGGCCTCGGTGAGCCGGTCTTGGCCAACAAGCTTCGGCTAAAGGTCAACGAGGCAAAGAGCGCGGTGGCGCGGCCGGAAGAGCGCAAGTTTCCTGGGTTCAGCATCTCGAATGACGGGAGCAAACGGCGCATCGCGCCAAAGGCCCTCGATAAATTCAAGACGACGATCCGAGACATGACACGCCGGACACGTGGGGTCAGTCTGCAACAGTTGATCAAAGAGCTGAAGCCATACCTCGTGGGATGGCGCGGCTACTTTGGCTTCTGCCAGACCCCGGAGGTGCTCACTGTCCTCGAAGCGCGGATTCGCCGAAGACTGCGTTTATATCTTTGGCGGCAGTGGCGAACCGGGTAAAACCGCTTCATGGAATTACGCCGTCGCGGCGTAGCAAAGTTCCCCGCAGCGGTCGCGGGCCGGCACACCCACCGGGCTCTGGCGCATGTCCGGTGATCCGGCGGTCCAACAAGCCCTGCACAACGGCTATTTCGACTCCCTCGGTCTTGCCCGCCTCTATGTGTCGTCGGCCCAAGCATAACTCAGTCGACACGCCGAGGTACGGACCCGTATGCCAGGTGGTGTGGGAGGGGTGACGCCGCGAGGTGTCCCCCTATCCCGATCAATCCAAATTCGATTCCAAATGACAATATGATGCTCTAGCGCAAGCCTGCAAGATGCAGCACAAGCGCAGGATCATTGTCGCCTTTGAACGATGAAAAATCACCGGCGCCATCAATGGCAGGTGCCAGCAGTTTCTGATATTGCACCTTCGATATTGGCAAGGCGCCCAATGTTTGCAAATGCGGATTCATGAATTGAGCATCCAACAGCTTGAAGCCACCGGCATTAAGCCTTGCCACCAAATGAACGAGTGCAATCTTGCTGGCATCGGTGGCACGTGAAAACATGCTCTCGCCAAAGAAAGCCGCTCCAATATTGACGCCGTACAGCCCCCCCACCAGCTTGCCTCCTTGCCAGCATTCCACGGAATGACAACACCCCATTTTGAAAAGCTGGCTATAGAGCGTGCGGATGCGCTGGTTGATCCAGGTCTCCTTGCGGGTCTCGGTCTTCGCAGCACAGGCTGCCATGACCTCGTTGAAGGCCGTATCAATATTGACTTCAAAGGGTTGCTTGCGCACCTGCTTCCGCAGCGAATGAGAGATGTGCAGGGCATCGAGCGGAATGATGCCGCGCTCGTCCGGCTCAACCCAGTAGAGCGCGTTGTCCTCTGCCTTTTCCGCCATTGGAAATATTCCGGCGGAGTAGGCCTGCAAGAGAATTTGCGGTGTAATTGAGGTCATCAGGCATCTCGTGCGAGATATTTTTCCAACCAGTGAATATCATAGTTGCCATCGATAATATCGGGCTCCTGCAACAGGCGCTGGAACAGGGGAATCGTTGTCTCTACGCCCTCGATGACAAATTCACCCATCGAGCGTTTGAGACGCATCATGCATTCGGCCCGAGTCTTGCCGAACACAATGAGCTTGCCGATGAGACTGTCATAGTAGGGAGGGATCTTATAGCCTGCATAAAGGGCAGAATCGACCCGTACGCCAAGCCCTCCGGGAAAATGCACGGCGTCCACGCGGCCAGGCGATGGTGCAAATGTTTTGGGATTTTCCGCATTGATGCGGCATTCAATAGCATGGCCCGCAAACACAATATCTTTCTGTTTGTATTGCAGTGTCGTCCCGTTGGCGACACGGATTTGCTCCTGGACAAGGTCAAGGCCGGTGATCATTTCCGTGACTGGATGTTCGACCTGCAATCGCGTGTTCATTTCGATAAAATAGAATTCACCATTTTCGTACAGAAATTCGACGGTGCCAACACCTTCATAGCACAGATCGGCCATAGCCTTTGCTACCCGCGCTCCAATATCTTCGCGCTGGGCTGTATTCAATGCGGGAGAAGGGGCCTCCTCCCAGATTTTTTGGTGGCGACGCTGCAGCGAACAATCGCGCTCGCCAAGGTGAACGGCGTTGCCTTGCCCATCACCCAAAATCTGGATCTCAATATGGCGGGGAAGCATCAAGTATTTTTCGATATAGACCTCGTCATTACCAAAGGCAGCCTTCGCTTCGGTTCGGGCGGTGCCCAAGGCAATTTCAATTTCGCTGTCGTTGTGGGCAACCTTCATGCCGCGGCCGCCGCCACCGGCCGTCGCCTTGATGATAACGGGATAGCCGATGTCATGCGCAATCCGCTTGCCCTCGTCCAAGTCGGTGACACCACCTTCGGAACCGGGGACAACCGGAATCCCAAGTGACTTTGCAGTGCGCTTGGCTTCGATTTTGTCACCCATGGTGCGGATGTTCTCAGGCGATGGGCCAATGAATTTTATGCTGTGAGAACCCAGTATTTCCGCAAACTTAGCGTTCTCGGAAAGAAAGCCGTAACCTGGATGGACGGCATCAGCACCGGTGATTTCGCAGGCGGCGACAATGGCGGGAATGTTGAGGTAACTGTCCCGTGCCGGTGGCGGTCCGATGCAAACACTTTCATCGGCAAGTTTGACATGCATGGCGTCCGCATCCGCGGTGGAATGTACGGCAACCGTCTGGATGCCAAGCTCACGGCAGGCGCGCAGAACGCGAAGGGCAATTTCACCTCGGTTTGCTATGAGTATCTTGTCAAACATTTCTTACTCAATTGTGACAAGAGGAGCGCCGTATTCAACGGGATCGCCGTTCCCCACAAAAATGCGCGTGACCTTGCCCGACGAGGGTGAGGGAATTTGATTCATCGTTTTCATGGCTTCAATGATGACCAGGGTTTGTCCCTGTTTCACCGTAGCACCCAGGGTTACGAAATCTGGACTGCCTGGGGCAGGGGCCATGTAAATGGTGCCAACCATGGGTGACTTGACCGTGCCAGCGTGTTCCGCATCAGGAACCTTGGCGGCTGCGGCGGGCGGGGGAGGAGCGACTGCCGGAGCGGGTACCGCGGCGGGAGGTGGCACGGAGGCAAAGGCGGTAATAGTTCTGCAAACGCGAACCCGGGTTCCTTTCTGGTCGAGCTCGATTTCAGACAGGCCCGTTTCATTCAGGATGCCAGCCAATCTGCGAATGAGATCGAGCTCGGGGCTAATCGACTTGACTTGAACACGCGTCTGTGGCGCTTTTTTGGGGGGCATTATTACCTCTTTCCCGTTGAATTCAGAATGGCGACAAGCCCATCCAGGGCCAACACGTAACTCTGCGCACCAAAGCCACAAATGATGCCTTGGGCAACTGGCGAAATATAGCTGTGATGACGGAATGGCTCACGTTTGTAAATGTTGGATAGATGCACCTCGATGGTAGGCATGTTCACCGCCTTGAGCGCATCATGCAGGGCAACAGATGTGTGGGTGTACGCGGCGCAGTTGATAATGATGCCGCTGGCGCTGTTTTGCGCCTCGTGGATCCAATTGATCAACTCGCCCTCTGTATTGGTTTGCCGGAAAACCACGGATTGGCCGAGTTCCCGTGCCTTGGCAGCACAGCGTGCTTCGAGATCCACAAGTGTGTCATTGCCATAAATGCCCGGCTCACGGAGTCCCAGGAGGTTAAGGTTTGGACCGTTCAAAATATAAATTGGCTTCATAAGAATCCTTGCACTGAATTGCTTATAGTCGGTGGCATACGGGCAGGGAAGCGCTTAGCTTCAGCAGAGGCTGCAACCGCCCCGCGCCCGGACATCCTCAATTGTAGCTGCAAGCTCATCCTTCGGAAGATAGCCCGGCACCAATTTATCTCCAATGATGAAGGCTGGGGTCCCGTTGATGGCAAGCTTCTGGGCCAGGGCGCGATTGCGCAACAGGGTTTCTGCAATCACAGGGTCTGACATATCCTTCTTGAGTTGGACCATATCGATACCCTGGGCCTTGGCGATGTCATCAACAGCGGCCTTGGTGATCTTGCCTTCGTGCCTGAACATGGCGATGTGCAATTGCCAGTACTTGTTCTGGCGGTTGGCAGCCAGAGCCGCAGTTGCCGCATATTCCGAGTCTTCGCCGAATATCGGGAACTCCTTGAGGATTACCTTCAGCTCCTTGTCGGCATCCATGAGTGCGTAAACTTCAGGAAAGCCTTTCTTGCACCAACCGCAATTATAGTCAAAGAACTCCACCATGGCAGTTTTTGCCTTGGTATTGCCCGCCACAAAATCTGCCTTGTCATGGAAAATATCTTTGGCTCCTGAAACCAGGCCATCCTTGCGCAGTTCAAGTTCTGCCTGCTTTTCCTTCTGTTCCAGGCGTTGGCTCATTTCCTTGAGAAGTTCAGGATGGTTGAGCAGGTAATCAGAAACGATGCGTTCCATTTCCTGTCGTTGGGCCGGGTTGAACTCCGCTGATGAGGCCTGTTGTATTGTGCCCAGTATCAGCAGAACACCAGATAGCATAGTCGTCCAATAACCTGTGCGCATGACCATTCCCGTTTGTTTCTGCCTATTTGGCCGCAAGAGTGACCTGCGGTCAATGCTACTTCTTGGTGGCAAAGTTCAAAATATCGTTGGCTTTCAGCCACTCCGGACTGCCATGTTTGAATTGGCCGGCCGCGAATTTGGCTTTCTCGACCGCCAGCGTCGTGTCGCCCTGAGCAAGTGCTGCTTCCGCAGTTGCCAGTTCGGCACGCGGCACATCGCCCATCTTGCCATAGGCTATGGCAGAAAACTTATAAATTTCAATGGTATCTGGCTCGGTTCTCTTGGCACGGACGAGCAAACTCAAGGCCAGTTTGGCATTTGCGGTACTATCCGTTGCAAGCAAGGCCTGGGCATAGAGGATTTGCAACAATCCACTGTTTGGCAACAGGGTATTGGCCTGTTTCAAGGGGGCAATTGCCTCAGTGGCCCTGCCTGCTTCAAGCAGAGCCTGGCCCTTTAGCTCCCAAAAATATGGGTCGGTCGGCAAGTCCTTGATGAGGCTGTCCATGATTGGAACTGCGTTCTTGATATCGCCCTTGCGGAACATGGCAATGGAGCGCGCATAGCGGGAGGGTAGGCTGTTATCTGAGGTTGGATAGCGCTGGTATACCATCTGAGGAGAGTAAAGGAAGCCTGCAAGCTTCGCCTGCATCAGTTGGTGCCGTAACATCAACTGTGGAGAGTCGGGTTTGTCAAAAAACGGGGAGGCCTTGGCGGCTGTCTCAAGGTTGCGGATGCGCTCCAACGGCATGGGGTGCGAAAATAGATAGGGGTCTGCATCAGTTGTGGCAGCAAGGGATTCCTGGGCAAGCAACTGAAAGAGGGTGAGCATGCCCTTGGGTGACTGTTCCGTCGCCCTGAGGAATTTGAGAGCGGCATTGTCAGCCGATGACTCCATATCACGCTGATAGGCGAGCAAACCGCGCTGGGCCAACCCTTGAGAGCCCATCATGATGCCTTGTCCCGCTTGCGAAGCGCCCTTTTGGCCAGTCGCTGCACCACCCACCACGGCGGCGATTCCAACCAGCATGCCAATGATATTCTTTGCACTGGCCTTATCGAGTTCGCTGCCCATGCGGGCCAGGTGGCCGCCTGCGATGTGTCCTGTTTCATGGGCGATCACACCAACTACTTCATTGGGTGTCTTAGCACGCATGAGCAGGCCGGTATGAACGAACATCCGCTGACCGCCGGCCACGAATGCATTTATCTTATCATTGTTGATTAGATAGACATGTACGGCTGAAGGGTTGAGGCCTGCCGCCTTGAATGTTGGTTTGGAGTAAAGGCGCAACAGGCCTTCAATTTCCGCATCGCGAATGAGCGGCAATGATGGGCCGTCATCTTTCTTCTTGGACTGCGCAATAGTTGGAGTCGAAAGGCTTGCAACAGCCATCACGAGACTCATCCAAATCCATATAATCTTACGAATCATAGTGTTCTCAAAAGGGCAAACATTCGCCATACTCATACCGAGTGGTTTCCCGGTCAAATGCGGCGAGTTTGAGGCCCGTGAATTAGCGTTGCTAACCCCTCTTGCTCCACCAGCCTGCCTTTGGCTTGGCCGCAGCCTCCGCTTCGGAAATTGTGGCGGCTGGGGGTTGCCATTTGCGTACTTCAGCGGGTTTGCTGATGATTTGCATTTCTGCTAGCGCAGGTACGGGTCCAGCAGGAACTGCACGGGCCGGGCGTTCACCCTGCGGTTCGCTGTATTCGAGAGGCTCGCGAGAGTCTGGCGCTGTTACCTGCTCAGCGTGATCGCCCGTCTCGACCTTGGCGCCAACACGGCCATTCCGGTTGCGGCCATTGCGATTGCGCCCCCATCGATCACGCCGACTTGACGGTGCTCGCCTGGAGTTCTCCCGCTCGCCAGACTCGCCGGGGGATTCATCTACATTTTCTTCTGCATCAGTGTTACCTACCTCTTCAACCGCATCCGAAACAGATTCGGACGTTGAATCGTCATTGCCATCGCTGGCAACCGCCACGTGATCATCACGGTCACGATCACCGCGCCTGCCACCACGACGACCACGCCTGCGTCGCTTGCCTCTTGCACCCTCAGGGCCATCTTCTACTTCAGAAGATGCTTCAACCTGAGAAACTTCAGTTTCCGCCATGTCTTCGACTTCAATGGCCTCGTCAATGTCTTCGTCTTCCTCTTCGGAATCTATCTTGACGGGCGCATTGGCAGCCTTGCGAACCACGATATTGCGGTCAGTTGCGCGCTCGATAACAGCCTGTGATCCCTTCACGTCATCGCTCGGAACGATAAACACCGAGATGCCATAGGCCTGTTCAATCGACAGCAGGTTGTCACGCTTGTCGTTGAGAACGTAAGAGGCAATTTCCCGGCTACATTTCACGGTGAGATGTTCTGCCTTGCGGTTCATCAAATGCTCTTCGATGGCGCGTAAAACAGAGAGGCTGCAGGACGATATCGATCGTACGATGCCGCGTCCTTCGCAATGCGGACAGGGGCGCGACGAGCCCTCGAGAATTCCGGGCCGAAGCCGCTGGCGCGACATTTCCATGAGGCCAAAGTGGCTGATACGGCCCACCTGGATTCGAGCTCGATCCTCTTTCAGCGCATCCTTCAACCGGCGTTCGACGGCGCGATTGTTGCGGTTTTCCTCCATATCGATGAAGTCAATCACCACAAGGCCTGCAAGGTCACGCAGGCGCAATTGGCGCGCAATTTCGTCACATGCTTCAAGGTTGGTCTTGAGCGCTGTATCTTCGATATTGTGTTCACGGGTTGCTTTGCCCGAGTTGATATCGACCGACACTAGGGCTTCCGTCTGGTTCATTACGATGTAGCCGCCCGAAGGAAGCGTAATCGTCGGGAAGTATAGTGCGTCAAGCTGGGTTTCCGCCTGATACTTGGAAAACAGCGGGCGGGTATCCTTATATAGCTTCACATTCTTCGCATGTGAAGGCATGAGCATTTTCATGAAGTCCTTGGCTTCTCGATAGGCCTCTTCGCCTTCGACAAACACTTCCTCGACATCCTTGGTGTAGAGATCGCGGATGGATCGTTTGATCAGGCTGCCTTCTTCGTAAACCAGTGCCGGCGCTTGCGAGTGCAGGGTAAGTTCGCGCACATTCTCCCACAGGCGCATGAGATAGTCAAAGTCGCGCTTAATTTCCGGGCGGGTGCGCTGGGCACCGGCTGTACGCACGATAAGTCCCATTCCTTGCGGCACTTCGACGTCGCGGGCCACTTCCTTCAATCGGCGACGGTCTCCGGCGTCTGTAATCTTGCGGGAAATACCACCGCCGCGTGCGGTATTTGGCATCAGCACACAATAGCGTCCAGCCAGCGACAGATAGGTTGTCAGGGCTGCACCCTTGTTGCCGCGCTCTTCCTTTACGACCTGGATCAGGATGATCTGGCGGCGTTTGATGACTTCCTGGATCTTGTATTGGCGGCGCGGGGCCCGGCGGGCCCGGCGCGGAACCTCTTCCAAGGCGTCTTCGGCACCGATGGATTCTACTTTCCTGCTCTCGGCGTCCTCTTCGACGACCTCAAGGCCTTCACCGGCTGCCTTGGCGGCAGGCGCCTCCGACGCACCATCGATACTTTCCGATTCGGTGTGTTCAGCGTTGTCGGGATGGTCTTCAGCAGGTTGTTCGTCTTCGGCGACCTCTGAAACAAGTTCCACTTCGTCACTGGCCTGCAGGGGCGCGGCGTCAGCTGCGACTTCGTCATCATCGTCATGTTCCGCGGCGTCGTCTTCCTCTTGCTCGCGAAGCAGGGCCTGACGGTCAGCGACCGGTATCTGATAGTAGTCGGGGTGAATTTCGGCGAAGGCCAGAAAGCCGTGACGATTGCCCCCATATTCCACAAATGCGGCCTGCAACGAGGGCTCAACCCGTGTTACCTTTGCAAGATAGATGTTACCCTTTAGCTGCTTGCGGGCCGCGGTTTCAAAGTCGAATTCCTCGATGCGGTTGCCACAAACCACGACAACGCGAGTTTCTTCGGCATGTGTAGCATCGATGAGCATTTTGCTGCCCATGTTCCTATGTCCTCTGCGGAAGCTGGCGGTGGGGAACCCGGGATTCCGTTTCCGGAAGCGAGAAGCCGCGACGCCCGACAGGCCAGCCTGCGCGAAAAGGGTCTAATCCAATTGTTGACGAAATGCGTTGCGCACAACTCTGCGGGGGTTAGAAACCCTATGGTGAGAGGCGCAATCAATCGGTCTTGAATCATGACCCACATTTATCTTTGTTCAAGCCACAAGGGCCAAAACGGTTCAACTCATTTGCGGGACCTCGCAGGTTTATCAATCCCCCGGCCCGCAAGATTTCTGCATACAGAAACCCCACCTAGACGAGACAGGGAGGGATAAACCTACTGGTTCTCCGGACCTCCCGGTCACGAAATCATTGCTCTTGCCAGAACTCCGATTGAATCGAGTCTGCCTGCGAGACAATTCTTGTTTAGGGAGGCTGGGCGGGTTTTGCAAGGTCGTATGTGACAGCGTGGCGAAATCCGAAAAGGCCAGGGGAGGGGCGGAAACCTTGGGTTAACCATGGTGCCGCTAACCTTTGCTGGATCTTGATCCGAGGATACGATATTTTAGATGGGTACGCCTTCCCCATGGAACTTCTACAAGCGCAAGAAAGGCGCATTGAAAGCTATTATATCGTTTATTTTCATTATCTTGAGTATACCTATTAGTTTTGCGGATGTGATAGCCACCGGTGCCCGCCTGGGAGGTGATGAAAATCATACGAGGTTTGTGGCCGACATCTCTGAAACCGTAAGTTATAGTGTCTATGTCCTTCCCGATCCCTATCGGGTGATTATTGACTTGCCGGACATGGCCTTCAATTTGCCTCCTGGCACCGGAAAAAAAGTAAGGGGCCTGGTATCTGAATACCGCTACGGCGTTCTTGAACCCGGCAAATCCCGCATTGTAATCGACACAAGGGGCCCGGTTCTGATTGAAAAGTCGTTTCTGGTTGAACGACGGGCGGGCCAGCCTGCACACATCGTGGTTGACATCGTGAAAGCCACCGAGGCTGCCTTCGTCAAATCTTATAATTACGAACAAAGCCACGCTCAGCAGGAAATTGCCAGTCTTGTGGAGGAACAACCCATCACCCTGCCAGCACCGGAAATCATGGCCGCAAGCGCCGGGCCTGAAAAAACCGCTCCTGACAGCAGGACCGGCCGCAAAATCATTGTCCTCGATCCCGGCCACGGGGGCATTGATCCCGGGGCCATCAGCCCGCACGGCATACGCGAGAAGGACGTCGTTCTCTCGTTCGCGCGGTCACTGCGCAAAACGCTCCTGGCGACCGGCAAGTATGATGTGGTAATGACCCGCGATAGTGACCGGTTCATCAGTCTGAAACAGCGCGTGGAGGCAGCCCGCAAGGAACAGGCTGACCTCTTCATCGCCATCCACGCAGATACGGTGAGAGGCAATGATGCCCGCGGGGTCACTCTTTACACTCTCTCTGAAACCGCATCGGACGCCGAAGCCGAGGAATTGGCCAAGAAAGAAAACCGGGCCGACATCATTGGCGGCCTTGATCTGGAAACCGAGAACAAAGAAATTACCAATATTCTCATCGACCTGGCGCAGCGGGAGTCAAAAAATCACGCCGTTTTATTTTCAAAGAAAGCCGTCGCGCAGTTGAAACCCCTGACCCTAATGACCGGCAAGCCCCTGCGATCCGCCGGATTCATGGTTCTCAAAGCTCCCGATGTACCTTCCGTGCTGATCGAACTCGGTTATCTTTCCAGCAATCTTGATGAGAAGCTTTTGACCTCGGATGACTGGCAAACAAAAATAGCCCGTGCCTTTGCCAATGCCGTAGATGGCTATTTTGCCACTGAATTGGCTTCTAAGACGAACTGAGATCTTTTGGCCACATATAAGCGTTTGCCTTGGCATGGCTGAGGATATCATTGGTGAATATCATTGGTGAAACTGAAGGTGCTCTTGTCTTTCATCTCATGGCTGGAATGCAGCACGGCCTGAAGGCCGGCCCGGCTCACAGCCGAGCCGGCGCTCACGCGCTTGGCGCCACAGTCTGCCATTTCTCTAATCTTACTGAGTAAGAAGGTCGCGGAGTTTTCGTGTGAAGGGCGTTGTATTTTGAGGGGATTCGTTTTCAGCATGCAAGGTATGAGATGGATCTTCGAACGGGCTCCAGTGAAGAACGGTTTGGGGTATATGTAGCAGGGCTTACGAGCGTGATCGGTCACGCTGACCGCGCCAGA
>Ga0315273_10010537_pt1 | contig 11794 bp, 6 predicted proteins | sample YL17G02_0_MG_FD_205753 | JGI IMG/M metagenome (GOLD analysis project Ga0315273, IMG submission 205753) | Sediment microbial communities from Yellowstone Lake, YNP, Wyoming, USA - YL17G02_0 | ecosystem: Environmental > Aquatic > Freshwater > Lake > Sediment | place: USA: Wyoming | collected... | reverse complement strand
ATGGTGATTCTCCCATCGAACTTCCTGGCATTTCTCATGGCCCTCCCCCCCCTCTGGGTTCCTGTTTGCCCTCTCTCCGATCCATGCGGCCCAAGATTGCCCCCGTGAGATTACAAAAAATATAACAAAAATAACAAGATAAGTCAATTCGGACTTGAAAGGCGTTCGGCCTTTCCGAACTGAAACCACCTTCAACGATCGACTCGTGAGATTTCGCCTGTCACGCGGAGCTCCGACCCGCGAAAGACTCGTGTGGATTACACCTTTGTCATTTTGCACGGGCACAGGATGGGCCCATGCGTTTTTGGACCCGAAACAAAAGTTCTATCGGCCGGCCGGGAAGTGGCATGTCTCAATATCTACGGGCTTTTCCGCTGAGTGTCCCTATCAGGAGTGCTTCCACTCTTCAGGAGCAACCCGGCGGCAACCCTTTGGCGGGTTTTTTGCTTGCTGCTTCGGGCATGGGGGACATGGGTTTTTCAGCTTCGACGGAACCAAACCAAGGGGTTCCGTCCGTCCCTTACCGCACGTAAGCGCATGAAAGGAGATCTGCCGATGAAGAGGAGGCTTGCGGTCCTGCTGTCTGTGCTCTATGCCAGCACGGCATTCGCCGGGCCGCCATCCCTGCTGGGTGGGAAACCCATGTCCAATGGAACGGCGCACCAGGTCGGAGTTGGATGGCCGAGTCTGTTCTATGAATGGTGGCACTCGGGCGATCCGGACTGGGCGATCGGGGGCGAGTTGGTCTACGGGGACTGGTCAGGTGAGTTCTCGGATGTCGAGATCGGCGGGGCCTTCAATGTGCCGTTGCGGTGGCATATCCTTCAGAGCGGAAACACCGATGTGGCCTTTCGACTTGTGCCCGGAGTCTTGATCGGTGGTATAGAAAGACGGCGAGATGACCGCTTTGTGTTCGGTTTGCGCGGTGAAATGGGTGTCCCGATCACCGTGGATTTGCATCCGAAGGTCAATCTGATCACGGGGGGAACGATCCCCTTTTCCGTCTTCTTCGTGGAGGATTCTGATCCTTATGTTGTGCTCCCGATCCTGGCTCGGATCGGTGCGGAATTTCAGGCGACGAATACAATTACGCCCTGGCTTTTGTTCGAACTTGGGCCGGGGATGGCTTTCGGGAAGTCCGGAGCCGAAGTGGAGTTTGCGTTCCGGATCTGGGTCGGAAGCGCTTTCAGGTAAAGAGGGCCTTCCACGGCAACTCGTACGTTAACCCAAATACCGTATCCGTTAACCAGCGACGGAAGGATTCGTTGTCACTAAACTGCTTGAAAAGCTCCGTGTCGTCCTTGAGCACCGCGGTCATCACCCGGGACAGCGCCTTGTCGTGCTCGATCCGAGCATTCTGCCGGTCCGAGTGTTGCTTGGCGTTTTGGTAGGCCCCATCGGCTGCTACACGGTCAGGGATGTCCTTGGTGATGAGCTTGTGCACGCGGTCGGCGTCGGTCCACGGGATGTTGCCGAACAGGTCGTTAAAGCCCTTGATGATGTTCGAGAGCCGATCCAATTCCGGCTCGGGCTTGTGCCCGCCGCCAGTCGCCGGCACCGCCTCGATCTCCGCGTCCGCGTCCGGGAGCTGGATCTTCATTGTCGCCTGCTTCTCGACGCGGTAGCTGTCCATGTCGATGGCTTCGAGAATGCCCTTCGAGAGGTCCTCCTCCACGGGGGCGGGCAGCTTGGGCACAAGGAAGTTCAGGAAGATCGACAGCTTCTCCCACTCGGCATTGGTGTAGGGGAGGATCGCGGCCAGGAAACCGTAGGTCCGCACGAATGCCTTGGCTTTCCCCTTGAAGTCCACCTGCCCATTCTCGTCCAGCTGCTCCTTGTAAACGGCGACGCAGGCGTCGAGGATCGGATCGAGTCGGTCCCGGTCGGCGCCGCCCAGGTACAGCTCTACGAGCTGGTCGATCTGGGCCGCCGTGAAGACCTGGTATCCGTCGAGCCTGGCCTTCAGGTCATGAAGTTTGTTGGGGTCGGTCTCCTCGGCGAGGATCGTCGTCCTGTAGTAGTCCGCGAAGGCGTCCCGGATGGTGTCCGCCTCGTTCATGAAGTCGAGCACGAAGGTGTCGTGCTTCTGTGGGCGGGCCCGGTTGAGCCGCGAGAGCGTCTGCACTGCCTTGATGCCCGAAAGGATCTTGTCGACATACATCGTGTGCAAAAGCGGTTCGTCGTAGCCGGTCTGAAACTTGTCGGCGCAGATCAGGAATCGATATGGATCGTTCTGGATCTCGTCCTTGATCCGACTCGACGGGAAGCCGTTGAGCGACGCCTCCGTGACCTTCACACCGCCGTACTCGTGCTCGCCCGAGAACGCGACGATGGCTTTGTGGGGGCTCTTGCGCTCGACGAGGTAGTCGCGGATCGCGTGGTAGTATTGGATGGCGTGCTCGATGCCGCTCGTGACGACCATCGCGCGCGCCTGGCCGCCGATCTTGCCGAGGGCGCTCACCTGCTCGTGGAAGTGGTCCACCATGATCTCGGCCTTGAGCCGAATGGCGTGGTCATGGCTCTCGACGTAGCGGCGGAGTTTCTTTCGTGCCCGCTTGGTGTCTAACTCCGGGTCGCCCTCGACGGTTTTCACCAGCTTGTAGTAGCTCTCGACCGGCGTGTAGTAGGCCAGCACGTCCAGGATGAAGCCCTCCTGGATCCCCTGCTTCATGGTGTAACTGTGGAAGGGGCGGTGTTTCGTCTGCCCACCTTCGGGGTAAGGTTCTCCGAAGATCTCGAGCGTCTTGTTCTTGGGCGTGGCGGTGAAAGCGAAGTAGCTGGCGTTGGGAAGGAGCTTCCGCGCCTCCATGATGCGGTTGATCTGGTCCTCGGTGGTCTCGTCCTCCTCCTCCGCCCCGGCCGTCGAGAGGGCCATGCTGACGGCCGCCGACGTGCGCCCGCCCTGGCTCGAGTGCGCCTCGTCGATGATGATGGCGAACTTCTTTCCTCTGTGTTCTGAGCCAATTTTGTCGAGCGCAGCAGGGAATGTCTGCACGGTCACGATGATGATCTTCTTGCCTTGCTCAAGAAACTCGCTGAGCTGCTTCGTTTTCGAGCCATCGCCTTCTTTAACCGCACCCACCGTCGCACCCACCTGCGCGAACTGCTTGATCGTCTCTCGGATCTGCTGGTCCAGGATTCTCCGGTCGGTGACGACGATGATCGAGTCGAACACCGGCGCGTCGTCCTTCGCAAGGCCGATCAGCTGATGGGCCAGCCAGGCGATGGAGTTCGACTTGCCGCTACCCGCCGAATGCTGGATCAGGTAGCGCCGTCCTACGCCGTTCTGGCCGGTGTCAACGAGGAGCTTCCGCACCACCTCCAGCTGGTGGAATCGCGGCCAGATCTGCACGGCCTTCTTGCGCCCGGTCCTCTCATCCTTTGTCTCGACGATCTGGGCGTAGTTCTCGAGGATGTCGGTCAGGCCGTCGCGTGTGAGGATGCGCTTCCAGAGATAGTCGGTCTTGAGGCCGTTCGGGTTGGGCGGATTTCCCGCACCGTCGTTCCAGCCGAGGTTGAAGGGCAGGAACCACGAGGCCTTCCCCTTCAGGTGCGTGCAGAAGCGCACCTCGTGGTCGTCCACGGCGAAGTGCACCACGCAGCGGCCGAACTCAGAGAGTCTCTCGCGCGGGTCACGGTCGCGCTTGTATTGTTGGACGGCGTCCTCAACAGTCTGTTTGGTGAGGCTGTTCTTCAGCTCGAAGGTGCCGACCGGCAGGCCGTTGATGAAGAGACCGAGGTCGAGTGCCAGCTGCGTCTCGTCACGGCTGTAGCGGAGCTGGCGCGTGACGCTGAAGCGGTTGGCGGCGTAGCGCTCCTGGGCCTTCACGTTGCCCGGCGACGGCGTGCCGTAGAAGAGGTCGAGGTGGTGCGGCCCGTGCTTGATCCCGTGGCGCAGCACGTCGATGGTGCCGCGCTTGCTGATCTCGCCCTGAAGGCGCGCCACGAACTTGCGCCGCGTCGGGCCGTCCCGATCGAGGTCCAGGGCCTCGGCCACCTCCGGCTGCGTCGCCCGCAGGAAGGCGCGGAGCTGGGCGAGGTCAGCCGCATATTCGCGGTCGTAGTCCCTCGCACTGCCGAGAATCCAGCCGGTTCCGCCGTAGGTCTCGAGACGTTCGAGGCTGACTCCCTCCTGTGTCGGCACGGCCGCTGAACGGCCCGTCATCGCCTGGACGATCAGGCGCTCGAGGCCCTTCTCGCTCGTGTCGGTCTTCATGTCATTCTCCCGCTCTTTGGACCAGCTGGAGAGAAGTGCCCGCCCAGGAGCACTTTACGCATCAACACGTGCTCAGGTGATTGGCTGATTACGGTCCCCCAATGGCTTGCTGGCTCTTTGCTAGATTCAGCATGGATTCCTCAACCTAACAAAGCGTATCCTTCTGGAAATACAAGGCTTTTTTGAAAACAAGACGGCATTGTCTTTGTTTTTCTTTGTTAACTTTTTCCACTGTGCTCATCCACTTCCCACCTGGGCCTGGCTCGGGTGCCAACGTTGCGGATCCGTCCCTCCCTGGAGAGTTCGGACAGGAGATTGTGCACCTTGTGCTTCTTTTGGCTTCTGGTGAGCACCTCTGGCAATTTGTCGATTAGTAAGACATCGATATCCACGCGACTCACTGGCCCATGTTCCCGGACGAGGGTGAGGATCAGGTCCAAATAATACTTTTTTGTGAGCCCCCGGTCCCGAATATGCCTCGCCGCGTCCCCCACAGCCTTCGCGATGCGCCCCGCGATAAGCAAGTTTGGGAAACGTCCCTCGACTAACCCCTCGGCCTTGAGCCTGCGATGCTCTTTGCGGGAAACAGGAATGCGCTTCTGAACCTTGTCCAGCAGCATGACCTGCCAGAGGTCGAGATCTGTCCGGCCCATCAGCACACGGCTGTACTGTTCATCCAGAATCTCACCCCTTATCGTGACCGCCACTCGATCGAGCCCGGACAGGTCATAGTCCGGCAGGGGGAAGAACCGCCTGATCTGCGCCTGAAACATGCGCTTGATGCCGCCCCCCTGCGTATCGATCATATTGAGATTCACCATTGCCTCTGCAAGGTACGGATTGCGGTAGATCTCCAGCGGTGCGTCCTGCCGGATCACTTTCTCCACGGTACCGGGCAAAAAGCTGCCGACATTCGTGAGCAGAATCGAGTTAGGCGTTTCGACTACATTGATTCGGCCGCCCAAGCTGTAATCCTGATGGGCGATGCAGTTGTGCAGAGCCTCACGTAAGACCCAGGGGTCGTATTGGGTGACCTCCTGTGGGAACAAGGTTCCACCGGGTAATGTTCGCAGGGTGAGGTTCCGGATGCGCCGCAACACGCGGTCCACCTGCAAAATGAAAGGCGGCCCGAAGTGCTCGTAGTCCAGCTCACGGTTCTGTTGGCTCTTGAGGATCCATGAGATCTTTGCGACGGCGGGCGACAGCAAGGCAGCGGATTCAGCCTTACCCAGCAACAAGATCGCCGAGTGTGTGATGGCTCCCTGAATGGTCAGCTTGGTCTTGTTGAGGAAGGTTGCGTCATCCCAGGCATCCACCTGTGCTGCTTGTGCCGGGTGTTTGATCTTGAACTGCCCGCGGGCCCACGTGATCGCATCGGGGTCGAGATCACCGGATATGGCTCGCTCGCAAAGGTGAGCAGACCAGTCCGTCCTGCGGGTCCAGATCGCCCGCTCCTTCTCAGGGTACCTGGTGAGTTCGGTCTTGCTGGATCCAACGCGGATATAGGCCGTGCCGTAAAACCGCACCGGACGATCCCATGCCGGGCCGATTTCGAAGAGCACGATGCGCCCGCGCGGGTGGTCAACGCCGTGCACCTCAAAACCCACATTGGGCTGCAACCCCGTGCTCAGCCAGATGAGCAGGGATTGGGTGCCTTTGCCTTTAGCCCTATAGGGATCAAACGCAGTGCCCACCACCTCGTGGGAGAGGTTTTCAACTCCGAAGGCCAGATAGCCGCGAGGCTTACCCGCAAGACAGGCGGCATTGGCCAGAGCGGAGAGGTACTCCCCTAAGACCTGCGGCTCGTGCCAGTCTTTCTTGAACTCCAGCCACTCGCTCTCGGTGGGTTCCCGGCACAGGCGGTCTATGAGTGCGATGAGTTCGGCCTCACCCATTCGGCACTCCTTTCACTATTGACCTCGTCCGTTGCCCTCTGCCGGGGTCCCGGCCTCCGCGGCGATGGACTCGATGTCAGAGTCATCTGAGACCTCGTCATCATCCTCCTCCCGGCCGGCCTCATCCACCAATTCTGGCTCCTCGGGTTCGTCCGGCAGTCGCGCCGCCTCCTCGCGCACGTCGAGCTTCCCGGCGACGACGTCGGCGATCAAACGGGTGCGGTACTCACGGAGGAGGGCGATTTCTCGCTTTGCAGCTGCTACGCCGCGGTCAATGCCGGTCGTGGCGCTTCGGTTGTAGGCGATGATCGCGCATCGCTCTTCAGCAGGCGGAACGGGCAAGCGAATGTCGTAAAAGTCATCCGTGTATAGCCGCCAAAAGCCCTCGACGATGCCTTTCGTCCGAATACGGAGCTCACGGCGACAGGCCGGGGATCGCAACACCTGTTCGAAGTACTCGGCTCCGTCCGGCTCGATGGGCCGCAGGACCGTGTAGTCGGGACTGATGACACCTGAGTGCTGTGCGAGCGCGAAAACGCCAAGGTGGGCTTTGAGTCGGTTCAGAATGAGGTCGCCGGCTGCGCACAGCTTTCCCCCCGCGTAGCTCTCCGACACCAGGGTCCTGTTCTCTACGAGGTGACTCGGCACGAGCCCCAGGCGTTGGCTCATCGACAGGTGCTGTTCCGAACCATCCGCCGACCGTTTGTCAACCTCGCGGAATAGATAGCGGCAGCGCTTTACCTCCCAATGCTCCGGCACGTCGCCCAGCCACTCCACGCCGGAGGGCTTGAGGCGGACCTTGGGGTCGAGGCCCCGGGTGACGGCACGGTGGATGATGGCCTGCTTCTGCTCCTCCAGCAGATTGATCTGCTTCTGCTTGGCGCGGATGTAGCGCCGGATCCGCCGGTCCACATGGTCGAGGAAGCGGACGATGGCGGCTTGTTCGGGGAGGGGAGGCAAGCAGCCGTAAATCATTTTGAAGTGCTCAGGCCGGAGACTCCACATGTCGGACGTGATGCCGTACGACCAGCGCTCTGCTTCCTTCGCGAATGCGGGAGTTCTCAACAGGTAGTGGACATAACGCGAGTGGACGCCCTCACGCGGGCGCTGCACCACGTAGGCCGGACTGACGATGCCCTGATAGTCGGATACGCCAACTGCGCCCTGCCATGCTCGCATCTTGTTGTAAGCGATGTCGCCGGGCCGAACGAGCTTGTAGGCCGATTTGTCCAGATTCGAACTGTCCTTCTTCGAGCTGCCTGCCAGCAACGCCTGCTGGCGAATGACCCCCTTCGTGATCGTGACGGACAGCATTTGCTCTTCCGGATGATCGCGATCTTTGACTTCGGCGAAGAGCGCACGGTTCGGTAGCACCTCCCAATGCTCCGGCACCTCCCCTAGCCAGGGCACGCCGGAGTCCTTGTAGGCGGGATAGGGCTTGAACTCGTGATTCATCTTAAAGCGCCTCGAACCAGGTCTTGATCTTCTGCGCCATGAGCTTGCGGCGCACTTCCAGGAACTCGTCGTAGGCCCGGATCTCGCCGTCGAGCATCGACTCCGGCACACAGCTCATGCGCAGGTTGGCGCGGAGTTCGCCAGCGTCGGTGATGCCGCCGTACTTCTTCTTGCCTCCGTCGCACTGTTCGGCCAGTTCCTTGAAGTACCGTTCGGGGGGCTTGTCCCCAATGGCTATGTTGATCTCGCTCTGGGCCAGCACGAAATTGGCGATCTGGTTGTAGCGACCCTTCGAGAGGCCCTGCGTCTTCAGGTGCTTCCTCGGGTAGACGTGGTGCACATCAGTGCGGTTCATCAGCAGGTCCAGCACGGTGATGTCCCGCGATAGGAACCCCTTGTCGCCAAGCTTCACTTGCGCCGCCTGGTAGGCGAGGAAGTACGGACTCTTTCCGGAAGAGGTATCCATGAGCTGCGGGAGCATCCCGGTCCAGAAGCTGTCAGGCAGCTCGTTCTCGATCACCGATTCGGCGTAGGCCGTGAGGCCGCGCGTTTCGACCTGGCGGATGTCGAAGTCGAAGGCGGTCTCCGGACTGCCGGTGTAGCGCCCGCGCAGGATCGACATGGCGTACCAGCGGCGGACCAGCCGCTCGAGGTCGGCCGCCAGCATGTTCTCGCTCCTCCCGCGCAGGTAGAGGATGTACGCGAAGTTGACGGCGTTGCGGCCACCGATCAGGTCGCTCGTCACGAAGCCCGCCGAGCGGAGGATCATCGTGATGCGTTCGAAGTGCGTCTTGTTGATGAAGGCAAGGATGCCCTTCTTGAGACGGCCAAAGGAATCCTCAGAGATGGCCTCCTCGAATTGCTTGGTCTCAAAGTTGCGGCCTGAAAGAAGTGCCACCAGGTCCTGGAGCTTGCCGCGCCCGAACTCCGAGGTGAACGCCACGCGCAGCATGTCGGTGTAGGTCGGATCGTAAATGTCGTCGTTGACGTCCTTGAGCCAGCGCATCTGCGGCATGAACTCGGAGGAGGCGAACGCCTTGTCGCTTTTCTCGATGCGCGACAGGAACTCCGGCGCCACGGCGAGGTGGCAGAAATAGTCGATGGCCTTCCGCAAGAGGTTGCCGCCGAAGGTCTCGTTGACGGCGATTTTCGACATGGCGAAGTCGGCTTGCGAGAGCTCAGTGCCAGCGGAGTTCACGCGGATGAAGATCTCGGTCACCGTCTCGATATCGAGGTCGTCGGCCAGCTCGATAACACCAACGTGGTTGTTGATGATCTTGCGGAGCTTCTCCAGCACGAGAGACACCCGCTTGCGGTCCGCGGTCGGATTCTTCTCGGTGTAGGTGTCGGTCAACTCGGTCAGGCTGGCGTCGGGCGAGAAAACCTCGGCGACGTCCTCGATCCAGGCCACGTCTTTACGGATGGCTGAGTTGGCGACCTCGAAGTGCTCCTCCTGCGGGTGGAAGGCGATTCGAATACGGACCGTCTCATAGTCCTTGGTCAGCACCTCGCGGCCAAGCAGCGCCGCCATGAGGGCTGTGACCCTCTGCTGCCCGTCAATGAGGATCCGTTTCCCGGCCGACGACGTGCCGTCCTTGAGCTTCACCGTGGGGTTGCGCCAGGCGATCAAATAGCCGATTGGGTAGCCGTGGTAGAGGGAGTCAAGGAGATTGCGGACTTTGGTTGCCTCCCAGACGAATGGGCGCTGTATCTCGGGGATAGCGATCTCCCCGGACTTTACCCAGGTGAGCAAGGTTTCGATGGGATGCGGGGTTACCGAGTAGCGTTGCGTTGACATGAATCAGGCTCCTCCACCGATGATCTCGCCGAGCAGCCCCTCGGTCTCTTTCTCGAGGGCAAGGATGTCGGCGCGGATCTCCTCAAGGGTGCGCAGTGCCTGTGGTTTGTAGAAATAACGGGTGAAGCTCACCTCGTAGCCGGTCTTGACGCTCTCGGGGTCGTACCAGGCGTCCGCGGCGTAGGGTAGCACCTCTCGTTTTAGGAAGGCCTCGATGCCACCGGCTTCCAGCAGGGGTACCTGTTCGGTATCGCGCAGTTCGGTGTCGGGCTCGTACTCGACCACGGCGGGCTTGCCGTCGAGGGTCGCCGCAAATAGTCCCCGTAGCGGGTCGGACTCGACCCCACGCTTGTAGATCTTCTTGATGACCGGCGGTGATGCTTCGTCGCGCTCGGCGGTCTCCTTGAGCGCCTTGATCTCCTTTGGGATGTAAGCGCGGTTCGACTCGATCCCCTTGAGCCGTAGCGGCCGCTCGACAGTCACCTTCCAGTAACCGAAGGCGGCGTTGGGGAAGATCTTGGACTGCTCCGTCTGCTCGAACTTGAGAAAGGCGTCGCAGATGCGCGCGATGTCCTCCTCGCTCAGCTCGCAGTTCTTCTTTCCAAGGTTCTTGCGAAGCGGCTTGAACCATTGCGTAGCATCAATGAGCTGTACTTTGCCGCGCCGGTGTTCGGGCTTGCGGTTGGTGAGCACCCAGATATAGGTCGCGATGCCGGTATTGTAGAACATGTTCAGCGGCAGGGCGACGATAGCTTCGAGCCAGTCGTTCTCGATGATCCATCGGCGGATGTTGCTCTCGCCCTGTCCGGCATCGCCAGTGAAAAGGGATGACCCGTTGTGCACCTCTGCGATGCGGCTGCCGAGCTGGGTGCCTTCCTTAATCTTCGAGAGCATGTTGGCCAGGAAGAGCATCTGGCCGTCGCTCGATCGCGTGATGAGTGAGTACTCTGGGTCGCGGCCGTGCTCGATGACGAAGCGTGGGTCCTTGATGCCGCCCTTGCCGCCCATGCGCTCGAGATCGCTTTTCCAGCTCTTCCCGTACGGGGGATTGGAGAGCATGAAGTCGAACTCGCGCGACGGGAAAGCGTCGTTCGAAAGCGTCGAGTACTCCGGACCACCGACGATATTGTCCGCCGCGTCTCCCTCACCCTTGAGCAGCAGGTCGGCCTTGCAAATCGCGTAGGTCTCGGCGTTGATCTCCTGGCCGTAGAGGTGCGTCGCCACCTGCTTGCCGTGTTCCTTCGCGAGCTGCTGCAGCGTCTCCTCGGCCACCGTCAGCATGCCGCCGGTGCCGCATACGCCGTCATAGAGCAGGTAGGTGCCCGATTCGATGTCGTTGGCGATGGGGAGGAATATCAGCTTCGCCATGAGCTTAACGGCATCGCGCGGGGTCCAGTGTTCTCCTGCCTCCTCGTTGTTCTCCTCATTAAAGCGGCGGACCAGCTCCTCGAAGATCGTCCCCATGGCGTGGTTGTCGAGGCCGGGGTGCTTGACCGACCCGTCGCCGTTCAGCACCGGGTTTGGGCTCAGGTTGATGTCTGGTGAGAGTAACTTCTCAATTAGCGTGCCGAGTGCGTCGGCCTTGGATAGCCTTGGGATCTGGTTCCGGAACTCGAAGTTGTCGAGGATGTCTTGGACGTTCGGCGAGAAGCCATCGAGATAAGCTTCGAAGTCGGCCTTGAGCTGCTGCTGGCTGGCGCGGGACTTGAGATCACGCAGCGTGAACTTGGATGTGTTGTAGAAAGCTTGATCCGCCGCCTGCCGCAGCGCCTGATCTTGGTGGACGATCCCCGCCTTGTCGAGCGAGGTCTTCATGTCGAGGACAGCCTGCTTGGTGGGTTCCAGCAGCGAGTCGAGCCGTCGCAGGACGGTCATGGGCAGGATCACGTCACGGTACTTGCCCCGGACATAGAGGTCACGGAGGACGTCGTCGGCGATTCCCCAGATGAAGTTGGCGATCCAGTTCAGTTGGCTTTGTTCCATGGATACCTTTTCCTTAGAAAGGCATGGCGCATGTCTTACCTGCCCCATCTAACCCCTGAGACCTGCAATTATTCGGCTGTCAAGGGTCCACCCTCATATCCTGCACACAAATTCGCCAGAGAGACGCAGCACAAGGCGCATATCCCCAGGGCGGAGATGCTTCTCAGAAATGGTCAAGCTTGGCAGAGATCCTCGCTCTGGTTATCCCTCTGCGATCGACAGCCCAGACGAGCAGGGATTACTGGAGACAGATGTGGCGTGTAACCTATCTTAGAGGAAATGGCGGAGAGAGAGGGATTCGAACCCCCGGTGCCCCGATAAAGGGGCACAACTGATTTCGAGTCAGCCGCCTTCGACCACTCGGCCATCTCTCCGCTGTCTTTCTTAGCATATCGCCCGCTTGGGTGACAAGGACGGCCCGGGAAGCGGGACGGGCCTCCACGAGTC
>Ga0315273_10010536_pt1 | contig 11794 bp, 13 predicted proteins | sample YL17G02_0_MG_FD_205753 | JGI IMG/M metagenome (GOLD analysis project Ga0315273, IMG submission 205753) | Sediment microbial communities from Yellowstone Lake, YNP, Wyoming, USA - YL17G02_0 | ecosystem: Environmental > Aquatic > Freshwater > Lake > Sediment | place: USA: Wyoming | collected... | reverse complement strand
CAGCGGCAAGAAGGTTCTGAGTCTGGATATTCCTTCCGGCGTGGATGGAAACACGGGAGAGGTCCTGGGCGTGGCGGTTAAGGCAGATTATACAGTTACATTTGGTCTCCCCAAGATCGGGAACATGCTCTATCCCGGATATGGCCTGGGTGGAAAACTTTATGTCACCCACATTTCTTTTCCGCCTTCCCTCTATAACAGCGATGCCCTCAAGGTCCAGATAAACGATTATGTGAAGCTCCCGCCCCGCGAGAGGGATGTCTACAAAGGACGCATGGGAGAGGTTCTTTTTATTGCCGGCGCTGCATCGTATTTCGGCGCGCCCTATTTTTCTGCGTTATCGTTCCTCAAGGCAGGCGGAGGGTATGCCCGTCTCGCTGCGCCTGTATCGATGACGCCGTTTATCGCAACTAAAGGAAGTGAGATTGTCTTTGTTCCCCAGAAGGAAACACGGGCGGGAAGCATCGCGCTGGAAAATAGAGACAGCCTGATAGAGCTCTCGGAAAAGATGGACATGGTGGTGATCGGACCCGGCCTTTCTCTGGACGATGAGACACAGCAACTTGTCAGAGAACTCGTGCCGATCATCAAGAAACCTATACTCATCGACGGGGACGGAATTACGGCTATAGCAGATCAACTGGAGATGATCAGGGAAAGAAAGGGAGAGACCATTCTCACCCCCCATCTTGGGGAGATGGCCCGCATTGCGAAGAAGAGTACCGCCGAAATCAACAAGCAAAAAATAGACATATTGCAGCTAACGGCCATGTCGCTGCATGCAATCATTGTCCTGAAGGGAGCCCACACATTGATCGGCTACCCGGACGAAAGGGTTTTTGTCAATCTCAGCGGCAATCCGGGAATGGCAACGGCGGGCTCAGGCGATGTCCTGACAGGGACCATCGCAGCCATGTTCGGCCTCGGCCTGTCGTTGGAGGATGCGGTGAAAAAGGGTGTCTTTATCCATGGATTCTCCGGAGACCTTGCGGCGGCGGACAAAGGCGAGGATGGCATCACGGCCCAGGATATTCTTGATTATCTTCCTCTTGCCATGAGATACGATAGAGAAGGCCCTCTCGACGATTTCAGAGACATATACGAAGGACCTTATGTGGTGTGAGAGAGGAGGTCTATATATTTCTTTCAATAATGTAGTCTGATATGGCAAGCAGCGCAGCCTTTGGCTTAGAGTCTTCAAATGATTCAAGATACCCTTTTGCCTCGCCAATGTATGTCTTTGCCTTGTTGAGGGAATAATTAATGCCGTCGTGACGGTGCATCATAGAGACGATATCCGAGATAGCTTTTTCATCCTGTTCTTTTTCCTCAACCGCCCTCTTGATCAATTTCTTTTCTTCCGACGTACATTTCTTCAAGGCATGGATAAGAGGGAGCGTTATTTTCCCCTCTTCCAGGTCTTTTCCGATAGCCTTTCCAAATACGTCTTCCTCTGCCACATAGTCGAGGGTATCGTCGGTGATCTGAAATGCGGAGCCGAGACGCATGCCGAAGCGGGTGAGGGCCTCGACCTGATCGTCTGATGCATTTCCCAGAATACCTCCTACAGCGCAGGCGGCGGATATGAGGGTTGCCGTCTTTTTCTCGATGATTGTCAGGTATTCTTTTTCACTTATATTAATGTCGCCGCACTTGACAAGTTGAAGAACTTCCCCTTCCGACATGGTGTTTGTCGTCGTGGAGAGGAGTTTGATGATGGCTAAATTGCCGTACTCCGTCATAAGTTTGAAGGATTTGGAATAAAGAAAATCACCCACGAGCACGCTGGCCGCATTCCCCCATATATTGTTCGCGGAAATCTTGCCTCTCCGCGTCGTTGCTTCATCAATTACGTCATCATGGAGCAGTGTGGCTGTATGGATGAATTCAATTACTGCGGACAGGGCATACTTTTTCTCGCCTTTGTAACCGCAAAGTGAAGCGGTGGACAGAAGCAAGAGGGGCCTGAATCTTTTTCCCCCGCTGCCTATGAGATGATGAATAATTTCGGGTATCAGGTGCACCCCGGAACGGAGATGCGTTTCCATCTGTTCTTCAACGCGTTTTAAGTCATCACCATAAGTGCGGAAAACATCCTGTATTTGCATCAATCAATCCTTACACGATTATAATCCTGATTATAATCCCAAATCTTCGTTTATCAGCATGACTTTCACCTTTATTTTCTTATTTTTCTTCAGTTCATCATAAAGCCCGGTGGCGACGAATGTCATGGAGCCGCCCCAGGAAATGCTCTTGGGGGCGACGTTGGGAATAATTTTATTAAGCACAATATTTTTTGCTTCGGCAGCATTTTGAGCCACAAACGCATCGAAGTTATTTGCCTCCAGGGATATTTTAATATCCCCAAGCCTGATCTGCCAGAACCTATCTACAGGACCGTCCATGTCACACCTCCTGCTTTGATTGGATGCTCCGATTTTTGGGCATTATGGAGAAATGGGTGTTTCTTGTCAAGCCTGTATATTATTACGGCTTCATGCAAAGGCGCTCCGCCCGCACAGGGACGGTCGTGCTGCATTGCGCTCTGTCATTCGTCGTGGTAAGAGTATGTCAATCACTATTTTATTTATTAGCATTGTTTATGGACGATAATTCCTTCAGGCAGCTCCTTATCCGGCTCGGTCTCTCCTGGCAGGGTTACGCCAAGGTGAGAAAAGGAGTTAAGAAACGCATTGGCCGCCATATGCTGGAGCTTGGCTTGCCGACTATGGATGACTATCTTCGGGTCCTCTCGGACCCCGAGATTTTGAAAAAGGTCGAAAGGCTGATGAGTGTTTCCATAAGCCATTTTTTCCGTGATCAAAATCTGTGGCGCACTCTCGAAGAGGAAATTATCCCGGACATCACAGCCGGACGCAGTGAAAAAATTCATGCCTGGTCGGCAGGTTGCGCGCTGGGACAGGAAGCCTACAGCCTTGCAATAATGTGGGACTTGCTGAAAAAAAGGCGCCCCGGTTTGCCTGAACTTCGGATCTTGGCCACCGACATTAATCCCGATTACATAGGTAAAGCCATGGCAGGCGTCTATGGCAGAAGCAGTCTAAAAGGATTGCCGGACGAAATTAAATCGGTTTACTTTAATGCATTCGAGGACCGGGAGAACTACTGTGTGGCGGATTATTTGAAAAAGTATATCGCGTGGGAAGTGCATAATCTGATGAAAGAGCGGCCTCCTGCCGCAAGGTTTCAGATCATTTTCTTAAGAAATAGTCTCTTCACATATTATCGCCGGGAATTTATGTCTTCCGTCTTTCGGAATGTTCTGGATAGCCTTGATGACGGTGGATTCTTCATTATCGGAAGCCACGAGAGGCTGCCTTCTCAAACACATACACTTTCACCATTTAAAGGCTCTTCGTATGTTTTTCAAAAGACATCTTAAATGTACACCTCTCCATATCAGCCGAAGGCAGGACGCCGGAGTTCGGCATCGACACGTTCGGCATTGCCCATGTTGTACTGAATCAATTTCTTCAGGTGAACGAAGCTTTCATCATCCATGGAGATGAATTTAATAGCAGTCTCCTTTTCTTCAACTCTCACAATCCTGGCATTAATGGATATCTGAAAATCCCCGCCCAGCGCAATGATTACCGTGCAAGGTTCATCCATTCTAAAAAGCGGATTAGATGTGCAGAGAATCCCTACGAGGCTGATGTTTAAGGACTTTAGCTTTGTAATTACCCCCTTCAGTAAAACTTCAACATCAATCTGTATGGGAACACGCGTGCGTCTTCTCCTATCTTCCGCCATAAACAATCCTTCGGTCAGACTTTCTATGACCGGCGTCTGCGGGCTTGCTGCCGCTCAAATCCGCCTTCTCAAGGGTGAATATTTATTGCTGGAACTTAATATCCACCTTACTGGCCGTTACCCGCTTGGCGCTTCTGTAGGGCATGGAAGCTTTTTTCTCCAATGTCAAGGTTTCCCCCGGACCTATCTTCCTCCCCTGTTCCCGGCTGGATGCGAGCAAAAAAGAGTCGTCGTCCTGAAGTTTGTACTCAAGAGAAAAAGTAATTTCACGCGCCGTCCTGTTTTGTAAAGTCACCAGCCATGCCCATTCCACAAGTTCGTTTTCCATTAAATCCTGATAGACGCGAACCATCTTATAGCCGTCGTTTACGACCTCCAGGGGAATGTCAGGATTTTTCATGTCAGCATTGCGTGGAGATGGTACGAATTGTCCCTTCCCCGGAAGAGAATAAAGAAGATAGCGCTCTGTAATATCGTCCCACATACCTGCATAGACAGGGTGGACTGTGAGGGTTGACAAGGCTATGAAGGACAACACTAAAATTGCAGGAATAAAAAAAATCTCTTTTAGCAACTGTTTTGTTTTCATTTTCGGCACCTAAATGACCTTCTTCATTGCGGCAATGGCTATTTCAATTTGATCGTCCGTTGGTTCCTTAGTGGTGATCTTTTGCAACAGTAATCCCGGCCAGCTCAACACTTGCACCCATTTCAAGTCTCTCTTTCTTCCGGTAAACCGGATGATCTCATATGAAATTCCGGCAATAACAGGAAGCAGCATGAGTTTATAGATAACTCTGTGCACAAAGTCAGGCCTCCCAAGGAGCGAAAATATCAGGATTGCCGTGATCATAACGACAAGGACAAAACTCGTCCCGCAGCGCGGATGGCGCGTAGAGAATTTCCTGATATTTTCCACGGTCAATTCCTGACCATTTTCCCAGGCGAATACCGTCTTATGCTCAGCCCCATGATACATGAATACCCTTCTCATGTCTTCCATCAAAAGGGTGGTACCCAGGAAACACAGGAAAATCCCGAGACGAATAAAACCCTCCACTATGTTCAGGAGAATTGTGCTTGATATGAAACCTTTCAATACTGAAAAGCAGTAAGCGGGGACGACAACGAAAAATAATATGCCCATGCCCAAACCAATTATGACTGAAATCGTCATTTCCCATTTTTTGGGCTTCACATCATTTTCCGTTAAGGCCAGCTCGGCAGAATACATAAGGCATTTCATACCGATCACCATCATTTCCAGAAGGGTGACGGATCCACGCATAACCGGCAGCCCCAGAAATTTATATCTCTTGGTGAGCGGAACATAATACTGTTCCTGGATGGCTATTTCGCGGTCAGGCTTTCTTACGGCGGCTGCGATCTTGTTCCCATGCCGCATCATAACGCCTTCTATAATAGCCTGGCCACCGGCTATATCTTCTGGATGAGGTTTTTCAATCATTGCTGTTGAGATAAGGATGTCTTTGATTCATTCTGGCTGTTAGCAATCACCCGTTTACCGGATTCTTGCCCCCGTGACGGGTTCTCTATCGAAACACAGGAGCGTCAGGCCGTCTTCCGTATCGGCAGCAATGAGCATAGCCTGGGATTCTATACCCATCATCTTTGTCGGTTTCAGGTTTGCCACAACGACGATTTTTTTCCCGATGAGGTCTTCCGGCTTGTAATCCTTTGCTATGCCCGCCACAAGAGTCCTTTTTTCACCCATATCGATCGTGAGCTTCAGGAGCTTGCTGGACTTGGGAACGGCCTCCGCCTCGATGACCTTGGCAACACGAAGGTCCACCTTCTCAAAATCCGCATAATCTATCAGCGGCTTTACCGGTTGAATCTCTTTTTCTGTCACCTCCGGTTTCTCCCTTTCTTTTTCAAATTTGACCCGCGGGAAGAGCGCATCGGATCTCTTGAGGCTGTTTCCGCGCGTGATCCCTCCCCAGCTTCGGATACTGTCAAAATCCTGCGATGCTGCGTTCGTGATACCCAACTGATCCGTAATCTTCTCGGCCGAGCCGGGCATGAAAGGAGAGACCAGGACTGCAATGATCCGAAGCGATTCGAGGAGATTGTAGATAACAGTCTCCAGCCGGCTCTCATTTGCCGCATCCTGACCGAGTCTCCACGGCTCCTGCTCGACGATATATTTATTCGTCACGTTGATAAAATCCCAGATGGCAATCAAGGCCCTGTGGAGCGTAAGTTCCTGGAAACAGTTCTCCACCTCAGCGACGGCCTTGCCTGCTGCCGCCACAAGCAGCCGGTCTTCTTCGGTTTGAGTATGCGCTTCAGGCACTTTTCCGGCGCAGTATTTCATAGCCATCGTCATGGTCCTGCTCACCAGATTGCCAAGATCATTGGCCAGATCCGAGTTGATCCTCTGGACGAAGCTCTCTTCGCTGAAACTGGAATCAAGACCAAAAACCATCTCCCGAAGAAGAAAATAACGGAAGGGGTCGAGGCCATATGTATCTTTCAAATCCAGGGGCTTGATCACATTGCCGAGGCTTTTCGACATCTTGCTCTGGTCGACGACCCAGTAGCCATGGACGTTGAGATGCCGGAAAGGCTCAATCCCTGAGGCTTTCAGCATGGTGGGCCAGTAAATGCCGTGCGGCTTGAGGATATCCTTCGCGATAAGATGCTGGGCCTTTGGCCAGAATACCCTGAACTTTTCGCCCTCCGGATAACCTGGTCCCGTAATATAATTGATGAGGGCATCAAACCAGACATACGTCACGTAGTCTTCATCAAAGGGCAGAGTTATTCCCCAGTTCAACCTGCTCTTCGGTCTCGATATGCATAAATCTTCCAGCGGCTCCCTCAAGAAGGCAAGGACCTCATTCTTGTAACGCTCCGGCCTGATGAAATCGGGGTGATCTTTGATATACTCTATCAGCCAGTCCTTATACTTGCTCATCTTGAAAAAGTAATTGCTCTCTTCCCGATACTCCGGGGCTGCTTTATGATCGGGACAGAGCCCGTTCACCAGCTCTTTTTCCGTGTAGAATCGTTCACAGCCTACGCAGTAGTATCCCTCGTATTTTCCGAAGTAGATGTCCCCGGCGTCATAGACCTTCTTGAGAATCAGTCTGACCGTGTCTACGTGGTTTGTATCGGTGGTCCTGATGAAATAGTCATTGGTGACGGCAAGCTGCGGCCATAGGTTCCTGAACTGGGCGCTGATGCGGTCTGCATATTCTTTAGGGGTTGTGTTGGCTCCCCGGGCGGCCTCGACAATCTTGTCACCATGCTCATCCGTACCGGTCAGAAAAAATACCCTGTATCCGGAAAGGCGATGATACCTGGCCAGAACATCGGCAACAATAGTCGTATAGGCATGGCCTATATGCGGCGAGGCATTGACGTAATATATCGGCGTTGTAATATAATAAGTTTTCTCCACAAACAATCCCTCTATTTTTAAAAAGCCGCCGGCATCAACAGAGAGCTGTAAAATCCCACAGCTACAAGTCTTTTATATTAACTGTAATCTCTTTACCACTTTCCAGCTCGATAACTATTTCACCCTTGAGGATATTTTGCCTTATGACCTTGCCGCGCCCTTCAGGAGCATTTATGACCTTGCCGCACTTTGGTATGTGTTTTTTCATATCCTGATACCCCTCAAATTCGAAGGCCAGGCAACACATCAATCTCCCACAGAGTCCTGAAATTTTTTCCGGATTCAGAGACACACTCTGTTCTTTGGCCATCTTGACGGATACCCGGTCCAGATTGGGGATCGAATTCGCACAACATACTTCTCTGCCGCAAATCCCCAGACCCCCTATCATCCGGGCTTCATGACGGGCGCCAATTTGCCTTAACTCAATCCTCATCTTGAACTGCTGAACCAGATCCTTTACGAGTTCCCGAAAATCGACCCGGCTTTCCGCTGTAAAATAAAATACTATCTGGCTCTTATCGAAGAGACATTCCACGTCAATCAGCTTCATGGGAATATCCCGTGCCTTGATTTTCTCCATGCAGAATTGGCGGGAATCCTGTTCCAGGGTTTCATTCTCTTTCTTGATTCTGAAATCTTCCTCTGTGACCTTGCGGACGACACTCTTGAGACCATTCGGCAGTTTATTAATCGGCACAGGCATCACTGGAGTAATAACCGTACCCCAAGACATGCCGTTTTCCGTATTGACAAGAACCTGATCGTTTTTAGCAAGCTGGAGAGCAGCAGCTTCAAAGTTATATATCTTTCCATCTTTTCGAAACTTTATGCCGACAATATTTTTCAGATTTACTTGCTCCTTTTCCCGTTACTCAAACTGGTCTTAATCAGCCATTACCCACTTGTCGGTAGGTTGGATGCTGCTACCTGCGTAATGACAGAAAACCAATTATTCACGATACCTGCCAAGTGTAAACATCATGACCTCTAAAGTCAATTGTTTATTGGCATTCTGACTTAGTGTGTGGAATGCCCGATCCACAGCCCTTATGCAGCGCACAATAGCGTCCCCCGTGTAACTTGCGGCAACAGACTTTATGATATCAATATAATCCTGATTGATAAGACTGTCTCGATCGCCGGTTTCCTTATACACCAATGCATCCCTGTAACCGGTCATTAAGATGCCGAGCCTTTCCATAATATCTTTTCTTTCCTGTCCAAAATCGTTGAGAGCGGATAACAATTTGAGGGGATCTTTCGTTTTGATCCTTGCAATTATATCAAGGACTGTCGCCCTCGTTGTCAGATACGACTCATCATTCATTGCCCGGGCCTTCCCGATGCTGCCGCCCGACGATAAGGCGATCAGATGGGCCGATTTATGATCCAGTGATGATTTTTCCTCCAAGAACGAAGCAACAGTTTCCCGCCTAAGTGGATTAAACCTCAGGTGCTGGCACCTGGATAGAACAGTGGCAGGAAGCTGATGGGGGCGTGAAGTGAGCAATACCAATATATTTGATGCCGAGGGCTCTTCCAGTGTTTTCAGGATGGCATTAGCAGAAACGATATTCATCCTGTCAGCATCTACGACGATAAAAATTCGCTTTCCTCCTTCAAAAGGGCTGAATTTCATCTGCTCCTGGAGTTCTCTGATTTCCTGTATTATTATTGATTGTCCTTGAGCTTTTATCGTAATAACATCGGGGTGATTCCCGTGATCTATCTTCAGGCAGGAAGTACATACGTCGCACGCATCGAGGCTGTCCCGCCCGCTTTTGCAATTCAGTGCCTTGGCAAATACCTCCGCCACGGTCTTTTTCCCGACGCCTTCCGCGCCGTAAAAAAGATACGCATGGGGAATACGATCCTTTGCCATCGCCGATTGAAGGACCTTTATCTGTTTTTCATGACCATAAACGTCTTTGAAAGACATGCAACCAACCTTTTCTTAAGCCTAAACAATACAGAAATTCTCATATCAAAAATCCAATAGGTTTTACCATTAGAATTTTGGTGCTGTTTTGGGATCTTGTGCTTAGAGTTTCTCGTTTATGAATTGCAACAGATGGACGCAGACTTCGCGATGGACAGATTCGATATCTTTTGAAGCATCGACGATTCGAAATCGGTCAGGTTCGTTTCCCGCAAGGGACAAATAACCCGCCCTCACTCTACTGTGAAACTCCAACGCCTCTCTTTCAAATCGGTCTTCCGCTGGTATCCCCTTATTGCTGGATATTCTTTCCATAGCCCTTCTTAGACCCGTCTCAACCGGCAGATCAAAAAGAAGGGTGAAGTGCGGTTTCAGACCAGCCGAGGAAAAGTCATTAATGCGTCTGATAAAGTCGATATCTAAACCCCTGCCGAAACCCTGGTAGGCAATCGTTGCATCATAAAACCGGTCACACAGGACCACCCTTCCCTCCTTCATGGAGGGCCCAATCACCTCTCTGATATGTTGCGCTCTCGCCGCGGAGAAGAGAAGAAGTTCCGTCTCGGAGGACATGTTCACTGTATCACGCGGGACATTATTCAGGAGCATCTCTCTAATCTTTCTCCCGATGGATGTTCCTCCCGGCTCTTCTGTAATGATAAAAGGTATACGGCGCCCGCTAAGATACCCCCCGGCGAGCTTGATCTGAGTTGATTTCCCGCAACCTTCGATGCCTTCAAAGGTAATAAATCGTTCCATAGTGACACTCTCAACCGGAGAATTTTCAATGCAGAGATATGTATTTTATGTCAATCCGAGGAACAAAGCGACGGGAAATACTGCCGGCTATACATGGGTTGCAGGATTTCTCCTTTCGGTCGAAATGACAAGTGGCAAGTCTTTCAATGGAAGGGCATCAGTAAAAACAGACGAGGGGAAAACACACGACCTTGACCAATGCGGATGGCTTCCCCTTTTGATCTCATATGCTAGTCTTGACCCTATTTTTCGTCTCCAGGTACGATGGCTTCCACAGGACATTGATCGGCACAGGTCCCGCAGTCATTACAAAGTTTTGAGTCAATCACGTATTTTTCTTCTCCCTCGCTGATCGCCTCAGCGGGACATTCACTTTCGCAAGCGCCGCAGGCGATGCACTCATCTGTAATTACATATGCCATTTCTTCTTCTCCTTATTTTTTGCTCTACGGGCCTTTTAGATAAAGACCCGTACTGAAAAATTTACGTCACGGAAACGACGTCTTTTACTCCAGGAACTTCCTTCTGCAAATATTTCTGTATCCCCATTTTCAGGGTCATCTGCGACATGGGACAGCCGCGGCAGGCTCCCAGAAGTTTAACCTTGACAATACCTTCATCATTTACATCAACAAGCTCAACGTCACCGCCATCCGCCTGCAGATTGGGCCGGATACGCTCTATGGCACTCTTTACTTCTTCTTTCATTACATAACCTCCATTTATTAACAACATCAAGGGCAAACGGTAGACGATTAAGAAAGTTTGCCCCTGGTCTCTTTATAGATGCCGTAGGATTAATGGGGCATCTCTTTTATCATCCTTTTGACGAGGCTCTTTGCCACATCAGGAAGGGCAGGTTTCATAAGTATGTAGGCCGCCACTTCATGATGCCCTGCAATCCACATTATTTTACCGGAAGCTGCATCGATCATTTTGACGCCCATGACTACTTTGCCTACCTTGTCATCGTTTTCCTTGGTGTAATTCCAGTAGTCAACGTTGACCAACAGGAAGGCATCGACTTTTATCATTTCACCGAGCTTGCGACTCAGATCAGGATCGGAATAGTTGACAGCTCTGAGTTTGGAGATATAATCGAGGAACACCTTCCGAAGCTCCTCGCTGGATTGCATCTGCTTATTTATTACATCTGCAGCAACAACATCAGTAAACCACTTTGTATCAATGAGCACACCGGCGATGATCTGATCAATTACTCCCCTTGCCTCTTCATATGTCCCCACATCAGCGGACAGCACACCGATTCTTTTGGGATGGAAATCCTTTGCTTCCGGGGCGACCTGGGAATAGCGGATTCCTCCGCAGCCGAATAGCGCAAGCAGCAGAAGCATCGTTACAGGCAAAAGAAATGTCTTTCTCGTCACAATAGCCGCCCCTGTGTTATTATTCAGCCCAAATACCTCGTCAGGTGAAGCCAGACCAGGGAACTTACACCAGCTATGATATAGCTGGTTTCAAGAATACCCTCCTGTACAACGCCGGAAAATGCCGCCCTTCTACCATAAAGTCTGAAATAAATCCATACAAAAAATATGCATACCAGGAGTGCAAAGCTCAGCGAGGAAGTCCACCCCAATGTACAGGATACACTAAGTAAAATGACCAGCAAAACGAGTATTCCCTTTAACAGAATCTGGGTGGGTTTCTCGCCTATCAGTACAGGTATCGTCTCCCGACCGATGAGCCTATCGCTCTGGATATCCAGGATATCGGACATGGCAGAACGTACAAAAACAATACCGAAGGTAAAGAGGAAAGCCACAAGCATACCGGCGGTAACGGAGATGCTAATTTCGAACTGCGGCAGCACTGCCACAACAGCGGCCCAGGCCATGGCCATGAAAATGTTCTTGGAACCCGGCAGG
>Ga0315273_10010535_pt1 | contig 11794 bp, 6 predicted proteins | sample YL17G02_0_MG_FD_205753 | JGI IMG/M metagenome (GOLD analysis project Ga0315273, IMG submission 205753) | Sediment microbial communities from Yellowstone Lake, YNP, Wyoming, USA - YL17G02_0 | ecosystem: Environmental > Aquatic > Freshwater > Lake > Sediment | place: USA: Wyoming | collected... | reverse complement strand
AAACAGGTTCACTCCTTGCACCTCCCATTCCCTTGACGTTTCAAGGCCATCCTCCGGCCCACGCACTGTTACTACCGGGGCTGACCTTTGTCAAAGAAGGACTGGGGGGGAAGAAGAAGGACTGGGAGGCAGGGTTTCATGCCAGGGTTTCATGCTAGGGTTTCTCCCCCGAAAGGCTTGAGAGCATCACCGTTGGTACGCATGTTTTCTGGTCTCCTTGGATGAACATTCTCCGAGGAGGGTGCGCGGGTGCTCTGACGAGCCGTAGGGGAATTCTCTTCCCAAGGCGGCAAGTTTTGCCGCGTCTGGTCTCAATAACTTTTAGTAATTTCAATGACTTTGCGAGCACAACCCCTGGCATAAGCCTTGCTCTCCTCACCAGAGAACGTTCTACATCATGGTGGATCGAACGGCCCCCCCCACATGGCAGAGGCAACGGAACAAGAGAGGCAGGGTTCGTACGACAGACAGGATCTCCCACGCTTCCAGGGCTGGGTCCGGAGGGTTAGTCAGGAATTCAGGAGGGGGACATGCGGGAAACGAAGGTGAACATCGTGCCGGCGGACCGGGGATGGATCCTGGAGAAGATCGGCCTCTCACTCGCCGAGCGGCTTGGATACATATGGATCGGTGACCGGCCCCACCCTCAATCCCCCTTCAACTACTACGTCAACGATTCGGCCTTCCGCGGCTCCGGACCCACCCGGGACATGGCGTTCTTCACGCATACTGAGTACTTAGCGGTTCTCAGAATGAAAGGGGATGTGCCGTGAGCAGCACGTCTATCCACAGGATCGGAAGCGCCAGAATCAAATTTGCCTGCAGATATTTCATGGGTGACAAGCCGTGCCGATTCAGCAAGGAAAAAGGCATCAAATGCGATGACTGCGTCTATTTTGACCCACCCGGGGAAAAGGCGCTCATCATCAAACTAGGCGCCCCTGGAGACGTCCTCCGCACAACTCCGCTCTTAATCGAGATCAAACGGAAAAACCCCAAGACGTTCATAACCTGGATAACGGAAAAGGATTCTTTCCCCCTCCTGCAGGATAATCCCTTGATCGACAGGTTATGGGACACTTCCAGCGAGACCTTGACCCGCCTCCAAATAGAAACCTTCGACGTGATATTCAGCCTGGAAAACGCGGTGAAATGCGCCTCCCTGGCAACCATCGCCCAATGTACGACAAAGGTCGGATACGGACTTTCCCCGGAAGGATGGCTTATCCCCTTCAACAAGGAAGCCGAGACTTACCTGGAGATGGCTGTATTCGATGATGTGAAAAAGGCAAACACCAGGACTTATCAGGATCTGGTCTTCGAAATATGTGGTTACACCTTTAACCCCGCCCTCCATAAAATGATTCTCCCCCTTGCCCAGGAAGAAAAAGAGTTCGCGGCTGCTTTTGGACGCCGCAACGGAATTTCCCAACGAAAGAACGTGATCGGAATCAATGTCGCCAGTGGCGCAAGATGGCCGATGAAACGGTGGGGGACAAACAGCTATACAGCTCTGATCGAAATTCTCCGCCGCGAACTTAACCTTACTGTCATTCTCTTAGGCGGTCCCGAAGAGGTCGAAGGAAACAAAGAAATCCAGCGGTCGCTTGCGACACAGGGCATAACGGTTATCGACGCCAGATGCGACAACCCTCTGCGCCAATTCATTGCCCTGGTAAGCCTGTGCGACACTGTGGTTACCGGTGACACACTGGCACTGCACATCGCAGTGGCCCTCGAAAAGAACGCCATCGCCCTGTTTGGTCCCACCTCGGCCACAGAAATAGAGTTGTACGGCCGGGGGACCAAGGTAGTGGCTAACGTGCCGTGCCAGTGTTGCTACCGCAAGGAGTGCACCGTCACCCCAAACTGCATGGCCAGCATCACCATTGGAGAAGTCCTGACAGCTGTCAAAGCCTCTGTCCGTGTAACCTCGGAGATCATTTCGACCGGACTCATGGCCACAGACAACCTGATGAGCGTCTCGGCGGCATGAGCAATTGCCGTCCGGGAGCAAAGTGAGCAATGATGAACCTGCCGGTAAATATTCCGTATGTGGACATCGAAATTGTCCTCGGCTGCTTTCTACGCTGCCGCTGGTGTATCCTCGACAAGGAGAGGCCTTACCAGTTCATGGGGCTCGACCTGTTCAAGAAGATTATAGACGAGCTGGAGAGGGCGCGATCGGGCTATGAACGAATTCTCCTGTTCCGGAGCGGAGAACCGTTCCTTCATCCTAATATCGCGGGGCTCCTCACTGCCATTGAAGAAAAACCGGCCTTCAGCGACATCGTCGTTGAGTTTTACACAAACGGCATGGTTCTCTCGGAAGAGCAGGTGGAGACCCTCGTCACATCCCCTCTCAATGTCGAAATCATTTTCAGCATCGACGGCATCGGTGACCGGGAAAGTTTCGAATACATGCGGCCTGGCGCCATCTGGGAGCGGATGCGGGACAGCATCCAGCGACTGGCGGCAGCACGCTCGGCTTCGCGGTACCGCAATCGGAAAAAACTCTCCGTTTCTACCATCATCCCCCACCAGGAGGCGGTACCATTCTTCGTTCCCCCCGAGGAAGAAATCAAGCGGCGTTTCAGCGCCGTCTTCGGCCTTATTGGCATCGACGAGTTTTACTATCGAGGTATTCACCGCTGGAACGGGAATCATCTCTTGGAAAAGATGCCTCCTCCCCACGAGGGACGCTATGGCCCCTGTTATTTTGTGAAGCGGGGAGGTATTTCGGTACTCCACGATGGCAAGGTCTCGGCCTGCTGCGCCGATATGGAAGGGAACCTGCTGGTCGGCAATCTTAATCATCAATCGCTCGCTGAAATCTACTACGGGCAACCGCTCACCATGATGAGAGAGATGATGTTGCAACACAGACGAAATAGGATCCCCACCTGTCAAAATTGCGACTTACTGTGAGGAAAATCTGTGTATATTCCCGGTGAGCCCATTGTCCTGACCCCGGACGAGGCCATTGACGATCTCATGCATTCAGACATGGATTGCCTTGTGCTTGGCGATTTCATCGTGCAGAAGAATCAGGCATGCAAGGCCTTTGCACCGGGCTTTACCGCTTCCCCCCCTGAGCATACGCTTTCAAAATTATCATTTGACCAGTACCAGCGCTACCGGATGGTTGCCGACATCGTTAAGTGTCTGCGGCCCCGGGACTCCCTGCGGATCCTCGACATCGGCAGCGGTCCCTGTGATATCAGCGAATTCTTTCCGAAGGACACCTTGTACCGGCTGGACAAGGGCGCCGTCAGCGGCGTCAACTGCATCCAGGGCGACGCTGCCGACATCCCCTTCAAAGACGGCTATTTCGACTTCGTGATCTCCTGCGACTGCTTCGAACACATCCCCGCCGGGCAGCGCGAAACTTTCCTCACCGAAGCCCTGCGGGTGAGCGGAGAACAGGTAATCATCGCCTGTCCTTTTGCCGGCGCGGAGGTCGAAGCTGCAGAAGACGCCGTCAACGCCTTCCATACCTTCCTCTACGGAGAACCCAACCATAATCTGGTCGAACATCAAGAGGCCCGATTGCCCCGCTTGCCGGAATTACTGGCCTGGTGCGACGAAAGGCAGCTCCATACGGCTGCCTACGACAACGGCCAGTTAACGACATGGATACCATTCATGATGCTCAACTTCTATCTCGAAAAGCATGGCTACTGGGCTACCAGCCGTTCTCTTAACCCGTTCTATCATACGCAACTCTACGCAGCCGATCACCGTGCGCCAGCCTACCGCAAGGTCGTAGTGATCGGTAAGAAAACGTTCGCATCTGCCGATCTGCACGTTTCTGGGCAGACCCCCAACGCAGACCTGGCATGCTCCCTCAGCGATTGCCTCGCCAATTCTCTGCGGGACGATGTTGACCTCCTCCGCACCACTTACCACGACGACTACGATAAGCTTCCCGGCGTAGTTAAGGACTGCGCCGAAAAGGAATCCTCTCTGGCCGAATTACGGCAGTTTCTCAGCAAATTCCTCCAGTCCGTGCCGCTTCCGGAGGACGTCGTCGAACTGCTGAAAGTCTTCATCAAGCCGTTTGGCCACTTCTCCGCCACGCCACTGCAATTCGCCGAGAAGGAAGTCTCCCGCGACCTTGGCGCCGCGGAAACGGTCCTGAAGGAATACCTGCGCCTCCGGCCGGCCAATGCCGAAGCCTGGAGCGACCTTGGCGTGGTGCTCTGCGCCAAGAGCGAGTTTGCAATGGCCCGCCACGCCCTCAATAACGCCTGTCTCCTCGAATATCCGCTCGCCTATCGAAACCTGATCAACCTCTACCTGGGGGCAGGAAAGGTTACCGAAGCGCGGAGGCTGCGGAACGAGGCGCTCAAGAAGGGTTTCGACCGTGGGCTATTCAGCGACATCCTTTTCCTGTCTCCGCCGGAGCCCTGTTCCCTCGATGATTCGGCTCCTGTCGCGACTCCTGACCCGCAGGACCAACCTGCAAACGTGGTTACCCCGGGTGGCAATCACACGTGTGCCATCAAGGTGCAGCACGGCATCCGGTATGATAACTGCATGACCGGCCACCACTACATGCCGTGGCTCCATCAACCGGAGTTCCTTGCCCTCTATCAGCGCGCCACCGAAATCGAGCCGGCACTCTGGCACAACCTGGCGGTTGCGCCCCGGGCATACATTCTCGTCAAAGCGGTGGAACGTGCCATCGGGCTCGGCGCGGGCGAGTTTGTCGAATGTGGTGTCTACCACGGAGGCACCGCCCTGCTGACAGCCGACGTGATCCGCCGGCACCCGAACAGTCACCAACCGCATTTCCATCTCTTCGACACCTTCTGCGGGATCCCCGTCGAAGGACTCTCCAGCGAAGAACTCACTCTCGGTCGCGCGCATGAGTTTCAGGACGCCAGTTTCGCCAGAACACAGGAGAATCTCCGCCAGTACGCGGACCTGCTTAACTATTACCCCGGCCGGGTACCGGAGAGCTTCAGGGACTTCGCTCCACGCCCCGTCAGTTACCTGCACATCGATATCCATACCGCCGGCGCACATCGAGATTGCCTCGAATTTTTTCTCCCCTTGCTGATGGAAGGGGCGATCGTTCTGTTCGACGACTACGGCTCGCCCGGTTACGGCCTCTGTATGCAGGCCGTTAATGATGTTCTTGAAGCACACGGATTGCCGTTACCCATCGCACTCATGACCGGGCAGGCCCTCTATATTCACTGTTCAGCCGACCGTCGGGCCGTGAACTATTGACAAGATGGCGCCAAGCGCCGCCGAACAAAAAGCAGGGAAGGAATGCACATGAAGATAGCACTGATCCAACCCCCGAGCTGGGGAATCAAGAGCCCACCCTTTGCCTCCGCTGTACTGGCAGCCTTCCTGAAAAGCCACGGTCACGAGGTCTACAAGCAGGACGCCAACATAGAGCTCTACCGGGCCAGCACCGGCACCCCCTACCAGGAGCAGTGGCGGCTCAACAGTCCGTTCTGGGGAACCCCGGACCCACTGGCCCGCTTTTTCATCGATATGGCGCCGACATTCAGCCGCCTCGCCGACGACGTGGTGGCCTCCGGCGCCCGGCTGGTCGGCTTTACCACCCTCTGGAGCAGTGTCCGCCCGGCGCTCCACCTGTCCCGCCTCATCAAGAAGCGAGACCCCTCCATCCGGACAGTGTTCGGAGGTCCCCAGTGCAGTCGTGAGGTTGAAGGCGGGTCGCTGCCGGCCGATCAGGCCGTTGATTTCACAGTTCACGGGGAAGGGGAGGAAACCCTGCTCGAGCTTGCCGATGCCATTGCCGTCGGTCGCCCCACCACCGGCATCAGGGGGCTAAGCTGCCTGGTTGACGGCCGGGTGATTTACGGCGGCGAACGTCCCCTCATCGGCGACCTGGACGCTCTCCCCTTCGCCGATTACGACGGCTACGACCTGACCCTCTACGAGCAGTTGACGATGCTTCCGGTCTCCATTGCCCGAGGCTGCCCGAACCGCTGCGTGTTCTGCGACGAGAAGAAACTCTGGGGTCGCTTCCGTTCCCGTTCCGGCGAGCGGGCCTTCGCCGAGGTACGCCACCTGGTGGAGCGCTACGGCATCAGCCGCTTCGAATTCTGTGATTCGCTGGTCAACGGCAACATCCGTTCGCTTGAGACCTTCTGCGACCTCCTCATTGGTCATGGGCGGGCAATCGAGTGGATGGCGCAGGCCACAGTTCACCCCGGCATGACCCGCGAACTTCTCGCCAAGATCAAACAGTCGGGGTGTTTCCACCTCTGCTTTGGCATGGAGCATACATCCAAGCCGCTACTACAGCGGATGGGAAAGCTCACCTGCCTCAATGCCGACTTCGACCAATTGATCCGCGACTGCCACGCCGTTGGCCTTGGTACCGGCCTCAACTGGATGTTCGGCTTTCCGGGCGAGACCCCGGAAGACTTTCAGGCCGACCTCGACTTCTTCACCCGCAACGCCCCGTACATGACCGGCGTATCGGTCAACCCCAGCCCCGGCTTTTGCGGCTTCACAAAGGGATGCGCCGTATTCGAGTCTCCGGAGAGCTTCGGATTGCAGCTTCATGAAAATGCCTGTTATTGGGAATCGCTCGACGGTACGAATACCTACCCGGTTCGCCTAGATAAATATCAGCGGTTCTGCCGTCACCTCCAAGACCTCGGCGTCACCATTACCTTTCCCCTCTTCGACGATGAAGACCGCTTAAAAGGTGAATATTACGCTGCGGTTAAAGGCGATCACCGGCGGGCCGTCCCCTTCTTCCTTCAGTCGCTGCGCAAGGCGTTCTCCGCAGATGCCTTCGCGCATCTGGCTGCAAGCGCCGAGCAGAGCGGCTGTCTCTGGCAACTGTCGGTTCTCTATCGGGAACTGGTTGCAGCCGGTCTGTCGGGCCATCACCGTTACCAGGCGGAAAAGGTCATCAGGCAGTACTTCCCCTTCCTCAGCACCGGCAACATCAAGCAACTCGCCGATGGCTACGATCTCGTTATGGTCCAGGCGCCCGCATGGGGCATCAACACACCGCCGATGGCAACAGCCGCCCTGACTGCCTTCATGCGCCAGCAAGGGGAACGGGTACTCGCCCAGGACCTGAACATCACCATGTTTCACCTGCGCGGGAAAGCATACGACACCGCCTGGAACCTGGCGGAGTCGCTCGTCTTCTGGAACAGCCGCGACGACATTCTGGCATTCGCCGAGGGCCACCGCCCCTACCTGGAGCGCTGGGCCGACTATATCGTCGGCAGCGGCGCACGGGCAATCGGCTTCACCATCTACAACTCCTCCTACTACATGAGCTTGTTCCTCGCCGATCTGATCAAAGAGCGCAATCCTGCAGTGACTGTGATATTCGGCGGTCCGTTTGTCAGCAGGTTCATGGTCGGCGCGACCGCAGCCGCCCACCCTCCTGTGGACGTGGTAGTGGATGGTGAAGGGGAACTGACCCTGCTGGATATCTGCAACCGGCTGAAACGGGGCGAAAGCCTGGCTGGATGCCCGGGGACCTTCCAGAAAGGCCCAGACGGCGCTGTAATAGATCATGGCGAACGTGAGCTCCTTCATGACCTTGATAGCCTCCCGTTCCCCGATTTCAGCGACTATGCCCTCTCACTCTACGCCAAGGCCTTCACTCTACCGGCTATGTCGAGCCGGGGCTGCCCCAACAGCTGTATTTTTTGCAACGAGCGCCCGTTCTGGAAGACTTTCCGGGGACGGAGCGCCACGAGCATTTTTGCAGAGATGCGCCACCAGCTTGCCCTCTATTCCCACATCTCGTTCTTTGAGTTCCACGACAGCCTGATCAACGGAAATGTCTTGGAACTGGAAAAACTCTGCGACCTCATCATTGCGGATGAACTCAAGGTCCAATGGGCCGGACAGGCAGCCATCCGAAAGGAAATGACCTATGAACTGCTGGTAAAACTCAACAGGGCGGGCTGCATTAGCCTCGGCTACGGCCTGGAATCGGCCTCGACCGCCCTCATGGCACAGCTCGGCAAGAACCTTTCCCGCGGCGCAGATCCGAACAGTATTCTGGAGAACGGACATCTGGCCGGCGTACAATGCTCCGTGAACTTCATGTTCGGGCTCCCCGGTGAAACCGAGGAGGACTTTCAGGAAAACCTCAGATTTCTGGCCCGGAACAAGGATTATATCGGCACGGTCAATCCCAGCCCCGCTTTCTGCGGTTTCTCTCCGGGGACGAAAGGGTACGATCATCCGGAGAAATACGGGATATGCTTCAAGGAAGCATCCCCCAATGCCCACCTCTTCTGGGAGGCGGACAACGGCGCCAATAATTATGAAGTGCGCCTGCAGCGTTTCGAAGCTTTCTGTAGCCGTGTTGCTGAACTCGGCATCGAAACCACCTATCCACATGTCAGACTTCTCAACCGGGACGAGTATCTCAGAGAGTACCATCTATCCCGGAATCAACGCGACAAGGCATTACCACACCTGTTCCGTCTTCTGGAACAGGATAGCGGCAACATGGGGGCCAACAACGATTTTCTCCGCTGCTGGGATGCCGCGCCGACAATCTTGCGGGAGATTACCTTCAGCAAAACCGGAACTGACCGCCCCCTGGTCAATCAGTTCCGGGATACCGTCGAGGGGCTGGTGAACTCACAGATTGCGCGGTCCAACCCTCACCGTGCCGAAAAGATGCTTGAAGGCGCCCTGCAGGTCGATACTGCCAATACCGATTTCTACCTGCTTCTTGCAAACCTCTACCTCCAGAGACGCAATGTAACTGCTGCCGAGAAGGTCCTGGAAACGCTGGTAACTGAACGCCCCGATTTCGAGGCCGGGCACAAATGCCTTCAATCGATCAGGACTTTGTCCGAAAACGCTGTGCAGGACTATCCTCTGCGTGCAGCAATCTAGCAATGGCGGGAATCCAGCGGGAAAGGGCCAGTGATGACAACAATATCCGTAAAATATGATTCAACGCAGACAGCCCTCGGCATTCAACCGCCCTCGGCCCGGCTGACCGAGGCTTCGGCCCCCGGCGGCAAGATCGTGCTGCTCACTGCGCCCGTATGCTTTCCGGACATGCCCCCGCTAGGTCCTGCCTACTTGGTCGCGTCCCTACGGCAGTCCGGTTTTGCATGCTCCATTGTCGATCTGAACGTAAAACTGTACAACGATTCCGACAAAACCGGGCAACGGCTGTGGAACAGTGCAGAAAACCAGAATTTCTGGCTGGACATGGCGAGCGTCGAACATTTCTATCAGGAGATGGCTCCATTTTTTGAACAACAGCTCGCCATGATTATCGCGGAATCCCCTGACTGCATCGGGTTCAGCACTTGGTTCACCAACGCCAACATGAGCTTTGTCCTGGCCCGGGAAATCAAGAAACTCATCCCAGCCGTACGCATTATCTTTGGAGGACCGGAAGTAACCCGCATGCATCGGATGCAGGGATTGTATGCAGATCATTACAGGGAAAATATTGACCTGTTCATCGCCGGTGAGGGGGAATTGATCCTTCCCGTTGTCGCCGCTCACGCCGGGAATCTTGAACGGCTCGCATCACTGCCGGACATTGCCTATCAACCGGACCTGAAGCTTGCCAGCTCTCTGCTGACCGTAGATCTCAACACGTTGCCACCACCAGATTACACGTTGCACGACCTCGGCGCATACAGGGTTAGAGGGATGCTCCCCCTCTCCACGAGCCGGGGGTGTGTCAATCAATGCATCTATTGTGACGAAAAAAAGCTGTGGAGCGGCTTCCGCTCCCGAAGTGCAGAGAAGATCTTCCAGGATGTGGTTGAGACAAAGCGCCGGCATCCGGAATTCTCCTATGTCGATTTTGCAGATTCACTCATCAATGGAGACATCAGAATCCTGAGGAAATTCGCCTGCCTCATGTCAGAATCGGCTCTTCAAATCAAATGGGCGGGCAATGTGGTCCTGCGACCGGAGATGACCTCAGAACTGCTCGACCTCATGGCCAAAGGTGGTTGCGTCCGGCTCATTTACGGGCTGGAAACGGTCTCCAAGAAAGTGTTGAAGAACATCGGCAAGATCATGGCAGTGAAGACCGATATCGCCGGCGTCATCCGGGCTACTGCCGGCGCAGGGATCCCTGCGGAAGTAAACTTCATGTTCGGCCTGCCCGGGGAAACAGAAGAAGATGCCATGGAAAACATCGACTTCCTCAGCACCAACCGCGCCTTTATCCATGCAGCCGTACCCAGCTTTGCCTTCTGCAATATCTGCCCTGGAACAGACGCCCACGACGACCCGGAACGATTCGACATAAAACCGAACCCCAATCCCTGTTTCTGGGAAAGCATGGACGGCACAAACACCTATCCGATCCGACTCGCCCGCTTCGAAAGATTTGTCAAGTTTCTCTACGATCATGGCATACACTCTAATTATCCCTACCCGGAGTTCTTGCAGAGGGACCGAATGTTGGCCCAGCACTGTCTCTACAAGGGAGACATTCCAAAAGCCTGCGAACACCTGGAGGAGGCGATTCTCCGCGAACCGGATGACCAGACTCTTCGGGCAACCCTTGACGCATTACGGCAGAGCGCTGCCGCATCCGTAAATAGCAGGAATGATTCGGCCGGTACCTGTTGGGACATGTTCGCCGGTTCCTCCCAGGCCTCCCCCGAGGAACTGGTATGCAAAGGTGAAGACCGATTTAACGCCGGTGATATCGCAGGGGCTATCCGGTTTTTTTCTCTCTCGCTCAAGAAGAAACCGGAGCATCCCGAAGCTCTCAATAACCTTGGTGTATGTTACTTTGTCAGTAATGAGTTCCATAAGGCAGCATTGTTATTTAGCAAGTGTCTGGAGGTGGCGCCGTATCACCAGGCAGCTGCTGACAATCTGCACCTGCTCCACGAACAGACCCGCTAACCATGGAGGGTCGGCTATGAACCTTTTTACCCCATTCGAGGCCCATCGTAATCCTCTTGCCAAGCTGCTGGACCGCATTGCCCAACTGGATCGAACAGGCTCGCAACCCCTGCTCGGACGAGTGCTGATCCTGGGCTGCCGGCTGGTAGCGATCTGCCTGCCCATGGTACTTGCCATCGCCAATATCTTGACGAAAATCCGTTCCAAGCAGGCCGGCCAGCCATCGGAGTCCGCGCCTATCAAGCGCAGCGGTGAAGTTTCGGTGATCATTCTCAACTGGAACGGCGCCGACCTCCTCCCCCGCTGCCTGGGCCACCTGCAGCAAGCCCTGACGCGGGTCCCGGGCGAGCACGAGGTGATTGTGGTCGACAACCACAGCACTGACAACAGCATCCCCCTGCTCCACGAGCGATTCCCTTGGGTAAAAGTGCTGCCGCTCGAAAAGAATGTCGGATTCTCACGAGGCAACAACGCGGGGGTGAAGATTGCCGGCAAAGACCTGATCATGCTTCTCAACAACGACATTTTTCTTGCGGAGGAGACCTTCCTCCGGCTCTTTCCTCACTTCGACGACGAGCGGGTCTTCGCCGCGGCGCCGAAAGTGGTGCTGGAAAACGGCGCCCTCAATGAGGGCCATTCCTGGGGGGAATTCCAGGATGGGATGCTCTACTTCCACAATGAACGTCAGGACCCGCGGCTGGATGTAGTCCGCAGACCGGCTCTCACCCTCTACCCGATCGGCGCCTGCGCTATCATGGACCGGCGGCTCTACCTGGCCATGGGCGGGCTCGACACCATGTTCTCCCCCTTCTATTGGGAAGACGACGACCTCGGCTATCGAGCCCTGAAACGAGGCTACCAGGTCATTTATGACCCCACCGTGGCAGTGGTCCATAAAAACACGGCGAGCAGCGCGCGCCTC
>Ga0315273_10010532_pt1 | contig 11797 bp, 8 predicted proteins | sample YL17G02_0_MG_FD_205753 | JGI IMG/M metagenome (GOLD analysis project Ga0315273, IMG submission 205753) | Sediment microbial communities from Yellowstone Lake, YNP, Wyoming, USA - YL17G02_0 | ecosystem: Environmental > Aquatic > Freshwater > Lake > Sediment | place: USA: Wyoming | collected... | reverse complement strand
GTCCCACCTACATACTTCACGTCTCGTACCCAGCTCTCGACGACGTTGGTGATGTTGGTCGGGCTGTTAAACTCCCATCCGGCGTTTTCAGGGCTGGTCGCCGTGATCGTCATACCCTCGATCCCGCTCTGTGAAATCGGGTGCAGCTCGGCGACCGTCTGCTGACAGGTGGCCGCGTTGCTGTAGTCATCTCGCAGACCGTGGTCGAATGTGATCTGGCTAGCCCCGCCATTGACGCTGGAGACCTTCTCGATGGCGATATGGACTGCGCTATTCACTCCAGGGTTACAAGCGTTCCCAACCCCAAGCTCTGCCGGGAACGCCGATTGGAGAAGAATCCAATCCCCTGCCACGATACCGGTCGTGCTCGCGACGGTGACGGTAGTGGTCCCTCGCGTGTAGCCGGCGGTCCAGTTCGTCGGAGTGCCATCTGCCGTAGAGCTAGTCAGGCTCACCTTGCCCGTTGAGGGGTACAGCTTCAGGTTGGTGTAGGCCATCCCGCCACCCTTGATGACGATTTGGCTACGGTCGATCAGGACAGCGCTCGATCGGATGTTGTAGATGCACGTGGAGCCGACGCTACCCTGAAGCTGGATCACCGCAGGGGGAGTGGCGGCGTCGATCGCTGCCTGGATAGCCGTGCGATCGTTCGTGCCACTGCTCCCGTCGCAGTTCGCCGCGTTGACGTTGGTGACGGTCCACCCGCTCGTGTCCGGCGGATCAGGCGGCAAGTACCAATCCGGGACGCGAGACGACGCGATCGTGAGATCCCCAAGCGGCGGCGAAGCCCCGGCTGCGGAAGCGAGCAGGAGCGAGAGGACTACGGCTAGGTGCTTCACGGCGGCGCGTCCGCCACGCAGTCACTCGTGTCTATGTTGACGATGTTCGTGTTCAATGTCAGCGTCCCCTTGTAGTCTTGCAGGGCGTTGGCGGTCGTGTCGTTCACCTGACACGGCTTCCACCAATGGATCAAGTTCGCGCTGCTCGTGTAGTTGCCGGAGTTTGCAGAGAGGTCAAACCCAAACTTACCTGTGTTGATTACCGTCACTTCTGCCGCACTCAGTACGGAGGTCCACATGCCGATCGGACCAATCTCTCCGTTCAGCCACGAATTTCCGTCGGGGTGGTTGTAGCCGACGGTTGTCCAGAGCGCGGTGGCGTCTGACTGGGTTCCGGCGATGTCTGGCGATGCAGTGTCGGCTGTTTCTAGGGCGTTGTTTACGTACGTGAGTAGCGTCGTGCCGTCCCACGTTACGACGATATGAGCCCACGTCGCAGAGGCAAAGACGGTGTCGTACCAGTACTTCTTGAACTCCACACCTGCGCTGTCGAAGAGATCCACGATCAGCGGATCGTTTGCTGTTTGTGGTTTGATGAGGATTTCGCGCCGGTTATTACTGCCTCCACTGGGGGCATTTTGGAGCACGAACATATTAGACGCTCCGTCCAGCGCGTCCGGCTTTACCCAGATGGAGATGGACCAACTATTCGCCAGGCCGACTGTGACTCGATCGGCTTCGACGGACTCGTTCGTCGCGAGGTCGATGGAGTAGTACGTGGTGGCGGCGGCACGGGGCCTGCCCGGTACGTTGTAGTCCTGCGACAGCGCCGGAAGCGCAACTAGGAGCAGAACCAGGGTCCACCTAGTCATGGGTCACCACGGTATAGGTCGCCTTGACGCCCATCAGGTGCAGCGTCGCGACGGCCGTAGTCGTGCCGGTAGCGTCGAGCTGGATACGCCAGAAGAGCGTGTCTCCCGCGGCGCATGTCCCGTTTGCCGTTACCGCAGCCGAGGTCGTGTGATCGACGATGTTGCTCCCCGACACGGCCGCGTCGTCAATCGCGATCTCCGTACCCCAGGTGTTGTTGATCGTCTCTCCCGCACCGCGGCACATGGCCGCTACGTCCGAATTGAGCACGTTGGTGTCGGCTGCGCTTTGCAGGTACTCCAGCTCGAATGTGACCGTCCCACCGTCCCACCCATCCGGCATGACCGTGTGCCCGTAGATCGTGCTTGCATCGTTATCCGTGCAGATCACCGTATAGGTCTTCGGTCCGCTGTTCAGGGTGGCCTCGGCAGGATTCGCGCACTGCGTCCCGTCCGCGCTCATGCTTGAAGCTCCCCAGTACATCTGACGCACGGAAAGCATGTCGTAGACTGCATTTTGTGACGGTGCATTCGCGGTGTCACCGTTCCATCCGGTCCCGAATGCAGTGTCCTCTACCCCAGCAGCAGCTCCACCTATCTGCGTGGTGGTGGATCCGTTGCCCATATAGAGAGCGTCACCGTCCGTGTCCCAGCACACCTCACCCTCAGCCGTAGCTGCGCTGCACGATGTGTTCTGCGGGACGCGCAATCCCTCCGTGGTGCTGGAAGCGTTTATCGCTGACAGGTTGAGGAACGTACCGTCTGTCGCCGTAACAGCCCCAGCAGTCCATGACGAGGCTGTACCCGTCAGCCACACGTCGCTCTCGGTCAGCGCGTCGGCGGTGGCGAGTCCCCCCATCGTAGTCAGCATCGCCGCTACGGTGGTATCGTCCAATACAGACCGCGCTGCCGCCGTGATTGTGGCCGTCTGCGGTACTCCTGTACTGGCTGTAGTTCGACCGATGAATAGGTCTTGAGCTAGGTCCGCCATGTCAGCTAGCGCAACTGTTCCGTTTAGGATCTCAGTCGAGTCGATACTACCCGCCGGAAGCGCCACCTCCGCCGTTCCGGTGCTGTCTGTCGTAACCGTCACGGATGTTACGTCTACGCTGCCGATGGTGATCGCCGCAGCACCCACAGCGTCCACGGCGTTTGCGGTAATTGTACCTGTACCGGCCGGTCCCAATGATGCGCCAGTGCTTACCACCATAGCCGCGGTCGTATTGGTGGAACTCGTTAGATCGCTAAAAGCATTCGTACCACCACCTCCACCCAACACAGTTGGAACTCCAGAGTCCGCGTTGCAGAACTCAAACGCTGAATCTGTAGTGTCGTACCAATAGGTTCCCTGCTCACCTGTGCAACTGTCGTCATCTATCGCAGCCGTGTTCCTCTTGGTCTTCCCATTCAGAGTTGTAAACGCGAACGCACCTGTCTCATCAATCTGTGTCGCCGTGATCGAATCGTTTGTGATCTCTGCACCAGTGACTGACTGGAGAGGCAACACCACCTCACCCGTACCACTACCATCCGTAGTCAGCGTGATCGAGGTTACGTCAGCGCTACCAATAGTAATGGCGGCTGCACCTACCGCATCTAGGACTGAACAGGTTAGAGTATCTGAAACCTGCGCATCCGTGATCGCAGCGCTGTTGCTGATATCAGCGCTTACGATCGTTCCGTTTACGATCTTTGCACTCGTTACAGAGTTATCGTCCGGTGTGCCTCCTCCACTAGAAGTGCAGTTGGGGAATGCACATACGTCTACCCCAAGACCAACGGCCTGAGCCAACCCTGCGATTAGGGTAGAAAGTATGAGGGGCAGGATTAGCGTCTTCATGGTGTCCCCCTATCGTGCTAGCGGACAGGCGTACAGGTTGATCGTTACTGCGCCCCCCGCGATGGCCGTATCGCACTCAGCCCATATGTCCGCAAACGTGCCTGAGATCGAGACAGAGAACCGGGTATCCGCATAGGATAGATTCGTACTCGTAGCAGCCGAGGTGAGTGCAGTCCTCTTCGTAGCTTGGAACCCGTTATCGCTTGTCATCAGGTTACAGGTGTACGTCGTCGCCGTACTGGAAGTGGCATACGCAGTCATCGCAAATCGTCCTGCCAAGTTTGCGACGATGTTCGCAGTCCCCGCAGTGTTCTTACACGGCGTAGTAACGCCAGCATCTGCCTCCGCAGCGCAGAGCGTCACCTTCACGCAGCCACCCGAGAGCTGCTCGATCGCGGGGGCCACGTCAACGGCGCTTGCGGAAGTCGCAAGAAAGACGAAAGCCAAGGGTACGAGAAGCCAGTGACGCATAAGATCCCCCCTACTTCCCGCGTTCGCTTGCGGGAGTGAACATGGTGTTGGATGCGGAGCCGAATGCAGATCCAGCCGCTCCGGTGACATCATTGATTACTGAAGTACCAGCATTCATCGCACCCGGAAATTGACCCGCTGCCTGCGCAGCGATCCCAGGAATGGCCGTGGTTGGAGCGTATCCACCTCGAGCCATGCGCTGCATCGTGTCCGCGAGATGACCGTTTATCATGCTGCGAGACTGCGCTACGAGGAGCTGCTTGATACCGCTCACTCCAAGAGCAGTCGTAAGACCCGTGTATCGGTTGGTTAGTATCCCAACGAGAATCGACCCGAGCTGAGTAGCTTTGACAGCCTCACCCGCGAGTACGAATCCTCGACTAGCCGTGCGTGAGTTCTCTGCCGGGAACGCTCCTCGCACCGACTCGGACAGACGCGCGTAGTCATTGATGACTTCCAACGCACCCGGAACGATGCGTTGCACATTCTGCCGATTGAACATCCCGGTCTTTTCGGAGATTACCTTGCGAACATTGGAAGGGTTGATGAGCCCGTCCGAGTCTTGGAGCCTTACCATTAGACGGTGGAAGTAATCTCCTCGCAGCGTACCGATGTCCGCAGCGTTTCCGCCTCGCTCTACTTCAGACCACGCATTGAGAAGCTTCGGTGCCCTCCAGAGAGCGTTCATCACGCCATCGTCTAGGGTTGTTTGCGGAACGTCCTTCACGGATTCCTCGATCCGATGCAGGTAGGTAGAGACCTTGTTCACCCGCTCGAACGCGGGCGTTATCTGGTTCATTGTCTCGACTACCGCTCCATACATTCTACTAGCCTCGTAAGGCCCTTGTTTTCCCCACGCAAGATGATCTGGATTGGATCTATTGAAAGAGAATGCAACGTCAGCAAGTTCCTTACGTATCGACTCTAGGTGATTGAGCGTGATTGGATTCTTATGGGCCTTTAGAATCGGTGCGAATAGTGCTGTAAGAGGACTTGCATCTCCTGTTTTATCCGCCAGAGTTCTTCTTGATCCGATATCCTTGTAGACATCTCCAAGTACATTGAGCGCAGGCTCTGTCGCAGTTTCCTGTCCATGCCGGTTGAAGAAGCGACCCTGTATCGCTTCTCTTCTAAGTGAGAACGAACCCCTCCCAGGAAGTTCCATGACCGGCTTCCCAGCCATCTCCCGAACCTTGCCCGCTGCGACAGCGGCATTCGCCTCGGGATTCACAGATCCAGCACCAGCTCCCAGATCGTCCGCAATCTGACGCCCAAGGGTGCGCATCCCATCGAGAGTCCTGCCGCGCAGCCTTGCCACGTCATCGGACAGCTCTGGCACTCGAGCCATCGCGTCCAGAGTCCTCTGCTGCTGCTGACTGTCCGTGTAGATCGAGACGGGGATGCGCTCCCCCGTGACCCGCTCGTAGCGGTCGATCATGGGGCGAAGCGCCTGAGCGTTTACCCCTGGGCGAACCCTGAGCTTCTGCCCTGCCACCCCAATCCCAACCCCAAGGATCGCGTTCTCCGGGCTGAAGACGGCTCCCAACGCCTTCTGGATTCGGTCAGCGTCCTCCGGGTTGGACTCCGCCCCCGCGAACCCAGCCCCGCCAATGCCCCCAGCCGCGATGTTCTTTACCGCTGCGGCAGAGCCTCGAGCCAGGATCGAATCGGTCGCAGCAAGCCACGCTGCGGCCTTGGGAGCCATCTTGGCAGCCACCTCGGCTCCCTTTCCAACGATCCCCGTAGCGAGCTTCCCCAGACCCTTCGTGATCGGGCTGACCACGGCACCCGTGAGATCCCCGGCGAACCCGGCTACCGGGTGAACCTGACGGGCTGCCTCGATGGCCGCCTGACCCGTCTCTCCCCCTACCAGTTTCGGTCCATAGCCCAGCGTCCCAGTGTCAAACGCAGCCCCTCCGAAGGCCCCTACGGCGTTCTTCGCGGACTGGATACCCCCCATCGGCCCAGCCTCGTCTTCCCGCATCGCCTGTTCTTGCTCTGCAACCTTGTCTTGGTAACTGAGAGCGGCAGGAGACGGAGGAGCGGACGCAACGGGAGTGCTGAGTCGTTCACGAATCACAGCCAGTGCCGCTTCCGATGCGCCCTTCTGACGATACTGGGATAGCTGCTGCTCGATTTCTGCGGGGTTCATCTCGCACCTCCAGCGGGACCGATACTCATCAGCGCATCAGCCTCAGACTCGGCTCGCTTCCGATCCGTGGTGTCTCCATGGAAGTTGAGTCTGTTGGAGATATCGGTGGCACCCGTCTTGTCCATCCTCTTTTCAGCATTTCTTATAGAGACCGCATCACCAGACACAGTGGCACCGCGATACGCTTTGATCGCATCCCTTTGAGCGGGGTTGAAGTTGGACAAGTAGGTTCGCGTCTCCTGCTCTAGCTGCGTTCGTACCTGCGGGTCAACGGCTGCGATTCGAGCACGCTCCACCATGTCACGTCCAGCAGCGAGACGTCCCTTGAATCCTTCCGATACCTTCCCGTTGGCCCCGAGGATCTCCGTCTTCCACGGACCCATGCGGGCGGCCATCATCTGCTCGAAGTCCGTGATCTGCCCCACGTTACCGACTGAGGCGAATGTTTTCTGTAGCTCGATCAGTATCGTACCGATGGACGCGGCAAGGCTTCCCTCGCGTGCCGTCCCTCGATTGACCATCTCCATCGCTTGAGATCCAGTAAGTCCGTGAAGCATACTCTTCTGTTGCTGGGTAGCTCCTTCTGCTGCCAACCCGAAATCTTCAAGACGGTTCAGCATCCCATCGATCCCGCGCATTTGTGTCAATCCCTTGATCGACTGCTCTTGACCTTCGATCCATAGCCATCGAGTGCGCGGATCGCCCGCAAGCGTTGTCGGCTGCGACGGGTTTTCCATCACGAGCTTCTTGGCCTGAAGCGTTGCGATCGTATCCGGGCTTCGATCCCCTTCGTTCCACTTGACGAGAGCGTCCTTCACAGCGAAGTCGCTACCACCTGGGGATGCCCTCGTTGCAAGCAGTCTCTTCGCCAACACCGCTTGACCGTCGAGCCAAGACCGCTGAATTAGGCGCTTCGCCTCCGCCGGAGTGCTTCCTGCGATGATCGTCTCATTGGCCTTTCGGATCGCTTCCTGATCGCCCGAGGCATTGATCTCGGCGAGGCTGTCTCGATCCATGGCCCTGCGAGCGGCTTGATCTGACAGTGCGGCAGCGTTGGCTTGGCCTGTTAGCGTATTTGACAGGCTTCTACGAGACGCCAGTGCGGCCTCGTCGGCTGTGCGCTTGATATCCGCAGACTGCGCATTGACTGCTGCGTTACGCGCATCGACTCCGAGATTGAATACTGGCTTCAGTTCATCCGACACTCCGCCGTACAGCGCCTGAGCAGCCCCTATGTTGGGAGCAGCTAGAACCTCTCCCTTGGGGCCGAGTGTTTGACCGGCCGCAGCCTGGAAGTTGGGAAGCTGCTTGAGAGCCTCCTCGTCAGCGGTCTTCTTCTTCACCTGCTTTGCGATGTCTTTTATCATCCCGATCTGATTCGTGGGAAGTTCAGGATGAGCGTTGATTAGGGACTCCACATCGAGTCCGGCCAGTGCTCCCTTCATCACCGAGTCAACGGCCTTGTCCTCCCGCTCCTTCTGATACATTTGCTGCCTCTGTTCCATCTCCTGCTTCTGCTGAAGCAGGTTGATGATCGCCAGCGGGTTGAGCTGGTTCTGGGGGGGATTCCAGGGAGGAGGTGTGAATCCGCTGCTCATTTAGAACCTGTTCGCGATAGACGAAACATTTGCGTTTACGCCTGTGTTGGAACCTGGGCCACCACTACCACCAGTGAGAGCCTTGATTAGATCCTGATTCTGCTGGTACTGCATGTAGGAGTTGATTCCACTCGCCACCGTGTTCCCCACCGCCGCAGTCCCAGCAGCCCTAGAGTTGCCTGCCGACTGCGCAAGGTTTGCCTGAAGCTGGTTGTTCGACGAGCTTTGCTGCCCCATGAGAGCCGCTGCGGCGGTGGCAGAGTTTGCACGTAGGGCCGCCACGCTCAGGGCGAGATTGTTCCCCTGGTCCAGCACCTGCCCGTAGCCCGTCAGCGCCGTGTTCGCGATCGTCTCGCGCCCTTGAAGCATCTGAAGCGCACGCTCGAGCGCGGTAGTCGGAGCCGCTTGCTTCGAGAGGAGTTCCTGCTGCGTGAGGCGTCCCAGCGTGGAGCCTGGGTTGCCCCGATTCATGTTGGCCGATTGAAGAATCTGCGCCTGCTGATCGGTTACGTCCTGCTTGATGCCAGAGCGGATCTGATCTTCGTACTGCTTCTGGAGCAACAGGATGTCTTGGAGCGACGCTCCAGGGTAATCCTGTGCGATCTTAGAAATCCCACTATAGGCTGAGAGGCGTCCTTGTAGGATTTCCTCACGAACAGGACCGATCTTCGCCGCCCTCGCTGCCGTCTCCGCTGTGTACTGCTTCTGCGCATCCACGAACGTCTGGAGGCTCGTGTAGCCGCCAAGCGTGAGCGCTTTCTGTAGACCGATGGCAATCAGTCGGCTCGAGCGTGAGTCCAGGTCTTGAGACTCAGGCGGCATCGAGCCATGCAGAGCGATGTACCGCATGTACTTCATGGCGGCGTCCTTCTCTTCAGAAGTAACGTCACCAGACTGGTTCATCGCGTTGAGAACGACGTTGATCGGATCGGCGAGCTGCGCCAAGCCGATATCGTTCATCCCCAACCCGAGCATCGCCTCCTGGCTGATCCCGGCGAGAACGGGGTCTGCGGACGGGTTGTACCCGGTTCGGTTGACGAGCCGCCCGGCATTGTTGGCAGACTTTGCCGCTTGCGCAGAGCTTGCGGCCTGTGCGCCGGCAGAGATTGCAGATGCCGCAACCATCGCTACGGGGATCATCCACGGCATTGTTATATCTCCTTCAGTCGAAGAACGGTTACGGCAGAGTATTCGGTGAACCCGTGCCGAATCAGCGATCCGAAGACCGGCTCGTACTCCCTTGGGCTGTCCGCAAGCAAGCTGTCGAAACCCATCGCTCGAAGCATCGGAACAGAGGTGTCGAGAAACGTCTCGTAGCACCCATTTCCACGCATCTCAGGCTTGATGTACGTTCCCCATGCGTAGGCCACACGCCCAAGAGGCGTATCAAATTGCGGTTTCTCAGAGCACGATCCGTAGAGGGTGACTCCGTAATCTCCCATCACCAAGCAGACACCGTCCAGCTCTCCAGAAACGTATGCATCGAATAGGAACGCGAAGAACGTGCGAGTCCTTTCAGTCCACAGAAGCCCATACCCTGGATAGCTGACGTCCGCCGCGAACTGCTCCCACAGCTCGAGAAACAGGTTCTTGTCCACTATCTCAGCGCTGCGTACAGCATCCATCGCTAGATCACCGACACGTCGAGTGACGAGTTGGGAGCACTTGTAGCCACGTCGTAGTTCATAACGGCAGATCCGCTGACTACATGCACCTTCACATCGTATGTGTATGTAACGCCTACTGTTGGCGCAGCATTTACATATCGAACGAACACGCTTGCGATGGCTGAGGTAGAGGGGTTGATGACTGTTCTGAACTTCTCTACCGCATCCTCGAAAATGGATACGTAGGTTACGTTGTTGCTGCTAAATATGTTTATGACTCCAGTGACTTCAAACCTCATCCCAGAATATGGAGCCGCTACATCTGTAGACAAGCCAGTCGTAACGAACGATGCGGCGTTGAATGTCTTTAGCGTGGATACGACGGTTCTCTTGTTGAAGCTCCGCGTAGACGGGGCCGAGACTTCCTTGCTGCACTCTTGGAACGAGAAGTGGTCGAACGTCACCGTGCTGGGATTCTCGACACCGAGGAGGCTTACCACGATCGCCGTCGGAGTCGAGTCGGATTCAACGATCGCCTTGAGCGTGACAAACGACGTCGATGTCGTATCGAGAGTAATGTCTCGGAACCCGGAAGCCGCATTGGCTCCAACAGTAACCATGCGAGCCGTCTTCCCTGTCGCCGCCTTGGCTCGAACGCTTACCAGATAGCGAGTGCTTGCCTTGATCTCGGTAAAGGTCTTCTTCATCCCTTCCGTGGCTGCATTCGTGACGATCGTACACATGTTCCCGACGCCTTCGGAGACGTCGGTGGTCCCCAGCGTTAAGCTGACCGGATCTCCGACAAGCGCCCACTCGTCCGGGGCTGCGGTCGTTACCGCGCTCTGCTTGAGATCGAAGCTCCCGTTGAGCGCCAGGTTCTCAGGACGCGCCGGGTACTCCATCCATGAACAGTCGAGATTACCAGCTCCTGCGTTGCGTTTGGCGTGAGTCGATCCGTCCATTCCGATCGCAAGGCGCTCGATGGCGAAGCGCAGTCGCTCGAGTTCTCCATTGATCGTTGTGGCCGCACTAAGAGACCCACCGCTTCCAGGGTCCGTTACGGTCTTCTGTTCGGCCGCAGACGCTGAGTAGTCCCCGATCTTGGTCGATGCGATGTCCGCCGCTGCCTTGATGTTGGAGTCGTCAAGATCCGTAAATGCGTTGAACAGAGCTACGGACTCATCCTCTAGCTCCGCAGCATAGATGATCGTGTCCGAGGCGTAGCTCGTGGTTCCGGTAGATCCCTTGGTGGGTCGCGTAGGAACGGCCATCTAGTCCCCTCTGTCCTCTCCCGTTCCGGCCACTTGATAGGCCAGAGACGTTAGGAAAAACGCTTGGTTGACTCCCGTGGTTTCGATCTTCCAGCCGATCGAATCCCCCGCTCCCGATCCGTAGAGATGCTTTACCTGAACGCTATTGACGCCTCCAAAGCGCGCCGTCCCGAACCTTCCCGTACCGAACTTGGAACCCGATAGCTCCATCGTGAGCGGGATCGGAAGTCCATACCGGCTCCCATAATCAAAGATTGGAATCAACGTAGGCGTGAAGGCAGACCCCGTTCCGCGCTGCATGTGGAGCCAGACATCTCCAAGTCCCTTCTCCACACCAGGGACTCCAAAGTTACGATGTGCAGTCTGGATCTTCGTTGTGTACGCGGTTCCTCGATCCGAGTACGACCCGGAATCCGGGTTGAATCGACACACGTTTCCCGTTGTCTTCGCTCCGGCGTAGAGAAACACGCGATTGGGAGCAGTCGTGTATCCCGTTCCAGAACGCGCCGTCCAGATGCGATTGAGGTCCAAGGAAGGCTTCCATACTGTCCACCGGGCTGTATCCGAGGTCAGCTCTTCCTTGTTCCGTACATCGAGACAGAGCATGAGGTTATGAGCACTGTTCGAGTGCCCGTGCGTGACCAAGAAGGCCACCACTCCCTCGTCGGGCCAGTAGGCCCCACAGGCGAGCTTTAGACGGTTCCTGCGCAGTCCTTGAAAGAGCTTACGAATGGGCCATGACAGGAACTTGTCCGCGCGGCTCCCGTGCTGCTGACTCTGCCGTAGCGAGTGAATACCAGACTCGCTGATGTAGATCGCCTCACCCGAGTCCGTCCCCAGCGAGACGAAGGCGTTCTGGTGGACGCACCCGTTCTGGATTACGGAGTCGATGTAGAACGGCATCAGCGGATCGCTCGTCTGCACCACGGAGTAGATGACTTTTCGCGTAAGAACCAGCATCCAGTCGCCCTTGTTGTCGGTCCAGCTCCCGAATCCCGTGGTGTAGTTATCGCCGTAGGAGTCGAAGCCTCCCACCGCAGACGAGCCGCCGATGGTGTTTCCCACCGGCCAGGTGTCCATGTCGTTGAGGGCCGAGTAGCGCGCCACCATCGGGTTATCGTCTGGCTTCGTTCCGTTGAGCCCGCACAGCCAGCCGTAGTTCCATTTTTGATAGATGAACTTCGCGTCGATGTTCCCCGCGTTTCCTACG